>ENA-ORMN01000021-ORMN01000021.1-human-gut-metagenome-genome-assembly--contig:-NODE-21-length-190984-cov-6.348250_pt1 | contig 190984 bp, 173 predicted proteins | sample MGYA00242102_ERZ508993 | MGnify/ENA primary metagenome ERZ508993 (study PRJEB26280, sample SAMEA2338770) | human gut metagenome | biome: human gut; feature: human-associated habitat; material: faeces...
TTGCCGATGAGCTTGGTCTGTCTCTTACTACTGTTTACAATCTGCTGAGAAAAGGTCAGCTGCCGGGGGTAAAGGTGGGGAAAAAGTGGTTTATTCTTAGGGAGAAGATTGAGAGAATTTGTTAAAATCTGCGCATTATCAGAGTTTATACAAATGGCTGTTGCGGCACGAGCGCTGCAACAGCCATGTTTTATGGCATTGACATATATCTGTGCTTTCATGCTTTTTTTATGATTTATTTTATAATATGATCTGACCTTTATCAATCATTGAATTCTCTGAACGCCTTCTGGCGTGTAATTACACATTCCACTATTCTGTCAGCAATAATTCCTTTGTCACGCTCGGCATAATATTCCAGCATGGGTGCAATTATCTGCTTTATCTGTGTTTTTGTAAATTGTGGGATACGAAGCTGCTTTCCGAATAAAGACTGTGCGCTTTTCATCTGCCGGTTAAAAGTTGTATTGAATGGGCGTGCCCTTAACACGGAGATCAGAGCCTTTGGCATAATATCCATCTGTGACATCTGAGTATTTGAAAGCAGCGCCGCTCCATTGTCAAAGATAGGACAATATGAATACCCTTTATTGCTTTTTATAACAGCAATATTATTTAAATGACGGTCGTCATTAAGAAAAAGAGAATCTATTTCAAACACAAGCGTAAGGTATTCGGGAAATTTAACCAGACCCGTATATTCCGCTGCTTTTTCGGCAAGATATTGTATTCTTTTCTTATCACTTGTCAGAGTGCTTAACTTTTCTTTCAGTGGTGCGTCAAGCACCTTGTTGAGTAGATTGCTTAAAGTTATTAATGACTGACCCTTCTCAAGAAAATTCTGACTTGAACATCCGATGCGGCTTCGTCTGTGGACAGTCATATTCTCCATATTATAACGCACGAAAGTGAAGGGTGTATCATTTTCTATGTTGCTGTATTCAAGCATTGCTGATACAGCACATTCGCTGAGGGCTTCATATCCGAACTGATCCAGCTTATACCAACGGTCAGTATCATTATCATACCATTTTTCCTGATTGCCTTTTGATGATGTTTCGGCGATTTTGTCGTCTGTTACAAAATGCAGCTCCATTATAGTTCCTCCACATCTATCCATTGAGAATCTTCTGCCATTTTACCTTTGGTTTTCATTATTATTTTAAATGGTTCGTATTCGTCCAGACCGATACATTCAAGATATTCACGCAGACCGCTTCTTTCTGCAGGGACGCATCGTTCTTCAATAAATGCACAAAAATCGTCCCATGTGGGAAATTGCTTCTTTCCAAATGCCGTTTTTACAAGATCATCGGTGAAATTCTCCGCAAAAACAGTTTTGTCCGTATGGTCAGCATAAATAACCGTGCAAAGCTCGTTGCTATCATAAAATGAGTATTTTCTCAATGTATGTCCTGATTGCTTGTGAAGTGCTATATACGAATCGGCAGTCTGCTTTTTGCAAATTGATATAGTATGACCATCAAAATGAAGTTCTGCTTCGCGGTCATCTTTATCAAATCCAAGCGCTTTTATCCATGCTGTTGGCAGAGATATTTTGCAGCTGACAGAATTTTTCTCTGCAGTTCCGCCTGATGATGAGAAAATAATCTTTCCTTCACGTATTTCCATAATATCACCTCTTGAAATATTATATCATATTCGTACCGAATAGTCAATAATATCAGCATAGTTTCCATAGACTGTCGGCAGAACTGATTAGTTATAAAAAAATATATAAAGCCTCAAAAATTCACCCCATACCGCATAATCTCTTAATTTTACATAATTTTTTAATTATATTATTGCAATTCTCACGGCAGGCTGTGTCAGATGAAGTCTTTCCGCAGCTATTCGGTAATTCATGCAGTCGCACAGCACTGCAAAGGTTTTTATCCTGTGATCTGTCAACCGTTCTTTCTGTGGGAAGCAAAAGCCTTCCTGTAATAATCTGCACGATCTCATCGTCGCTCATAACTGCTTTTATAATGATGAAGCTGCTGAAAATTGAATCCAAGACAGCCGTGCTTATCGGAGTAGGCTCATCAATATGCGGAGGCTCGGCCATTGCCGCCACTGCTCCGGTTATTGATGCCGATGATGAAGATGGTGCCCGTTCAATATCGGTAATTTTCCTGTTCAATATTCTTGCCGCTCTTATATTTCCTGCCCTCGGTCATTCCATAGGACTTGGCACGGAAGGCTTTGCTGTCTTTGCGGGCACGGCGGTGAATGACACATCGTCTGTGACGGCGGCAGCTTCAACAGCCGAAAATCTTTATCATACAAGCGGGATACTTTCAGCTGCCGTGACCGTTAAGCTGACGAGAACACTTGCCATAATTCCAATTACCCTTGCGCTTGCCCTTTATCGCACCGCAAAAGCAAAGAAAAACGGAAAAACAGCTGACGGCTTTTCTTTTAAGAAGATTTTCCCCTGGTTCATACTTTATTTTATCGCCGCCTCTGTCATTACAACGGTCGTTACAAGCCTTGGTGCAAGCTCATTTTCTGCCGCATACTCCTCATATTTTACACCTGCAATGAAAAAGCTTGCCAAATTCTTTATTGCAATGGCAATGGGAGCTATCGGGCTGAATACAAATATCGTGAGCCTTGTGAAAAAGGGCGGCAAGCCTATAATTCTCGGATTTTGCTGCTGGACCGTGATAACCCTTGTTTCTCTGGCAGTTCAATATATGACGGGAATATACTCCAGCAATATTTTATAAATCATATGATCTCATAACGTAAGACACGGCGCTCAGCAGGGTGCTGTGTTTTTTTGCCCTTTACAACCCGATTTCATAATGCTATAATAAAAATAACTTTTTTCTCAAAAGACCTAAAAGACACCCAAAGGATATACAAAGGATACACGGTCAGGGTATTATATTATCAAGGAGGGCGGAAAAATGGCTTACAGCGTGTTACTGGTGGAAGATGATGAGCAGATCAGGGAAGTCATCACAGACTACTTTGCTGCTAAGGACGGCGTTATATCCGTGGAAACAGCAGCGGACGGCGATAAGGGCATGGAGCTTATACATAACAATGAGTATGACCCTATCCTGCTTGATGTGATGCTTCCCGGAACGGACGGCTTTTCACTTTGCCGTTATATCAGAGCGGAAAGCAGTGTTCCCATATTGTTTCTCACAGCAAGGGGACGTGAAGAGGATAAACTCTACGGATATGACCTTGGCTGTGATGATTATATGGTCAAGCCATTCTCTTTAGCTGAGCTTTACGCAAAAGTCAACGCCATTCTGAAACGTTCAAAGGGAATGACTGTATCAAAAGTCATGACCTGCGGAAAAATATCCCTTGACCCTGTAAAAATGACGGTAATGGCTGACGGCAATGCCGTTGAGCTTCCCCCGAAGGAATATGAGATACTGAAATATCTCATGGAGCACAGGGATTGTGTTGTCGGCAGAGACACGCTTCTTGACAGGGTGTGGGGATATGATTATTTCGGAGCGGACAGAGTTGTGGATAATCACATCAAGAAGCTCAGAAAAGCAATGGGTCCCGCAGGCAGTCAGATCAAAACAGTTATTTCCAAAGGCTATAAGCTGACAGACTGAAAGGATATGATCTTATGAGAAAAAAGAACACTGCCAAAAGCGTCCGTATATCAAAAAAGCGTGTATTCGCAAAAAAGCTTGTCTCCACATTTATTGTATGTGCATTGTTTACAGCTGCAATTACAGCGGGAGTTGTTACATATATCAGAGGCGAGTGCATTTCCGTGTCAGGTCAGGCTTCGCAGAGCATCAAACTCGGCTATGACAAAGGCTTAGGCGAGCCTTTTATCAGAATGGCAATTACCGAGCTGAGCGGACATAATGACATTACCGACACATTTGTTGCCGTGTATGATGAAAACAGTGATTATTATATTTGCCCCGAGGATACGGCGATCCTCAGCTTTAAAAAGGACGATGCCTCCGATATTCATTATTATGAGCCTGACAGCAGTGCGGAAAGCGTTATTGAAGATATGAAGTCCCAATATGGCTCAAATGCCGATGAGCTTGGCGATCTGTATGATTTTGCCTGCGACCGTTTCTGCCTAACGGATAACACCTTTATCCCGCTTGAGATAAGCGTTTACAGCGCCGAAAATAAGGTCGATACCATATTTACCGACATAGTTGTTCCCGAGGGAGCGGAGGTATATACTTCAGCTGACGCTCAGGTGTCAAGGCTTTCCTTTATTTACGCACAGGTTGACAAGGATAAGTTTGCATATGTTCAGCAGCTTGTAAAGGACAACGGAGGTATTGACAGTACGATAGAAGAGTTTGACAGAATTACCGACATTTCAGGCATAGAGCTTGGCGGCAAAAGTCGTTATATAGGCGAAGCGCTTATATTCAACGCCGGTGCAGTTGTCGGTAAAGCTCTGCGGTTCATTGTCCCTGTAATGATAGCCGTTATGCTGATAATAGCATATCTCAGAGCATCAAAGGAATATGCCGTCCTCAGCGCACATTATGAGATAGAGGACCGCCGCAGAGATATGACCAACAAGCTTGCCCATGACCTGAAAAGCCCTCTTATGGTGATATCAGGCTATGCGGAAAATCTTCAAAGCGGAGTAAGTCCCGATAAAAATAAGCATTATATCTCAGCGATTCTTGACAACGTAAGATATATGGATTCCATAATCGCAAGCGTTCTGGAGCTGTCAAAGCTTGAAGAGAGCGACATAACTCCAGAAGCCACGGAGCTTGATGCAGCCGAACTGCTTCACGGCATTGCGGCAAACTATGAAAATGAGCTTGAAAAGAATGACCTGAAGCTTAGCATAAACGGAACCGCCGATTTCACGGCAGATAAAAAGCTTATGATGGACATTCTGACAAATCTCATGGAGAACGCCGTAAAATATACTGATGTATCGGGCAGTATAACCGCAGAATGCCGCAAAGGATACATCTGCATCACAAACGACTGCACGGAAGCTGATAAACTTAATGCCGACGAGCTTACAAAGCCTTTTGTAAAGGGCGACAACAGCAGAAATGGCAGAAAGGGGAGCGGTCTGGGACTTTCAATAGCTGCCGAGGCTGCCCGCAGGCAGGGGCTTTCCCTTGAAGTAAAGGCTCAGGACGGAAAGTTTTCTGTTACAGTCAGCCAAAAATAAATAATTGACCAATCAAAGAAGGAGTGTCCGAAATGATAAACAAATTACACCTGGCAATGATAGAGCTGTACAGCGGAGACGCAAAGAGAATACAGCATTTCTGCAAGGTGCACAGCTATGCAAAACTTATCGGCGAATCGGAAAATCTGGACAGCAGGAGCCTGTTCATTCTTGAAGCCGCTGCCCTTACCCACGATATAGGAATTCACACCTGCGAAGAAAAATACGGCAGCTGCGGCGGAAAGCTGCAGGAAAAAGAAGGCCCTGCAATAGCTGCAAAGCTGCTCAGAGAGCTGGGCTTTGATGACGATGTTTCCGAGAGGGTACAGTTCCTGATAGCCCATCATCATACATACGATAACATTGACAGTGCGGACTATCAGATACTTGTTGAAGCCGATTTCCTTGTAAACATCATGGAGGACGGACTTTCAAAGGAAGCTGCTCTGAGTGCGTATAACAGGATATTCAGGACAGGGTGCGGAAAGAAGATATGCAGAGATATGTTTGGAATTTGAGAGTTTATTGTACTGAGGTAACAGCAAGAGAGCTTATAAACAAGAGAAAATAAAAGTCACACTGATATACTTATGTGTATGAAACACAGAGCATATCAGTGTGATTTTTTATTTTACATACGATAATATTCCTTAAAAATGTAAAAATGTTCCGCAATGACAGTGAGTGACTATAAGAATGATGTATAATAATATTAAAGGGAGATATCCGTGTGCGCTGGGGAGCGGTACAGCCCGAATATTATCTTTTTGAAAGTTATGTCTGATAAAATTTCGTTAAGATATATAATTTTGGCGTACCGCAAATAGCAGTAATGAAAAATATGTTACAAAAGGCGACTTTACTATTTACAAATCGGCTTTTGGGGTGTATAATATTTAAAACCAATAAATGCCTTTTACCAAAATGGAGAGAACATGGAATCACATAGATCTGAAAAAAAACGGACGATATTCTGGTCGGCTGCGGCGATAATTCTTATGGTCTGCATATTCGGCTTTTCCACCCAGAGCGGTACGGAAAGCAATGGGCTGAGTATGAAAGTGACCAAATTTTTTGCGGAGCTTCTTTTCTTCCGTTTTGACTCAATGGACATTGGGCAGCAGACCTTTATAATCACCGAATTGAATTTTTTTATAAGAAAGCTTGCGCATTTTACTGTTTATACAGCTCTCGGAATGGTTGTTTATACGGCTGTGGTATCTTCGGGCATTAAGCTCAGACACAAGAGGCTGTGCTCGCTTGCAATATGTGCATTGTACGCTTCTGCCGATGAAATACACCAGTATTTTGTGTCAGAACGAACAATGCGTTTGAAGGACGTTTTTATCGACAGTATGGGTTCGCTTTTGGGCATTATTATAATAAGTGTTATAATTATTGTATATATGTATATCAAACAGCGTCAATGTGACAGGTAAAAATCGGAATAAATTTTACAGAAACATCATATTTTGCCTGCACAGCACATGGTTAGCACTTTAAAGAGATGAAATGTGAAGCGAAAGTTAATATAAAAGCCGTATCTGTATGAATTTTGTTACAAAATGGTTACTATGGCTTTTGGAAAATATTATTGCCATATTGCACAGCACCTATCGGCGGTCGGGCGGTATTTATTGTTATATAGCGCATTGACAAGAATAATGCCTTGTGATATAATTTAAAACAGAATTGGTACATAATTTGTTTTAATGTGTAACATTTCTTATTCGCTTCTTAATCAAATTGTATTTGCCTTGAAGATGAATTTTATTCGGCGTATAAACTGCATATTGGTGTGAATGGCTGATGATGAATGTCATCATTACAACTGTTGCTGTTTCTGCAGTTACAGTCATACAGATGTCACAATCAAGTGCTGATATAGGCGGATTTTACCTGAATATGTCGAATTCTAAGGAAAAGTGACAGTTATATGTTATTGGAATTGTCAATGGTAAGGAGGACCTTATGCACACTTCACTTGTAATAATGGCGGCAGGGATTGGGTCACGCTTTGGAGGCGGTATAAAGCAGCTGGAAGCGGTAGGCCCCGAAGGCGAGCTTATCATTGACTATTCCGTTCACGATGCTATTGAAGCAGGCTTTGACAAGATAATTTTCATTATCAGGCGTGCAATAGAAGAGGACTTTCGTAATATCATCGGAAACCGCATTGAAAGTGAATGCGAAAAGCTTGGTGTAAAGGTCTGCTATGCTTTCCAGTCGCTGGAGGATATTCCAAACGGCAGGAAGCTTCCGCAGGGTAGGACAAAGCCATGGGGAACAGGTCAGGCAGTGCTTGCGGGCAAAGAGTTCATCAATGAGCCGTTTGCCGTGATAAATGCCGATGACTATTATGGCAGGAAAGCCTTTGTTCAGATACACGATTTCCTTGTTGAGCATGGGAGCAGTTCTCCCGATATGCTCTGCATGGCAGGATTTATTTTAAAGAACACTCTCAGTGAAAACGGTTCCGTTACCAGAGGTATTTGCCATGTTAACGATGCGGGATTTCTCACTGATATTACCGAGACAAAAAATATCGTAAAAAAAGGCGATGCGGCATATGCTGATGATATGCTGCTTGATATAAATTCTCATGTATCAATGAATATGTGGGGATTTGCACCTGAGTTTATCGGCAGGCTTGAAAAGGGCTTTGAAGAGTTTTTTGATAGCATTGACGATGAGCTTACAGCTGAGTATCTGCTGCCGATATTTATCGGAAAGCTTCTTGCAGAGAAAAGCGTTTCCGTAAAAGTGATTGAAACCACCGACAAGTGGTTTGGCATAACTTACAAAGAAGACGTTCCGTCAATAAAAGCAGAATTCAGAAAGCTTGCTGAATGTGGGTATTACAGCGAAAAGCTTTTTGATGACATTAAGGTACGGGTGTAACGTGATTTTGCTGGGGAGGATTGACATTGGGCAATTTACAGATTTTTGATACTGAAGTTCAGAATGAGACTGAGGAGAACGAGCAGCTTGCTGAGGCAATCTATACTCCGATTTATACTCCTAAGCCGATTTTTGACTTCTTTAAAAGAGTATTTGATGTTTTTGCCTCGTTGATCTGCATTGTTGTCGGACTGCCTGTGTACTTGATTATTGCTGCTATAATAATTATAGACGATCCCGGAAATCCGTTCTTTGCTCAGGAACGTGTGGGCCTTAACGGCAAGCATTATATGTGCCTGAAGTGGAGGAGTATGTACATGGATGCTGAAGCAAGAAAGGCTGAGCTTGCGCAGCAGAACGAGTATGATTCTGTGCATTTTAAGATGGCAAACGACCCAAGAATAACAAGGGTCGGACACTTTCTGAGAAAAACAAGCCTTGATGAAACGGCGCAGTTTTTAAATATTCTTTTTAATGATATGTCTTTTATAGGGCCAAGACCTTTTGTTGTCAAGGAGCAGGATCAGCTTCCTTCCGAGAGACTTGCGGTCAAGCCGGGATTATCATGCTACTGGCAGATAACCGACACGACCAAAATGTCCACTGAAGAACAGCTTGAGCTTGATTATAAGTACATAAGAGAACGCTCGGTTTCAACTGATCTCAGCCTTATTTTTAAGACGATCATGGTTGTTTTTAAGGGGAAGAATTGTTGATGTTCTTCCCCTTGTGGTGGTTAAAGACATGATCATAAAGTTGCGATAAGATACGCAGATGTTTAGGAGATATAGGTTATGAAAAAAGATTATAAAATTGCAGTTGCTGGTACCGGCTATGTTGGATTGTCGATTGCTACACTTCTCTCACAGCACCATAAAGTGACTGCTGTGGATATAATTTCAGAAAAAGTTGAGATGATAAATAACCGTAGATCTCCTATACAAGATGATTATATTGAAAAATATCTGGCGGAAAAGGAACTTGATTTAACTGCAACATTGGATGCAAGGGCAGCATATTGTGATGCCGACTTTGTTGTTATTGCAGCGCATACAAATGTCTACCTCAAACTTTCAGTGGCGGCATGATGGTCTACGGAGGCGTATAAAACTCATGCAAAATACCCCTACTGCGAGCCTGTTTTATTGCAGAGAAAGGTAGTGACATGATACCTTCATTTTTCCGAAGAATTAGAGGCGGAGGTTGAAAGTGCTGAAAAGCCCAAAAACTATTTTTCTGGAAAAGTTTATTGCAGAGTGTAGATGGACATGATAACTGCATTTTTCTGGAGAATTAGAGGTAGTGAGGAAAGATGATTGTTCATGTTGCAACAATAGGAAAATATGAACTTGTACAGTTTTAACAAAGTGAGTTGGTGTACGGGTTATGACAATAAGGGTCAGCACTTTGAAAAATAGAGAAGTGCGACTGCGAGTTATGACAATAAGACTCAACACTTTGTTGGTGAGTAGGTATGAAGGCGTCTACCATAAAGTTTCAGTTGAAGCGAAATGGGTGAGTAGCCCATGACAGGTCTACATGAAAGATTCAGTGGCGGTCGGAAAAATAAATGACCACTGTGAGAAAAATGATAAGGTGTGCCTGTTGGGATATGGAGAGTAAAAGGCTTACATAGATTTGCAGAAAGAAAAAAGACGAGGAGTATTTGAGGGATGAGAAAGAATAAAATCAGAGTATTGCATGTGTCGCAGGCCGCAGGTGGTGTGGATCGCTACATCCGAATGCTTCTCAAGTATTTGGACAAGGAGAAGTTTGAGAATATATTGGTTTGCTCACAAGATTTCCATGAAGAAGACTACAGAGATTTGGTGGATTCATTTGAACAGGTCGAGATGACTAGAGCTATTGGAGGAAACGACTTAAAGGCAATTAAAGGGGTCAGAGCACTGATAAAAAAATATAACCCCGATATTGTATATGCCCATTCTAGCAAAGCCGGAGCAATTGCTCGTGTTGCAGGTATTGGTTTGAAGAATCACTGTGTATACAACCCACATGGGTGGGCATTTAATATGCGATGCTCTGCGAAGAAAAAAACAATGTACACAGCTATTGAAAAGGTAGCTGCGCCATTTTGCGATAAGATTATCTGCATTTCAGATGCGGAGAAGCAGTCAGCATTGGATAAGAAAATATGCAAAGAGGACAAGTTACAGGTCATTTTTAATGGTGTGGACATCGAAGCCTATGAGAATGGAGTACATGGTGCAGTTAAAAGGAGAGAACTAAGCATTCCAGAAAACGCATTTGTTGTGGGTATGGTTGGACGAATGAGTCCGCAGAAAGCACCGGATGTGTTTGTTAAGATGGCAAAGAGGGTAAAAGAAGCAGTTCCAAATGCACACTTTATTATTGTTGGAAACGGAAATCAGGAAGCCGAGATTAGAAAGTATGCGGAGGACAATGGTTTCTCGGACAGTTTACATATCACAGGCTGGGTTGATAACCCAATGAGCTATGTGGAGCTTTTTGATGTTGCATGCCTGTTGAGCCGCTGGGAGGGATTTGGATTGGCACTTCCTGAATACATGATGGCGGGTAAGCCGATTGTAGCAAGCAGTGTGGACGCTATTCCGAATATAATTCGGGATGGAGAAAATGGCTTGCTCGTAGAAGTTGACGATGATTTTGGAACAAGTGAGGCTGTGCTACGGATCTATCGAGAAGCTGGATTAAGAGATAGATTGGTGGCACAGGGTATGGAAGATGTACATAACAGATTTAATGCTCGGAGAGTTTCTGAGGAGCATGGGAAACTGTTTGAGAGATTATAAATGACGGAGAATAACATGAGGGAGACCAGACTAAAAGTATTAGTAGTTGCTTAAGGAGCATGAAGCATTATATTGTAGAGAGTTAGGAAAGAAATTATGAAAATTGGTATATTAACATGGCTGCATAATGGAAATTATGGAAGCATTTTACAGGCTTATGCTCTTCAAAAGGCTTTACGTAATCAAGGATATCAGACGGAAAATATTGATTATGCACCTTCTACTGTGAAAAAAGTAGAAAATCTGATTAAGAATAAAAATTCCTTGAAGTTATTTTTAGAAAAATGGGATGCTTATTGCGCAAAAAAAGTAGCTGGATCACCAAGAGAACTCAGTGAAAAACAAAAGAAATTTGACGACTTTCGTGAGAACTATATTAATATTACACGACGATATTCTTCTCCGAAAGAGGTAGCTACTATAGACGGTGAGTATGATGCATATATATGCGGAAGTGATCAGATATGGTCGCCTGTTTTATTGAATCCCGTATTTTATTTTGATTTTTTAAGCGATACGGAAAGAAAAATTGCATATGCGTGTAGTTTCGGTGTCTCATCAATAAAGGGGAAGAAAGCAACAAAGATAACCAATTATTTAAATCGTTTTGATTATATCTCAGTTAGAGAAAGCAGCGGATGTGAGATTGTAAAAAACTTAACAGGTAAAGTAGTACCGGTTATGCCGGATCCTACCTTGTTGTTGCAAAGAACGGATTGGGACAAAGTTTCTAAATATAATTTAAATCTTAACAAGTATATATTTTGCTATTTTTTGTCTTGGAATGAAGACTATTGGAAATATGTTGAGAATGTATCGCAGCAGTTAGGATATCAAATTGTAATTGTTCCGTCAGTAAAACAGACTTATCAGGTTGATGCGAAAATATTAAAGAATATAGGTCCAGAAGAATGGGTTGGGTTAGTAAAAAATGCGAGTTATGTGATTACGGATTCTTTCCATGGGACAGTATTTTCGATTATTTATAATAAACCATTTACTGTATTAAAAAGATTTTCTGATGATAATCCAAGATCACAGAACTCAAGAATATATACTCTATTAGAACATTATAATCTTACTAATCGGCTTGGAATAAATACAGACATTTTTAATCTTCAAGAATACACTAAGGTTAATTCTCAAGTAGAATATGATAGAAGATATGCGTTGGAATGGCTTAATAATGTATTAAAAGTTGAGAAAGTAGAAGATATTCCGCATGCAAACTGTAATGGTTGTGGATTGTGTAGCGTAGTATGTCCAAAGCAATGTATAGAAATGAAAGAAAAACCTGATGGGTTTCTTTATCCTCATGTAAACATGAAGGATTGCATTGGATGTGGCCTTTGCATAAAGAAGTGTCCTGAATACGGTTTTATTGCTAGAGAAAAAGTAAAACAAGTTTATGCAGCGAAGACACGTGATAGGAAATTAATTACCGAAAGTACATCTGGTGGCATATTTGGCGAATTAGCCAAGTCGATTCTTGATACTGGCGGAGTAGTATATGGTGCAGCATACGTAGATGTAGATGTTGTGCGTCATCAAAGAATTTCTAATATATCTGAGTTGTATAAATTGAATGGCTCTAAATATGTGCAATCAGAGATATCCTCAGTATATTCAATGATAAAGGAGGATTTGTTGTCTTCTAAAAATGTCCTTTTTAGCGGAACAGGATGTCAAATTGCAGCAATTAGAAACTATCTACCAAAAGATTTTAATAATTTATTTTGTGTAGAAGTAGTTTGCCATGGCGTTCCAGCACCAGGACTATTTAAAAAATATATAAAGTGGCTATCTCAGAAAGGAAATGCTCCTGTACTTAAGTATCAATTTCGTAGTAAATGCGAACGACCAACGGGAGAGCATTCTAAATATTATTATGAAACTTCAAAAGGGCTTAATTCAGGATATTCCTATGAAGATCCATACTATGGATCATTTTTATGCGGATCTATTCTTAGAAATAGTTGTTATAAGTGTAATTTTAAGGGAAGATTACGCTCGGGTGATATAACTATTGGAGATTTCTGGGGAATTGAAAAAACTAATTCTAAAATTAATACTGACTCAGGAATTTCATTGGTTATGATTAACACAGAGAAGGGAAATAGGATGTTTGAGCCTTTAAAAAATAGACTAGATCTTTACAAGAGTAGTTTTGAAGAGGCTGAAAAATTTAATCCTAGCATTAGTCATTCAACGGCATCGAAAAAAAGAATATCCATAGATTGCACCAAAGAAGATGTTATAGATACACAACTATCGGTGAACAGCTCTATAAAGAATAGAATTAAAAATCGTTTACCATGGAGAGTAAAAAAAATATTGAAACGAATACTATGATTATACGAGGAGATTTGAAATGCATCCAAAGGTTTCGATAATAACAATTTCATATAACAGTGAGGATACAATTGAACAAACAATTCAAAGCGTTTTATCTCAGACATATGATGATGTAGAGTATGTTGTAATAGACGCTGGATCAACAGATCGGACTGTTGAAATTGTAAATCGATACAAAGATAAAATTGCATATTTTATATCAGAGCCGGACAAAGGAATTAGTGATGGATTTAATAAAGGTATAACTGCTGCGACAGGTGATATTATCGGTATTTGTAATTCCAATGATATTTTGATATCAGATGCTGTGCAAAAAATAGTAGATGCCTATGAAGAAAATGTTGAAGTGTATCGGGCATCTGAGCTTGTAAGAAATTTTGATACAGGATATGAGTATATACTTCACCCGACGATGACTTTTAAAAAGATACCAACGCTGTTTCATGTTTGCCATATGGGATGCTATATTAAGAAAAAAGCATTCGATAAATATGGTTTATATGATGTGGCATTTAAGAATTCTATGGATTTGGAACTATTGTTTAGGTTCCATAGAAAAGGTGCAGTCATGAAAGAGGTGGATGCTGTTGTTGGTATTTTTCGATTAGGTGGTGTATCACAGGCTGGCGAAAAAGTTAAAAGAAATGAGTGCCGAGAAATAATACGTCGTAATGGCGGAAGTGTGTTCGATGAATATTACTTTCTAATATATTTGTGGACAAAAGGAAAAGTCAAGAAAGTTTTAAACTTATTTGGTAAGGATATAGCCAGTAAAGTTCGATTTGGAGTGAAAAAATGATGAAAGATAAAAAAGTAGCGATTGTTTCTTGCTATTTTCAACATAATTATGGTAGTCAACTGCAGGCATTTGCGACACAACAAATGTTGGATGATTTAGGAATAAAAAATTATACAATAGATAATACTGGTTTAGACGCTAGTGTGAAAGGAGCAAAAGTTAAGTACTATTTGTCTCATATTACGGATTATAAAATATTTGCAAATAAGATGGGGTATGTATTCTCTCGTCTATACCAGAAGATTAATAAGCCTTATGGTAGAAAGGCAGCAAAGCGAGCAAAGGCATTTAATTCATATATTAAAAAGTTTAGACTGACGAGCAAATGTAGTTCTTACAAAGAGCTTGCCGATTATGTTGAACGTGAATACACAGATGTTCTTGTGGGAAGCGATCAGTTATGGTTACCATCTAATATTGATGCGGACTACTACACATTAAATTGGGTTCCAAAAGAGATTAATAAAATATCTTATTCCACAAGCTTTGGTGTTAGTAGCCTTACGGATGCTTACATAGCCAAAATAAAAGCGTTTCTATCAAGATTCCAGTATATTTCGGTTCGGGAAGAATCTGCAGTTACTATTGTTGAGAAAGCTATAGGACAGAAACCTGAAATGGTTTGCGATCCAACGCTTTTATTGGATGGAAATCGATGGGCAGCAATTGTAGCAGATCAAGAACTAATAAATAAGCCTTACATACTGTGCTATTTGATTGGAAATAATCCGGAGCATAGGAAATTTGCTAGAATGTTAGCTGAGAAAACTGGATGCAGTATTGTGTCACTACCTCATATGGGAAAATATAAAAAGGTTGATAAAAACTATTCTGATATAGAGGTGTTCGATGCAGGCCCAGAAGAATTTGTAAATTTGATTAGGCATGCGAATTATATTTGCACAGATTCTTTCCATGCGACGGTGTTCTCAATACTTAATCATAAAGAGTTTTTTACTTTTATGAGATTTAAAGAAGGAAAAGGCTCTACGAATACTCGAATTGATAGTTTGTTTGATATAATTGATTTTGATAAAAGGCTAGTATCTGATTTTGGAGATATTGATAAATATTTGAAAAATTTTATTCCATACGACAAAATTGATACTAGACTAAGCCTTTATAGGGAAGCGTCTATTGATTTTTTAAAGAAAGCATTAGGTAAAAATGATACAAATTAATGATAAGAGTAAATGCTGTGGATGCACGGCTTGTATGAGTATATGTCCACTAAAATGTATTTCTATGACCAGTGACGAAGAAGGATTTTTATACCCGTCTGTTGACAAGAATAAGTGTGTACAATGTGGTGCTTGCGACAAAGTATGTCCTATACAAAATGTTGTAGATGAAACTCCGTTCGAGCAAAAGGCTTATATTGTTAGGAACAAGAACAGGGAGATAAAAAAAGCTAGTGCAGCAGGTGGTTTCTTTTATAATCTAGGAAGTTATGTGATAAAAAGCGGTGGAGTTGTTTGTGGAGTTGCTTTAGATGAAGCCTTTCATGCAGTGCATATTTTAACTGATTCAGAAGAAGATTTAATTAGATTTGCAGGAAGCAAATATATGCAAAGCGTTGTTGGGAATAAAACGTTTGCACGTATTAAGACAAATCTTGATAAAGGTAAACAAGTATTATTCAGCGGAACTCCATGTCAGGTAGAAGGACTTTTATCCTTTTTAAAAAAGGACTATAGTAATCTAATAACTGTTGATATTGTCTGTCATTCTGTTCCGTCTCCGATGATTTTTGATAAGTATTTAGAGTATGTTTCTAAAAAATATCATGATACGATTGTAGATGTTCATTTCAGGGACAAAAAATATAGTTACAATTTTCCGACAATGAAACTTGTCGGGAGTAAAAAGGGAGAATTTTATCATTGTGGCATGGAAGCAGATCCGTTTCTTAGAGCTTTCTTTGCAAATATTTGCGATAGACCTTCGTGCTATAATTGTCATTTTAGAAAGCAGTACAGAAGAAGTGATTTCACAATCTGGGATTGCAATACAGTCGCAAAAGATGCACCAGAATTCAATGATGGACTTGGGGCAACAAAGATCCTTATCCAAACAGAAAAAGGGTGCAATATTTTAAAAGAAATTGGGAATTCCTATGACCTTATTGAAATGCAAACAAAGCAAATAATAAATAGAAATTCAGCAATGTTTAAGTCTAACATGAAGAGCGATCACAGAGCGACTTTTTTTAAAGATGCTACGGTTTTAGATGGTTATTCATTGATGAAAAAGTGGTTTCCGATTACTTGGAAGCATATTCTCAAACACAAAATTCGAATTTTTCTGCAAGTCATTGGTTTACAAGATTTTATGCGTTTATTAAAACATAAGATTAAGACAAAATAATGTGAGTTATAGAGCAAAGTTCGAAGAAATCTGAATTGTATAAATTCATACATATAGTAAGTAAAAAGAAAGGAAAGAGTGATAATTAACTATCTAATTATCACACAAAGAGATAAAGATGATTGAACTGATTATGCGATCTGGTTTGGGCAATCAAATGTTTGAGTATGCTTATACCAGAAAGATTCAAGAAAAATATTCTGGTGAACAAATTGTCATTAATACAGAATATATGCGTCGCAATGATTTTCGAGAGTACTCTTTAAATCATTGTAGATTAAATAGCAATGTTTCTGTGCTCAGAGAAACAGATGCTGTAAAAGAATTAAAAAAATTTTATTTTGCAATACCATTTGCATTTGGAATTGATTTTCTTGGGTGGCGTTTATTGAAGAAACAGGCAATTGGTGAGAAGAAATATTTAAAACGAAGTAAAAGAGGAATGTACTATGCTCATAGAGCAAGTGAATCATATTCTATTGTGAAATCGAATCGAAAGAATAAGTATGTTTTTGGCTTCTTTCAAAATGCAAATACTGTTGAAGGAATTGAAGACATTCTTAGAGATGAATTGGAAATCATCACTCCTGCATCTGAAAGAAATATTGAAAAATTGAGAGAAATAGAAGCAGAAAATGCTGTCTGTGTGCATATTCGTCGTGGTGATTACCTAGACGAAAAATGGAAAGCATTACAGGTATGTGATTTTGAATACTATAATAAAGCGATTGAGGAAGCAAAATCTGAATTAACAGATCCTGTGTTTTTTGTTTTCTCTACGGGACACGATGATATTGAATGGATAAAAGAAAATTATCATTTTAATGCAAATATTCAGTACGTTGATCTTGACAATCCGGATTATGAAGAACTTAGATTAATGAAAGCTTGTAAGCATTTCATTATATCAAATAGTACTTTTAGCTGGTGGGCAGCATTCCTTGCAAGAAATACAACCAAAAAGGTATGGGTACCATCAGTTTGGAGAAAGGATCAGCCAGAAGCTAATGATATTATTCCAAAAGAGTGGAGAAAAATTGAAGTATGATAGTAGATACTGGTTTCCGCAGGGTTAGAATTGTACTATTCTTCTTGGGATTAATTGGAACTTTGATTTGTTGGTTAAAGGGAAGCCCAGAACCAACAGTGCATTGTTACTGGCTACTACCGCTGGTATTTGGATTTTTACACTTGCTAATCAAAAAAATTTATAAATATGAAGCTGGAATGGGGTTACTGTTATTTGAAATAATCGCTTTCCTTCGCTATGTAGTGACTCCAGTAGTTACATGTTTAATACATAAGTATGATGGCCATGTATGGGCAACGACTAATTTTTATACGGAATCAGTGTTTTATATGGTCTTTGAATTGGCCATAGCATATTTGGTGATGTATTTCCTTATTCCGTATGTGAATAAAAAGACGAATATAGAGTATGATCCAGAAGATAATACCATTTATCTCGGAAAATTTGGTGTTATAAAGGCTATTATCGTAGTTTGTTTTGCATTAATTTTAATTTCTAATGCTCCCATTCGAGATATGTTGTTTAATTTTAATGTTACTTCTGAAGATGTTTCCAATATTACGTATACTCTATCCGAATATAGAAGTCAGATTCCAGGAGAATATCTTATTATTTATTATCTTGGATTGATTATTATATATGTACAGGTTCTTAAAATTATAAAAGAAAATAGAATACTTTCGGATTGGATGAAATTCGTATTCGTAGTAATTGCTTCAATGGCATATGTGTCTTGTGGATGGTCTAATGGAAAAAGTGTTTCACGATGGAGTATTTTAGCGGCAGTGCTGGCAATGGTTTATGTCCTTTTGTATTTCTTTCCAAAACGAAGAAAGTTTATAGCTATAAGTGGTACAGTAACTGTAATATTTGCAATTCTATTAGGAACTTTTTATAAAAGAATTGCTCATGGTATGTCATTGTCATTTTGGGAAGCATTTGAGACATACTTAACACCAAGTGCTTTGAATGAATATTTTGCAGGAGTGTTTCCAGTAGGTAATGGTATTAACTCTGTTATGCAATGCACAAACGGAAGAATATCAACATTCTTGTATGATACGGTAGCCAATATCCCCAAGTTATTATCAATGTTAGGAATCTTAGGTGAATCCACGGCAACATTTTTTGGACAGAATACTGGACATGTAGAGATTATTATCCCCAATATTGCTATGTCATATTATGTTTTCAGTTTTTTGGGCTTTTTTGTTTATACAGCTGTATTAGCCTGGCTGATGGTAGTGGCGCAAACCAAGATGAAAACTAGTTTTAGTTTGTATAAAAGATTAATGTTATTCCAGATTGTTTTTTGGTGTGCATTGTCTATGGCAGTTAATGTGCAGATTATTCAGACTAATTGCTGGAAATATGTAATTGGCTTAATTCTGATTACTATAGATGAAAGGATAAGCATTAGATTGAGGACTAGAAGGAGTTAGTGATATGAGTTGTATGAGAATAATGTGGACTGTATTTGTTACATTCCCTGAAGTTGCAGATAAGGTTGGAAAAAAAGCGGAATATGCATGTACATGGGCTCGTGCACTGGCAGATCAATTAAGGGATAGGGAAGATATTCACCTAGCTATTGTATCAGTAGCAAATAGCGAAGAAATACAGAAGTATTGTGTTAACAACATTGATTTTTATTTTCTTCCAGATGAGAAGAAGATGAAGTCTAATGGGGGTGGAGAAAATGCAAGAAAAAATTGGAATCGGATAATTAATGATTTTAAACCCGATCTCATCCATATTCATGGAAGTGAATCTATGGTTCCGTATGAACTTATTAAAATGAAACCTAACATACCACTTTATTTGACGTTGCAGGGAATTTTAGCTAATTATTTTAAAGATTATACCGCTGGAATTAGCTACGATGAAATAAAGAAGAATGTCACGATTCGAGACTTGTTGCGCGGATCTGGAATTCTTGGTGATCAAAGAAGCGCAGTACAAAGAAGTCGATTTGAGAATGAAATGCTGAAGGGAGTCCACTATTTGGGTGGACGCACTACGTGGGATAAGGTATCTTCGCTTGCTATAAATCCAAATGCAAAATATTTATTTGCGCCTGAAATGATTAGGCCAGAGTTTTATGAAGCAAAACGTTGGGAATTGAAGAATATAAAAAGACATAGAATATTCATGCATCAGGGATTTAAGCCAATTAAAGGCTTACATATTCTTCTTGAGGCAATGTATTATCTGAAAAAAAGATATCCAGATATTGAGTTATATATGTCAGGAAAAAATATAATGAAGAATCAAACAATTAAAGATCGGATTCTTCAATCTGGGTATGTGAAATTGTTGTTTAGAAAAATTAAAGAATATGGGCTACAAGATTGTATACACTTTACAGGAATATTGAATGCTGAAGAGATTGTAGAGGAGCTAAAAAAAGCACACGTGATGGTTCTTCCATCTTCAATTGAGAATAGCCCTAATTCTCTTTGTGAAGCTCAGTTAGTTGGCATCCCGACAGTAGCTAGTTATGTCGGTGGTGTTCCGGAAATGCTTCGAGATGGTAAAGATGGTTATTTGTATACATTTAATGAACCTTTGATGCTCGCGGAGTATATTTCTCGTATTTTTGAGTCGGATAACCTTGCAGAGAGTTTTTCAGAATCTTCCTATAATTGGATTCGAGAGAGACAAGGACAGGAACTTGTTGTGAATCAAACTATTGAGAACTATAGAATAATGATTGAAGAATGTAGGACATTATGAAGGAATTAAGGAAAAGAAATAATCAAATTGATGTAGCACGTGGAATTGCGATTTTAATTGTCATATTAGGCCATAGCTTTTATTCATTAGATGCACCTTTAAACAAAATTATACTCAGTTTTCATATGCCGCTATTTTTCTTCTTGTCGGGACTGTTAGGCAAAACAGCAGCTGAAACTAGAATGAGTTTTGGTGTATTTTTTTATAAAAAAATAAGAACTATATTATTACCACAGATTTTGCTTGGGGTAATATCGTATTGTTATTATGCAGTCTTTACTATAGTGATTAAAGGTGGAAATATTTATGATATAGATTTGGTGTATCAGTTTTGGAGGTATTGGTTCTTACAAGTACTTTTTGTTACTGAAATAGTGTTTTTTATATTATCTAAATTTATAAATGTCAAAAAGATATTATCAACTGTAGTTATCATTGTACTCTGTACGATATGCACAATAATTATTGTTGATTTTGCATTTTTCCCAGATGAATCTCCATTTTATTTAAATGTTACGCCTATGGCATTGATGTTTTATTCTTCTGGCTTTGCTCTGAAACCTGTTCTTGTGAAGGAAAATATTGGTGGAAGAGAATCTTTATTTGGGAAACTTGTCATTATAATTTTAACCTCATGTCTGTTGGTAGTAGTTGCGTTGCATAATTCAAGTGTAACTATGTATAACAATAATTATGGTAATATATTTTTATTTCTTATCTCTAGTTTTTGTGGAATAGCAGCAGTATGGTTTGTTAGTGATTTATTACGTAATTCGAAGGCGCTAATATGGTTTGGAAAGAATTCTATAGTGATTTATGTTTGGCAATTTTCATTGACTCAGTTTTTTAAAAATATAGTGGAAATGATATTTAGTCGAACGGCAATACATATTCCTGAGTTTTTTATGACAGTATGTGTTTTTATAGTATGTGTTCTGGTGGTGATTCCTATTGTTGTATTTAGTAATCGCTTTATTCCAGAACTATATGGAAAGAAAAGAGTTAATTGATTTGAGGATATAAGGATGAATGATATACATGATTTGATTCAAGCGGAGTATGAAAAAGATAATCTTCAGTCATTTGAAGATAAAATAATCAAAGAAGATCGTTATGAATGGTCTAATTTGCGAGCAGATTGCAAACCTGAAATAGAGATATTTATTCGTGATATTTGGTTGTCCTGGTATGTTAAGGAAATTAATAGTAGGGTTAATACTTATGATAAGCTGATTGATTTTATTAGAAGTATAACGAAGGGATACACTATTCGATGTGTAGGGGCTTCCTCAGGTGGATTTATAGGTTCAATTCTTGCAATGGAATTGAATGCTGAAATATCATATTCTTTTGCGGGACAGTTTTCATTAAGCCATCATTTTGATCATTTAAAACAAAATCCGTATCTTAAAGAATACTGTATTACTGGGGGAAAGAAATACATTGAATATTACACTCGAATTCCAGACTCATCAACGAATATCTTTTATATGTTTCCGAAACGTTCCCAACAGGATCAGGAACAGTATGAGTTGGTTAAAACAATGAATCAATTACATACGGTAGAAATAGATATAGATGAACACGGAGTTGCAATATATCCGTTTGCACTTCCCAAATATCTTTCCTACAATCTTTTTGAAATTAAAAAAATAGCGGGTGGCAGCATGTCCAAAATGAATGCTTCAATTAAAATTGGAGGATGGTTGAATTTCATTAAATGGGCGACAAGAAAGATATTAAAGATGATTAAGAGGTGATAGTTTATTTATGGAAAGAAAAGAAAAGTCTATTGGAGTCAATGCCTTACTGAATGGGTTGAAAACAATATTATCAGTTATATTTCCACTTATAACATATCCTTATGCAGCGCGTGTTCTGCAAGTCGAGAATATGGGAAAAGTAGATTTTTCAAATTCTGTTGTAAGTTATTTTGTTTTGGTTGCAGGTTTGGGAATAGCCACATATGCAACTAGAGAAGGAGCAAGAGTACGAGATAGTAAAGAAAATCTTGAAACATTTTCTAGTGAGATGTTTTCGATCAATATAATATCTGTAATGATTTCAGTTATTGCCCTTATTATTGTGGTTATTGCTGTTCCTAAGTTTCACTCATATATATCATTGATTGCCGTTCAAAGTTTGGCTATATTTGGCAACTTGGTTGGAGTAACATGGCTTTATTCGATTGTTGAAGATTATGCATATATCACGGTGCGTTCTCTCGTGGTACATATTATCGCTTTAGTTTTACTGTTTTTATTTGTTCATAATGAATCCGATTATGTTTTATATGCGGCAACAACAGTTCTTGCTAATGCAGGAGCAAATATTTTTAATTTCTTTCATGCAAAAAAATATGTAAGGATACATTTGACAAGAAATCTTAATTTAAAAAAACATCTTAAGCCAATAATGATAATTTTTGCGTCTACAGTTACAACAACAATATATGTTAATTCAGATAAAACAATACTTGGATTCTTGTCTGATGAATTTCATGTAGGTTTATATTCAACTTCAGTTAATGTTTATACTGTGCTGAAAAGCTGTATAGCGGCAGTTATTCTTGTCGCTTTACCAAGATTGTCCAATTATCTAGCAACAAATCACAAGAAAGAGTATGAAAAAACAGCAATTGATATTTTTAAGATGTTCATGATGATATTGCTTCCGGTGATGGTTGGAATATTTGTTACATCCGATGCTGTAATTGAAATTATCGCTGGAGCATCATATGCAGAAGCAGCAACATCGTTAAGAATTTTAAGTGTGAGTTTGGCGTTTTCAATGATTGCAACGTATTACACTAATGCTGTTTTACTGCCAATGAAACAAGAAACGGTCGTTTTAAAAGGAACTATAATGAGCGCTGCTTTGAATATTGTTTTGAATTTTGCTTTAATTGGAACTTTCAAACAAAACGGAGCTGCATTTACGACTCTTTTAGCTGAAATGCTTATGTGTGTTTATCAATACTTTTATGTGAGAAAAGTATTAAGAATAAAGACTTCTTTGCGCTATGTGATAAGTCTACTTATGGGATGCGGAGGGATTATTATTGTTTCTGCTGTTTGTAATGTTTTTTTGACTTCATTTATCGTAAATCTTATTGTAAAAATTATGCTGTCGATTATAGTTTACGTAACAGCACTCTTGGGGTTGAAAAATGATGCAGCACTTTCTATGGTTAATGGATTCTTGATAAAGATAAAAAAATAAGAAGGGACAGATGTATGCTATAGTAGATAAAATTTGTGTTAATATTATCTTGTCACTCTATCAATATTTATTTGTATCTAAAGTTATTTTATGCTTTTGTATATGGAGTGCAAAAATATTGGATTGAAAGCTGTGTTCTATAATTGAAATGCTTAAGGTCCTCAGTTAGGCTAGTGAGAATTTAGCGGGACGTATCGGGTGTGATGACAGTAGGAGCTTCCTATGATATAATAACAATGGTGAAAGTAAAAATCATGGGGAACGGTTCAAATGGATACACGCACAAGGTGGAGTTGTCAATATCACATCGCTTTCATACCAAAGTACAGAGAGAAGGTAGTGTACAGAAGGTAAGACAAGATATGATGAAGATACTTTGGACATTATATAACTATAAGAAAGTAGAAATAATTTCAGGTGCAGTATGTTCAGATCATATTCATATATGTGCCAGCATACCGCCAAAGATAAGTGTATCAGAATTCGTTGGATATCTGAAAGAACAGTCTGCATGGATGATACATGATAAACATCCAGAATTTGAAAACAAATGGAACAGAGAATTTTGGGAAAGAGGTTACTATGGAACCACAATAGACAATATAACTGCAGAACAATCAAAAAAGTATATTGCCGAACAGGAAGAAGAAACCAAGCGAGAAGATATTCGCATATAACCTCTTTCAGAGGTAGGCAGTATTCGGCTTGTGATATCTTCCATTTAGGGTGTGCTTGTAATAAAGCCCTTATAGGGCTATCTCAACCCCCCACTTCAAGTGGTGGTCATGACTTCCCACGGTAGCTGCTCTGACCACTATGGGGAGAGTGGCATGAAACGTTTAATCTTAATGAAGTAATTGGCTAAGATGGAAGAGGCATACGAAAATTTCAAGAATGGAGAAATACCGGAAAAGAGGCAGACATAAATATGCTTATCAAGTTTTCAATGGATCGTATCAAGAATATGGATCAAATCTATACATGGACACCTATTCATTCAGAAGAATTTTGTTTCGACAGAACAGAAGAACACTATCATGGTAAAGATTACTGTAAACGAGTTGTCACTGATACACTGAAAGCTCTGAACTGGGGAAATCAAAAATATCTTGGTACACTAGATCGTATTGCAAAGGAAGTTTTTAGCATTAGTACAGCTGATGGGAAAATTTATCGTGTTGAATTCGAAATTAATACTTATGAGAGAAAAGCTGCAAGATTAGAGTGTATGATTACAGCATCAGATTCAGATGGGTATGATCAAAAACTTGAAGAATTCAAAATAGCATTGAAAAACAGGCTCATTCCGGATTGGAAAGTATGTACATGGCTGGTAGATATGCAATCGGCAAAACTTTGCAAAGAAGCGTATGAAAAAGCATTCATTGTTGAGAACAATTTGCGAGCGTTTGCAAGTAAAGTCTTGATTCACTTTCTTGGAATTGAATGGCTTAACAGTACAGGACTGGAAAAAGAAGCAGAGTCTGTAAATAATTTGAAGCAAAAATTTACTCAGCGAGTTCCTGAGTTTGAACATATAAATGCAGATTTTCTTTCAATGACACTGGAAACATTGATGAGGGTAATAATTGATGGAAAAGTGTACAGCGATGATGTTGTATTAAATAAAAGTCAATATGAGAAAATTTTGGAAATAGCCCAAAAAGGTAAAACAGAAAATGGTATAGTTGAGTTTATTAAATCAAAACGTACAGTAAAAAAAACGATATGGGATGATTTATTTATTCCATATATTGACGAGCCGGAAAAATTCAAACAGACCGTTCATAATTTTATAGAAGACAGAAATCATGTTGCACATAGTAAAGTCTTATCCTGGAGTTCATACCAGATTGTGTTAAGCGACTTTAATAAAATGGACGATTTTATTCGAATGGCAGATTCTAAATTTGACAGAGAGGAAACATCAGATGAAGTTCTGGATACATGGAACGCTATAGAGGAAGAAGAACACAATGAGAGGGAATATTACCGTGAGCGTTTAGCAAGTGAAACTGGAATTGATATTCTGGATGAGGAGAACATAAGAAATTGGTTTGATGATGTTCTGCATGATCTGTTTAGTGATGTCTATCAACGGTATCATTTGGATGTGTGCTATGAGATATCTGATTTCCAGATTCCAGATGATGGAATCTGTTTCACAGTAACATCTCCGGTGATGGAAGATGGTTCGCTACGAGTGGATGTTGTGGCTGAATATTCTGTTGACGATGAACTAGGTGAGGACAGTACTTGTGCGATAACGTGTAAAGATGGAACGGGGAAGATCGTTTGTTCAGCTGAAATCCATTTCCATAATGGAAATGGATATGAAGGTGAAGAAGGTCTTATGGAAGCCAGTGAAGATTCTGAATATGACTCTTCAGAATTGGCAGATTTTGAGGAGGAATTGTTCGAGTACATCGATGAAAAGGTGAATCCATATCCGGTAAAATTAGATGATCATGTTTACGAGTATAAGGGCGATAATGACTGGACGGCTGATTTTGCGTGTGACCAGTGTGGAAAAACTGGAGTATCCATCAACGAGGAATTTTTACCAATTGGAAAATGTTGCTATTGCGGTTGGGACAATGAACTGGAAAAATGTGAGCGATGCGGTGCATTGATTAGTTCAGATGACATTGAAGATGGGCTATGTCCATCTTGTGCAGCCTATGTGGATAAAGAGTAAGATGCGATAAAAAGGAAAGGAGCAATTATGGACCAAGAACTATTCACCCCACAATCTCCCTCCGTCCGCTCCTCCCGAATCCTCTATACCCCCTCACCCTTTGCTAGAACCTCGCTTATACACCTCCAGGAAGTAGGCTCATTGCAAGCAATCCGCCCACACACTTCCACAAGAACAGATCTGGTATCATTTTTGTGTTTGGTTGTGTTGTCAGGTTCGGGAAGGCTTACATATGAAGGAAAAGACTATGAGCTGAAAACAGGGGATTGTGCATTCATTGACTGCCGCAAGGCTTACAGCCATAGCACGTCAGATGACCTTTGGTCGCTTCAATGGTGCCATTTTTATGCGCCGTCACTTCCTGCGGTGTATGAGAAGTACAAGGAACGTGGCGGACTACCGATGTTTCACCCGGAGGATATCAAGCCGTTTACAAGCATTCTTACGGAGCTTTACGATCTTGCGTCGTCCTCCGATTACATAAGGGATATGCGCATCAATGAAAAGCTGGCGGTGTTGCTGACACTCCTAATGGAGCAATCATGGCACCCCGAAAGTGTGACGATTTCCAGAAAACGAATGGAACTGTCAGCTGTCAAGGACTACTTGGATGAGCATTACACAGAAAAAATCGTTCTGAACGACCTGTCAGAGAGGTTCTTCATCAACAAATTCTATCTGATAAAGATTTTCAAGGAAACCTATGGCACGACCATAAACAGTTATCTGATATCAAAGCGCATTACAGGGGCAAAGCAGCTGCTTCGGTTTACGGATAAGACTGTTGATGAGATCGGCAATGCCGTAGGCATGGAAGATGCAAACTATTTCAGTCGTATGTTCCGAAAAGTGGAGGGCATAAGCCCCAGTGAGTACAGGAAGCAGTGGTAATATTTTTTGGCGAAATCAAATATAAGCACGCTGCCACAGTACCGCATGACAGATAAAATAATAAGAAATACTCAGGCAGAAAGCCAAATTCAATAAATATCATGATTTTTTAAAGAGGAAAAGGATTATGAGAAACTTACATTCGCTTTTTTTATCTCAGGCATATCAGGATTGTTGGGACGATTATAACAGGTCCTTGAAGCTAAAAAACTTCCCCAGATGGGATTATGTTATTCTGACCGCTTCCAATGAACAGCAGGCGGAGGGTTTCCGCAGGCAGATCGAGGAGCGTAAGGATTTTCTTCCGCCATCTACAAGGTTTGTGGCAATTCCCGACAGGGACGGAAAGCGTGTAGGTTCGGGCGGAGCTACGCTGGAAGTTCTGAAATATCTTCATGAGCAGGAAAAATCCTTTGACAAGCTGCGTGTACTGGTTATCCATTCAGGCGGCGACAGTAAGCGTGTGCCTCAGTATTCGGCTCTGGGAAAGCTTTTTTCTCCTGTTCCGCACAGGTTGGCAAATGGACGTAACTCAACCTTATTTGATGAGTTTATGATATGTATGAGCTCTGTTCCGTCCCGTATCAGAGAGGGAATGGTGCTGCTTTCTGGCGATGTGCTGCTGCTGTTTAATCCGCTGCAGATCGACTACAACAATGTGGGAGCGGCTGCGATATCCTTTAAGGAGAATGTGGAAACAGGCAAGAATCATGGCGTTTACCTGAACGGAGAAAACGGCAATGTAAAGTGCTGTCTCCAGAAAAAGCCTGTTGATGAGCTGCGCCGTGTGGGTGCAGTAAATGAAGCAGATTGCGTTGATATTGATACAGGAGCGCTTATCTTCAGCACAGAAATGATGGAGTCCTTGTATTCTCTGATCGCCGCTCCCGGTGATTATGATAAGTATGTAAATGAGCGGACAAGGCTTTCGCTTTATGCGGACTTCCTTTATCCTTTGGCGGAGGACTCAACGCTGGAAGCCTTTTATCGTGAGAAGCCCGAGGGCGAGTTCTGCGATGAGCTGACAGAAGCAAGAGAGCGTGTGTGGGAAGTTCTTCGTCCCTACAGAATGAAGCTGCTGCGCCTTGCCCCTGCCAAGTTCATTCATTTCGGCACCACCCGAGAGATACTTGAGCTTATGTGCGGTGGAGTTGAGGAATACAGTGACCTTGGCTGGAGCCGTCTGGTGGGAAGCAGCATCAATAATGACACAGCAGGTTACAACAGCATACTCAGCAGCAAGGCGTCAATAGGGGAGAACTGCTATCTTGAAGTTTCCTATGTACATAGCCGTGCAAAGGTCGGAAAGCACTGCGTTCTTTCATTTGTGGATATCCATGACGAGGTTATCCCTGACAATGTTGTTTTGCATGGATTGAAGCAGCGTGACGGTAAGTTTGTGGTGCGCATTTTTGGAGTAAACGATAATCCCAAGGAGAATAAGCTTTTCGGAAAAGACCTTGATGAAGTGTCTGCAAAGCTGGGTGCTGACCTCTGGAACGGGAAGAATCACACTCTCTGGACAGCAGAGCTTTATCCCGAAAAGGACACTATTAAAGAGGCTGTTGCTGCGGCTTTGAATTTATATGCTCTTGTGAATGGTGAGGCAGGCGACCTGACCGCATGGAAGAATACTGAACGTAAGTCTTTATGTTCAGGTTTTAATGCGGCTGACCCCGATGCCATAATTGCGTGGAACCAGCGAATGGCTGATCTGGTGGCAATGGACGAGATCACCAAGTCGATAAGCAATCAGATACCTGCTCAGAAGCTGCCCAAAAGAAAATCACTTACCAAAATACAGAGGCACTGGCTGGAAAAGCGCCTTAGCAGGGCTGATTTTACGGAAAAGCTTCGCCTGCATTATTATCTTGGCGTAATACTGGAGGACGAAAACGAGATACAGGAGTGCTTCAGGACTATTCAGTCTGAGGTGCTTGATGCCACTATCAAGAAGCTGACTTATAACGAGAATGCAAGAATTGTCAAGGATAAGCACACTGTAAAGCTGCCTCTTCGTGTGAACTGGGGCGGCGGCTGGAGCGATACTCCTCCATACTGCAATGAAAACGGCGGTACGGTACTGAATGTGGCGATTTTGCTCAATGGCGAGAAGCCTGTTGAAGTTACCATGGAGAAAATAGGGGAGCGCAAGATAATTTTTGACAGCCGTGACATGGACGCTCATGGTGAGTTTGACAACATAGAAGAGCTGCAGAGGACGGGTGATCCATTTGACCCGTTTGCACTGCAAAAGGCGTGTCTGCTTGCCTGCGGTATCATTCCCAAGGAGGGACATGAGCTTGGAGAAATTCTGGACAGACTTGGCGGCGGTTTTGTTATGAATTCCGAAGTCACAAATGTGCCTAAGGGCAGCGGTCTGGGAACTTCCTCTATTCTGTCTGCGGCGTGCGTGAAGGCTGTTTTTGATTTCATGGGCATTCCATACACAGAAGATGACTTGTATTCTCACGTGCTCGCTATGGAGCAGATAATGTCCACAGGCGGCGGCTGGCAGGATCAGGTTGGCGGCATTACACCGGGACTGAAATATATTACTTCCATGAACGGCATTGACCAGAAGCTTAATGTTTCTCATATAAATCTTTCGGAAGAGACGAAAAATGAGCTTGACGACAGATTCTGTCTCATATATACAGGTCAGCGGAGACTGGCAAGAAATCTTCTGCGTGATGTTATCGGACGCTATGTGGGCAATGAGCCTGACAGCCTATTTGCGCTGGAAGAAATTCAGAAAACAGCGGCATTGATGCGCTTTGAGCTTGAACGTGGCAATGTGGACGGCTTTGCAAAGCTGCTGGATTATCATTGGCAGCTGAGCAAAAAGGTAGATGCGGGAAGCAGCAACACCCTTATTGAACAGATATTCAGCAGCATTGAGGAGCTTGTTGACGGAAAGCTTGTCTGCGGTGCAGGCGGCGGTGGCTTCCTGCAGGTCATGCTGAAAAAGGGTGTGACAAAGAAGCAGGTTGCAGACAGGCTGCACGAGGTATTTATGGATAGCCTTGTAGATGTGGCAGACTGCAAGCTTTTGTGGGATTGATGCCTTAAATTTTCAGGGGAGCATATGCACAATGGTAAACGACAAGCCCATAATTATTCAAACACAATATTATGAAGATTTCCGTGGCTGGCTCTCGGTTCCTGTTGACAGAAGCCTTGATTTTAATGTGATCCAGATAAATCAAGGCTTCAGCAGGAAAGCCTATACTCTGCGGGGACTGCACTTTCAGGAGGAGCCGTATGCTCAGGCGAAGCTGGTTTCATGCCTGCATGGTGCGATATTTAATGTGGCTGTAGATATTCGGCGTGGAGAGACCTTTGGATATGCTTACAGCGATATCCTTTCCTTTGAAAATCACAAGCAGATGTTCATTCCGAGAGGTTTTGCCCACGGATACCTGACGCTGGAAGATGATACTCTGATGCAGTGGTGCGTGGATAATGATTTCTGCAGAGAATCTGCGAGGGGTGTGAGATATGATGATCCACAGCTTATCTGGCAGGCTGAGCCGTGGCCCACGGGGGAGTATATTATATCGGAAAAGGACAGGAATGCAATGAGCCTTTACAGCTTGGTTAGATAATTTTATCATGTGAATGATATTTTTTTGCCTATTTTAAAAGCCAATATAATGCTAATATTTGCCAGAATGTACACTTTTGTGCAAAAATATTTACTTGTATAATATAGATGACTCTTAATGATACATAAACATAAAGGAGAGAAGCTAATGAAAAAGGCACTTATTACAGGAATTACGGGACAGGACGGTTCTTACCTTGCCGAATTCCTTCTGGAAAAGGGATATGAGGTACACGGCATTACAAGACGTGCGTCTATATCAAACACAGCAAGAATAGACCACCTTATTGCTAACGGCTCTGTTAAGCTCCATGACGGCGACCTTTCCGATTCATCTTCACTTATAAGAATAATCAGCATCGTACAGCCCGATGAGATATACAACCTTGCTGCTCAGTCACACGTTCAGGTCTCTTTTGATGTTCCTGAGTATTCCGGCGACGTTGATGCGCTTGGCGTTCTCCGTATTCTTGAAGCCTGCCGCATACTTGGACTTGAGAAAAAGGCTAAATTTTATCAGGCATCAACATCTGAGCTTTTCGGCAAGGTCGAGGAAGTGCCTCAGCGTGAAACAACTCCTTTCCACCCCTACAGCCCCTATGCAGTCGCAAAGCAGTACGGCTTCTGGATAACAAAGGAATACCGTGAGGCTTACGGAATGTTTGCAGTAAACGGCATTCTCTTTAACCACGAGTCCGAGCGCAGAGGCGAGAACTTCGTTACCCGTAAGATAACTCTTGCTGCTGGCAGAATTGCGGAAGGTCTGCAGGATCACCTCGAGCTTGGCAATATGGATTCTCTCCGTGACTGGGGCTATGCAAAGGATTATGTTGAGTGTATGTGGATGATACTCCAGCATGACACTCCCGAGGATTTTGTTATTGCAACAGGCGAGCAGCACACAGTACGTGATTTCACCGAAAAGGCATTTGCCGCTAATGGAATAACAATTTGCTGGGAGGGCAGCGGACTTGATGAAAAGGGTTATGATGCCGAAACAGGCAAAATGCTCGTATGCGTAAATCCTCAGTGGTTCAGACCTACAGATGTTGACAACCTTTGGGGCGACCCCACAAAGGCAAAGACAGTTCTGGGCTGGAACCCTCAGAAAACAAGCTATGCGCAGCTTGTAGAGATCATGGCTAAGCATGACCGTGAGATAGCTAAAAAGGAAAAGGCTCTTAAATCAGCAAACTAAGGGATGATATATATGATGGAAAAAAATGCAAAAATATATGTGACAGGTCATAACGGAATGGTTGGTTCAGCCATTTACCGTGAGCTTGTACGTCAGGGATATACCAACATAATCACACGTTCTCACAAGGAGCTTGATCTTTGCAGACAGGATAAGGTGGAGGAATTCTTTGCGGCTGAAAAGCCTGAGTATGTATTCCTTGCGGCTGCAAAGGTAGGCGGAATCGTTGCCAATCAGAACGCACTGGCTGATTTCATGTATGAGAACATGATTCTTGAAATGAATGTTATCCATTCCGCATGGCAGAACGGCTGCAAGAAGCTTGAATTTCTGGGTTCGTCCTGCATTTACCCCCGTATGGCACCTCAGCCTATGAAGGAAAGCTGCCTGCTTACATCTGAGCTTGAAAAGACCAATGAGGCATATGCCCTTGCCAAGATATCCGGTTTGAAGTACTGCGAGTTCCTCAACAAGCAGTACGGTACCGATTATATTTCGGTCATGCCTACAAATCTTTACGGCCCCAACGACAACTATCACCCTACACACAGTCATGTTCTGCCTGCTCTTATAAGACGTTTCCATGAGGCAAAGATAAATGGTCTCACAGAAGTTACCTGCTGGGGAGACGGTTCTCCTCTGCGTGAGTTCCTTTATGTTGATGACCTTGCAAATCTGTGCGTGTTCCTTATGAACAATTACAGCGGCGATGAGACTGTAAATGCAGGTACAGGCAAGGAGCTTACCATCAAGGAGCTTACCGAGCTTACTGCAAAGGTTATTGGCTACACAGGAAAGATCAGCTGGGATACATCAAAGCCCAACGGCACACCAAGAAAGCTTCTTGATGTATCAAAGGCAAAGGCTTTGGGCTGGACTTACAAGACAGAGCTGGAAGACGGCATACGTTTGGCTTATGAGGATTTCCTTAATAATCCAATGCGTGCAGAAAGATAAAACAGCGGCACGCAAAACCACACTCGGCGGTTTTGCGTGCTTATTTTTTAACCCAATACAATAAGGAGACAGTTTATATGAATATTATTCTTTTATCAGGCGGTTCGGGACAGCGTTTATGGCCGTTATCAAATGATATACGTTCAAAGCAGTTTATAAAAATATTCCACAAAGATGACGGCGAACTGGAATCAATGGTCCAGCGTGTATATCGTCAGATAATGGAGATAGACCCTAACGCTACTATAACTGTGGCGACCTCCAAATCACAGGTGTCAGCCCTTAACAATCAGCTTGGCGAGGGAATAGGCATAAGCGTTGAGCCTTGCAGAAGAGACACATTTCCCGCTATCGCACTTGCTGCGGCGTATTTGAAAGATGTCAGAAACATAGGCGAAGATGAAGCGGTGGTTGTATGCCCTGTTGACCCGTATGTTGATAAGGAGTATTTCAAGACTGTTGAAGAGCTGGGAGACTATGCTCTGAAAAGCGATGCCAATCTTGTACTGATGGGAATTGAGCCTACATATCCAAGTGAAAAGTACGGATATATCATTCCCGAGAGCGGCGATAATGTAAGCCGTGTAAGTATGTTCAAGGAAAAGCCCAATGTTGAGAATGCTAAAAAGTTCATTTCAGAGGGTGCATTGTGGAACGGCGGCGTATTTGCTTTCAAGCTGGGATATGTCCTGAACAGAGCACATGAGCTTATTGATTTTACGGATTACAATGACCTTTTCAATAAGTATGATACGCTGAATAAGATAAGTTTTGACTATGCGGTCGTTGAGCATGAGCCTGTCATTGAGGTAATGCGCTACAACGGCACATGGAAAGACCTTGGAACGTGGAATACCCTTACTGAAGCCATGGACAGCACTAATGTTGGCGAGGCAATACTGAATGACACCTGCGATAATGTTCATGTGGTAAATGAGCTTAATATGCCTGTGCTTTGCATGGGCTTGAAAGATGTTGTGGTGTCGGCAAGTCCCGAGGGAATACTTGTTTCGGACAAGGAACAGTCCAGCTACATAAAGCCTTATGTGGAATCGCTTGACCACACTGTAATGTTTGCCGAGAAGTCATGGGGCAGCTTCAGGGTCATTGATGTTTCCGATGACAGCCTTACCATTAAGGTAAAATTAAATCCGGGACACAGCATGAACTATCACAGCCACGAGTATCGTGACGAGGTGTGGACAGTTATTTCAGGCAATGGACGTGCGGTTATTGACGGAAAAGAGCAGGCAATAACTGTTGGCGATGTTATTAAAATGCCTGCGGGCTGCAAGCACACTGTTATAGCAGACGATGCTCTCAGCATGATCGAGGTGCAGATCGGCAAGGACATTTCTGTTCATGATAAGAAGAAGTTTGAGCTGAACGCTGTGCTTTGATAAAAAATCCGTGTCTCAAAGTCAATGACTTGAGGCACGGATTTTTGTTTACAGGGTATGGTTCTGAATCTTGTGCGTTTATAGTTTATAATGGTACCCGTCAAACCCAGAACTGTCATACTGGACAGTTCGCCCTTTTCTAATTTCAAGAAGAAATCTGTTGGACATATTCAAGCAATGTCCATATATCATTTTCATCTTCTATTTTCATTCGGCAGTTTCCAACACCCCAGTGACCTTTTTGGCTTATATCTTCAAGATCTTTAGTATTTGGAAATAGTTCGATTTTGGCATTAATGGTTGCTAATAAACAATCCTGCTGAGGTATAAGACTGAACAAAATTCTCTTATTTCTAAGGTAGTTGATATACCACTTTTTAGGATCTTCATAAATTGATTGATCAAAATCCCTAATTATAGATCTCGCCTGATTAAAGAGTTCTTCTGTTTCATCACTCATATTTGTAGCAGCATACTCACCACTATTTTCTTGATTATAACGTGTCGGGAGTGGCCATAGTAAAAGAGCTTCCTTCGCCATGGAAGATGATCTATCTTTTATCTCCTTACTGCTCCAATCGGGCATTTTAGCAATCTCTCTTGTTATAGCGTATCCGGATTTATTGTATACAACTACCTTATCAGTAAATGGAGCATTAGATGCTTCGCTATTCATCTTTGTAAGAGTCAGATTACCAATACGGTGTATCATTTCATGGTATTCATTATCATTTAATTCCATTAAATGCTTCTGCCATTCTTTTGGTTCCTGCGGCAGGATATGTTCTATTGTTGCACCAGTGGGCTCTACCAGATCTTTCGTTCTTGCACGTTCATATTTGTAGAGTATGTATCGCAGCATAGGAGGCTTGAATTCCAGATACATATTCTTATTTTCAATTGCATCACGAAATTCTCTATCTCTTGGGAAACGATATGAACCGGCACCTTTAACCAATATGCTCCATATCCTATCAACAAAAGGTAAAGCGGAATCACTATTTTCGTAGTATTGAATTGTAAGTGCAAAAAACTGAGGAGATATAGAACCTTTGAATATACGGACTCTAAAAACATAGGAAATACACGCTTTAACAGCTAATATCATATCATTATCAGATATATTATCCTTTTCCTGTATATAAAGTAAATACATCAATAACACAGCCGCTGGATCGGCGTTAAGTTCCGATATAAGTTCGTGAATCGCTTTATCCAACTCACTCTTCCCATTACTGTTAAAAATCTTATGATATATGTATGAGTATCTACACATATCATCAAGTAACCTTTCTGTTCCGCCATCTTTCTTATTTTCTGGTGTAAAGTAAATCTTATAACAGTCGTATAACGTATTTTTATTGATCTTAGCACTTTTACGTCTTAAATTCATACTGTCAGATTTACGCTTCATGATAAGATAATGAACCATATACGCATCCATTTGGTTTGTGCCTACGTTCTTTTCAATCTGTGACCAGTATTTCTTATACAGCTTTTCCTGCTCGTTATGAGGAAGATCCATGAGTAAATAATTACGCAACAAGTCTGTATTTGTGAGTGTCCTTCCAGTAGAGTTCATACTTTCAAACACTTCTTGTGGATCTTCAGTTGTAAGACAAACATCAATGATTTCCAACTTGAATACTGCATTATACAAATCCTGTAATGCTACATCAGATTGCTCAATCATTTCCTTGAAACAGGAATAATTACGATAGACATTGCTATTCTTTTCGGACTCAGAATATGATTTTTCATCAAATCCATCTTGCATAATTATTTTCTCATAAACAGATCTGTCAGATTCGATTTGTTTTAGTTTCATTTTAGGAGTCCCATCTAAGCCAAGGTTAGTTAGGAATCCTATTTGAATACGTTGCTTGAATCCCTTGTCATCAGTTGAATCATGTAACGCTTTCAGAAATAGCATAACACTTGTGATACGCTGCTGCCCGTCAATAATATTGTAGTATGGTTCTGTCGCTGTACCAATAGCAATATACACGATTGAACCAATAAAATGATCTTTTTCAGTAATTGCTATCATTTCAATATCCTGAAATAACTGCTTGCAATTATCAATATCCCAGTCATAATTTCGCTGATATACAGGGATATTGAAAACAGCATCGCTTAATTTTAACAGTGCTGTCAAATATGAATCATGTGCTTTCATTGTATCCCCCTCTATTCCGCCATGTTATCCGCCCACAGCTCGCACTGCTGCATAACAGTAGCCACCGCATCGTCCATACCCTCCGGCGGATAGCGATGACTTTTCAGAAGTTTCTTTATCATCATACGCATTCTGGCTCTTGCACTCTCACGCTTCTGCCAGTCTATCGTGCGATTACGTCGGAGCGTATCGGCAAGCTCCTTTGTGATAGCGATAAGTTCCTCATTCTCGTAGAAGTCTTTTATCGCCTGCGGTTTAGTGAGTGCATCGTAGAAAGCAAGCTCATCAGCGGTCAGACCGAGATCTTCGCCTGCTTTTTGGGCTTCTCTGATCTGCTTTGCAAGATTAAGCATCTCCTGAATGACTTCCTCATTGGTGAGCATACCGTTGAGATAGCGGTTCATAGCACTCTGCATGATCTCGCTGAATTTCTCCGATTTTACGAGGTTCGTCCGCTTGTAGATATGCACCTGGTCAGCTATCAGGCGTTTCAGCAGCTCAACAGCAAGGTTCTTTTCTTTCATTTTGGAGATCTCCTCCAAGAATTTCGGATCAAACAGTGAGAAGTCCTGTTCCTTGTCGGAGAAAAGGTTGATAACACCGTCACTCTTGATACTCTGCTTCAACAGCTCATTGATTTTGGCATTGATCTCAGGGAGTGAGAGCTTTTTAACTCCGCCCTGATTGAGAATACGCATCAGCAGGACACGGACAGCTTCAAAGAAAGCGGCTTCTTCACGCTCATCTTCCTCAGCGATAGAGGAACACAGCGAAAGTGCCTGTTTCAGCAGCAGAGCTTCTTTTGTGTAGCTTTCTCTGTCTTTCTCCCTCTTTCTGTCCATAAGGAAGTTGACTGCACCTGTGATCGTGCGTCCTGCCATAAGCTCATTGCCGCCGAAAAATGCAGAATAATCATATTCATGAAGCAGATCACGGCAGACTTGCAGTTTCTCCTGAAACTTCGGATAAGCGACCTTTGCAATATCGGTGTTGCCATAGTTTTTCTTGTCACGAACGGTATAATCGTTCATAGCCTGCTTCAATGCGCCTGCGATACCGACATAATCAACGACCAGACCGCCTTCCTTGTCACGAAACACTCTGTTTACACGGGCGATAGCCTGCATCAGATTATATCCCATCATCGGCTTATAGACATACATCGTTGCAAGGGACGGCACATCAAAGCCTGTCAGCCACATATCGACCACGATAGCGATTTTCAGAGGACTGTCATTGTCCTTGAATTTTGTTGCAAGCTCCTCTTTGTGGCGCTTGTTTCCGATGATGCTATGCCATTCTTCGGGATCTTTGTTAGAAGCCGTCATGACCACAGCGACCTTTTCCTCCCACCCCGGACGGATCTCAAGGATACGCTTGTATATCTTCATAGCGATAGCACGGGAGTATGCAACGATCATCGCTTTACCTGTCAGCAAGTTCTCACGATAGCTTTCATAGTGATCGAGAATATCGTCAACAAGGGACTTTATCGTATCATCGTGACCGAGGATAGCTTCCATTTGTCCAAGCTCACGCTTGCTCTTTTCAATTACATCGGCATCGGCATTCTGCGCCATGATCTCATATTCGGTGTCAATTAGTTTCAGGGTGCTTTCATCGAGTTTCAGTTTCATGACACGGCTCTCGTAGTAAACAGGGCGAGTAGCACCGTCCTCAACAGCCTGCGTCATATCGTAAATGTCGATATAGTCACCGAACACCTCACGGGTGTTTCTGTCCTCTCTTGATATAGGAGTACCCGTAAAGCCGATATATGTAGCATTCGGGAGCGTATCACGGATAATACGAGCCGTACCGATGACCTTACGGGCAACAAGCTCGCCGTCCTCATTCTTCGTCATCTTGATCTTTTCGGTCAGACCATACTGTCCTCTATGTGCTTCATCAGCCATGACGATGATATTTCTGCGCTCAGACAGCGGCTCGCCCGATTCCTCAAACTTCTGCATCGTGGTGAAGATAATGCCGTTAGCCTTGCGACCGTCAAGGAGCGTTTTCAGGTGTTCACGGCTTTCAGCGTGGACAGGCTCCTGCCGAAGAAATGCCTTGCACTTCGCAAACTGCGAATAGAGCTGATCGTCAAGATCGTTTCTGTCCGTGATAACAACGATAGTGGGGCTTTCAAGGGCAGACTGGAGCAAATGGGCATAGAACACCATAGACAGCGACTTTCCCGAACCCTGCGTATGCCAGAACACACCGCCTTTACCGTCGGTGACAGTAGCTTTCTTGGTGGATTCAATAGCCTTGCGAACGGCAAAATACTGATGATAGCCTGCAAGTATCTTATAGCTCTGCAAGCCCTCGTTGGAGAACAGGATAAAGTTTTTCAGAATATCGAGCAGGCGTTCTTTCGTGAAGATACCCTCAAAGAACGTGTCAAATTGGGCAAACTGCGTATTTTCATAGCTGCCGTCTTTGGTTTTCCACTCCATATAGCGATCTTCGCCCGAAGTGATCGTGCCTGCACGGTTCTCCGAGAGGTCACTCATAACGCAGATAGCGTTGTAGATAAACATAGACGGAATGGAGTGCATATAGTTCCTGATCTGCGTGTAGGCTTCCGAAGCATCGGTTTCCTCACGGGACGGAGATTTCAGTTCCATAAGCACCACGGGCAGACCGTTGATGAACAGCAGAACATCGGGGCGCTTCTCGTCATTCTCGATAAACGTCCACTGATTTGCCACGATAAAGGAGTTGTTGTCCGTGTTTGCGTAGTCCACAAGGTAGCAGATCGCAGAGCGTTCCTCGCCTTTGTCGGTGTAGCGGACTTCAATGCCGTTTTGCAGATAGTCCATGAATACAGCGTTTTTCTGCACCAGCTCGCCGTTCTCAAAATTCTGGAGCTTAAAGAGTGCATCGCTGATCGCATCATCGGGGAGCGTGGGGTTGAGCCGATAGAGTGCCGCCGTCAGCTCGTCCATATACAGCGGGATACGATAGTCACGGTCGATAGCCGGACCGTAGGCGTGGGTGTAGCCCATTTCCTCAAATAGCTGTATGATTGCATTTTCGTATTTTTCTTCGGTGTAAGGCATATTCTATCAGCTCCTTTATATCTCTACGCTTGACATTCTGCTATTATCGTATTTATATGTTTGATGTGGAAATGGTTTTACTGATAAATCATACACACATAATGTGGGTAGTTCAAGCGGTGGAGTAATATGTTCAAATAATTTATATGGGGTATACCAAAACAAATAGTCAATACCCTTATCTGCAAATACACTAAGGAAGTCATTGTCAACAAAGAAAAAGTGTGGACGACCACTCATTCCTTCTCCTTTGTGCAACTGCTTTTTATGGTCAATAGCTTGTTTAGTTTCAAAATAGGCAGACGATTCATCAAAAACAAGGAATATCACCTTATATCCTGGGTGGTTTTCCTTGTATATTGGAATACTGTTGATGTGTTTTGCTATAACACGGCGAAAGCATTTCAGATACAGGTCATAATTATGATCTTCATGTGTTGGCAGCTGAGTATCTCCGTTCAAATATACTTTTGCATTAGTAAACTGTTTTAATATGCCAGCTTCTTCCAACTCCTTATACATCTGCCGTTCACGAGTCATGGACGGATTATACAGCTTACCTTTTTTGCCTTTATGCTCATGATCATTCACGCGCATAACGTCCATCATAATCTTGTACTCATCAGAGTAAAAGTCAGGCGGAGGGGCTGATTTTCCGGAAGAATCAATCCAATTATCCCAATTGTCTTGATTACATACTTTATCTAAAATGCTCTCCAATTCAGGAGTTGGCGTAGGGAGTAGAGCAATTCTTTGTAATCCCGTTATATAGAATAATTGCAGATGCTCTATAATATCTGCTTCATTCTCACCAAATATCATAAGATCCCTCCTAACATAAATGAAAATTTACGCTTGTATGCCGCCTAAATCTGCACTGCTGACACGTCGATCTCGCCATTCATCAGCTTCGGCAGGAGCGTGTCACGAAGATCGGCAAGGTGCTGATTCTCTTTATATATTGCAAATATAGCGTTGAAAATCGGTGCGGCAAGCACTTCAAATTCATTGATAGTTGCAATGTTTGAACAGAATTGAAGCCGTTTGAGGTCAGCAACAGTAACGTGTCCAAGTCCTGTTGTCTGCTTATTGCTTGCTATGTGTGCAAACTGGGGTTTAAGGTATTTTAGTAAGAAATATGTAAACGCAGGAGCATTATATTTTGATACAACACGAAATGTATGCTGATTGAGAATCGCCTTTCCTCTGCTCCACAAGAATGTATCTATTGACGTATCAGGATTACCAGACCACGAAAAAAGAATATCTCTATCATCAATATAATACTTATCGTCCTTGCGAACACAGCAATATTGCGTAGAATCAGTGATTCCACTTTTCAATTCGGCAATCTTGATAATTGGAAATCCAGAGTCTCCGTATTCTGCCTTTTTAAAAGCTGCACCGTTTATATAATCGGCAAGATCATACACCGAAATGTCTTGCCAATCATCAGGCATAACACCATCAAACGGCTCAAAATCGACAAACCAAGCCTTGAAAAGAGCCTGCGCCTGCTGCTCTAAATTTTCATTTATCGCAGTATTCATAGTGATTTTACTATCAATCTCATATAATATACTGGCAATTTGCTTTTGCTCGGATAATTCAGGAATATTGCACTCTATGTTATTAAGTATTCCTTGTGTAAGTAGAGGTTGGCTTGTTCCTATATGACGTTCGTTTAGGTGTAGGCTTTTAAGCAAGTAATATGCGAAATGAACGTCAGTGCAATCTAAAGGCAATGCGGCTATTGCATTATCCGAAACCCAGCACTTGCCGTTTTCATAGTATACACTACCGCAATACACACCAACACGTCCAATGATTATACAGTTTTCATAATTATTGCTATCTGCATAATCTAAAACTCCGTTACCACCGTACACAGGAATACAACCGCTGTTTTTAGGTCTTTTTTTACCATTACTAAAAGAGATAATACTTGACAGAGTTACAGTTTTCCAATCAGACATCATACCCAATCGCCCCCAGCTTCTCCCTGATCTCGTTTTCAAGCTCATGGGATTTCTTGAACATCTCCGACAGCTCCGAAGTCAGGCGCTTCATCTTCTCGTCAAACGGCTCGCCGTCATCTTCCTGCTCCTCAATGCCGACATAGCGGCCGGGCGTGAGAATGTAGTCCTGCGCAGCGATAGCCTGAATGTCAGCCACCGCACAGAAGCCCTTGACTTCCTCTAATGTGCCGTCCTGAAATGCCTTGAACGTGTCAGCGAGCTTCTGAATGTCCTCGTCCGTGAAGTCACGGTGCTTGCGGTCAACCATATAACCCATTTTACGAGCATCAATGAACAGCGTTTTGCCTTTCTGCTTCTTGCCCTTTGTGATGAACCACAGCGTAACAGGGATCGTCACGGAGTAGAAAAGCTGTGTCGGCATAGCTACGATACCCTCAACGAGATCAGCTTCAATGATATTTTTACGAATGTCGCCCTCACCGCTGGACTGCGTAGACAGCGCACCATTCGCAAGCACCAGACCGATCTTGCCATTCGGTGCAAGGTGGTGTATCATGTGCTGGATCCACGCATAGTTGGCATTTCCGGCAGGCGGCAGACCATATCTCCAACGAATATCATCTTTGAGCTTATCCTGCCCCCAGTTGGAGAGGTTGAACGGCGGATTTGCCATAATAAAGTCGGCTTTCAAGGTCTTGTGCAGATCGTTGAAAAATGTATCAGCGTGATACTGTCCGAAGTCCGCATCAATACCACGGATAGCCATATTCATCTTAGCCATTTTCCAAGTGTCGGCATTGGACTCCTGTCCGTAAACAGAGATATTGCCCCTGTTTCCGCTGTGAGCCTGAATAAATTTCGCACTCTGTACGAACATACCGCCCGAACCGCAGCACGGATCATATACACGGCAGTTTTCAAACGGACGCAGTATCTCAACAAGTGTACGCACCACGCTTGACGGAGTATAGAACTCACCGCCCTTTACACCTTCGTATGCGGCAAACTGAGCGATACAGTATTCATAGGTGCGACCGAGCAAGTCCTTGCTGTCCTCAGTGTCGGTCATATCCATATTGGTGAACAGGTCAACAACATCACCGAGAACACGTTTGTCAAGATCGGGACTTGCATAGTTCTTTGGTAGAACATTCTTCAAGGTCTTGTTTTCTTCCTCGATAGCCCTCATAGCATCATCAATGACAGAGCCGATCTCCGGAGTGTGAGCCGCAGCGGACACCACTGACCAACGAGCCTTTTCAGGCACGAAGAAGATATTGTCCATGAGGTATGCGTCAGGCTCGTCCTCGAAGCCGTCACCCTCAGCTACAAGCTCGTTATAACGCTTCTCAAAAGCACTCGATATATAACGCAGGAATATAAGACCCACGATAACTTTTCTGTATTCCGCAGCCGGAATATGCCCCCACAACACGCAGGCAGCGTCCCAGATCTGCTTTTCAAAGCCAATATTGGCAGTATTCTTTTCAGCCATAGTATTACACCTCTTAAACCTACGCTTATAGCGAGGTATTATCCATTATATTATAGCACAATCTGCACAAATGGTCAATGATTCGACGGGCGTTTTTCTAAATATTTCACAGAGGACTTATAAGTCCAGTATGGGTAAAAAAATACGGCTACTGCATCTTTTACAGTAGCCATCGCTTATTTATTCAGAACATCGCTCATATTCAGCAGAGCATCTGCTTTATCATCAGACAGCCTGCGGAAATTCTCGATCAAGTGTCGTTCTTTCTCCGTAAGATAGGTACATTCCGTATCATCATTGAACATCTCCGCAAGTGAAGAACCGAGAGCGACCGCCAGACGATTCAGCGTTTCAATGGTGGGCTGCCGTGTGCCTTCCTCAATGCCCTTGATATGGTGTCCCGACACTCCCGTAAGCTGTGTAAGGCGGTACATAGACATTTTCTTATCTTCCCTGAACCCCCGCAGTTTCTTGCCGACTTCCATAAAACCGCCCCTTTCATTTTGGTTACTATTATATACCTTACCGGACAATAAAATAATGTCCGTTTGGGTTTGAATGTATGGACATTCAGGTGTATAATATATGGTAACAAAAGTGAATAGGAGCTGTTGCAATGAACATTTACACTGTGAGCTTTTTCGGGCATAGATACATAGAGCGTGGAACGGAGATAGTAAACCGCCTTGACAAGCTCCTGCATGACCTGATAACGCAGAAGGAATATGTTGACTCCCTGATCGGACGGGACGGAGATTTTGATTTGCTTGCTTCTGCTGCCATTAAGCGAGCTGTCCGCAGTTACAGTTACGGCAATACCCATTTTACACTTGTCCTGCCGTACATGAAAGCGGAGTATCGTAATAACGAAAAGGAGTACCTTGACTATTATGATGAAGTAGAGGTGTGTGCCGAATCGTCCGAAGCTCACCCAAAGTCTGCTATCCGAGTCCGCAATCGTAGCATGATAGACCGATCAGACATTGTAGTGTGCTGTATTCAGCACAAAAGCGGCGGAGCATACCGCACGATACAGTATGCTGAGAAACAGGGCAAAAAGATAGTGAACCTTGCAGACGAAAACTGAATAAGCATCTGAAAAGAAAAATAGGACGATACCTTTGAGCTATTAGGCATCGCCCTTATTCGTTATTATAATGATTGTTCTTGTCGGTAGGTACTGCTACGGGTATAGTGTTACTATTTGGAACGGGGATAGTATTTCCCACTGACATTCTTTTGCTTGAAAGGAAGCTCCATTTTTCGCCGCAGCAGTCAAGCATTATCTGATATGCCCCACCGAGGAACTGCACGGAACGGACGGTGGTATCGAACCTGACAGCGTTATCCACAGGCACATTGCTTGCCGATTCGGGACGGAACATACTGCGCTTGTCTATCCAGTTGGAGGCTCCCACAAATCTTGCCGCAAATTCGGACGCAGGGGAAGAATATACCTTTTCGGGAGCATCATACTGCTCAACAGCGCCCTCCGACATAACGGCTATCATATCGCTCATGCTCATAGCCTCCGTCTGGTCATGGGTAACAAATACGGCGGTTATTCCCAGACGGGAGACCAGCTCTTTCAGCTCCGAACGCATCTGTTCTCTAAGCAGTGCATCAAGTGCGTAAAGCGGTTCATCAAAAAGTATGCACTGGGGTTCTATAACAATGGCACAGGCAAATGCCACACGCTGCTGCTGACCGCCCGAAAGCTGATTTGGAAAGCGCTTTGCATAATCCTCCAGCTTAACGGCTTTAAGAACTGCCATTACTTTTTTATCAAGCTCCGACGTTCTGCCCGATGTCCTGAGACCGAACGCTACATTTTCATATACGCTCATATGCGGCCACAAGGCAAAATCCTGAAAGACAAACCCAAGTCCACGCTTTTCGGGAGGAATATTCACGCCCTTTTCCGATGAAAATATAAGCTTGTCATCAAAGTATATTTCGCCGCTGTCGGGAGTTTCAAGCCCTGATATCATTCGCAGCAGCGTGGTCTTTCCGCAGCCCGAAGGCCCCAGCAGAGTAGTGAAGCTGCCGTTGTTTATTTCAAGGTCGAGAGGCTTTATTACTGTTTTGCTGCCATATTTTTTTGTAATGCCCTTGAGTATTATTTTCACCTTATCACTTCCTTAATTTCACTGATTATATAATATCTATGTAAAATCGGCAATCGGTTCTGTGAAAAATCCGGGTAAATTCTGCATGATGTGACAATATGCTTTTGAATATGGCAATAGATCATAATAAAAAAATCTGCCAATGCAGGGCGTTATGCTCGCATTGACAGACCTTTTTGATATATTATAATAAATTTCAAATGTCATTCGTTTAAAATTTTGGCTTCATCATCTTTTGTGATGTATTTGGCGTTGACCATTTTTTCAAGCACGGCTTTGGTGCGCTTTGCCGCAAGCTCTGGCGATGTATCGGGTGAATATGCGCTGGGAGCATTTGGCAGCCCCGCAAGCATTGCACATTCATAGTCGGAAAGCTCTGTTATGTCCTTTCCGAAATAGCCCTCTGCTGCCGAGTAAATGCCGTAATGTCCGCTGCCGAAATAAATGCTGTTTACGTATAAAGCAAATATTTCTTCCTTTGAAAGCTCCTTTTCTATCCTGACAGCCATAAACAATTCGGCAACCTTTCTTTCAAGCCTTTTTTCCTGGGTGAAGTATTCGTTTTTGGCAAGCTGCTGGGTGATTGTGCTGCCGCCCTGCTCGGGCGCTCCCACCTTTATATCGTGCAGAACTGCCCTGCATATGGCAAACACATCAATGCCGTTATGGCTGAAAAATCTCTGATCCTCTGCTGAGATCACCGCATCTGTGTAAAATTCGGGCAGCTCATCATATCCGATGAACCGACAGCGGCTTTTTATGTCCGCTGCCATTTCTGAAACGCTCTTTGCTTCAATGGCAGAGCTGTACATTGTGTATCCGAGGTAAATGTAATATCCCGCTGCGGCAGATATCCCCAGAAGCAGGATAAATGCTGCCGCAAGCACCGCCGCTTTTACGGCATTAAACCTTTTCTTCATCTGTCGTGTCCTTTCTGTCAAGAGCTTTGAGCAGTTTGTCCGAAGTGTCCGACACGAGCTTTATCGCCGAGACAGGTATCACCGCCAGCACCATTAAGGGCAGGATAATGCAGAAAGACGCAAACTGTATGATCTGGTATAATATTCTTTTCATAGCCTTATTCTCTGCTGCTGACTATCTTGTAATAGCTGCTTGATGTCACCATGTAAACTGCTGTGTATAAAATGCCGAAGATGACAAAGCAGCACAGTGTGACTAGTGCGAAAAGCTTTGTGTCCGTCAGACCGAACAGCAGAAGGAGCCTTGAAACTATGCCGAATGCAAACGCCATGTGAACTCCCGCTGCGGCAAGAGGGGCAAAGAATACGGTAAGCACCTGTGAATTGATGCTCTTTCTTATCTCGCTCTTTGTCATGCCGACCTTTTGAAGAATGCCGAATTTTGACTTGTCCTCGAAGCCCTCGGATATCTGCTTGTAGTACATTATCAGCACTGCTGCCGCAATGAAAACCGTGCCGAAGAGAATGCCGAGGAAGAAAAGTCCACCGTACAATGCGTAGAAATCCGCCCTGTCATTGGCTGCACAGTCCAGTGCCACGCCTGCCCATTCATCGGGGTGCTCGGCTTTGATAGATGCTATGCAGTCAAATAAATATTTTCCTATCTCCGACTGCTTATCCTCATCACAGTTAAGGTCAAAGCCGTAGTAATCGTGCATATAGGAATGAGCGTCGTCATAGATATCAAGCTGCATATCATATATTTCACGCATTACCGACAGGTCTTTGACAAAAATATAAAGCGATGAATTGATCTGTGCGGCAGCCTCGCCGTTTTCCACAAAGCTGTCTGCATGGGATATTATTTTAAAGGTGCCGAAACCGTCCAGAGTGATAGTGTCGTAATCATATTTTCCTTTGGCGGAATAAACGATGACCTCGCCGTCTGAAAGCACTTCATTTTTGTTCATGATTCTGTTGTAGTCATCAACGGGGATCATGATGATCTGGCGGATATCCGTAGAGGTAAGCGCATTTCTCATTTTGGGGTCAAGTATGACTGTATCTCCTTCAAAGCAGCCCGATATGTCAAGAAACTTGTAATTGAGGATATTTTCGGGAGTTTCGCCAAACTTTTTCAGTGCGGTATCCGCTGCCGAATGGGTGAGAGATACTATATTTTCGTCTGCGGAATATGTGTCCATAATGATATTTCTGGGGTATCTGTTCCTTAGCATATCCTCCTCGCCGATGTAAAGGCAAACGGTGGAGGAAAGCGTTACCAGCACCATTGTGGAGAGAATGCAAATGGAAGCAAGTCCTGCGCCGTTTCTCTTCATTCTGTATGCCATCTGCGAAACTGAAATAAAATGATTTGTTTTGTAATAGTATTTCTTGTTTTTCTGTAGCACCTTGCAGAATGCCACCGAGCCTGCAACAAACAGCAGGTATGTAGCTATTATAACCATGAGCACTGCCACGAAAAAGGCGAGTATAGCCTGCAGCGGCTCTTTTATGGCAACAGCCATGTAATATGCGATGCCAAGTATCACAACTCCGAGCAGAGCAAGAACATAGTTTGCTTTGGGCGGCTTTTCGCCTGAATTTTCGCTTTTCATAAGCTCTATGGGATTTGATAGATGTATCTGCCTGAGTGAATTTATCAGAATGAGAAGAAAGATCACCGCATAATAAACGGCGGCGTGGATAATTGACTTTGGCTCAGCATTAAAGGTGTATGAAGCGCCTCCGCCCAGCATTCTTGAAAGGACAAGCTCTGCAAGCTTGGAGAAAAGTATTCCGCAGGAAATTCCCGCAGCAAGGGATAATACATATATGATAAGCGTCTCCCACAGGAGAATACATGAGATGTTGCCCTTATCCATTCCGAGAATGTTGTAAAGTCCGAACTCAGTCTTTCTGCGCCTGATGATGAACGAGTTGGTGTAGAACAGGAATATCGCCGAAAATACCACCATTACGCCGCAGCCAAGGATAAGAAGTATATGCATGGTATCGCCTCCATGAATCTCCTTGATAAAGGTGCTGAGGGAGAGAAATGAGGTGATATAGTACATCATTATCATGCCTGCGCAGGTGAGGATATATGGCAGATATATGCGGCGGTTCTTGCGTATGCCGTTTACCGCAAGCTTGGGATACAAGAGCATTGTGTTCATCAGACAGCACCTCCCGATGCGATAAGGGTGAGGGTGTCGGATATTTTCTTGTAAAATTCCTCGTTGCCGCAGCCGCCTCTGTAAAGCTGGTGGAACACCTCGCCGTCCTTGATGAAAAGCACTCTGTTCGCATGGCTTGCTGCCTTTACGGAGTGTGTTACCATAAGAATGGTCTGTCCTTCGGCATTGAGCTTTGAAAATACCGCAAGAAGCTCATCTGAGGCCTTTGAATCCAGTGCGCCTGTGGGTTCATCGGCAAGGAGCAGCTTGGGTTCGGTTATCATGGCACGGGCGGCGGCAGTGCGCTGCTTTTGTCCTCCCGATATCTCGTAGGGGTATTTGTCCAGCAGGGCGGATATGCCCAGCTTTTCGGCAGCGGGCAGAAGCTTTTTCTCCATTTCGCCGTAGCTCATTCCCATAAGCACCAGCGGAAGAAGGATATTGTCCCGTACCGTAAAGGTGTCCAGCAGGTTGAAATCCTGAAATACAAAGCCCAGATTATCTCGCCTGAATTTGGCTGTCTCTTTTTCTTTCAGCTGCGAAAGGTCGGCTCCGTCAAGTATTACCTTTCCCCCTGTGGGCTTGTCAAGGGCTGCAAGAATATTGAGAAGCGTTGTTTTTCCCGAGCCGCTTTCTCCCATTATAGCAATATATTCGCCCTTTTCGGCAGTGAAGGTCACGTTTTTGAGAGCCTCCACCCTTGCAGCACCAATTCGTGCGGTGTATGTCTTTTTTACGTTTGTTACCTCAAGTATTGGCATTGTTATCATTCCTTTCTGATTATCAGTATATCAGAAAGGGAAAATGTCTGCCATTGATACGGCTTACATTTTCCCCGAAAAACTTACATTTTTGTAAGGTCATTCTATTCCCAGCCTGCGGCTTTCAAGGAATATCCTTATAACAGTGCCATTATCGCTGCTTTCCGCAGATATTTTGTGCCCAAGCTTGCCGCAGATGCGCTTGCACAGATACAGTCCGATTCCGCTTGCTTTTTTATCAAGTCTGCCGTTGCAGCCTGTGTAGCCCTTTTCAAAAATACGGGGCAGATCTTCCGGGGCAATGCCAATGCCCGTGTCTTTTATGCACAGGGTCAGCGGTTCCTCGCAGTATATCTGAACCATGCCTGAGGACGTGTATTTCACTGCGTTGGATATTACCTGCTCAATAACGAAGAGAAGCCATTTTTCATCGGTAAGCACCTTTTTGTCCAAAGGTTCATAGCTGAGCTTCAGCTTTCGGCGTATGAACTGAGAGGAAAATTTGCGCACTGCCTGCCGCACGATATCGTCCAGGTCATATTCCCTGATTACAAGGTCGCTGCTGTAACTATCAAGCCTAAGATAGCAAAGCACCATTTCCGCATACTGTTCAATTCTCTGAAGATTTTCCGAAAGCTCGCTGTATTCGGGGCTGTCGCCGCTTTGCAGGATAAGTCCCATTGCCGCAATGGGCGTTTTTATCTGATGCACCCACATGGTATAGTAATCGGTCATATCGGAAAGCTTTTCGGCTGCCTCATTTTCCGCCGCTTTCAGCGAATCATAGAGAATGTTGATAAGCTTGGTGTATTCCTCTTCAACAGTGTTACGTGGCTGCGGAAGATTTTCTACCGAAATGGTTATCTCTTTTTCAAGCTTTTGCAGAACGATACATCTGCGGCGGTACAGGATAAAATCAACTGCCGTGAAAACAAGTCCCGCAAATCCGCTTAGAATACTTCCGTAAAGCACAGGGGCAGTGGGCAGATCATACAGCGAAAAAACCAGCGCAAACACCGAACAGATAATGAGCCAGACTATGATATTTTTTTTGTGAGCCAATAAGTATTTTCCAAACATTTTCTTACTCCACTATGTAACCCATTCCCGACTTTGTTTCAATGAAATCGGCAAGCCCTGATTTTTCAAGCTTTTTCCTAAGCCTCGATACATTGACGGTCAGGGTGTTCTCGTCAACATAGCTGTCCGTCTCCCAGAGCCTGTTCATAAGAAGTTCACGGCTCACGACCTTTCCCTTGTTTTCAAGGAGCGTGAGCAGGATACGGTATTCGTTTTTGGTAAGATCTATTTTATCACCGTTGAAGCTGAGAGTTGCATCGGATACGTTGAGCATTGCGCCTTTGTGTGTGATGATATTTGTTTCCGAGCCAAAGTCGTATGTTCGTCGCAGTATCGCCTGTGTCTTTGCCATAAGTACGGTCAGGTCAAAGGGCTTTGCGATAAAATCATCGCCGCCCATATTCATTGCCATCACTATATTCATATTGTCCGAGGCGGAGGATAGGAACACAACAGGAACTTTGGAGACTTTTCGTATCTCAGTGCAGTGATAAAATCCGTTATAAAACGGCAGACCTATATCCATCAGTACAAGATGAGGGGAAAACTCTGAAAATTCGGTCATTATGTCCTTGAAATTCTCTGCGCACCTTGCTTCAAAGCCCCATTTTTCAAGGTGATTTTTTACAGCATTTGCTATTGTGCGGTCGTCTTCTATGATAAATATTCTGTACATTACAGTCTCCTTTTTATGTTTTCTATTATTATAGCATATAAAAATAAGGAATACAAGACAGTCAGATTCGTAAAGCTTGGCCTTGACGGCAATGAAACAGCTATGAGCTGTACCGTTTTTTTTTTTTTTGAATGCTGCAAAGAGTTATCCTTCTTTGATAAGATGGGATACCCACGATTTAAGGCGATTGTGAAAAATATCATATTTGTTTTAACAATAAATTTGCAAGTCAATTTGCTAAAACTTGCAAATTTATCTTGACATGGTAAGGATGCCGTGATATAATATTATCAGAGCAACACAGGCGTTGTGCAACAAGGACGTTGTACCTGTGGTGCTCTTTTTTTATAAGGATGTGATTATATGGACGAAACTATCCTCAGTGCAGGCATCGACGTGGGTACATCTACGACACAGATAATTTTCAGCAGAATGACCATTCAGAACACAGGCGGATTCGGCTCCGTCCCCAAGATCGAGATAGTGGATAAGAAAATAATCCATGAAAGCGAGATATATTTCACCCCTCTGCTGTCGGAAAATGAGATAGACGGCGATAAGGTAAGCGACATTGTGATGTCGGAATACAAAAAAGCCAATCTCACCCCCGATATGCTCACCACAGGCGCAGTTATAATCACAGGCGAAAGCTCCCGAAAAAGCAACGCCCGCTCGGTTACCGAAGCCCTTTCCGAAACAGCAGGAAATTTTGTTGTAGCCACCGCAGGCCCCGACCTTGAATCGGTGCTGGCAGGAAAAGGCTCAGGCGCAGCAAGGCTTTCGGAGGAAACAGGAAAAACCGTTGCAAACTTTGATATAGGCGGCGGAACTACAAATATCTGCCTTTTCAGAGACGGCGCTGCCATAGATACCGCCTGCCTGGACATAGGCGGAAGGCTTATCAAGGTCGATGAAAGCGGCAGGGTGACATACATCGCACAGAAACTGAAAAAGCTTGCCGATATGAGCGGCATCAGCGTATCCATAGGCGATATCCTCACTCCCGAGACCGCAGAAAATATATGCAGAGAAATGACGGAAGTGATAGAACAGTCCGCAGGACTGAGAAAACCTGACAGCCGCCTGGAGCTTATGATAACGAACCATGGCATGAAAAGCGGCATAGTTCCCGATATCATTACCTTTTCGGGCGGTGTTGCCGACTGCATGGGCTATTCGGGAGAAGAGCAGTTCCCATACGGCGATATAGGCGTTTTCCTCGGTCACGCCGTGGCAGCTTCGCCTTTGCTTACCGAAAGAATGTCCGAAACGGCGGAGGAGACTATCCGTGCCACCGTTATCGGCGCAGGCAATTTCAGCATGGAGGTATCGGGAAGTACCATCGAATACACCTTCGGCAGTCTGCCAATAAAAAGCATTCCCGTTTCAAGGATAAAGCTTGAAACGGCAGAGGATATCACCTCTGCGGCGGAGCAGATAAGAAAGGGACTTTCAAGGTATGAGAACCGTTTGACGGCAATATCTTGACGGCAATATCAATGAAAGGTCTGCCCTGTCCCTCGTTCAAGGAGATAGAAGCCATGGCGGACGCTGTGTGCGCAGGTGCGGAAGGCTCCGACCAAAGCGTGCTTATCATCATCACCGAAGCGGATATCGGCAAGGCGCTGGGACAGGCTCTGAAACGTCGGATAAAGGACAGGGACTTTATCTGTGTGGACGGCATCTCCTGCTCGGACGGTGATTTCATCGACATCGGCGAACCGCTTGCTCACGGCAAGGTGCTGCCCGTCATTGTAAAAACCCTGATATTCTCATAACCCACAAGGAAGGCGGATAAAAATGTCATATAAAGTAAGGCTTTACGGCAGAACATATGAATTTAAGGATATACGGGAAGTTATGTGCAAGGCGAACGAGCTGAAATCCGGCGACTGCCTTGCAGGTATCGCAGCAGAGGACACCAAGGAACGAATTGCGGCAAAAATGGCTCTGAGCAATATCACTGTCCATGATATCCGTGAAAACCCCGCAGTGCCCTATGAGCAGGACTCGGTAACAAGAATAATCCAGGACGACCTTAATATTCCCATTTATAACGAGATAAAGGGCATGACTATATCAGATCTGCGTGAGTGGATACTGGACAGCCGCACCACAGGAGATATGATACTCCGTGCAGGCAGGGGTATGACCAGCGAGGTTATCGCCGCAGTCTGCAAGCTGATGGGAAATCTTGACCTGATGTATGCCGCAAAAAAGATAGAAATAGTCACTCACTGCAACACATACCTCGGACTTCCGGGGACAATGGCTTCAAGATTGCAGCCGAACCACCCCACCGATGACCCCAAGGGCGTTGCCGCATCACTGTTGGAGGGACTTTCCTATGGCATGGGCGACGCTGTAATAGGCCTTAACCCCGCAACGGATTCGGCTGACTCCACAGGCGAGATACTCCGTCTTTTCAAGGACGTTATGGTGAAGTATGATATTCCCACCCAGAACTGTGTGCTTTCTCATGTTACAACTCAGATGGAAGCAATAAGGCAGGGTGCTCCCGCCGACCTGTGCTTCCAGTCCATAGCAGGCTCACAGAAATCCATGGACGCATTCGGCGTTACCGTGGAAATGCTTGAAGAAGCAAACGAGCTTATGCGCACCGAGGGCACGGGAACAGGCCCCAACTATATGTATTTCGAAACTGGTCAGGCGTCCGAGCTTTCCTCCGATGGTCACAACGGCTGGGATCAGCAGACCATGGAATCACGCTGCTACGGCCTTGCAAGGCACTATCACCCATTTATCGTAAATACAGTGGTAGGCTTTATCGGCCCCGAATATCTCTACGGCAGCGATCAGGTTCTGAGAGCAGGTCTGGAGGATAATTTCTGCGGCCATATGCACGGTCTGCCCATGGGCTGCGATGTGTGCTACACCAACCACAATACCTGTGACCAGAGTGCAATGGATAATCTGCTGGTAATGCTGGGGGCAGGCGGCTGCAACTATGTAATGGCAATTCCTCACGGCGATGATATCATGCTCATGTATCAGACCACAGGTCATCACGATGTAAAGGCAGCCCGTGAGATACTGGGACTTCACGCAAATCCCGAGTTTGAAAAGTGGATGCTCAAATGGGGCATAATCGACGAGGACGGTCATTATACCGATCGTGCAGGTGACCCCACCATTTTCGGAAATTAACGAAAGGAATGACTGTTATGCCCGTTTTCCCGAAATTTGATTATGAAAACAATGATATAACGAAAATAAAAATGCAGGATTTCTGCCTGCTTCAAAACCCACAGGATCCTGAGCAGCTTGCGGTGCTCAAAAGCAAGACCCCTGCCAGAATAGCCATAGGACACACAGGAGCAAGATATCCCACCTGCTCCTACCTCCGCTTCAGGGCGGATCAGGCAGCTGCAGCGGACGCAGTTTTCTCTGAGGTTTCGGAAGAGACTGTAAAGGAGCTGGGACTGTTTGAGGTGCGCACCAAATGCGAAAACAAAAGTATGATGATAACCCGTCCCGACCTTGGCAGACTTTTTGACGAGGATACGCAGAAAAAGATATCCGAAAACTGCAAACATGATATCGACGTGGAGATATATGTGGGCGACGGTCTCTGTGCTCCCAGTGTGGCAGCGAATATTCCAGATATCCTGCCTGCGATCACAAAGGGATTGGAAGCCGAGGGTGTAACGGTTGGAACCCCGTTTTTCGTCCGTTACTGCCGTGTGAACACTACGAGAACTATCGCTCCGCTGCTCAATGCAAAGCTCACCTGTGTGCTTATCGGCGAGCGTCCGGGACTTCTCACAGCTGAAAGTATGTCCGCATATATGGCATATAATGCCCGTCCCGATATGCAGGAGTCGGAATATACGGTTGTTTCCAACATCAGCCGCCACGGAATACCTCCTGTAGAGGCGGCGGCTCATATCGTTGACCTTATGCTGGAGATACTTAAACAAAAGAAAAGCGGGGTAAACCTTTGTCTTAACTGATTTCAGCCGAGGATCTGTCTATAGGCTGATTGAGGATTAGTATTAGAACCTGCCTTCATAAGAAATGTGTGCGGATTTTCGAGCATAATTTTGTTGCAGAGTAGGCAAAAATCCGCAGGCGGGCTTTCGCCCGGCAAGGATTTTTAACGCAGTCTGCGGCAAAATTTGCCGAAAAGACGTGCGCATATGCTTGTGAAGACGGGTTCTTAGCATTAACAAAGCGGTTCGGGTACATAAAACCTGAGCCGCTTTTATGCTTGTCGGCTGAAAAGGAAGCTGCAGCAGGGGAGGAGAGCCTTGTTATCGTTATAGTCGTATATAACAGTTACATAACAAATGTTAAAAGAAAATATGCAATTTCAAGCTTGACGTCTTGCAAGGCGGGAAATGGCAAAATAATATGCTGCGGCAGCTCATGCAGGCTCGGATACGGCTAATTTGCCGATAATATTATATATTTTTAAGAAAATATGGCTTGCAAGTAAGATATATAAAGCTGTCATATCTGCAAATGAAATCCTTGTGTAAAATGCCAAAAATCAAAAAAATGCAATTTCACTCTTGACAAATTGCAAAACAGGGTATATAATGATATCAATGATTGAGAACATCAATAAGAGATGAGCTTAGTCAGACAAACCTTTAAACCCAAAAGGTTCTCTTTAATGATAGTTTCAGACAAAGGCGTCGTGTTATAAAAACACGGCGCCTTTTTTGAAGCATTTCGGAGAAGAGTTCTTGCAGCGGATATTATGCCGCAGGCATTCAGGAAGTATCTGCTGCTGCAAAACCATTAAATAGGAGGAAGTATTATGAACATCGGATCGACTTACGCTCTTAACGGAAAAATCGAAACAGAAGCAATGAGTGTTGTAATGGCTCAGATCGCTCCCAAGAGTGCACACACCATGGAGGACGTTGAATTTAACACAAATCAGATTCTCAGCTATATGGATAAGGCTGCGGCAGGTTTTCCGGGATATGATCTGTTCATGTGTCCCGAGTGCGGCTTCCACGGTTTTGCTCCCGGCGACTGGCCAAGACTGGCTCTCACCCTTGACTCCGAGCCTATAAACAAGGTTCGTGCAAAGTGCAAGGAGCTGGGTGTCTGGGGTATCTTCAATCCTCTGGTACGTGAGAATGACGGTCAGTTTGTAAAGAATATGGCTATCCTCGTAAATGACAAGGGCGAGATAGTTCACAAGTATGTTAAGATGAATCCCTGGCTCCCCGATGAATGCACAGTTCCCGGAACCGAGTGCAAGGTAGTTGATGGCCCTAAGGGTTCAAAGATAGGCATTATCATTTGTGCCGACGGCGATTATCCCGAGATCTGGAGAGAGGCTGCGGTAAACGGAGCAAACGTTATCTGCCGAGTTTCCCACTACATGGCTCCTTATGATGAGGCTTGGGAGATCACCAATAAGGCAGGCGCTTACTGCAACCAGACTTATGTTCTGGGCTGCAACTCCGTCGGAATAGATGAGTGCTACACCTACTTCGGCAACAGTATGGCAGTAAACCCCGACGGTACAGTATTTGCAAGGGCTCCCAAGGGTATTCCCTGGCTCATGAAGGTAGATGTTTACCCCGGAATCGTTGATAAGATGCGTACTCAGCCCGGTGCATACAACTTCATCTGGCAGTACAAGCATCGTGGAGCTTCCTGCCCTGACCAGAACGGTGCAGGCAGAGGCGTCAGCGATTACAACGCTTATACAAAGTAATGGGAGGTTATTATCATGGCTGTTTATACATCTGAAGCTCACAATCTTATCAAGGCAATGGGTAAGGCAGGTATTACCTTCCCCGCAACAAAGGCAGAGCTGCTTGAAAAGTTCGGCGATATGACCATTAAGGTGGATTTCGATAAGGAGGCTAAGATCTCCGACACCGTTAAGGAAATGGTACCCGAGGATTACAGCTGCGCTTGTGCATTCAGAAATGCGTACATTTCCGCACAGATGCAGGCTCTCAAGAAGGAACTGAAGTTCTGATACTCAAAGATCACGGAAAGATTTTTTGAAGTTTTAAGAGATTTTAAGGAAAGAAGATATAAAAAGAAAAAGATTTTAGGAGTGGTGGTATGAAAACGAAATTAAAAAGACTTACAGTTGCTGCGGTCGCAGCTATGATGGCAGCTACAGTTATGGCAGGCTGCGGTGATACATCAACAACTACTGACGGTTCTTCGGCAGCAGGCGGCGATACAGCGGCTGCATCCACAACAGGCGGCGGAAGAACAGCAGGCAGCAAGGATACGCTTGTTATCCTCTCCGCTGAGAACTTCCTCGGAAACTGGGACCCCACCAGCCACACGACCCTCGCTCAGCTTCACGCAGAGTGGATATGTTTTAACAGACTTATCCATATGGATACCGATACTCAGGAGCTTTCTCCCGAGCTTGCAACATCATGGGAATATATTGACGATGCTACTCTCCAGCTCAAGCTGAGAGAAGGCGTAAAGTTCCAGGACGGCAGCGACTTTGACGCTGAGGACGTAAAGGCTACTCTGGAAAAGCATTCCTCCAAGGACAGCGTTACCACCGCTTGGTGGAGCCAGCCCGTTAAGGTAGAGGTTGTTGACCAGTACACCGTCAACGTAAGAATGGAAGACGGCAAGCCCTATGCAGGCCTTATCAATATGCTCTGTATGGTACCTGTAATGTCCGCAGATGACATTGCAGACCCCGCAAAGCTTTCCGCAGGCTTCAACGGCACAGGTGCTTACAAGTTCGATAAGTACGAGAACGACACCATTTACTATTCCGCATTTGATGACTGCTGGGAAGGTGTTCCCAAGACTCCTTACGTTCAGTACAAGTACGTTGCGGATTCCTCCACACGTCTTGCAGCCCTCCAGACAGGTGAGGCTGATATCATCGAGCGTGTTGAGTCCGAGCAGGTAAGTGTTCTGGAAAACAATCCCGATACTGAGGTGATCACTCAGCTCACCACAGAGCTCAAGCACCTCTTCTTCAAGTTTGAGGTTGAGCCTATGAACGAAGAGCTTGTAAGAAAGGCTATCTCCTACGCTATCGACCGTGAGACTATCGTAAATGATATCCTCCAGGGCTACGGCGAGGTTGCAGACTGCTACGTATCCTCCACAGTCTGGGGCTATTCTCCCGTTGACAACTTCCCAACATATGATCCCGAAAAGGCTAAGGAGCTTCTTGCCGAAGCAGGCTACCCCAACGGCGAGGGACTTCCCGAAATGACCTATACGACATCCGTTGGCTTCTATGTAAAGACCAAGGAGTACGGCGAGTTCATTACTGCAAATCTCCAGGCTATCGGTCTGAACGTAAAGTTCAATCCTGTTGAGACCGCTACATGGAACGATATGTATTATCAGGCAACACCCTGCACCATGATCGACGGCGGCTGGTGCCCTCCGGGACTTGAGCCTGACCTTAAGCTCAACCCCTTCTACAGATCTCCCGGACTTATCACCAAGTTTGTTGACGATCAGCTGGATGCTGTTATGGATAAGGAAGCTTCCGAGCTTGACAGCGAAAAGAGAAAGGAAATACTTGCAAATGAGGTTTATCCTCTGCTTGCTGAAAAGTGCGAAGATGTTCCTCTCTTCAACTCCATGTCCATCTACGGTGTGGGCAGCAATGTAAAGGGCTTTAAGTCCCTGCCTACCACAAGCTTTGAAGTCAAGGACGTAGTAAAGGAATAACATTCAGACAGAATACAGCGGGCAGTCATAAACACAAACGGATGACTGCCCGTTTCTGTTTTTATCAAATTTTTTACGCAGGGAGGAGTTACTGTGTTAAACACAACGATAAAACGTGTTGTTCAGGGAATTTTCATCTTATTCTGTGTAACGTTCATCAGCTTCGTGCTGCTGAGAAATATCCCGGGCGACCCTGTCAAGATAATGGCGCCCAACGCTACCGATGAACAGCGTGAGGTGATCAGGGCTGAGATGGGCCTTGATAATCCGATAATCATACAGTTCAAGGACTATATCGTAAATATCTTCCACGGAGATATGGGTCAGTCCTACTTCAAGAACGATTCTGTTAATCACATCATCGCAGGCACTATAGGAAAATCAGCGCTGCTTATGCTTAACACCGTGGTGCTGGCAGTTGCACTCAGCCTGCTGTTCGGTGTAATTGCCGCAGTAAACAACGGCAAGCTTGCCGATCGGCTGATATCAGGAATTTCCGTAGTGTTCCAGTCAATGCCAAACTACTGGGTGGCAACGATGCTTATACTGCTTGTCTGTGTAAAGCTTAATCTTCTGCCTTCCATGGACTATAAGGGCTACATAAGCACAGTGCTTCCGTCAATAGTTCTGGCGCTGCCGATAATGTCCGTTATGATAAAGAACATAAGGCTCAGCATGATCGACAGCCTTAATCAGGACTTTGTCAAGGCAGCCAGAGCAAGAGGCGTGCATAAGATGAGCGCACTTTTCAGATACGCTCTCAGAAATTCGCTTATCCCTCTTCTCACCGTCCTCGGCGGTCAGCTGGGATTCCTCGCAGGAAGCATAGTTGTTATCGAGTATGTATTCAGCTATCCCGGCATCGGCTATGAGATACTCAATGCCATCAACAGACGTGACTATAACCTGGTACAGGGTCTTATAATTGTATTTTCCACATTCTTTATCGTGGTCAATATGCTGATAGATATCGGCTACGCATATCTCGACCCGAGAATTCGTAAGGCACAGGGGGATTTGTAATATGACTGATGTAAGATCAAAAGCAGTAAATTCAAAGCCCGCAGCTGCTTCGGGCGGAGGAAAGGTCAAGGCCTTCTTCAAGTATATCGGCAAGAACAAGATGTTCTGCATAGGAATGCTTATCGTTATAATCGCTGTTCTTTCGGCAGTTCTGGCACCTGTCATCGCTCCCTGCGATCCGCAGCAGATGACGCCCTCCATAAGACTTACCAAGCCTTTTACGGACAGCGAGCATATTCTGGGCTGCGACGCAATGGGCAGAGACATTTTCAGCCGTATCCTTTACGGTCTGCGCACATCTCTCCTTATCAGTATAGGCGGTGTTGCGCTGGCACTGGCTATAGGCGTGGTGCTGGGCATTATCTCGGGCTTTTCGCACCCCAACTTCATCGACACACTGATAATGAGAATAACCGATATCCAGATGGGATTCCCGTTCATTGTGCTGGCTATCATTGCGCTTACCTTGTTTGAACCCAATCCTCTGAGCATCATCATAGTACTGAGCCTTTCCGCATGGCCCGCTTATGCGAGAGTTGTGCGTTCCAGCGTTATGATGCAGAAGGACATGGACTACATCGCAGCCGCAAGAATGATGGGTGCAGGCAAGCTGAGGATCGCCGTAAAATATGTAGGCAAGAACCTTATGCCTGCGATCCTTCCCGTACTTCCTCTTGATATCGCAGCAATGATAATCAACGAGAGCCTGCTGAGCTATATGCAGCTCGGAATCAAGTCGCCCTCCATATCCCTCGGAAACATTATGGCGGACGGCAGACAGTACATCTCTACCGACTGGTGGATAACCGCTATCCCCGGTATCGTAATTATGATAATGGTACTGGCGCTGAACTTTGTAGGCGACAGTCTCCAGACAAAGCTTGACCCCAAGCTTCGCAAGTAAGGAGGGAACATCATGGACGTTAAAAAAGCTGAGATCGGCGATGTTCTTTTAAAAGTAACGGGTCTCAAGACCTATTTCAAGATAAACGAAAACCTTACCGTTAAGGCCGTTGACGGAGTTACCTTTTCACTGAAAAAGGGGCACGTTCTCGGCATCATCGGCGAGAGCGGCTCGGGAAAGAGCGTTACCTCCCGTTCCATTATGCGTATCGTTGACGAGCCGGGCTATATCGCAGGCGGAACCATTGAGTTCGGCGGCGAGGATATCCTTAAAGTCAGCGAGAAGCGTATGAGCGAGATCAGGGGCGGGGAGATATCAATGATATTCCAGGACCCTACCACCTCATTCAACCCCTACCTTACCCTTGGCAGCCAGCTTACGGAAGCATACCTTGTCCACAAGAAGGGCGCTACCAAAAAGGAAGCCCATGACAAGGCGATAGAGGTATTGAAGCTTGTAGGCATACGCAACGGCGACGAGGTAATGAAGAAGTTCCCCTGTGAGTTTTCCGCAGGCTTCCGCCAGAGAATATTCATCGCCATGTCTATGATATGCGACCCGTCCATACTTATTGCCGACGAGCCTACCACAAGCCTTGGCATCACCATTCAGGCGGAGATAATCGAGGCTCTCAGCGAGCTTCAGAAGGAAACTGGCATTTCCATTATGATAATCACCCATGACTTCGGCGTTGTTTCCCAGTTCTCCGATGATATCTTTGTAATGTATGCAGGCCGCTGCGTTGAATCCTCACCTAAGAGAGATCTGCTTTTAAAGCCTGCCCACCCCTATACTGTCGGACTTATCCAGTCCGTACCACTGCTTGAAGCACGTAAGACAAAGAGACTGAAGTCCATCGAGGGCTTCCCTCCAAATATGGCAAAGCCTCAGCCCGGCTGCGCATTTGCTCCCAGATGTCCCTATGCAAAGGACATCTGCCGCAAGGAAGTCCCCGAGCTGAAACAGATAGGCGAGGACAGATTCTGCGCCTGCCACTTCCCGCTTCTTGACTATAATACTGCCGACGATACGGTTCTTGAATAAGGAGTGAGCTATATGGATAAATCATATCCCATATTATCATGCGATAACATTGTTAAATTATATCCCGTAAGACGTGGACTGTTCAGCAAGGTAGTCGGCAACAAGCGTATCGTTGACGACGTTTCGCTGGAGGTCGAGGAGGGCAAGACCATTGCCCTTGTAGGCGAATCAGGCTGCGGAAAATCCGTACTGCTGAGAATAATCTCCGATATCGAAAAGCCCACTACAGGTACTGTAAGATTTCGTGGCTGCCCTCTGGACGAGCTTTATCCCGAGGACAGGGACGAGATGAAGAAAAGCGTCCAGATGATATTCCAGGATACCCTTTCTTCGCTTCACCCACGTTTTACCATTCAGGAGTCCATCGAGGAGCCTTTGAAGCTTTCGGGCGTATCAGACCCTGCTGAAAGAATGGCTATCATCAAAAAGACCTTTGATCTTATAGGTCTTGATACCGACTTCCTTACCAGATATCCACACCAGCTTTCGGGCGGTCAGAGGCAGCGTGCGGTAATAGCCCGTGCGCTGGTGGTAAATCCCAAGCTGCTGCTGGCAGACGAGCCTATATCCGCACTGGACGTATCACTGCAGGCTCAGATAATAAATCTGCTTATGGACCTCCAGAGCGAGCTTAACCTTTCGATACTGCTGGTTGCACATGACCTTGCGGTGGTTCGCCAGATCGCAGATGAGATACTTATCATGTACCTTGGTCATATCGTTGAGAGGGCAAAGAGCAAGGATATCTACAGCGATGCACGTCACCCTTATACCAAGGTGCTGCTCAAAGCGGCGCCCAGTATCAAAAAGGGCATAAACGATGAGGGCTTCAGCCTTGACCTTAAAGTCGGCGATACTCCGTCACCCGAAAATCCGCCCAAGGGCTGCCCGTTCTGCACACGCTGCATATATGCGGACGATGAGTGCATGGAAAAATGCCCCGAAAACGTGGAGGTTTCTCCCGGACATTTTGTTATGTGCAGCAAGTTCTGCGGATAATATCCATTGTACAGTACAGCGCCGTTCATATGAGCTATGAGCGGCGCTACTTTACAAGGAGGGGGAATATGTTTTTCAAGGAAAGAAAGGGTGCTCTGCCTGCCTATATCGTCACGCTGATAATATGTACGGCGCTGATGTTCATAATGAACGCCTTGCAGGACAGCATTGCTTCAAACCATTATATAGATAGTCTTGACGAGATAATCGCAGGGAAAAACGCAGGCGATGTATGGTCGGAGATACAGTGGCTGATAGGGGAGATACCCGAGGGTCAGGTAATGAGAACATGGGTCTGCGGTGTTGTGATGATAATATTCACGTTCATCGGATATTTCTTTGAGCGGACAAATTCACGCTTCCGCGGCACTGATCTTGTTGGCGGCAGCGGTTATTTTATTCCTATGCTTCTTGTCAGCACGGGAGCAATGCTCCTTGCAAACCTTGTTTATCACAGGGCGACCATGAACGGCTGGGCAGCAACGTTCATATCCTTCTGCAGTCTTGCTCCGCTGCTTTTTACCATATACGGCGGCGGTGCAAAAAAGATCGCCACCGAGATGATCCTAGGAGGACTTGCTCCTGCGGGCTTCGGAGCGTATATTGCAATGCCGTACATAGTAAAGCCGCTGGGACTGCCCGCATTCGTATCCGCAGCTATCGGCATGGCAGTGACAGTTCCGCTGTGCGTCATGCTCTGCCGACATCTTCCGTGGATGACACCCATAGATATGAGCATATACAAAAGTTCTCCTGCGGATAACAGGAGCTTTTCGGACAGCAGACTGTATGTAAGGCGGCTGCTGGCAGACCCCTCAGAGCTTATTTTCTGGGGAAGCAGCTGGGGAACAGTTGGAATGTATATCGGAGCAGTGCTGGCATGGTGGCTTGACCCGCTTGCTAATTCCTGTGCGGCGTATAAATTCCCCACAGTCATGTGCTGCCAGCTTATCACCATTGCCACAAGCATTTTTTTATGGTTTCCAAAGGTAAAGCGGGGAGAAAGCGCCTTTACATTTTCGGGCTTTGTAATAATCTCCGCATTCATAAACACCTACGAAATGAGTGTTCATCTTATGATAATATCCATACTCGTTGCGGCAGTTTTCACACCGCTTACTGCAATGAAGCTTTATGAAAAAACAAAGTTCCGCAGTCTGCCGCTCTGCTGCTCCACGCTGACTTCATTCTGTATTGTGTGTATCAGCTGGAGCCTGGTGCTGAGGGCGGTAACAATGTAAATAATGATTTGACCCTACGGCGTAATTGCCTTAATTTGGAACTCTTGATGAATATTTATAAACTAATACTGTATGTTAAATTTATGACTGCAGATTCATATATGCTCAACAGGCTGAGGTCATTTTTATTATGTATTGTTGCCTTTCAATCTCTCAGCCAGCCGTATAAGCCTATCCGCCTGTGTAATTGTTGCCTGTAAGGGGTCGCCCTCTCTGATACGCATAGTTCTCCTTATCTCTTTGGGAATGACCACTCTTCCGAGATCGTCAATTCTCCTGACAATACCTGTTGCTTTCATAGTATCGTTCCTTTCACGTATAAATTCAAGATCGGTATCGCAGCAATATGATTGCGATGCTGACTTTTTCCTGAGTTTTTGGTTGCCTTACTATTTTTTCTGCTTTCAGGTGAATTATTCATCTATGGTCATTGAGAGTATGACTATTTGCTATTAAATTAAATATTTAAAAAGGAGGCGTTTATTTGAAAAATGAAATAACATAGGCATTTGAAGTTCATCAAGTCTCTATTGACAACCGAATAATAAGATGGTAAAATAATAAAAAATGAATAACTATCGGGATACAGGTGCAAAAGCAGTGCTTTTAACAAAAGGCTGCCAAGCCTAACAAGGAATCAGGTGCGAATCCTGAGCAAGGCCGTTGCCGTATTTTGTCTTAACGCATACATGACGTGAGTCAGTCACTGGAGAGTTTCTTCGGGAAGGCGTATGCGAGCCGTTCTGGCGGGCAATAAGTCGGAATACTTGCCTGTATCCTCCCCGTGCAGGGTATTGTTTATGAGGAAATTTTTCCTTTGTCTGCGGAACTCCGGAACGTAAATGATGGTATGATGTGAAAAATCGGCTGCTTTGGCGGCGCTTGTGTGTTGCCTTTTTTATATTTGGCAAAACCTGGCACGGCATATCATATCATAAAAAGTGAAAGAATTAAGCAAACGGACATTATCCATGCTGGGGCTTGGGTAATGTCCGTTTTTTATTTGCATAAATACATATAAGTTCACGAAAGGATATTGGATCATGAAAAAAAGAGTATTAACAGCATTTATGGCAGCGGTCGTGGCTTTATCGGCAGTGGGCTGTGCATCATCGGACGCAGGCACTTCATCAGAGGGAGCGGCTGAGACTGCAGCGAACAATGCAGGGGTCGGTGGACTGAAAAATGCCGCAGCAGCCGACAAGGTCTCGGACAGTGAGGAAGCCATTCTCGTTACAGGCGATGACTATCCTCTCACGGTGCGTGATTATCTCAAATATGAAACGACCATAGAAACAAAGCCCGAAAAGGTAGCCGTGCTGTCAGGCACTCCGCTGAATATCTGGTATGACCTTGGAGGCAAATCCGTCTGTACCTCCGATGTAAGCGATAATGTCCGCCTTACAGAAGGATATGAGGAGGAAATAAAGTCGCTTCCCCAGATAGGCCCCGTGTATTCTGTTGATATGGAGGCTGTAATAGCACAGGAGCCTGACCTTATTATAGCACAGGTGGGCACCCAGACCACTCAGGGCTCAAAGCTCCGTGAGATGGGCTATAACGTTATCCAGTCGCATATCAGAGGCTTTTCTGACGTTGTTGATACATACCGTGCATTCGGAAAACTGCTGGGTCAGAGCGAGCTTGCCGAACAGCGCATCGCAGAGCTTGAAAAGGGCAAAAAGGAAATTACCGACAAGCTCCCCGATGATGATATATCAGTGGTAATTCTCTATGTTACTTCAAAATCACTTGCCGTAAAGCTTGACAACAGCATTGCAGGCGATATTGCAGGTATCCTTGAGCTTGATAACATCGCATCGGGTCTTGCCCCCGATACCGTAGGTTCAGAAACAACTCCGCTGGATATCGAGTACATCGTTGAAAAGGATCCCGACTATGTTCTTGTAACAACTATGATATCAAGCAATGAAGAGGCTAAAAAGACTGTCGAAGAGCAGTTCGCTTCAAATCCTGCGTGGAGTTCGGTGAATGCCATAAGCGAGGGCAGGGTAATTTATCTTCCCCAGCAGTATTATCTTTATAATGCAGGCCCGTATTATGTTGATGCCATAAAATATATGGCGCAGAGCATTTATCCCGATATTTACGGAGAGGTGGAAGAAACGTTCTGATGGAAAAAACAGATCTGAGAGAAACCGTCTCATTTAAAGCGGCGGTGCTTGTCATTCTTGCGGCGGCAGTGGTGTTTGCATTTATTCTTGGCAACGTTGTGGGAACGATGGATATTTCCGTTTCGGATATTATAGATACTGTTTCGGGAAATCATACGGGGACCAATAACAAGGTCATCTGGAACATTAGGCTTCCCAGAATGATTCTTGCTGCTCTTGTAGGTATAAACCTTGCGCTTTCAGGCTCAATACTGCAGGGCGTGATGAAAAATCCGCTGGCAGATCCGTCCATTATAGGCATAAGCAGCGGAGCTGGACTTTTCGGTATCGTAATACTTGTAATATTTCCCCAGTGGCAGAATTTTGTGCCCATAGCCGCATTCGGGGGAGCAATGCTTGCAGCGGCGATAATATACCTTCTGGCATGGAAGGGCGGCATCGACCCCACAAGGATAGTGCTTTCGGGCGTTGCGGTATCTGAGCTTTTCGGTGCGGGAATATCGGCGACACTTGTTTTTTTCAGCGACAGAGTTCACGGTGCGCTTACCTTTATGAACGGAAGTCTTTCTTCACGAAGCTGGAGCGAGGTAAGGACCATACTGCCCTATACGATCGCTGGTCTGCTTCTGGCGTTCATCTTTGCGGACAAGCTGAACATACTTGTTCTCGGTGATGATACCGCAAGGGGACTGGGGCTTAATGTTGAGCTTACGAGGCTTGGCTTTACCGCTCTGGCGGCACTGCTTGCGGCATCTGCGGTAAGCGTTGTGGGTCTGCTGGGCTTTGTGGGGCTTATCGTTCCCCACAGCATAAGGCTTATCCTCGGAAATAACTACAGGATAATGTTCCCTGCAACAGCGCTTCTGGGAGCGGCGCTGGTCATGCTCAGCGATACCTTTGCTCGAACGGTTTTAAGCCCCACCGAGATACCTGTGGGAATAGTTATGGCTGTACTGGGAGTTCCTTTCTTCCTGTACCTTCTCAGAAAGTAGGCGCATATGGAAAATACTATTTTATCTGTGAGAGATCTTTGCGCAGGCTACAGAAATTCCCGTATCCTTGACGGCATAAGCCTTGATATACAGCGTGGAAAGATATATTCCGTAATTGGCCCCAACGGCTGCGGAAAAACGACCCTCATAAGGGCAATGAGCCGAAATCTCCGTCCACAAAGCGGACAGGTTTTGCTTGACGGAAAGGATATTTTCCGCACCAATACAAAGCTTGTGGCGCAGAAAATGGCGGTGCTGTGCCAGAATGACACGAGCATGAGCGATATAACCGTTAAAACGCTGGTTGAATACGGCAGATATGCCCATAAAAAGTGGTGGTCAGGCACGGGCAGCGAGGATAAAAGCATTGTTGAATGGGCAATCAGGCGCACAGGCATGACAAAGCTGCAGGACAGAAAAATAAATGCGCTTTCAGGCGGCGAAAGGCAGCGTGCCCGTATTGCCATGGCAATAGCGCAGAAGCCTGAGCTTATGCTTCTCGATGAGCCGACGACTTATCTTGATATCGCTCACCAGCTGGAGATAATGGAGCTTGTGGCGGCGCTCAACCGTGAAGAGGGGATAACCGTTGTGATGGTGCTGCACGACATGAATCATGCGGCAAGATATTCCGATGAGCTGATCCTGCTGAACAGAAGCAAGGTACATACTATCGGCGCTCCGAGAGAGCTGCTTGAGAACGGCGAGCTTGAAAACGTGTTCAGCGTTGAAGCGGAGATACTTTCCGACAGCGAGGATAATTCGCCTGTATTTTATGCAAAGAGGAAAAAACAATGAAATTTACTTTTATAACCGTTTCCGCCCCTGCCCTGAAAAGTCTGATGAAAGCGGCAAAGGAGATAATGAGCCTTGAAGAGGGACTTCTGGAGCTGCGCCTTTACTATGCAGTCACAGAGTATGGCAAAGAAAAGACCGACAGGCTCATATCCGATATAAAGACCTCCGATATGGTATTTGTTGACCTTATGGGAAGCCCTGTTGAGACTGTAAAGGCTGTTTATGAGGGGCTTAGGGAATGTAATGGAAATGTTATCCCTTACGGCAATTCGGCAAGGGAATACCTGAAGCTGGGCAGCTTTTCCGCAGCAGGAATGATGTCAGGCGGCGGAAAAAAGCCCGATATGGCAGCTATGAAGAAAATGCAGTCCATGGCGGAGGCTATGGGAAAGATCATGCCCGGAAAAATGCGTGATATGAGAAATTACTCGCTTATCTGCAAGTATTTCTATGTTGCGGACTATAACAATATCCTGAATATGCTGTATCTCATACTGAGGGAATATGGCGGCGGGAAAAAGCTGCCCAAGCCCGCAGAACCGAGGGAGGTACCTGCGGCTGTGGTCTGCAGGCCAAAGGATATGAAATGCTACGGCAGCTTTAAGGAGTTTTCCACCGATTTTCCTTTTGATGAGGAAAAGCCTGTTATTGCGTTCCTTTACTATGGCCATATTTATCCTATGGACTATTCGGGGGCAGTGGCTGAGATATGCGAGCGCCTGCAGAAGAGCGCAAATGTGCTGCCTGTGGCAGTCTCGGGAATGGACGGCATAAATGACGGAACGCTGAAAAAGCTGCTGACAGAGTTTATGCCTGCAAAGACCGAGCTTATAATGAACTGTATGTCCTTCCGACTGAGTGCAGGGCCTATGGGCGGAAACATTTCAGCGGGAACAGATATGCTCAAAGAGCTTAATGTTCCCTATCTGCATCCGCTCTTTATGTCAAGGCGCACGGAAAAGGACTGGAAAGATTCGGTACAGGGCTGCACAGCCTCAGAGGTGCTTATATCTGTAATGCTTCCCGAGCAGGACGGAGCAATGCTTACGCTTCCGGTTGGTGCCAAAACAGAACCTATGTATGATGAGGAGTTTGACGTTACCTCCGACGAGATAAAAATAATCGAAGAGCGCCTTGAAGCTCTTGCAGACCGTGCGGAAAGATTCATAGAGCTTCGAAAGAAAGCCCGTTCCGCCAAGAAGATAGCGATAATATGCTATAACTACCCACCCGGAGAGTCCAATGTTTTCGGCGGTGCATTTCTGGATACATTCGAGTCCGTTTCGGCTATCCTTTCGCTTCTGAAAAACAACGGCTATACTGCGGAAGAGGCTGATGCACAAAAGCTCATGTCCGACTTTATAAACGGCGGTCTTGTCAATACGGGCAAATATTCCGATGATGATAAAATGCTCAGATATTCGCTGGCGGACTATAAAAAATTCCTGAACGGCTTTGCTGACAGGGATCCCGTAGTAAACGCATGGGGCGAACCGGGCGGAGATATCATGACCGATGATAACGGTGATTTCCTTATTCCTGCTGCTGTATATGGAAATGTGCTGGTGGGTATCCAGCCGTCAAGAGGGCTTCACGAGGATAACGACAAGCTTTATCATGATAAGTCTCTTCCGCCGCATCATCAGTACATTGCTTTTTACAGGTATCTTCACGATAAATTCGGTGCGGACGCTGTTATCCACGTAGGAACACACGGAACTCTGGAATTTTTAAAGGGCAAGGAATGCGGAATGAGCGGAACGTGCTATCCCGATATGCTGCTTTACGACACGCCGCATTTTTATCTGTATTACTGCGGAAATCCTGCGGAAGCAACTATTGCCAAGCGCCGCTCCCATGCCGCACTTGTGGGCTATCAACCGCCTGTATTTATTCAGAGCGGACTTTACGGCGAGTATGCGGAGCTTGCAAAAATGCTGGACGACTATCATCATCAGCTTGCATTTTCAAAAAGTGCGGCAGATGAAGTAAAGCAGAATATCGCCGCCCTTGCCGAAAAGCTCAGTTTGCCGACGGATATGGAAGAGCTTGAGTCGGAGCTTTACCGCCTGAACAGCTCCCTCATTCCCAAAGGACTGCACATTTTCGGTCAGGCTTATTCCGATGAAGAGGCGCAGTGCTATGTCCGTGAGCTGCTTAAAAAGCCTCACGATGATACACCGTCGCTGTGCGATATCGCTGCCGAGGAGCTTGACATTGACCTTGTGGGGGCAGAAGAAAAGGGCGGCGAGCCGCTCAGAAAAATAAACGCTCTGGCTGAGGAATATTTAGATAAATATTTTGCAGGCGAAAGTGTTCCCGAAAAGCTCAGCAGAACTATTGAGTACGGACGAAAAAAATATGCCGAGGTAAAGCAGAATGCCGAAAATGAGCAGCTGCTGAATGCACTTTCAGGCGGATATATCCCTGCAAAGGCAGCCGGAGACATATACCGCAGCCCTGAGGTGCTTCCATCGGGATATAATCTTTATCAGTTTGACCAGCGTTTTGTGCCAACTCTGACAGCATATCAGCGTGGCGCAAGAGCGGCGGAAAATACTATCAAAACCTATTTTGACAAATACGGCCATTACCCCAATTCCACTGCGGTGATACTGTGGGGTCTTGAGACTTCCCGCACCCAGGGTGAGACTATCGGACAGATAATGGCTTACCTTGGCGCAAGGCTTGCAAAGGGAAATTCGGCATGGAACCCCAAATATGAGCTTATCCCCATTGAGGAGCTGGGCAGACCCCGTATTGACGTTACAATAAACATCTGCGGATTTTTCCGTGACCTTTTCCCGAATATCATTGATAATCTGGACGATCTTCTTCATCTTGTGAACGAAGCGGACGAAACGGACGGGCAGAACTATATGAAGGCAAATTCCAAAAAGCTTTATGCCTATCTGACCGACAGGGGATATGACCACGATGAAGCAGAAAGGCTTTCAGTAACAAGGATATTCGGACCCCGAGAGGGAGAATACGGCACGGGCATAACCTCCATAATCGAGACAAAGGCGTGGGAAAAGGAAGAGCAGATAGGAAGCCGGTTCCTGACATCTCTGCATTATGCCTATAACCGAAAAGAACGTGGCGGAGACATGGGAGACCTTTACGAGCAAAATCTCAAAAGCGTGGAGATAGTCTCTCAGGTTCGTGATAACAACGAATATGAGATAACCGACCTTGACCATTACTATGAATTTTTCGGCGGACTTGCCAAATCCGTTGAGATGGTAAGGGGACAAAAGGCGGTAATGCTTATCACCGACACAACGGGAGCGGTGCCTGTTACCGAAACTGCCGAAAAGGCTGTAGCAAAGGGCATCAGGACAAGAGTGCTCAACCCCAAGTGGATAGACGGTATGCTTGCTCACAAATATCACGGAGCGCAGAAGATAGCCGACCGTTTTGAGAATGTTATGGGTCTTGCGGCAACCACGGGGGCGGTGGAGCAGTGGATATACAATGACCTTTGCGCAAAATATGCGCAGGATAAGGAAATGCGCCGCCGTATGGCTGAAAATAATCCCTATGCTTACATGGATATTCTGGAGCAGATGGAGGAATACAGCCGTCGGGGCTACTGGAATGCGGATAAAGAGCAGCTTGAAGCCATACGTCAGGCTTATCTTGAAACAGAAAACAGGATAGAGGGTGAAGACCAATGAATAAAAGAGCCTATTTCCCATTTACGGCAATAGTGGGACAGGAAAAAATGAAGCGTGCGTTGATACTTAATCTGATAAATCCCGCACTGGGAGGCGTTCTGATAAAGGGCGAAAAAGGCACGGCAAAATCCACTGCTGTACGTGCGCTGACTGAGGTTCTCCCCGAGCGCATGGAAGCGGAGGGCTGCCCCTTTTCCTGCGACCCGTATGACAGGAGCTGCCAGTGCAACAGCTGCCGCAGCAAAAGCGAGCTTAAAGCAGTCAAAAGGCATATGAGGGTGGTCGATCTGCCTGTCAGCGCCACAGAGGACAGAGTGGTTGGAACTCTTGACATTGAACGAGCGCTGAAAACAGGCGAAAAGCACTTCGAACCTGGAATACTTGCCGATGCAAACCGCAATATTCTTTACATTGACGAGATAAACCTGCTGGACGACCATGTTGTTGACGTTATACTCGATTCGGCGGCTATGGGTGTTAACACTGTGGAGCGTGAGGGCGTTTCGTTCAGTCACCCTGCAAGATTTGTGCTTGTGGGCACGATGAATCCAGAGGAGGGTGATCTTCGTCCGCAGCTTCTGGACAGATTTGGTCTTGTGGTAGATGTAAGGGGCGAGACGGATATTGAAATGCGCACAGAGGTAGTAAAGCGCTATCTTGATTATGAGAATGATCCCGTGGCATTCCTTGAAAAATGGAGACCCGAGCAGGAAAAGCTTTGCCGCAGGATAACCGATGCGGGCAAAATGCTTGGGAGCGTTACTTATTCCGATGAAATACTGCGTCTTGCGGCGGAGATATCCGTATCTCTTGGAGTTGACGGACACAGAGCGGATATATCCATGATAAAGACCGCCTGCGCCAATGCCGCCTATGAGGGCAGGAATGCGGTTTCAAAGGAGGATATGCAGCTTGCGGCAGAGCTTGTACTTCCCCACAGAATGCGCAGAAAGCCCTTTGAGGAGCAGCATATGGACATTGCGGCTGTTTTTGAGATGATAGAAAGCCGTGAGCAAATATGAGCCTCTTCCCTTATCCGTTCACGGCGATAGTTGGGCAGGAGCAGCTGAAGCTTGCGCTTATCTTAAGTGCCGTTGACCCTGCAATAGGCGGCGTGCTTATTTCGGGAGAAAAGGGTACTGCAAAGTCCACTGCTGTAAGAGGACTTGCCTTTGCGGCGGGGAGAAAGGTCATTGAAGTTCCGCTGAACGTTACCGAGGACAGGCTTGTGGGTACGCTTGATCTGTCAGAAGCGGTAAACGGCGGAGTGAAGCGCTTTGAAAAGGGACTTTTGTATGATGCTGACGGAAATTTCCTCTATGTTGATGAAATAAATCTGCTGGGAAACCACACTGCGGGTATTTTGGCAGAGGTCATAGCATCGGGGGAAAATATTGTTCGGCGTGACGGCATATCCTACAGCCACCCATGCCGATGTATCCCCATAGGGACGATGAACCCCGAGGAAAGATCGCTTCGCCCGCAGCTTCTGGATAAATTCGGGCTGTTTGTAAATGTCACGGGTGAAAATGACGTTGACAGGCGCACGGAGATCATCAGGCGCAGGCTTGAATACGAAAGTGATCCCGAAAGCTTCTGCAATAAGTATAGATCTGCAGAGGAGCAGCTTGCGGAAAGCATAAGAGAGGCTTCCCAAAGGCTTGCGTCGGTTTCGGTGTCGGAGGAAATACTCAGGCTCATTGCTCTCACCGCGAATAAAGCCTGCTGCGAGGGCAACAGGTGCGAAATAATCCTGACTGAGACTGCCAAAGCCCTTTGTGCATGGCGTGGCGATGATAATGTCAGCGAAAATGATGTTGCCGAAGCTGCCAAGCTGGTGCTTCCCCACAGAATGAGGTCTGCTCCGCCTGCAGAGAATATTGCCGAGCATGAAGAGCAGTCGGACAGTGGTGAAGAAACTCCGCCCGATAATGCCCAGGTGCAGTCCGATACACCGCAAAGCGACGCTGCCGATGACAATAACATCGGCAAGAGCCATAGTGATACCGAGATGGCAGGGGAGGAGCTTCCGCTTTCAGCCGAGAGCATAAATGCCGCAGGAAAGAACGGCGGCAGCGGAAAGCGCAGCAAGACCATTGCCAACGACAGCAGCGGTCGATATGTGCGCAGCACCGTTCCCCACGGAAAATGCCGTGATATTGCTCTGATACCCACACTTTGCTGTGCGGCGCTGAACCGAGGCAGCAGAACTCCCGAAAACGGTATGATGCTTGCTGTCAGAAGCTCCGACCTCAGGCAGAAGGTAAGGGAAAAGCGCACAGGTGCCACTGTTTTGTTTGTGGTAGATGCCAGCGGCTCCATGGGTGCAAAGCGCCGTATGAGAGCGGTCAAGGGCGCAGTGCGTGGTCTGCTTTCGGAAGCATACAGGAAGCGTGACCGTGTGGGTGTTGTCTCATTCAGCGGAAAGGGTGCACAGATACTTCTCAGTATAACAGGAAGTCCCGAGCTTGCAAGAAAATGTATGGACCAGCTTCCCACAGGGGGAAAAACACCTTTGGCGGCAGGCATTTTGCAGGCAAATGAGCTTCTTCGAGCGGAGCGGATAAGGACACCCGATGCGCTTCAATATCTGATACTTATTTCCGATGGCAAGGCAAATATCCCGCTTTTCGGAGATCCCTTTGAAGATGCCGTTTTTATGGCTGAACAGGTGCGTTCGTCGGGAGTGGGGGCAATGGTGCTGGATACCGAAAACAGCTATATCAGATTCGGCTTTGCAAAGCAGATAGCCGAGCATATGAATGCAGAGTATGTCAGGCTTGATGATATTTCAGGCACTGCTGTGGAGGAAAATGTCCGCAGCTTTATAAACTGACCTTTGTTTTATACAGTATAACAATGAATGACAGCCGAAAGGCTTAATATAGTCATTATAAGATTTTAGGAGGAATATGAAATGAAAAAGGTAATTTTAACTATTGCAGCCATCGCAGCAGTAATGTCAATGACAGCTTGTTCCGGTGATGCTGCCGTTCAGTCACAGACAGATGCGGCAAGCACTCAGGCAGAGCAGCAGGAAAGCAGCGTCGGCACAGCTGCATTCACAGACGAAAACGGTGTGCTTACTTATCTTGACACCGAGCATTCGCCATTTGACGGTGCAGGTCTGAAAATAACCGCTGACAAGGCAGCAAAGACAGTCAAATTCGTTAAGACCGACCTTAACGGCAATGAAACAGTCGAATACTACACATTTGACTATAACAGCAACACTGTTGAGGAGTATTATTATGTTTCTATGATGGGAACAGGCTTCTATTACACCTATGACCTTGCCGCAGGCGAGATAGTAAAGATAGAGGACTCCGACCGCAATGATTCCACTCAGAGCACAAAGGACAACGGCAGATACGACAGTGCAAACGAGAAAATGAAGGGCGACGTTGCCGCTATCGAAAGCTATTTTACCGAGCAGTACGGAGTATCTGTTGCTGATATGGTAAGCTGATTATCGGCAAAAAGCCTGAAATTCGTCGGTTGGAGACACAGCGCAGTCATAGTTTTGGAACAAAACATATAGCATACAAAAAAGCATCGTCCGCAAAGTAGAATTTTCTTTGCGAACGATGCTTTTTAGAACCTGTCTTCATAAGAAATGTGTGCGGATTTTCGAGCATAATTTTGTTGCAGAGTAGGCAAAAATCCGCAGGCGGGCTTTCGCCCGGCAAGGATTTTTAACGCAGTCTGCGGCAAAATTTGCCGAAAAGACGTGCGCATATGCTTGTGAAGACGGGTTCTTATATGCTCAATGGTCAGTTTCGGAGACTTTATTCTTGTTTCTCCTTTTCCTCTCAGTCTTGTTATCATAAAGCTTGCCGTCAGCCTTGTCAACGGCTTCCTTAAAGTCATAGGAGTTTTCACAGACACATTCGCAGAATCCCATGGACATATCTATATGATAAGGCTTGTTTGCCGTCCGGTTGAGATGCTCTATGTACCTGCGCTTTTTGCCGATTATGCTTTCAATGCCCTCTGTTTTCTCGCTGAGGATAAATGCCGCAAACTCATCGCCGCCCATTCTTCCCACAATGCCGTTTTCACCGAATGCTTCTTTAAGGCACAGTGCAAGGCTTTTTATTGAAAAATCGACTTCGGAATGGCCGTATCCGTCATTTACCAGCTTCAGGTTATCCATATCCGCATAGCAGACGATAATATCTTTTCCCTTGCTGCTTTCGATAAATGGTTCTGCGGCTCTGTAAAATCCACGTCTGTTATAAATGCCCGTCATTTCATCTATCTCGGACAGATTTTCCAGAGCGATATTTTTCATGTGCAGCTTTTCGTTTATCCTGTCCTGCTCAGAGATAAGATTTATGAGCTTCACCGCAGCACTTACCTGATACACCACCAGTTCAAGGTCAGCAAAGAATTTATCGGAGGTCGGCTCGCAGAGCAGCAGACCGTATTGATATTCTCTTGAATACAGGTCGGCAATAATGAATGTGTGACGCTCGGAATCGGAGATATATTTGTTTCGGTACATATATTCAGATGAAACGTCACGCTCATTGGCAGGGACCATGCTAAAGTTCATTCCGTCCTGATATGACATGAATTTCCATTTAAGATTCTTCGGGAATTCTCCGTTGTTGTGATATTCCGCAGGCTCATCAATGAGGAAAAGATAGCTTGACTTTATGTCAAGACAGTAAAACTTGTTCATCATACGGGCATAGCTCATTGCCATATTTTCATTGAACATAAGAGTGTCCCTTGTGAAAAGATTGGAAAGATGTGTGTGCTCTTTTTGGCTGTCCTCCAGCTTCTTGAAATCATTTATCATTCCGTTGGATATTTTTATTACAGCGTATTTGAATATCCTGTTGATAACAGAGACATTTTCGGCAGGAGCATTCCTCATAAGCCACTTGTGGCAGCCGTCAACGGTCTCTATCATTCTGGGCACAAGCTCCACTCCATACCTGTTGCTTGACAGAAATTCTTCTGTCTTGTCGGAAAGGTATTTCAGGTCATCGGCATCAGCTGTTCTGTTTATTATTCTTGACCTTAGCTCAGCGACCATTTTCAGGCAGAATTGCTTCACCTGCTCATATGTTTCCGCAGGAATGTTGCTTTGATATATATAGTTGATTATATTTTCGGCTATGGCAGTATCATCGCCGCTGAACACGTTATTCATATTGCTAAGATACAGGCTTTCCGATGAGCAGGAGGCACGTGGGATAAACTCCGTTTTGCAGTAATGGTCTGTGTCATTTTTGCCGCTCAGAGCGTTCACTGCTTTTTCCACAGCACGGTATCCCATGGCATATGCGTCAGCTTTTACCGATGCCAGAGGCGGGTCCATTTTCACTGCAAAGGGGCTGTCATCGAAGCCTACAAGCATAATGTCCCTGCCGATGCTCTTTCCTCTTTTTTGCAGGATAGGGTAAAATACAGATGCCATTTCGTCATTTACGCAGATAACAGCGTCGCAGTCGGGATTTCTGTCAAGAAGCTCTTCCGCTTCGCTGACGCAGAACTCGGATATATCGCTTTCAATTATCATATTGTTATTGAATTCAATGCCGTTTGCGTCCAGCGCAGCTCTGTATGCTTCATATCGCTCTCGGCATTCGAGATTGATAAGCTTTCCTATCATCATGCAGATATGCTTTCTGTTTTGCTTTTTAATAAGGTAATCAACAGCCTGAGTGACGCCTGCTTTGTTATCGTAAATGAGATAATCATATCCGTCAATGTTTGAGGCAACATTCAGCAGAGGAGTGCCGCTGAGATGATCCAGCACTTCCTTTTTGCGCACATCATCGCAGATATATGCAATAGTTCCCGTACATACTATCAGATGATCGAGCTTTGCCTTTGCGGCATAGTCCATAAGAATGTTGTACTGATATTCAAATTTCATATCAAGCATGGTATTACCGTAGTCAACATCAAGGTATTTCATAGGGAATATAAATAAATTCGCATCAAAAGCCTCAGCTGCCGCAATAGCACCCTTTGACACCCTGTTGCTGAATGAATCCATAATGTTTGCAACCAGAATGCCTATATTATAACGCTCGTTCATACTTTCACCTTTTTCACATTAGCCTTTGTGCCAGCCACAACGGATATGAACATATTTCTGCTCTGCTGACAACAATTTAAAAGCCACAATGGTAATTACATGATTATAACATAATTGTATGCAAAATTCAACTCTTTAAAGAAAATATACACTGCAGCACTGATGGATTTTTCGGACAGACTGGAGCATTGAATTTATTAAGCATAAGCTATATCACCCTGCTTACCGGCAGAGTGGGGTCAAAGCCCTTGTCATCCGCAGTCTGACCGCCTATGAAAACATAGTTATCGGGCAGCTCCCGTGGGGTAAAGCCTGTGAGCTGCTTGAACACACGGTTGAAGCTGCGTATAGTTCCGAAGCCTGCAGCAAGTGCGGCTTCTCCCGCAGGCATACCTTTGGACAGCATTTTTGCGGCAGCACTTACACGGACGATGTTCAGGTACTCCGAAAAGGTCATACCCGACATTCTGCGGAAATACTTGGAGAAATAAGGCTTGCTGAAGCACATAAAATCGGCAGCCTCATCAAAGGTCATATCGGCGTAATGCTCGGAAATGTGGCTGAGAAGCGACTTGTATGCCGTGCTTTCCGAGGAGTTTTTCAGCGTCTCCGCCTTTTCATTTCGGAATATCTCAGCCATAACGGCAGAGGCAAGACCCGAACATATCACTTCATAATATTTTTGCCCCCGGGATATTTCCTGTCTGATTTTTTCAAAGGTATCCGAAAAATCATATTCGTTTTCCAGCAGGGGACAAACAGTTGTCTGCTCGCCGTATGATGAAAAAAGAAGCTCGGAGTCTATCTTCATAACAGTGATGATGCTTTCCGCTTCCGCCTTTATGTAATGCACAGCTCCGCTGCGGATAAAAACGCATCTGCCTTGGGTTAGAGGATAGACCGTGTTTTCCGACATTACCTCTGCGCTGCCCTTTTGGGCAAAGATAAGCTCGCTTTCCATATGCCAGTGGGGAAGATTCTGCAAGCCCATGTAACGCTGGACTGTCACCTGTGAACGTCCCGAAAGAACGCTCTGCTCATATCGTGCTATCATGCTGCTCACTCCTTTTAGGATATTATACCACACAGGATAATAAATGTCTATAATCGGCAAACAGTATTCTTGAAAAAATCCCGCTTGTGCGGTATAATAAGCTTAATATTATTTGCATGGAGGAAATGCTGATGAAAACCTTGTATTTTATTACCGGAAGTCAGGATCTTTACGGCGAGGAGACTCTTGCTCAGGCTGCAAAGGACTCAAAGGAAATGGCTGCATATCTGAATGAGCAGCTTTGCGGCATTGCAGGCGTTGTTTTTCAGCCTGTGGTAAGAAACAGCAGCGAAGCGCTGGATATCTGCACAAAGGCATCGTCCGACAAGGACTGCGTGGGAGTTATAATGTGGATGCACACCTTTTCTCCTGCGAAAATGTGGATAAATGCGCTTAAAGCGCTGAGCAAGCCTATGCTTCACCTGCACACCCAGTACAACGAAAGACTTCCCTATGACAGCATTGATATGGACTTTATGAACCTTAATCAGTCCGCTCACGGCGACAGAGAGTTCGGATTTATCTGCACACGTCTGGGCATAAAGCGTGAAGTCGTTTCGGGATATTACAAGCACGCCGATGTTATCGAAAGAGTGCGCCATTTTGCTCAGGCTGCCGTTGCAGTTGATTTTGGCAGGGGAATGAGAGTTGCCATGTTCGGCAACAATATGCGTGATGTTGCAGTTACAGACGGCGACAGAGTGGAAAGCGAGATTAAGTACGGCTGGAACGTGAATTACTATGGCATTGGCGATCTCTGCGATATCATCTCAGGCATCACAGATGAAGAGATAGATGCAAAAATGGCTGAATACACCGAAAAGTATGCCATGAATACCGACGATCTTGCCGCAGTAAGGGAGCAGGCAAAGTATGAAGCGGCGCTGGAAAAGTTCCTTGCCCGTGAGAATATTTCCGCATTCACAGATACATTCCAGGATCTTCACGGCCTTTCGCAGCTGCCCGGAATCGCTGCGCAGAACATTATGGCAAAGGGCGTAGGCTTCGGCCCTGAGGGCGATTATAAGACCGCTGCCCTTGCTGCCGTGCTTTTCAAGATGGCTGAGGGAAGAGACGGTGCAACAGGCTTCCTGGAGGACTATACATATGACCTGCCCGAAGGCGGCGAAACCGAGCTTGCTTCCCATATGCTGGAGGTATCTCCCGTATTTGCGGCTGAGCAGCCTAAGATCGAAGTCCACCCTCTGGGAATAGGCGGAAAATCCGATCCTGCACGTCTCGTATTTGAGGGAGTAACAGGCGAGGGAATCGCTGTTTCCATGATAGACCTTGGCGATCGTTTCAGACTGGTTTGCGCAGATATAACCCTTGTAAAGCAGCCTGAGCCTATGCCAAAGCTTCCTGTTGCAAGAGTTATGTGGAAGTTAAAGCCCGATTTTGCCACAGGCTCGGCAGCGTGGATATACGCAGGCGGAGCGCATCATGCGGTTGTTTCCACAGCACTTACAGCAGATGATATCAGACTGTTTGCAAAAATGACAGGCACTGAGCTTGTTGTCATCAATGACAAGACCGAGCTTAATGCTTTTGAGCAGCAGCTTGAAATGCTTGACACTATGGCTTCTTTCAGAAGATAAATTATGCGGGATATGCACCTCAAAGGTCAAGGCTTTTGGGGTGCATTTTTTTATTGACACGGGTACAAAGTTGTAATATAATCATAATATCATACTAATCTTCAATCGCTCTATAGGCAAAGCCGACAGATGAAATAAGACCAGTCAAGGAAAGCGACCGCAGGCGGGCTTGCCGCCCGGCAAGGGAGCTTGACGAAGAATGGGCTTATTTCAGCCGAGGATTTGTCTGTAGGTTGATTGAAGATTAGTATCAGTTAAATATTTGACTTGCAATTTTAAATCGTTGAAAGAGGGCTTACAAATGAAAAGACGTTACATAATAGCGGTGCTGCTGATGTGTATGCAGCTGACAGCCTGCGGTGCGGCAGGGGAGAACGGTGCGGAGACCGGTACAAGCGAGATTTCAAGCTCCTCCGAGACTGTTGAGACCACTGAGACTACCGTGGAAGAATCATCGGAAGCGGAGACGACGGAAGCTCAGACCGAGATTACCACTGAAACTGCGCCTGATATCGACATAGAGAAGGTAGAACTTCTCAGCCTGAACGATGTCGAAGCTGTTTCGGGCTGCCCCGAGATATGCGATACAGAAAGCATCAAGGCACGTCATAAGGACGATGTGGAGCAATTTTACAGCTCCGATTACGGAGACAATAATAAAGAGAATGCTCAGCTTGCGCCGCTTGAAATGGTTTCTCCCGACTATGATACCTCAGAGTATAAGTATATCGCCGATGATTTTGACAATGACGGCGAGACCGAATACTATCTTATTATTGAAAACAAGCAGAACGTAGCCGATGATTTCTGCAACGGCGGTTTTGATGATATAAACAGCAGAAATTTCGGAAAGTCTGTGACCTTCTATTATATTGAGGACAGCGGTGAGGCTGAGTTTGTAAGCTTTATGAACTGTGTTTCATCCACTTCTGAGATAACCTCCTACAAGACAGCCGATTACGGCAGCGGCAAGCATCTGGTATATTGCTACTGGCCCGCCTATGACGGGGTAGGCGGCAGCGGAAATGCAAGGCTGTTTGACAAGACGTGTTTCTTTGATATGACATACGGCGGTGTGTTTGCTGACGGCGACGGCATTCTCAAAGCATCGACTTATACTCTTGTTGACGAATACATCTGGGACGGCGCTGATTATACAGTCATCGGGTATGATTATGATATGCCTGACGAAAACGGAGAGCTTATTGAGCTTGACGATTATCATGTCAATCGGACTTCGGGACCCGAAAAAGTAAATTGGTTCAGCGGCAAATAAGACTTTTGCCCCTCAGTGCAGATGCGCTGAGGGGCTTTTACTTTTTGCAGAGTATTCGACAAAAATATACAACATTTTACAAAATTTGTGGCTCATTTCGTTGACTTTGCCGCACAAAAGTGATATAATCAAAACTGTTATGCTTTGTTGAGTTACTTTTGTTGACTGACAAAGGCCGCTGACTTTATTTTTGCGGAAGGGTCGGGGTATTTATGGAAAATATTGTTAATCTGAAGGACATCGAGGTCGTTTTTGAGGACGGCGAGCGTATCCTGAAAAAAATCAATCTGGATATCAAGGACAAGGAGTTCGTAACCTTCCTGGGGCCGTCAGGCTGCGGCAAGACTACTACGCTCAGGATAATCGGCGGATTTCTTGAACCTACAAGCGGTGATGTTTTCTTTGAGGGTAAGCGCATCAACGGGCTTCCTCCCTATAAGAGAAACGTCAACACCGTGTTCCAGCGATATGCTCTTTTTCCCCATCTTAATGTGTATGAAAACATTGCTTTCGGTCTGAGGGTAAAAAAGCTGCCCGACAAGGAGATAGTAAAGCGTGTGGGCGAGATGCTGGAGCTTGTCAATCTGAAAGGCTTTGAAAAGCGTTCTGTAGCCCGTCTTTCGGGCGGTCAGCAGCAGCGTGTGGCAATAGCCCGTGCACTGGTAAATCACCCCAAGGTGCTGCTTCTTGATGAGCCGCTGGGCGCTCTTGACCTGAAGCTCCGAAAGGAAATGCAGACAGAGCTGCGCAAGATACAGCAGGCTCTGGAGCTTACCTTTATATATGTTACCCACGATCAGGAGGAAGCTCTTACCATGAGCGACACCGTTGTGGTAATGAACAACGGTAATATCCAGCAGATCGGCTCTCCCACAGATATATACAACGAGCCTGTCAATGCCTTTGTTGCTGACTTTATCGGTGAAAGCAATATCCTGAACGGCATTATGCCCGAGGACTGCGTTGCGGAATTTTCGGGACATCGCTTTGAGTGCGTTGACAAGGGCTTTGCCAAAAATGAAAAGGTAGATGTGGTGATACGTCCCGAGGATATCAAGATAGTTCCTCCCGCAAACGCAAAGCTTACGGGAATAGTTAAGTCAGTTGTTTTCAAGGGCGTTCATTATGAGATGACAGTTGACGGAATGGAGCACAAGTGGATAATCCATTCAACGCTGCACGAGCCTGTCGGAACCATGATAGGTATGGATATTGCTCCCTTTGATATCCACATAATGAAGAAAAGCGAGGAATGAGCATATGAAAACAAAATGGGTCTCGGCTCCGTACCTTGTATGGATGACCGTTTTTATTGCTGTTCCGCTGCTGATGATAGCAGTATTCGCATTTACCACCAATGACGGTGAGTTTACCGTAAAAAACATTCAGGACGTGGGTCAGTATGCGAATATTTTCTTCCGCTCCATATGGCTGTCGGTAATTGCTACGGCTATATGCCTTGTGGTGGCATATCCCGTGTCGTTTATCCTCTCACGAATGGAAAAGCACAAGCAGGCGACCATGCTTATGATAGTAATGCTCCCCATGTGGATGAACTTCCTGCTTAGAACATATGCGTGGATGACGCTTCTCGGCAACAACGGCGTTATCAATCATCTGCTGGGGCTTATCGGCATAGGTCCTTTGAAGCTCATAAACACATCTGGCGCAGTTGTGCTGGGAATGGTCTATAACTACCTGCCATTTATGATACTGCCCCTTTATTCGGTAATGGTGAAGATAGATAAAAGCGTTATCGAGGCGGCTTCCGACCTTGGCTGCAGCGGAGTGGCAACTCTCTTCCGTGTGATAGTTCCCCTGAGCCTTCCCGGAATAACCTCGGGCGTTACCATGGTGTTCGTGCCTGCCATCTCCACATTTATCATTTCAAGAATGCTTGGCGGCGGTTCAAATCTGCTCATAGGCGACCTTATCGAGATGCAGTTCTTGGGAAATGCCTACAATCCTCATCTTGGAGCTGCCATTTCTCTCGTTCTTATGGTCATTATCCTTGTTATTATGACTGTTATGAATCAATTCAGCCCTGACGATCAGGTGCTGATATAAGGAGGGGCGCAGAATGAAAAAGCTTGGAAAAATCTATCTTGTGCTAGTCATGCTTTTCCTCTATGTTCCTATATTCGTGCTGATAGTTTTCTCATTCAATGAGTCAAAGAGCAGGAGCGTGTTCAGCGGCTTTACTCTTGACTGGTACAGAAAGCTTTTCCAGAACGATATCATAATCTCATCTCTGGTGAACACGCTTATAATCGCAGTTATTGCAAGCATTGTGTCAACGGTCCTTGGCACTCTGGCTGCCATAGGCATAAACAGTATGAAAAAGGTGCCAAAGGCTATTGTTATGAACATAACAAATATGCCTATCATCAACCCCGAGATAGTTACGGGCGTATCCCTTATGCTTCTGTTTGTGTTCTTTGCGGCAAGAATGAATTTAGAATTCGGATTTGTTACGCTGCTCATAGCCCACATCACCTTTGATGTACCGTATGTTATCCTGAATGTTATGCCAAAATTCAGGCAGATGGATCCTCACCTTTACGAAGCGGCGCAGGACTTAGGGTGCAGCCCCTTCAAGGCGTTTATCAAGGTGGTATTGCCTGAGATAATGCCAGGCGTTGTAAGCGGTTTCCTTATGGCATTCACATACTCTCTTGATGATTTCGTTATCAGCTACTTTACCAGCGGCTCATCATCACAGACACTTCCTGTTACCATCTACTCAATGACAAGACGAAAGGTATCTCCCGAGATAAACGCACTTTCCACTATCATATTTGTCGTAGTTGTTGTTATCCTTATCGTCAAGAATTTTATTGAGATAAGACAGCTAAAGAAAAAGGGGGCGTAAGGGCATGAGAAAAATATCTTCCGTAATTGCCGCTCTTCTTGCTGCGGCTATGCTTTGTTCATGCTCTGCCGAAAGCGCTGAGGATACTTCTGCCGATGATGTCCCCGAGGAGGAGACCGAGGCACAGACCCTTACTATCGACGATCCCGAGTATTACACCCGCTTCAAGGGGCAGAACATTTCAATAAATGTCTATAACTGGGGCGAGTACATCTGCACGGGAGCGGACGAGGGCACGCTTAATGTAAATGCTGAATTTACAGCGCTTACGGGCATAAAGGTCAATTACACCAACTATGCCACCAATGAGGAGCTTTATGCCAAGCTGAAAGGCGGCGGAGCTTTCTATGACATTATTATCCCGTCTGACTATATGATAAACAAGATGATAAAGGAAAAAATGGTGCAGAAGCTTGACTATGACAATATCCCCAACTTCAAGTACATCATGCCCAACTTCCGCAATCTTGAATATGACCCCGATAATGAATATTCCGTGCCATATACATGGGGAACAGTCGGTATCATCTACGATGAGACTATGATAGATATTCCCCCTGAGGAGATCGACTGGGATATTCTCTGGAACGAGGATTATCTTGACAATATCCTTATGTTCGACAACCCCCGTGATGCCTTTGCCATTGCCGAGATAAAGAACGGCTTTTCGCTGAACACAGAGGACAGCGACGAGCTTATAAAGGCTGCCGAGGACTTGAAAGCTCAGAAGCGCATAGTCCAGGCGTATGTTATGGACGAGATATTCGATAAAATGGGCGCAGGCGATGCTCTTATAGCTCCCTACTACGCAGGCGACGCTCTGACCATCATGGACGAAAACGACTCTCTCAACTTCGTTGTCCCAAAGAGCGGAACCAACCTTTTCGTTGACGCAATGTGCATTCCCACATCGTCAAAGCAGAAGGAAGCGGCGGAAATGTACATCAACTTTATGTGTGAGCCTGATATCGCCTATGCGAATATCGACTACATCTGCTACTCAACACCAAATTCAGCGGCGTATGACAAGCTTGATGAAGATGTGCGCACAAATCCCGTTTCCTATCCGGATCAGGATTTCATTGGGGAAAAGACCACGGTATTCGTAAATCTTTCCGATGAAGCAAATCTACAGATGCAGACCCTCTGGACAGAAATGAAGTCCGCCGAGGACGAGAACGCCAACACATGGATAATGCCTGTGTTCCTTATCGCCTGCATTGTGTTTATGATTGCCGTTCAGGTAAGAAGATACATTAAAAGCAAAAAGGACATTTTCTGATGTCCTGATATAAAATAACTCCCATGTATAAGGTTATGTACCATACATGGGAGTTATTTTTATTTCTTGTCGTTCTTTACGTTTACTTTTTTCAGCTTTTCAAATATTCCTATTGAGAGCTTGTGTTCATTTTCAGCCGCAGGAACGGGATAATAATCTGCCGTGTCGGGGGAGAGCCCTTTCTTTTTCAGCAGGTTCTCTATAAATTCCTGGGCAAAGGCGTATATTACCGCAAATATTGGCACGCCAAGCACCATTCCCGCAAAGCCGAACAGTCCGCCGCCAAGGAAGATGGCCACCATTACCCAGAATGCGGGGAGACCTGTGGAGTCGCCCAGAATGTAGGGACCAAGGATATTTCCGTCAAACTGCTGTATCGCAACTATCAGGATAACAAAGGGGATAGTCTGTGACGGCTCGGAAATGAGCAGCAGCAGTGCGGAGGGTATCGCTCCGATAAAAGGGCCAAAAAACGGGATAACATTCGTTACGCCTACGATAACGCTTATGAGCACCGAATATTCCAGCTTCATGAGCTTCATTGCCACAAAGCATATCATACCGATGATAAATGAATCCAGTATCTTTCCGTTGATAAATCCGTTGAGGGAGTTGTTTGTTTTTCTGAAAGCTCTCAGCATATTGTGGCATATCTTCTGGGGGAATATTGCCGTCATAAGCTTTTTGCCCTGAGCAAGGAATTTTTCCTTGTCAAGCAGCAGATATACCGCAACGATAAATCCGATGATAAAATCCTTTAGACCTGCCAGCAGTCCCACAGCGCCGTCTTTCAGCTTTACAGCCCAGTCGCCCACCTTTGGGATAAGGTTATTTACGGCGGTAAGCACGGCGGACTGGATATCATTGAGCTGATTATTAAGATATGTTACTATCTCGGGATATTCCGCCAGAGTGGTATTTACCCAGTTGTAGATGTTGTTCATATAGTTCTGGGCGTTGTTGAAAATGTTCATCAAGCTGTCCAGAACCTGCGGCACGATTATTGCGACCAGTGTGCATATCACCGCTATGCCGAAGATTATGGCAAGCACGGTGCTTATAAATCTGCAAAGCTTGGGGTGGGGCTTTTTTCTTTCAAGCAGTTTTTTGAACTGCCTTTCCGTCCGCATCATAACAGGGTTCAGCAGATATGCAATCGCTATGCCCCAGATAACGGCGCTTATTGTGCCGAGCACAGTTCCCAGTGCGCCCATTATCACCGAGAATTTTGATACAACTATTACCAGTGCAAGGCATATGGCAAAGGTTATTACCGTATATACCGACACTGTGGTGTATTTGCTGTTCCAGTCAACCTTCATAGGCAGTATCCTTTCCGTTGTGACAAACGCCTTGTGCGTATCATACAATACAGATTATACACCATTTTGCGACATTTGTAAACAGTGTAAGAGTAAAAATACCGTAAAAAAGAGAATGCCGCTGCCTTTGAAAAGACAGCGGCGGATATCACTTATTATTCTTCCGGCTTATCGTCGGGGTCAACCTCAACCTTGATCTCGGGAGCTTCTTCACCTGCAGCGTCAGCCTCTACGGTGTCCTCGTGGTCGATGACCTCTTCGGTCTCCTCAGCGGGAGCTTCCTCAACAGGCTCGGGCTTTTCGATCTTAGTGCCGCACTTGCCGCAGTAGTCGTTCTCGGCATCTACCTCAGCACCGCAGTTCTGGCAGAGCAGGACACCCTTTATCTTACGGACGTGCTCCTTGAGAGCTTCGATGGAAGCCTTCTTTTCGGAAACCTTGTCAAAAAGCTCCTTCATGGTATCACAGCAGGGATTGTCAAGATTGTTGTCATAATAGGTCTTGCCGATCTCCAGATAAAGCTCGTTAATTGCTCTCTCCTCGGAAGAGATCTTGAAGTTAGCCTTTACAACATCTGTACCAAGCTTAGTCTTTTCGCCTACAGCCTTGCCTGCATTGTTGATAGTTTCTGCAAATTTTTCAAACATGATTTTTTCCTCCTGTTAATATGGTTATGTTTTCGGAAGCCGCAGACGGCGCTTAACGCCTTCTGCATCGCTTCCTTGTGTTGGCTTTCTTGCTATGTTCTCAGTATAACCCACAAAAGCAGTTATGTCAACAGGATACAGCGATTTCTCATTTTTGTGAATCACTTTTTAATCTTCTTTTAATCTGCACAGTATTCTTTAATAATGAGAGGTACCATATAGCCTGTATTGAGGTAAAATGCTTTCATGGGATAAACAGCGCCCATGTGACCTATGTGATACCTTTTGCGAAGCTCTTCTATGATATCATGGTCGGACATACCGCTGTTGTGCCAGTCTATGACGTGGTTTTTCGTCCACTCGAACTCATACAGCGCATTTTCAAAATACTTTCTGCATTCCTCTGCACCGTCCAGCATTCCCCAGTGGGGAAGAACGATATGCTCTGCTCCCAGAGCCGCAGCCTTTTTCAGTGACTGTTCACCCTGCTTAAAGCCTGTGAGCAGTATGGGAGCCGCCGCAGTGCCGTTGTAAACTCCCAGAGTTTCGGACGAAAAGAGTGTCTTGCTTTCACGGCAGTAAAATCCGATAGAGCACTTTGTATGACCCGGGAAAGCCATTGTTTCAAGCTTCAGACCGCATACATCAATGACCTCTCCGTCCTTTACCACCTTATCCACATGGAGCCTGTCCGTGCAGTCGGTGAGATATGGCTTTTTGTCAAGCTCATGGGCGGCGTTAACGTCCATCTCATATATGGTTTTCAGAGCCGTGGGGCGGGTGAACACATAAGCTGTGTATTCGCCTGCGATAACGGGGATATCCCTCCACCTGTCCGCCAGGACAGCACAGCCCATAACGTGGTCGTAGTGTGAGTGGGTGAGGATAATGGCATCGGGCTTCTTTCCATCCAGTATTTTTTCGACCGTATCCGCCATTTCTTCCGCACAGAAGCCGAAGCCTGTGTCGTACATAAATGCCTTATCGCCGTTCTGCACAAGAAGCGCTGCGCTTCCGGGGACAGCGGCGGCATCTGTTACCTTGATATCATTCATAAATACCGATTTCTGCGGTGGGGTGTTGATCTCAGCCGCTTAATACTATATCATTTCTGTATATAATTATTATAAAATGATAGTGTGAATTTTTATACTGATTATATTTAAAATAGTGTGATTTTGTGGTTCGTTAAGTTAATGAAATATGTACTTTATTGGACTTGACATTGTCCCAAACAACAGCTATACTATACTTAGTAAATAATGTACAATCACATATATGGGAAAGGAAATTGCATATGGAAAAGGTTCTCGACTGGAACAAATACATAGATAAATCTGCCGAAACTGTTTCTGAGGGCATTGTTATGCTCAAGAATGACAACAACGCTCTGCCGCTCCGAAAGGACAGCGAGGTGGCTGTTTTCGGACGTATTCAGCTGAATTATTACAAGAGCGGCACAGGTTCGGGCGGACTTGTCAATGTGTCCCGTGTTATCGGCATAACCGACGGCCTTCAAGAAAGCGGCAGCGTTAAGGTGAATGAGGAGCTGCTGAACGTTTACAAGGAATGGACAAAGGAGCACCCCTTTGATTTCGGCGACGGCTGGGGAGGCGAGCCATGGTCACAGGAGGAAATGCCCGTTGATGACGCTCTTGCTGAGAAGATCTCCAACTTCTGCCAGACTGCGATCGTTATTTTCGGCAGAACAGCAGGCGAGGAGAACGACAACCGCTTTGAAAAGGGCGCATATCTGCTCAGCGATGGCGAGGAAAGTATGCTCCGCACAGTAAGGAAGCATTTCCGGAAGGTCATCGTTCTGCTGAACGTTGGCAGCATCATTGATATGAACTTTGTGGAGGACATCAAGCCCGATGCCGTTCTGTACGTATGGCAGGGCGGAATGATCGGCGGAACAGGAACAGCGGACGTGCTCACAGGCAAGGTATCACCCTCGGGAAAACTGCCTGACACCATTGCGTACTCCGTTTCCGATTACCCCTCTCACGAGTATTTCGGCAATACCCGCCGTAACTTCTACTGCGAGGATATTTACGTAGGCTACAGATATTTTGAGACATTTGCTCCCGAAAAGGTACAGTATCCTTTCGGCTTCGGTCTCTCCTATACAACTTTTGAGCATACTGTTACACACTCTGAGCTGAATGACGGCAAGATAACTATAGAGGTTTCCGTCAAGAACACAGGCAATTATTCGGGCAAGGAGGTTATCCAGCTCTATGCCTGCGCTCCCCAGGGTATGCTGGGCAAGCCTGCAAAGGTGCTCTGCGGCTTTGAAAAGACAAAGCTCCTTGCTCCCGCTGAGAGCCAGATACTTACTATTGAAGTGAATGTTGACGACCTTGCTTCCTATGATGATTCGGGCGTAACAGGTCATAAGAGCTGCTACGTGCTTGAAAAGGGTCAGTATATCATCTGCGCAGGCACAGATGTCCGCAGTGCAGAGGCTGCATTCTCCTTTGAGATCGACGAAACTACTGTTGTAAAGCAGCTTACTCAGGCTCTTGCTCCCGTGCTTCCTTTTAAGCGCATGAAGCCCTTTGCGGCGGAGCATAAGCTTAAATTCGTTCCCATTATGGAAGATGTTCCCACCTCCGAGGTGGACGAAAACGAGAGACGTATTGCAAATCTCCCTGCCGATATTCCCTTTACCGATGATAAGGGCATAAAGCTTGCTGACGTAAAGAGCGGCAAGCACACCATGAGCGAGTTTATCGCACAGCTTTCCGACTATGACCTTTCCTGCATTATCCGTGGAGAGGGCATGGGCAGCCCCAAGGTAACTGCGGGAACAGCTTCCGCATTCGGCGGCGTTTCAGACAGGCTCGCAGCTATGGGCATTCCCTGTGCCTGCTGCGATGACGGCCCTTCGGGTATGCGCCTTGACTGCGGCACAAAGGCATTCAGCCTGCCGAACGGCACTCTGCTTGCTTCCACATTCAACCGTCAGCTGCTCAGCGAGCTGTTTGCATTCACAGGCCGTGAAATGGTGGCAAATAAGGTCGAGTGTCTCCTTGGCCCCGGCATGAACATTCACCGTCACCCTCTCAACGGTAGAAACTTTGAGTATTTCTCCGAGGATCCTTTCCTCACGGGCGAGATGGCTTCCGCCCAGCTGAAAGGTCTCCATTCCGAGGGCGTAACAGGTACTATCAAGCACTTCTGCGGAAATAATCAGGAAACAGGCAGACACAATATCGACTCTGTAATTTCCGAAAGAGCGCTCCGTGAGATATATCTCAAGGGCTTTGAGATAGCCGTAAAGAAGGGCAAGGCACAGACTATAATGACCACCTACGGCTCCGTAAACGGCCTCTGGACGGCAGGCAACTATGACCTTAACACAACTATCCTCAGAAATGAATGGGGCTTTAAGGGCATTACCATGACCGACTGGTGGGCAAATATCAATGAGCGCAGCGTGCCTGTTTCAAAGACCAACTTTGCAGCAATGGCAAGGGCGCAGAACGATGTTTACATGGTATGTGCCGACAGCGCCAACAACGAGGACAACACACTATCCGCTCTTGAAGACGGCACACTGAAAAGGGGAGAGCTTCAGAGAAATGCTGCAAATATCTGCCGCTTCCTGATGGACACTCAGGCAATGAAGCGCCTGTGCGGCGAGGCTGACACCATAAAGATAATCAACCGTCCCGATGACGGCGGCGAGGATCTGGCAGATGTCACATTCTATAACCTTGATGAGGAGCTTACCCTTATCCCCGAAAACATCTGCACCGACAGAGGAAGTAACTTCACCTTTGCAGTCGATGTTTCTCACCTTGGCAAGTATAAGATAGTTATTACCGCAAGCTCCGAGCAGAGCGAGCTGGCACAGCTTCCTCTCACATTTTTCAGCATGGGTTCGCCAGTTGCTTCCTTTACATGGAACGGCACAGGCGGCAAGCCCGTATCAAAGGAATTTTCTATTTTCCTTTTCTCACGATTTACTTCAATGCGTATTTATTTTGCGCAGAGCGGACTGAAGATACACGATATCAAGTTCACTTTTGTTGATAAGGCATAATAAAACCCTCCCGCAGGCACAAAGTCTGCGGGAGGGTTTTTGCATATGCGGCGAATTATTTATCAGCCGTAAATTTCGGCAGTTCATCAAGTGTGATAACAAGGTCGCTGTTATAAACTTCCTTTAGGTTTTTCTCATCATTGTTTTTGATGTAGTCCGTGTGCCATATCATGAACCATGACCATATGCAGCCGTCCTTTTCAAAATCCTTTACGGAGGGGACATTGCCGCACTCGTGGAATGCCATGGGTTTTTCGGCAGTGTTTATCTTTTCAAGCTTTTTCCACGCCTTTTTATTGGTGGAGTTATCATAGGTGTCCGAGCCGATAATGTCGCAGTAGTCATCGCCCACGTACCAGCCGCTTCTAACATCGCCTGAGTAACCCAGAACCCAGATAAGGTTTGTAAGCCCGAATTTGTTGGTGTATCGGTCGTACATCATCTGCCAGAGCTTGATGAAGTTTTCTCCGCCGCCTTTGCCCCACCAGAACCATTTGCCGTCGAACTCGTGGAATGGCCGCCATAAAACGGGAACGCCCGCATCACGAAGCTTCACTAATGCCTCGGCAGCCTTGTCCCAGTTTTCAAGCATTGCCTTGTTTTCCTTGGTGCCTTTTTTAAGCAGCTTATCAAAATCAGGCTCGTCATTAAGGCTTTCCTGATAGCCCAGACCGTTTATGCCTGTGTGCCAGCAGATAGTCACCAGTCCGCCCTTTTCCCACCAGTCCTCTGCACGCTCAACAACGCCGTCAAAATCGGCGTTCATAAAGTCAAGACCTCTCATAGCGGGAAGCTTGCCTGTTGTTTCCTTGATATAATCCATCTCATAATCTGGTGAGCCCATCCATGTGGATTCCTGCTGACAGGACAGCATTACCTTGCCGTAATTGTCGCAGATGTAATCATACACCTGCTGAGTTATCTCATCGGCATCTGGATTTGAGAGCTTATGCTCGCTTGTCTTGTGCTTTGTGGAAAGCTCGGTCACAGAAACAGTATTTTCCGCCTGAACTGAGGTATTGTCGGCGCAGCCTACGGCAATAAGACACATCTGTGCGGCTAAAAATAAAGCGGCTAATTTTCTTATTTTCATATTGACCCTCACTTTAATGCGGCTTCGATACGGTCAAGCTCGTCATCTGTAAAGTCAAGATGCTCGATGCACTTAACATTTTCGATTATCTGCTCAGGTCTGCTTGCGCCGATAAGCACAGTCGTTACCGCCTTGTTGCGGAGAACCCATGAAAGTGCCATCTGAGACAGTGTCTGACCTCTTTGAGCAGCGATGACGTTAAGGGTGTTGAGGCGTTTTATCATCTTGTCATCAAGTTCTTTGCCTATCCAAGTGTTTCCCTTGCCCACACGGGAATCCTCGGGGATACCGTTGAGATATTTTCCTGTCAGGAAGCCCTGATAAAGAGGGGAGAACACCGAAAGACCTATGCCGTTCTCTGCAGCAAAATCGTCCAGACCGTCCCTTTCTATCCATCTGTTGAGCATGGAGTAGGAGGGCTGATTTACTATAAATGGAGTTTTAAGCTCCTTGAAAATGCTCATTATCTCCTTTGTCTGCTGAGAATTGTAGTTGGATATACCCACATACAGTGCCTTGCCCTGCCTTACGCAGCTGTCAAGAGCCACTGCGGTCTCTTCAAGGGGAGTGCCGGGGTCAAAAACATGGTGATAGAAAATATCAACATATTCCAGTCCCATTCTTTTAAGGCTCTGATCAAGGGAGGATATGAGATACTTGCGTGAACCGTTCCTGTCGCCGTAAGGGCCGTCCCACATCTCAAAGCCTGCCTTTGTGGATATGCACAGTTCGTCACGGTAGCGGCGCATTCCTCTGTCAAGTATCCTGCCGAAATTTTCCTCGGCGCTGCCATTATATGGGTTGCCGTAGTTGTTGGCAAGGTCAAAGTGAGTTATGCCAAGGTCAAAGGCGGTGTGGACCATTTTCTCCATATTGGCGAACACGCCCTGATAACCGAAATTCTGCCACATTCCCAGAGAAACGGCAGGAAGCTTGAGGCCGCTTTTTCCGCAGCGGTTATAGATCATTTTCTCGTACCTTTTTTCGTTTGGAATATACATATGACCCTTCCTTTCGGGATAAATTTCATATTACCATTATATCACAGCAGGCGTATGTATAAATGTATAATTGATATATAATCTTAAAATAAAAATGACCGTGATGCCAAGACGGTATCACGGTCATAGGTTTATCCGTTGTCGCTGTCACGGATATAAGCAAAGCCTGCATCAAAAAGAGCCCTTGTGTCGTTCCATCTGATAGCTGCGCTCTCGCTTCCAAGACACACGATTATAAGCTCGTGGCCGAAGCGCTCAGCGGTGGCAACAACGCAGTGTCCCGAATAATCGGTCATGCCTGTTTTAAGTCCTGTAGCATAGGTGTAATAGTCATCGCTGTCAGGCTGGATAAGCTTGTTCGAGTTGTTCCAGTAGATGTATTCGCCTGAGAGAAATTCAACTTCACGGTAGGTCTTTTTTCCCGAAGCTGCTATCTCGGGATAATTCTGGGAATAAAGGGTTATCCTCAGCAGATCCATTGCAGTAGTGTAATGGTTATCGTTGTGGAAGCCGTCGGGACAGGTGAAGTTTGTGTTCTTGCAGCCTATCTCCTTTGCCTTTTCGTTCATCTTGTTGACGAACACATTCACAGCCTCCTCTGCTGGGAGAGCTTCATCGCCTGCGATCATCCTGCCCGTAACGGCAGCGGCGCAGTAAGAAGCGTCATTTCCCGAGGGGAGCATTATTGCGTCCAGCATCATCTCTCTGTCAAGCTGACTGCCCACATTGAGATATGCAAGACTGGAGCCGGGCTGTACCAGTGACTGCTCATCTCCTGCAGTGAATACAGTGTCCTTGTCGGTGTATTCCATCATTATGGAAGCGGTCATTATCTTTGTGGTGCTGGCAGGATATGCCTTTTCCTCAGCATTCTTGGAGTAAAGCACCTGACGGCCCTGAACGTCGTACATAACGCAGTAGGGGGTCTGGATTATCATATCTATGGGGTAGCTGTCTTTCTGCTCGAAGATCTCATTTTCAATCTTCATCTCTTCCTCACGCTGAGCCTGATCTATCTCGCTCTGAGTGGGGAGCGCCGCAAGCACCTGATATTCCGAGGCGTCAACCGTAAGCTCGGTAACAGTCTTTATCTGTGAAAGTGCGGAAGCCAGCAGCCATATTCCGCCTGCTGCAAGTACAAGCAGTCCCAGCAGAGTGAGCCTTGCCTTCAATACCTTCTGCCTTTTGGCGGCAGCCGCACCGGTTGGTCTTTTGCCGGAAATTTGTCTCATTTTATATGTATCCTTTCAGCTCTCTTTTTCTAAGCGTTTATGTAAAATATTTTACCATATCCTGCGCATTGATATCAATAGGCATTTTTCACTAATTTTCAGACTGTTTTGCACATCTGTAAGTCCTTTGGGGTCATATTATGCCGAATAATGTTATCTGTCCGATTTTTCGCCCACATCATATGATATAATTATCACAAAGAAACAGAAAGGATGAGCAATATGGCAAATGTTATCTTCCGTTATTCGGTCACACCCTCATACGGCTGCTGCGGAGACAGCGACGGCGGCTTTGCTCTCACGCTGACTGACGGCGGCGATGTGGAGTATATGGAGTACAAATTCTGCAAAATAACCGAGTCGTGCAGGCACTTTGACCTGTCTCCCAATGCGGCGGCAGAGATAGGCAGTATCATTTCCGAAAATAATGCCCGCCTTGATGACATTCCGCACAAGCTTGAAAACGGCAGCTTTGACGGGGATATATTTGATATCTCTTTCGGCTCCCGTAAATACCGTGGGCTTAATATCAGCATGACTGACCTTGCCCGCCTGAAAAAGCGCCGTCCCTCATACTATGAAGCAAACAAAAACGCCATTGAGAACGTTAATTTCATAGCTGAGCTTACGGGCAGGATCCTTGGCATTATCATAAACGAGATTCCTGAGCTGTAATAAAAATACTGCGGACATTTCTGTCCGCAGCAGAGCTTGTTTATCAGCCGTTGTTTGTAACGTAGTCGTTGATGATCTTTTCAGCGGTCTCAGCCTCGGAGCCGATGATGAAGTAAGCATAGTCTCCGCAGGTTCCTACGATAGAATTGTTAGCCATGTCGATATCATCGGGATACCATGCGTCCTGGTCAATAGCCTTTTGCTGACGTGCCTTCAGGTCTTCCGCAGCAGCATCAACATCATCGGCCTGAATAATGATTATCTCGCTCATAACTGCGCTGATGGGGCACTGCATAACGATCATTTCCTTGTAATTCTCGTTGGAAGCGTCCAGCAGGAAGTATTCGCTTAGAATAGTGGGGTCAGTTACCATATCGAGAGCGGGCCATTCGCTTTCGCTTGTTATCTTTTCGATAATGGGCTTGAGGGAATTTGTAGTGTTCTCAAAGGTCTCGGGAACGGTTGTTTCAGCGTTGTCGTCGGGGTCAACGCCGAATGCGCTGTCATCTTCTGCCGGCTGACCGTCATCGGGCTTTACAGCTTCGCCTTCGGGGAGAGATACATTGGTGTCGGCCTCGGAAACTATCCATGAAGCCTCGGAGTCCTCTGTTTCGTCAGGGGTGCTTTCGGCAGGAGTAGTCACGGTAGTGTCGGCACTGGTATCAGATGCCTGTGTATTGTCATTTCCTCCGCAGGCAGTAAGTGTCATTGATGTAACAGCAAGAAGCGTAAAAATCATTGCGATCTTCTTATTCATAGTAATTTTCCTTTCAAAATCAAACTTTGCCGTGCTGCATTTTTTTGCAGCAAGATGATTATATCAGATAGTCGGAAGATAATCAACCTTTACGGGCAAATGTTGTTTTTTTCGTTACCTTTTGTAATCAGTATGTTTGATACAAAGTAAAAGGGCGCTTTCATCATGAAAGCGCCCCCGTTATGTTTTAGCAAAATCAAAGGTCGATGTACAGACCGTCAGCCTTGCCGTTAACAACATAGTAAGCCTTGTTGTCCTCGGGCTTAACATAAACTTCGATGGAGCGAACCTGCTTTCTGGAGTTGTCAGCCTTGTAAGCAGCCTTGCACTTTTCAACGATCTCATCAGCAGCAAACTTGTTTCCGCCGAATTCGATGAAGAGCTTTGCGGTATCCTTTTCGGGAGCCTTCTTGACAGCCTTTTCAGCAGGAGCTTCTTCCTTCTTTGCAGGAGCCTTCTTAGCAGCGGGCTTCTTCTCTTCCTTTTCAGCCTCGGTCTTTACTTCAGCCTTAGCCTCAACGGGAGCCTTTACCTCGGGAGCAGCAGCCTTTGCTTCAACAGGAGCGGCAGCGGGTACAATGGTTTCTGCGGATTTATTTTCGGTGGTTTTTACAGTGTTAGTGTTTGCAAATTTATTGACTTTTTTGTTTGCCATAACAGCATACCTCCAATAATTATACGTTTTCTTCATTATATCACAGGCATTTGGCTTTGTCAAACGTTTTGCATTTTTGCGGAAAAAATATGTGTATATTTACAATTTATTTCGGCAAAGAAATGCCTTAATTGTTATAAACAGCTGTAAAAATGCACTGTGAAACGCTTTATCCGCCATTTGAAGCCATAATTGGTCAAAAAATTTACATGACCTGTGTTGACTTTTTACGCCTTCTGTGGTATAATTCTAATGTCAGAAAATACAGCAAGGGTGCTATATTCGGGGTGATTTTTTTCCTTGGAATATTGTACCCTTTTTATTTTTTTGATTATTTGGAGGAGCAATGTCATCAACAAAAAAGATATTATCCGCTGTCATATCGCTTACCGCAGCGGCGGCTGTTATCACGGCGGTAAGGTATGCCGTTTCGGATAAAAACGCCGAATATACATTCAGCGGATTTTACTTTGATACCGCCGTTACCTGCAAGACTGTTTCTTCTGACGGAAGCCTTTCGGAAAGCTGCAAAAGTATCGTTTCGGAGCTGGACAAAATCGCCTCCGCATATGATGAAAATTCCGCAGTTTATAAGATAGATCACGGCGAAAAATTTTCTCCTGAAAAATATCCCGATATTGGAAATATGCTTAACGGATACAAAAGCTTTGAGGAGAAATTCGGCGAGGGGATAACCCCTTTCTGCGGCAGTCTTACACTGCTGTGGAACATTTCCTCCGATGCGCCGTATGTTCCCACTGATACGGAGATCTCCGCAGCTTTGGAGAATGTAAATTCTTCCGTCGATTATGACGGCGCTATTCCCGAAGGCTCGCTCCTTGATCTGGGGGCAGGCGCAAAGGGATATGCCTGCGACAGGCTTCTTGAAGCCGCATTGTCCGATGAAAAAGCCGATGAGATAATTTTCTCCACAGGTTCGTCCTCTCTTATGTGGAGCAGAGAGGGCAGAGATTTCACAGCTGCGGTGGTAGATCCCATTAACGGAGGAACCGCTCTTGAATTTCCATGCGGCAGCTCGTTTATCTCCACGGCAGGCGGGTATGAGCGGTATTTTGAGGATAACGGCAGGAAATATACGCATATTATGGATATCCGTACAGGCTATCCTGCCGAGACCGATATTGCTTCCGCAACAGTGATACTTCCCTGCGAAAGCGGCAGTGGTCTTGTGTCCGATCTGCTTTCCACGCTTATATATATCGGCGGCACGGAAAATGCAGAACACTATGCCGAGATATGCGGCGAAAGCTTTGAAGATTACGGCATCATTACCATAGATAACAGCGGAAACGTCACATCATACGGCAGCGTGGATATCGTCAAATGACAGGAGGAAATATGAGCAGAAGGGAAAAAATAATAATTTTTGCTGTTGCGGCAGTCTGTCTCGTATGTTCCGTGATTTTTGTTTTTATTCCGAAAAAAAGCGGCAGCTATGCTGTCATTTCTCTTGACGGCGAAACTGTTATGAAAAAAAGTCTCAGCGACGAGGGCACATTCACCGTCCCTCAGATACCGAATATGGAGTTTGAGATAGCTGACGGCGGCGTTCGTGTAAAGTCATCCGACTGCCCCGACAAGATATGCGTTAAAACAGGTCTTGTTAGCCACGAGGGAATGTCGGCTGTGTGTTTGCCCAACAGGGTAATAGTTACAGTGGAGGGCACAGATGAAAAGTAAAGCAAAATATGCGGCTTTTATGGGCATTGCCCTTGCACTTACCGCAGTGCTTTCCTTTGCCGACAGCTGTATATCGGCAGCCTTTCCCATTCCCGGGATAAGGCTGGGGCTTGCAAATATCGCCATTATCGCAGTTATGATACGATACGGCACAGTCTCAGGGCTGCTGATGACCCTGCTGCGCTCGGGTTTTGTTTTCCTCACAAGGGGAGCTTCCGCAGCTGTAATGTCACTGAGCGGCGGTCTGCTTGCGTTTGCGGCTGCTGCCGTTCTTATGATAATAATGAAACGCTCCTGCAAGTTTTCCTGCATAATCGCAGCCATGTGCCACACTCTGGGGCAGCTGGCAGCTGCCTGCGTGCTTACGGGAAGCGTTTATACTCTTGCTTATGTCGTTGTGCTAATGCCTGTTTCCATATTTACAGGCTTCCTTACCGGAACGGTGCTTCAGGCTCTGCAAGGGTTTCTTGATGATAGAAAGGTGGTTAAATAAATGCTCAGAAAAACAGGGGGAATAAAGCTCCCTCATCTGAAAGCGACCGAGAATGAGGCTACTGTGAACCTGCCTCTTTCAAAGGTGCTTACAGTGCCTATGTCACAGTCAATGGGTGCTCCCTGCGACTGCCTTGTGAAAAAGGGCGACACGGTCACAATGGGTATGAAGATTGGCGATTCGGACAAGTTTATGTCAGTTCCCGTTCATTCGCCCGCTTCGGGAAAGGTCACAGATGTGATCGATTACCGCACATCAAACGGCGGAACCTGTAAGGCTGCTGTCATTGAAACTGACGGTTTGCAGACAGTCTGTCCCGATGTAAAGCCCCCCATGATAACCGACCGCAAAAGCTTCCTTGCTGCTGTAAGGGAAAGCGGCTGCTGCGGACTTGGCGGTGCAGGCTTTCCCACTCACGTAAAGCTTGGCTTCGACCCTGCCAAAACGCCCATTGATACTCTTGTTATCAACGGAGCCGAGTGTGAGCCGTACATCACCTCCGATTACCGTGAGTTTATGGAAAACAGTGAGGACGTGACCGAGGGTATCAGATTCATTATGAAGATACTCGATATCCCAAACTGCAAAATAGGCATTGAAGAAAATAAGCCCAAGGCCATTGAAGAAATGAAAAAACGCACTGCGGATATCAGCGGCGCAGAGGTGGTGTCACTTCTGTCAACATATCCTCAGGGCGCTGAAAAGGTGCTTATATATTCCACCACAGGCAGGACTGTTGCCGAGGGTGAGCTGCCCTCAAATCAGGGCGTTATCGTTATGAACGTATCCACAGTGGGCTTCCTTATGCGGTACATCAGAACGGGTATGCCCCTTGTTTCCAAGCGGATCACCGTTGACGGCAGCGCTGTAGGGGACAAGCGTGGAAATTACCGTGCGGCAATAGGCACTCCCGCTTCCGAGATACTTTCTTTCTGCGGTGCTGACAATATCGGCGAGATACTTTACGGTGGCCCCATGATGGGTCTTTCCCTTGCCGATGAAAATCAGCCGCTTATCAAGGTCAACAATGCTATTCTTGCATTCACAAAGCCCGATGAGCACAAGACCACATCATGTATCCGCTGCGGAAGATGTATAAGAGCCTGTCCTGTCGATCTTATGCCCGTTTCCCTTGAAAGCGCATACGACAGAGGAGACTCGGCAGAGCTTAAACGGCTCAAGATCAACCTTTGCATAAACTGCGGCTGCTGCTCATATGTGTGCCCCGCAGGCAGGCGGCTTGCCGAGAAAAATCAGCTTGCCAAGGCGTATGTGGCAAAGACTGACAAAAAGTCTGCCGCTAAAAAGTGAGAAAGGATATGATAGTGTGGAACTTACAGTAACACCCTCACCCCACATTCATGACAATGTCAGCACACGCAAAATAATGCTCCGTGTGATAATTGCGCTGACACCTGCCTGCATTGCGGGAGTGATAATTTTCGGATACATGGCGTTTATAAACCTTGCGGTCTGTATCGCCTCATGCGTATTTTTTGAGTATATTCTCAGGCGAATGATGAAGCGCCCCCAGACCATTTCCGACATGTCGGCAGTGGTAACGGGAATGCTGCTGGGAATGAACCTGCCGCCCACAATAAATCCGCTGTACGGCGTTATCGGCTCCTTTGTTGCCATAGGCATTGCAAAGCAGCTTTTCGGCGGAATAGGTCAGAACTTTGCAAATCCTGCCATTGTGGGAAGAATAGTGCTTATGCTCTCATTCACCGCAAGTATGTCAACATGGTGCAAGCCTTTTTATTATCTTAACGGTGCAGATGTGGTTACAGGCGCAACGCCTCTTGTTTCAAAGGACGCTGATTATCTTTCGCTTCTGCTTGGCACCACAGGCGGCTGTATCGGCGAGACCTGTGCCATTGCGCTTATAGCAGGCGGAATTTATCTTATTGCCGCAAGGATAATCACACCTCATGCGCCTGTGGCGTTCATCGGAACGGTTTTCCTGCTGACGCTCATTGCAGGCGATGACCCCATATATGCCGTTCTTTCCGGCGGGCTTATCATCGGTGCATTCTTCATGGCAACGGATTATGCCACCACTCCTCTTACGGGAAAGGGCAAGATCATCTTCGGCATAGGCTGCGGACTTATCACCTTTGCCATAAGAAAATTCGGCAACTACCCCGAGGGAGTTTCATTCTCAATACTGCTGATGAACCTTCTCGTTCCCTACATTGACCGTCTCTGCGAGACAAAGCCTGTAGGCGCAAAGGCTCCCGAAAAGGAGGCTTCAAAATGAGTATGAAAGAAAAGATAATGCCTCCTCTGGTGCTTACTCTTATCTGCGTGATAACCTCAGCACTGCTTGTTGCGGCGTATAACATAACATATGTTGATACCACAGGCGTTATCACCGACGAACTGGCTTCGGGACTTACGGAGATATACGGCGGTTCAGACGGCTTTGATATGCTGATGAACGATGACGGAACTGTCAAGACCTATGACGGCGTTACCTCGGTCATCACAAACGGCAGCGGCACTGCCTTTGAGATAACCGCTGACGGCTATTCAAAGGGCGGACTTCACCTGCTTATCGGCTTTGACGAAAGCGGAAGCATATGCGGCATTTCGGTCATCTCCATCGGAGAAACTCCGGGTCTCGGCACAAAGGTGCAGAACAAGGATTTCCTCGATAAATTCAAGGGCATATCCTCCGAAGATTATCAGGTGGATAACATTACAGGCGCAACTTATTCCTCAAAGGGAATGAAAGCTGCCGTCAATACCGCTCTTGAGGCATATTCTCAGATGAAGGGAGAGAGTGAGAATGGCTGAAAATAAATATCTTCACGAATTTACAAAGGGCATCATCAAGGAAAATCCCACGCTGGTAACTCTGCTAGGAATGTGCCCCACTCTTGCGGTAACTACCATGGCAAAGAACGGCCTTGGAATGGGACTTGCCACCACATTTGTACTTGTCTGTTCCAATGCAGTCATATCACTGCTGAAAAACGTTATCCCCAAGGCGGTGCGCCTGCCCTCGTTCATCGTTATAATCGCAGGCTTTGTAACGCTTATCGAATTTCTTATGAAAGGCTATATCCCCGCACTGTACAACAGTCTGGGACTGTTTCTTTCGCTCATAACCGTTAACTGCATTATCCTTGGACGGGCTGAGGCGTTTGCTTCCAAAAATAAGCTTATCCCATCTATCCTCGACGGACTTGGCAACGGTCTGGGCTTTACACTTGCTCTTTTTGCAATGGGTTCTGTCCGTGAGATACTTGGCGCAGGACAGTGGATGGGAATTGATCTTCATCTTCCGGCTCCTATGACCATTTTCATCATGCCCGCAGGCGGATTTTTCGCTCTGGGCTGCATAATCGCACTGGTGAACAAGCTGGCAAACCGCAAGCCTCCTCAGAAGATAGGCTGCGGGAACTGCCCTAATGCTTCTGCCTGCGGCGGCTGCGGAAAGGAGGAAGTATAATGAAAGCGATGCTTGTTATACTTTTCAGTGCAATGCTCACCGACAACTTTGTCCTTTCAAAATTCATGGGCATCTGCCCCTTCCTCGGCGTATCAAAAAAGCTTGACAGCGCTGCGGGAATGGGTGCGGCGGTAACTTTTGTAATGATATGCGCCACTATATGCACATACCCCATTTACAAACTTCTTCTTGCTCCTTTTGGGCTGGAATATCTTAAAACCATAGCATTTATCCTGATAATCGCACTTTTCGTTCAGCTGCTCGAGATGATAATGAAAAAGGTGCTGCCCGCACTTTACAATTCGCTGGGCGTGTATCTGCCCCTTATCACCACAAACTGCGCAGTTCTGGGCGTGACCATTCTCAATATCGACAACGGCTATACCTTTGGTCAGTCCATTGTTGATGCGCTGGGAGCAGGTCTGGGCTTTACTCTTGCACTGCTCATATTCAGCGGAGTGCGTTCAAGAGTTGAAAAGGCAGATGTGCCTGAGACTTTCAAGGGCGTTCCCGCAACGCTTATTGCAGCTTCGATAGTTTCCGTAAGCTTTATGAGCTTCTCGGGAATGGTCGAGGGAATATTCGGCTGATGGAGGAGATAAAAAATGTTTGAAACTTATATTCTTCCCGTGCTGATGTTTGCTGTTATGGGACTTGTGGCAGGAATTCTTCTTACAGTGGTGTCAAAGCTTTTTGAGGTAAAGACCGACCCACGAACCGAAGAGGTAAACGAAGCGCTTCCTCAGATAAACTGCGGAGCCTGCGGCTACAGCGGCTGCTCCGATTATGCCAAGGCGATAGTTGAAAAGGGCGCTCCCACAAACCTCTGCCGCCCCGGCGGAGCAAAGGTGGCTGCCAAGGTAAACGACATAATGGGCGGCGATGCTTCCATGGAAATTTCCAAGGAAATAGCCGTTGTAAGATGCTCGGGCGACTGCGATACCGAAAAGCACACCTTTGATTTTGACGGCGTGCAGACCTGTGCCAATGCAAAGCGCTTTTACGGCGGAATGTGGGGCTGCAAATACGGCTGTATCGGTCTGGGCGACTGCGTAAGCGTCTGTCCCAATGGGGCTGTCAACGTGGAAAACGGACTGGCAAAAGTTACTGCCGAAAAATGTGTGGGCTGCGGACTTTGTGCCGATGCCTGTCCCAACAATATCATTGATATGCGCCCGTTCGGTCAGGCTGTTGACGTTATGTGCAGCTCGCACGATATGGGCAAGGCAGTAAAGGCAGTGTGCAGCAGCGGCTGTATCGGCTGCAAGATATGCGAAAAGCAGTGCGAGTTTGACGCTATCCACGTAACGGACAACCTTGCACGCATTGACTACAGCAAATGTACCGCCTGCGGAAAATGCGCCGCAAAGTGCCCAGTTCATGTTATCCATATGGATAAATAAGACCTTATTATAATAAAAAACAGAGCCGAATTTCGTAAGAAACACGGCTCTGTTTTTTAGTTCGAGAATTTTTTCAGCGCAGACGGGATATAAAGTGAACCGCCGATTATAAGCAGTCCCGTATCTCCTGCACATACATATGCCCTGTGATATGCCTGTGCCAGCGAGACACATTCGGCTTCCTTGAAGCATTCCGCAAGCTTTGGGGCAAAGACTGTTTTGGGACAGAAGCCGTCAATGCAGAATGCTTTGTCGATGTAAGGGGAGATGTATGACAGCGACTTCTGCCAGTCCTTGTCGCCGCTCATGCCGCATATCATGATCTTGGGGTACTGTGGGAGTGTGGCGACAAATTCGGAAAGCGCTTTCATTCCGTCGGGGTTGTGTGCGCCGTCTATTATAACCATGGGGGACTTTTGCCTGATTATCTGGCAGCGGGAGGGGACTATTGCTGTTGCGATTCCCTTGTGAATAATATCGTCCGTTAGCCGTGGGTAGTGTTTTTTCACTATCTGAGCGGCTTCTATGGCGGTTATGGCGTTATAGACCTGGTGCTTTCCTGCCATTTCGGTGGTGTATTTGCTGCCCTTGTAGGTAAATCTGCAGCCGTCAGCGCCGAGATGAGTTATTTCAAGCTTTGATGTATCGGGGATAATGACCTTTGAACCGTGTACCTCCGCCTGATCTCTCACTGTCATAACAGCCTTCGGCGGATTTTCGGGATAAAGCACAACGGGGCAGCCGTCCTTGATGATGCCTGCTTTCTGATAGGCTATCTTCTCAATAGTGTCGCCCAGAATGGCAGTGTGGTCAAAGGAAATGGACATTATCACCGAGCAGATATTGTCCCTGATAATGTTTGTACTGTCGTAAAGACCGCCCATTCCCGTTTCAAGCACAACCACATCGCACTTCTGCTCAGCATAGTACATGAATGCAATAGCGTTTGTTATCTCAAACTGGGAGTAGCCTGCATTGTCATTTTCAAGTATGGGCTTTATGATGTCAATGAGACGTGCAAGCTCATTGTCGGGTATCTCCTCGCCGTTTATCTTTATCCTGTCGTTGTAGCGGTAAATAAAGGGGGAGGTGAACTCACCCGTTTTGTAGCCCGCCAGCGTAAGAGAATTTGCCAGCATTCTTGTTGCCGAGCCTTTTCCGTTAGTGCCTGCAATGTGGATAAATTTCAGGTAGTCCTGAGGATTTCCCAGCTTGTCAAGAAGCAGGGCAAACCTTGCGAGACTGGTAACGGGTGTGCCCGATTTGGTGTACTTATCAAGAAAATTTACTATTTCGCCGTTCAAAGGGAACATCTCCTGTTTTATACTAAGAACCAATTAAAAACTATACAAAAAATCGAGCATAATCTTGCGTATATGGATTATGCGATGATTTTTTGTCTATAGTTTTATTGGTGATTAGTATTATTATGCCTGACTGTTAAGGGCGGCTTTTATTTTTTGCGAAAGCTCGTTGGCTTTTTCTGTCATGTAAGGGCTGGCAGCCAGCATAGGGCCGCCGATGTCAAGATATTTGCCTGCATTGAAGTAATCTCCGCAGAGGTAAAAAAGCTCTGCCGTGTCACGGAACACAACGCCGTGAATATACCTGTTCAGGGGCTTGGTGCTGTTTACAGCTTCCGACTTGATGAAAGTATTTACCTTGTTTTCAAACTCATTTTTCATAAGCTTCAGGTCAAGAGCCTTGCGGTAATTGCCCCTTGCTTTTTCGTTAAGGATAACGATATTCAGCGCAGTTGAGCAGCAGAGGTAATTTTTCTCATAGCAATGCTCGATAAAGGGAACAGCGTCCTCATATGCCCTCATAACGCTTTCGTTATCACCGATCAGGTCGTAAAGGCTGAGAGTATCATCATAAAAGCTCATTCCCGCTTCGGGATATTCCGCAAATCTGGAACGGTCAATGGAATTGAGCAGGCTTATGGCTTCGTTGATCTGACCTCTCATCATATATGTGTCGCAGAGCAGCAGGGTAAGCTTGGTTTTATCGGCATAATTGCCTGCTTCGCCTATCTTCCGATAAAGCAGATCTACAGTGCGGTCAGAGATGAAATCATTCTGCATGGTTTTATATGCGTCCATAACGCTGGGGCCGTTGCCAGCGGGAATGACTTTCTTTCTTATGATGAAATATCCGACAACGTCTGCCGCAAGTATAACCATGAAAACAGCACTGAGTGCGGCATGGTCGCCCGATGACACAGCACGCAGCAGCCTTGTTATTACCAGCACTACAAAAATAACTATCGCACTGATAGTGGTGTAGGACTTGACAAGCGTTGTCTGCATTTTGTAAAGCTTTTCCATTTTTTCATTTGTTATCTCTATCATTGTAATACCCCTTTTTTGTCAATATATTTCCATCTCTTCCGCCAGCCTGTGATAAGCTTACTGCCATCAATGCAACATGTTTTTTCAACTGCCGTTGCATATGCGCTGTTTCGCTGACGTGTCTCTGCTTCATTTTCAAATGCTTTTTCTATCTGTTCGTCTGTTATATTCCTCATGTCATACCTCCTGTGAAATAATGTCAGACCTTGTATTCCGTCAGACTGTAGCCGCCATTTTCAATGTCTAATACCTCGGTATATGGCTTGCCGTCAATATATATCCACCGCTCAATGTAATCGGGAGACAGCTCAAAAACACGCTCACTTTCCATAGATGAATACATATCAAATGAGCCTTTGCAACATTCCTCAAAAGCACTGCGGAAGGCTTCATTTTCAAGAGGTCTGCCGACTTCACGGCAAATGCCCTCTATCTGGATATTGTCAATGCACAGCGCCGCACGGGGATTTGCTTTGAGCTGCGCATATTTTCTCATGTTCGTATCCGTCTGAAAATAAAATCTGCCGTCAATGAGCACAACGCTCATCATTCTGGAGGATACTTTGCCCTCGGACGAGGTGGAAAGCACCATCTTTTTTGCTTTGCCGAAGCTTTGATAAAATTTCGTCAGTTTTTTGTCCAGCTCTGTCACAATATCACGCCTTTTCTTTGTTTTTTGAGATGCAGATAAGCACGGCTAAGAACATAAATGACAGACCCCATGTTTCGCCGCCCGAAAACATTTTTGCAGGCAGGGGAGAGGTGCATACAGCGTTCAGAACAGTCTTGATAACGCCGAAAATAACATACAGCACAATAGGGCCGCAAAGTATCCATGCCTTTGATATGTTGATGACCTTTTTTGAAACCAGTCCTATATAGGCTATTGCCACCATAAGGTCAGCCGCAGTCTGCCATATTGTGGTTATTATAAAGGGCATGATCAGCACGGGTGTGAAATGCTCGTCTATCTGCTCGGGTGAAAGTCCTGCGTCGGCAGCTGCCTTAAAGCCCATGATAGCCATGCAGCAAACGCTGTGTATGCCGAAAATTCCCAGCGACATCATTCCCGAACCGAAGCCAAAAAGCTTTCTGAGCTTTGAGGGCTTGCCGTCCAGCCTGTCTGTTATGTAGGAAAGCATGGCTCTTGAACCCAAAAAGTAGCCTATCATGGCAATAATGCCGATGAAAAATGACAGCTGATAATAAAGCATTGGTACCTCTGTGATGCTCATGCTCATCATTCCGTTTACGGCGTAAGGCTCGCCCTCGCCACGGAATGAAAGCAGTATGTCGCCAATTCCGCAGAAAAACATTCCGATAAACCCAGCCAGCAGGTACGCTTTTCTCTTGTTTTCGCTTACATATCCCATAATAAAATTCTCCTTTGAAATAAAAATTCCGCCGCCCGAGAGAGCAGCTGTTAAATTTGATTATGTTTTATACAATGCCAAGCTTTATTATGTCCGAAAAAAGCCCTGCAAAAATGCAGAGCTTTTATACTATCATTTCTTTTTGCAAGGTTATTATATCACAGCAGGAAAGATATGTCAACGCTTTGCGAACAATTTCCGAGCAATCTGTTTACAGCCTGCATAGCTGTAAGTCTATGGTTACTTTTTGCAGTTCAGCTTTGAGTAAATAAAGGTATCCCGCCAGATAGGTCTGCCGTTTTCATCCTTTGAGAAATAAACGCTTTCCCGCAGGTGAGCTTCACGCATAAAGCCAAGCGCTTCAAGCAGCTTCCATGAGGCTGTGTTCATAGTGTCGCATTCGGCATATATTCTGTGCAGACCTTCGCCGAAGGACTTTTTTATCAGGGCGGCACAGCATTCCCGAGCGTATCCGTTTAGGCGGTATGCCTTGTTGAACAGATAACCCAGCTCTGCCGTTTCAAACTCACGCTTGCCAAGATAAAGGCTTCCTATCAGTTTGTGCTCTGATTTCAGCTCGGCGGCTATCATTTCGTCGGAATCTATCATTATATCCAGGCTTGCCGCCGCTTCATTCATGCTCATCGGGGGATATGGCTCATATTTGACCGTGTCAGGGTCGGAAACATACTCATAAAGGTCGTTCAGGTCGCTCTTTTTAAATCTGCGAAGTATGAGCCTGTCCGTTTCGGTGAAAATAATATCGTCGTTCATATGTTCTCCTTTTTATGTCAGTACATCAATTTCATCAGTGGCGGGCGGCTCAAATATCCGTCCGAACTTTTCCGCCAGACCGCTGTCAACATAATATGCGTTCAGCCTGCCCGCACTGATGTCGCTGTTTCGCTTTTCAATGCGCCTGTGCCATTCTTCATCGGTTATGTTAATGTAGTGAAACTCGTTTTCTATGCCGTGTGAATTGTAAAAATCCCTTGCAAGCTCACGCTCGCTCTTCGTCCAGAAGCCCCAGTCAAGGATAACATTTGTACCTGTTTCAATTATTTCAAGGGACTTGTTATAAAGGTAATTTTCTGCCCGACAGACGTAATCGTCCAGCTTTTCACCCGCTTCATTACCGAAAAGTGCAAGGGTTATCTCATCAACGGAAAGTATCACGGCACTGTATTCAAGCCGAAGCTTTTGTGCGTAGGTGCTTTTACCGCTGCATATTTTGCCGCAGGTCATTATTACTTTTGGCATATCAGGCTCCTTTCTTTACATCTTTATATTGTGACAGTTTTTGTTACATTTAGTATCTTGTGTACGCTCTGTTATAAAAATATTATATCATTTATGTAATAAAATGTCAATAAAAAACTGCCGCATAGGAAGAATTTCCCAGCGGCAGAATGAAGTTATATAATTACTTGGAGAATGCAGCGATAGACTGCTCTATCTTTGCCATCTTGTCAAGAGCCTTGGCAAGCTTTGCCTTTTCAGCCTCGACCTGCTTTTCGGGAGCCTTTGCCATAAAGCCGGGGTTATTCAGCTTGCCCTGAGAGAAGTCGATATCCTTCTGAACAGCTGCCTTTTCCTTGGCAAGTCTTGCAAGCTCCTTCTCCTTGTCAACAAGGTCATCAAGGGGAATGAAAATTCTTGCGGAATGGGTTACGGCTGTTACGGAGTCGGGAATATCAAAGCTTGCGCCTATCTCAACAGAGGAAGCGGAAGCCAGCTTCTCAAAGAAGATGATGCCCGACTTGAAGATATCTGCATCGGCAGTTTCGATGTAAAGCTTTGCCTTTACAGAAGGAACTACATTCATTTCGGAACGGCGGTTTCTTACTGCCTTGATAGCGTCGATTATCTTCTCGAAAGCCTCTTCCTCAGCGGTGAATACCAGCTTTTCGTCAAATACTGGATAATCGGAAAGCATTACGGGAACGTCGCCGTCGTCGATAGCAGACCATATTTCCTCAGTGATAAAAGGCATAAAGGGGTGCAGGAGCTTGAGCATTCCCTTCATTACCCAAACGAGAACTGTCTGAGCAGCAGCTGCGCTGTCGCCGCCTGCCTGGATACGGGGCTTTGTCAGCTCAATGTACCAGTCGCAGTAAACGTCCCAGATAAAGTCGTAAAGCTTCTGACACGCAACGCCCAGCTCAAATGCTTCGAGGTTCTGGTTTACTTCCTTGGCAAGGGTGTTGAACTTGCTTATTACCCACTTATCCTCCATTGCAAGATTTTCGGGGAGACCTGTGAGCTGGAAGTCATCGGGCAGGTTCATCATGATAAATCTGGAAGCGTTCCACAGCTTGTTTGCAAAGTTTCTGGAAGCCTTTACCTTGTCCTCGATGTAGCGCATATCATTTCCGGGAGCATTGCCTGTTGCAAGCATAAAGCGGAGAGCGTCTGCGCCGTACCGGTCGATGACCTCCAGAGGGTCGATGCCGTTGCCCAGAGACTTGGACATCTTTCTGCCCTGAGAGTCTCTTACCAGACCGTGGATAAGAACGGTATTGAAAGGAGCCTTGCCCATATTCTCAATGCCGCTGAACATCATTCTGATTACCCAGAAGAAGATGATATCATAGCCTGTTACCAGTGTGTTTGTGGGATAGAAATACTTAAGATCTTCAGTGTTGTCGGGCCAGCCCAGTGTGGAGAAAGGCCACAGTGCGGAGGAGAACCATGTGTCCAGAGTGTCGGGATCCTGTCTCATAGGCTTGCCGCACTTGGGGCAAACTGCGGAGCTTTCCTTTGTAACGACCATCTCGCCGCAGTCGTCGCAGTAGAATGCGGGTATCTGATGACCCCACCATATCTGACGGGAGATGCACCAGTCACGGATATTTTCAAGCCAGTGATAATATATTTTGTCAAAACGCTCTGGAACGAACTTTGTCTCGCCATTCTTTACAGCGTCGATAGCAGGCTGTGCAAGAGGCTTCATCTTAACGAACCACTGAGTTGATACCTTAGGCTCAACAGTAGTGCCGCAGCGGTAGCAGGTTCCAACATTGTGCTCGTGATCCTCAACTCTTACAAGGAAGCCGCCCTTGTCAAGGTCTTCAACTATCTTCTTTCTTGCCTCGTATCTGTCCATGCCCGCATAGTCGGGATAATCTGCGATTATCTTTGCATCATCGGTCATAACATTGATGATAGGCAGATCGTGGCGCTTGCCCACCTCAAAGTCGTTGGGGTCATGGGCAGGGGTTATCTTAACAACGCCTGTACCGAATTCCATATCAACATAGTCATCGGCAACAACGGGGATCTCTCTTCCTACCAGAGGGAGGATAAGTGTCTTGCCGACAATATCCTTGTAACGGTCATCGTTGGGGTTTACTGCAACTGCGGTATCGCCCAGCAGAGTTTCGGGACGGGTGGTAGCAAGCTCAACATATCCGCTGCCGTCCTTGAGAGGATATCTCAGGTGCCAGAAATGGCCGGCCTGATCCTCGTAGGTAACTTCCGCATCTGAAAGGGTGGTCTTGCAGTGGGGGCACCAGTTTACTATTCTCTCGCCTCTGTAGATAAGACCCTTTTCGTAGTATTTTACGAAAACTTCCTTTACAGCCTTGGAACAGCCCTCGTCCATGGTGAAGCGCTCTCTTGACCAGTCGCAGGAGGAGCCGAGCTTTTTGAGCTGCTCAACTATGCGTCCGCCGTACTTTTCCTTCCACTTCCAAGCACGCTCCATGAAGCCCTCTCTGCCGAGGTCTTCCTTGGTGATGCCTTCCTCACGCATAGCGGCAACTATCTTTGCCTCGGTAGCGATAGCGGCGTGGTCTGTTCCGGGGAGCCACAGAGCGCTGTAGCCTGACATTCTCTTCCAGCGGATAAGAATATCCTGGAGAGTTTCATCAAGGGCATGGCCCATGTGGAGCTGACCTGTTATGTTTGGAGGGGGAATAACGATAGTATAGGGCTTTTTCTTTGAATCAACTTCTGCACGGAAGCAGCCGTTGTCCATCCAGAATTTGTAGATCCTGTCTTCAAATTCCTTAGGGTCATAAACCTTTGACAGTTCTTTTTTCATTTTCTTCTTTCCTTTCGTATCGGCATTTCGGCATAAAAAAACGCCCCGAAGCCGATTATTGGCTTCAGGACGGAGATATCCGTGGTACCACCTGAATTCGCTGAGTCACAGCGCACTCATTATTCCGTAACGGGGAATATCCGCCGCAGACTACTTTAAAAGTTCACCTGCGAAGCTCCGAGGCTACTTCTGCATACACCGCATAAAGACTTGCACCGACCGTCTTTTCTCTGAATGCGGGAGATAGGCATACTCCTCCTCATCACAGCATTTGTTTAATGAAAATTATAGCATGGGGCAGGGGATTTGTCAAGGGATTTTTTCTCTTTATTCCATTGTCTTTATCTTTTTATTGTAAAGCCTTTTGAAAAGTATCACCGATATCACGGCAGAAAGTATCTCGGCAATGGGGAATGTGAACCATACCGTATAGCAAAGCTCGGGGGAGATTTTTGCTATTGCCGCAAATATCCATGCAAAGGGGAATATGAACACAAGCTGCCTGCAAACGGAGACTATCAGCGATTCTATTCCGCCTCCCAGCGCCTGAAAGATACCCTGAAAGGCTATGTTTGCACCTGCAAACAAAAAGCTTAGGGAAACTATCCTCATAGCGCTTATGCAAAGCTCCGATGTTTCTCCCGAAAGCCCGAATACAGCCGAAAACGGCGCTGCAAATATCTCTGCTGCCGCAAGTCCGACAAGCATCATTATTGCGGTGTAAAGATGACCGCATTTTATTCCGCTGATTATGCGCTGTTTGCTGCCCATGCCGTAGCTGTAGGATACGATTGGGGTTATGGCATCACGTATGCCGAAAGCCACGAAAAGCATTACCTGCTGTATCTTGTAGTAAAGTCCGTATGCCGTTACCATTGCGGTGCTTATGCCGCCAAGCACAAGGTTCAGTCCGTAGGTCATTACTGACATGAGCGCTTGAGCTATTATGGCAGGCAGACCTATGGCATAGATCTCGCCTATAGTTTTTCCTGACGGCTTTATGCAGCTGAGCTTTATTTTTACGTTCACGTTGAATTTCAGGTGGAAGATAAGTCCTGTTACAAATGAAAGTATCTGACCGATAACGGTTGCATATGCCGCACCCTTTACGCCCATTTCGGGGAAACCCAGAAGTCCGTATATAAGAATAGGGTCAAGGATAATATTCGCCACAGCGCCTATTATCTGTGCAATGGTCGAAAAGCCCGAGTGTCCGCCTGCCTGCAGAAGCTTTTCAAAAACTGAGAAAAATATTATGCCGAATGAGAACACGCAGCATATGCCAAGATACTCGTTTGCCATTTCCGATATGAGCGGGTCGCTTGTCTGGCTGGAAATGTAGATATTCGTTCCAAACAGACCGAAGATGATAAACATCAGAGATATTACGATGCCAAGAAAAACCGCATTTCCCGCAGCCTTGCCTGCCTTTTCCTTTTCGCCCATGCCAAGGCATTTTGAGACGAGCGCATTGACGCCCACGCCTGTTCCGATAGAAACTGCCACCATAAGCATCTGCATGGGAAAAGCAAGGGTAAGCGCATTGAGTGCGTCCTCGCCGTACTCTGCCATGTTGGATACAAATGCGCTGTCAACTATGTTATAAACTGCCTGCAATATCATAGACAAAACTATTGGTATTCCCATTGCAAGCATAAGCTTATTTACGGGCATTCCTTTCATTTTGTCCGTTTTTCTGACCTGTTCCATAAATACACTCCTTAGAATAAATAAGAACCCGTCTTCACAAGCATATGCGCACGTCTTTTCGGCAAATTTTGCCGCAGACTGCGTTAAAAATCCTTGCCGGGCGAAAGCCCGCCTGCGGATTTTTGCCTACTCTGCAACAAAATTATGCTCGAAAATCCGCACACATTTCTTATGAAGACAGGTTCTAAAAAAAGTGCAGCTAAAGAAGTAAGATCGGACTTACGTTCTTTAGCTGCACATCTTATTTAATAATTATACTCTTTTGCGTTTGTGATGTCAAAGCGACTTTTGTACAAATTTATTTGCCGGCTTGAGTTTTTTGAGCTGCATTATGCACAATCACATATTTTCAACAGGCTCGATACCCAGGATATCAAGGTGCTTTACTATCATCTTTCTGGTAAGGGCTGCAAGAGCAAGCCAGCTTGAACGCTTGTTCTCGTCAGGCTCGCTGATGATGTGGTTCTCGTGATAGAATGAGGAGAAAGCCACTGCCAGCTGATATGCGTTCTCGCAGATGTAGTTGGGAGCCTTTTCGTTCATGGCGTGCTCGATAACATCGCCTGTCATTATCATTTTCAGGATAAGGCTGCGCTCTGCTTCGCTGTAAACGCCTGTGAGACGGGGAGTGATGCCCTCAGCCTTTTTCATGATCGAGTTTATTCTTGAAACGGTGTAGAGAAGATATACGCCTGTCTTTCCGTCGGTGGACATGAACTTGTCAAGGTCAAAAACATAGTCCTTGGAACGGTGGTTGATAAGGTCGCCGAACTTGATGGCTGCCATGCCTATCTTTCTTGCGTATGCCTCTCTGTCCTCGCCTGCAACAAGAGCAGAATCCTTCAGACGTTCAAGGGAAGCGTTGGTAACGGTCCCGATAAGGTCGGAAAGTCTCATAACTCCGCCGTCACGGGTCTTGTAGGGCTTGCCGTCGCTGCCGTTCATGGTGCCGAAGCCGAGGAATTCAAGCTCAGTGCTGTCGGGTACAAGCTGTGCAAGGCGTGCGCAGCGGAACACCTGAGTAAAGTGAAGCTCCTGACGGTTATCAACAACGTACCAGATCTTGTCGGGGGCAAAGTCTTTGTTTCTCTGAATAATGGTTGCAAGGTCGGTAGTGGCGTAAATACTGGAATTATCGGACTTGCGGACGATAACGGGAGGCATGGGAGCCTTGTCGTCCTCCTTTGCAACGTCAACAACAAGTGCGCCGTCGCTTTCACGGGAGAGGTGCTTGTCCTCCAGTATCTTCATAAGCTCGGGAATGTATTTGTCAGCGTCACTCTCGCCGTACCAGTAATCAAAATCAACGCCCAGCTTTTCATAGTTGCTTTTCAGGTCGGCGATAGAAACACGGAGTATCTCTTTCCAGAGTGCGATATAGCCTGCTCTGCCGCTCTGAAGCTCAAAGGTGGCAGTGTGAGCCTTTGCTTTGAAATCATCGTCTTCCTTGCTCTTCTTGCTGGCAAAGGGATATACCTCGCAGAGAAGCTCAGCGGAAAGGGGAGGAACGCCGTCAGACTCCTTGAAGTCCTCGGAGAAGCACTTCCAGTCGGGATATCTTTCGGAAAGCTCTGCGATTACCAGACCTATCTGAAGACCCCAGTCGCCCAGATGAACATCGCTGTAAACGGTGCAGCCGCAGGCACGGGCAAGTCTTTTCAGGGATTCGCCGATGATAGCCGAGCGGAGATGACCGATGTGCAGGGGCTTTGCAACGTTGGGTCCGCCGTAGTCGATAACGATCTTTTCCTGCTTGTCAGCCTGAGGAACGCCGCAGAATTTATCGCTGTCAATGCCTGACGCAAGGGAGAGCATATATTCGTCGCTGAGGGTAAGGTTCAGGAATCCGGGCTTTACGGCTTCCGCCTTGGCAAAGATCTCCTCGCTGCTGAGGACTTCCGCAACCTCGGAAGCGATGGCAATGGGAGCCTTTCTGTAAGCCTTTGCAGCCGCAAAAGCACCGTTGCACTGGAACTGGCACAGGTCAAGACGGTCAGAGGGAGTAACAACGCCCGAAGCCTCGGGATAGCCGCATTTAACGAATGCAGCGGTAACGATATCTGTAAGAGCCTTGGTAATAGTCTGCATTTATATATCCATCCTTTGTACAAATCATATATAGCTTGATTTTACCATATACTTTATGATATGTCAAGTAAGATGCAAGCATTTGGGCTTGTTTTCGCCTTACAAAAAATCCTCCACTGTTTCCAGTCTGCCCACAATATGATCCACACCGATATTGTCAGCCGCAGCCTTTCCGTTGGAAAAATAACAGGTCTTCATGCCAAAGTTCTTTCCGCCTGCCATATCGGAGGACATTGAATCGCCGATTATTATGGTTTCGCCTGGCATAATAGGCTTTTCACGTCCATCGTTCAGTATCTCAAAAGAGCGGGCAAAAAACTCCTCAGACGGCTTTGATGCACCTATCTGCTCGGATATAAAGAAATAGCTGAAAAACTTCTTCATGCCTGCCAGTTCAAGGCGGTGCAGCTGCTGGTCATAAGGCCCGTTGCTTGCCGCACAAAGTATGTACTTTCCGTGCAGATATTCCAGCAGCTCATATGCCCCCGCAACAGGTATGGCGCTTTCGTTAAGAGCATGGCGGAAATACTTTTCAAAAGTCTCTCCGTCAAATTCTATCCCAAGGGAATGAAAAACGTTGTTCCACCTTATCTGTTCAAGCTGGGAAAATGTGATGGTGCCCTTTTCTATCATGCGCCAGAGCTTGTTATTTTCAGTGGTAAAGATGTCATACATATACGGTTTGTAAGGCTTTAATCCAAAATGCTCAAAGCCCGTTTTCATGGACTGCTTCACGTATTCCTCAAAATCAAGCAGAGTGTTGTCAATATCAATAAATACGGCTTGCATAGCTTTCCTCACAATCATTGTTTTGGTATTGCACTGCTTTGATTATATCATTGCTTTTTTGTGATGTCAACGAAAAATATTTAATACTAATCTTCAATCGCTCTATAGGCAAAGCCGACAGATGAAATAAGACCAGTCAAGGAAAGCGACCGCAGGCGGGCTTGCCGCCCGGCAAGGGAGCTTGACGAAGAATGGGCTTATTTCAGCCGAGGATTTGTCTGTAGGTTGATTGAAGATTAGTATAAAGGAAGCTCTTGACAACGTGAGTTTCGGGTGCTATAATACACTTGCAGTCAAAGCTGTAACAGTTTGAACTGCAAATATCAACAAGAATTGGAGTTGGGAAGATGCGTACTGTTTCCTGCTGAATTTTAAGGTGCATATGAAAATTTTTAAAGCGCATTTTATATGCGTTTGTTTCAGTGCGCCATTGCAGGAAAGATGTGCATATTCCCGACTTTTATATTGATACGGTGCATTGTGTCCCTATGCGCCTTATTCGGTGTAACTGCCGCAGGAGATGAGCTTTCCTGCGGCTTATTTTTTTGCATCGGAGGCGTATATTATGTCAGTTATAAATATCACAGACCTTACTTTTGCCTATGAGGGCAGCTATGACAACATCTTTGAACACGTAAGTTTTCGCATTGATACCGACTGGAAGCTTGGCTTCACGGGACGCAACGGTCGGGGAAAAACTACATTTTTGAATCTTCTTCAGAGTAAATTTGAGTACAGCGGCAGCATTTCCGCTGATGTTGATTTTGAGTATTTCCCTTATGAAGTCAGCGACAGATCGGCTGATGCAATAGATGTTATCGGCGGGATATGTCCTGATTACGTTTACTGGGAGCTTGTCCGTGAAATGAATTTTCTCGAAATTGATGAGGAAGTCCTATACCGCCCCTACTCGACCCTTTCATTCGGAGAGCAGACAAAGCTGCAGCTTGCGGCAATGTTCCTGCGGGAGAACAGCTTTCTGCTCATTGATGAGCCTACAAATCATCTGGATATGCACGGAAGAGAGCTGCTCAGCCGATATCTCAACAGCAAGAAAGGATTTATACTTGTGTCTCACGACCGCACGTTCATGGACAGCTGTGTTGACCATATCCTTGCCATAAACCATGCGGATATTGAGATAACAAAGGGCAATTTCTCCGTATGGCTGGAAAACAAGGAGCGCAGAGATGCTTTTGAGCTTGCGGAGAATGAGAAGCTTAAAAGCGAGATAAAGCGCCTTGAAAAGACCGCTGCCGAAAAGGCTGAGTGGTCGGACAGGGCGGAAAAGCGAAAGATAGGCTTTGACCCGACCAAGGCTGAAAAAAGCCTGACCCGACGGCCGACAGAGGCAGCAAAAGCCAAAAAATCCATGAAGCGTGCCAAGGCGATCGAGTACAGATGCAGCAGGGCGATAGAAGAAAAATCCGCACTGCTCAAAAACATTGAAAGGGCAGATGCTCTTAAAATAAAGCAGGAGGATTTTCACGCCGATACTTTTGTGCAGTTCAGGAATGTGTCAGTGGAGTTTGGCGGCAGAAAAATTTTCAGCAGTCTTAATTTCACCGTTGAAAAGGGCGAGCGTGTGCTGCTTATGGGCACAAACGGCTGCGGAAAATCCACTGTGATGAAGCTTGTCTGCGGTCAGGATATCCCTCACGGCGGTGAGATAATTATCGGCAGGGGACTGAAAATATCTTACGTTTCTCAGGACGCATCGGAGCTTTCGGGCAGCTTGTTTGACTTTGCACGTCAGCGAGAGATTGATGAAAGCCTGCTGTTTGCTATTCTGCGAAAGCTGGATTTTGCCCGTGTCCAGTTTGAAAAAAACATGAGCGGATTCAGTTCGGGGCAGAAGAAAAAAGTCCTGCTGGCGGCAAGCCTCTGCGATTCGGCGCATATCCACATCTGGGACGAGCCGATGAATTATATCGACGTTATCTCACGTATGCAGCTGGAGCAGCTTATCATACAGTACCGGCCCACTATGCTTTTTGCGGAGCATGACAAGGCATTCTGCGACGGGATAGCGGATAAGGTCATAACATTCTGAAAAAATCGGGAGCTGATGATCTTCGCATCGGCTCCCGATCGTATTTGCGTGTTTATGAAAGAATGGGCTGGAGCTGTCTGCCAGACAGTGCGGCTGCGGCGGCTTCGGGAAGCTTTGTAAAATCAGCCACCGCCGATGTGGGCTTTTTGATGAAATCGTCCTGCCTGAACGGAACAAAGCAGATGTTCTTTATGTTAAGCAGTGTTCCGATATTTTTTGCCGAGGCGGACAGTGCATCGTTGGTGGAAACTGTGATAAGTACAGGTCTCGCATTGCGCAGGTGTGATTTAACTGCCATTGTCACGGGGGTGTCGGTTATGCCGCAGGCAAGCTTTGCCAGCGTATTTCCCGTGCATGGGGCAACTATAAGCAGGTCGAACATTTTTTTCGGACCTATAGGCTCTGCCTGTGGTATGGTGTTGATAACGCCTCTTCCGCAAATGTTTTCGGCGGTCATGATGTTTTCCTCGGCTGTGCCGAAGCGGGTGTCAAGTGAAGAGGCGTTGTATGACATTATGGGGGTCAGCTCAGCCCCTGCGGCTTTCAGCTTTATCATCTGCTCAAATGCCTTGGAAAAGGTGCAGAACGAGCCGCACATGGCAAATCCGATCTTTGCTCCGCTGAGGGGTGATATGCTGTCTGTCAAGATGTTCACCTCCTTGTAAAAGGTGTGTATGTTACTTTCGTTCGATGAGTATGTTTTCGATAGCCTTGCCGATTATCTTTCCCGAGCTTATGGGTGCGGTCTTTCCCGGTAGGGACAGCGCCCATATGGCACGAAGTCCCATTCTGCCTGCGGCTTCAAAATCCATGCCGCCGGGCTTTGAGGCAAGGTCTATCATAAGGCAGCTTTTGGAGCATTGGGACAGTGCGCTTTCATCAAGGATAAGGTGGGGGACAGTGTTGAAGATAAGCTCCGAGTCCGAAAGAACACCAGAGCTTTTAAGCTCTGATATATGTATGGTCTTGCAGCCGAATATCTCAGCCCATGCAAGGTCGGAGTATTTTCTTGCGCATACGGTCATCTCTGTTCCGAAGCCGCTAAGTATCCTGATAAGCGCTTTGGCGATGCGTCCCATTCCCAGGATAAGCACCTTTTCTCCCGCAAGGGTTACAGCCTGTTCCTCAAGTGCTATCTGCACGGCGCCCTCTGCTGTTGCACGGGCGTTGAGGACGGACAGCTCCTCACGCTCAAAGTAGTCGATGACCTCTATCCCCTTGGAGGAGAATATCTCACGTACCTGCGGGGATATCCTGCCGCCGAAAACGATGCCGCCGTCCCTCACCTTGCCCGAAAGCTCTTTGAGGGATATGGTGCCTCGGTAAAATGGCGTGCTGAGGGTAATGCCGTCCGACGAGGGCGGCAGGGGAAGCACCAGATAATCGGTGCGCTGAGGGACGGACATAACATTGTCTGCCACTGTGATTTTGTCTGATGTAAAAACGTTTTTGTCAAAGCCGACGGTATAGACCCTGTGCTTATCCCCAAGCTGTTCGGCAAGGGCTGAAAAACGCATATCTCCGCCTGCGATAATATATGTGTCGGACATGGCGCATTTCCTTTCCTGAATAATGGGCATTTATCCTGCCCTTACACATTATATGCGGAGCAGTGCGCTGCGGTTCGTATATGTAACGGTCAAATATTTCTATTGTATTTTTGCGGAAAATGTGGTATAATAACAGTAATTTAAAGCATAAAAGGACAGGTGAACGGATTTGAAGACCTTAGAAGAAGTAAGAGAAGTTTTTGCAGATGACAGGTTTGCTACCGAGAATGGCGCCGTCATTGAGGAGATAGGCGATGGATACGCAAAATGCTCCGTAAAGCTTGAACGCAAGCATAAAAATGCCATGGGCGGCGTTATGGGCGGAGTTTATTTCACACTGGCGGACTTTGCCTTTGCAGTGGCATCGAATCACGAGAAAATGGGAGTAGTCTCCATAAGCTCCAACATAGCTTTTCTCAGTGCGGCCAAGGGCGATATGCTTTATGCCGAGGCGCACTGTGTAAAGGACGGACGCACCACCTGCTACTACAATGTCAATGTTTATGACGAGACTGGCAGGCAGGCTGCGGCTGTGACTATCACAGGCTGTCATGTGGGCTAACAATAAAACGGCTGTCGGTATTTCACGACAGCCGTTTTGCTTTTTTTATGGCATTAAAATAGTATATTACAGACCGTATTCGCCTGTGCTTATGGTTATAGCCTGTTCAACAGGGATAATGAATATCTTTCCGTCACCGTATGCACCCTTGCCGCCTGTTCGGGCAGCGGTTATCATAACGTTAACTACCTTATCCACCATTTCATCCTCCACCACAACCATGACCATTTCCTTGGGCATTTCATCGTAATGGATAGCGCCTACTTTAAGTCCCTGCTGCTTTCCACGGCCAAGAACGCTTGTTCTTGTTGCAGGATATATTCCGTTATCCGCCAAAGCGGTAAGCACATCTGAAACCTTTTCGGGACGGATTATTGCTTTTACCATTTTCATAAACATCGCTCCATTACAGCATTATTGTATAAATATATGGTAACTCTTTTTGAAGCATTTGTCAAGTGGGTAAAATGCAAAATGCAGGAAATTAAAGATAAAAATTCATTTTAGCTAAATTTATTTTGCAGAAGTGCTTCCGAAACCGCCGCTGCGCTTGTCCTCGGCTGCATCATCAACTGTTATTCCGAAAGGCATGAAGATTCCCTGTGCAAATGCGTCGGAAGCCTTCAGCTCAAGTATTTTGCCGCTGTTTGATTCGTTGGTTATCCTTATCTGGATATGACCCTCGTTGTCAGCGCCAAAATAATCGCTGTCGATAATGCCAACGGTGTTGTCGAGCCTCAGGCGGTACTTAAAGCCAAGTCCGCTTCTGGGGCAGCACATAAGGAACCAACCGTCATCTATCCTTGCACGTATTCCTGTGGGGATAGTTATTGTTTCGTTGGGCATAAGCTTTATGGGGCAGGGAATATAAAAGTCATAGCCTGCGGAGCCTGATGTGGCACGCTTTGGCAGGCGGATATCCTCATACATTTGTGAAAGCTCGGCTTCCGAATAGTCGGGAAGAAGTCTTGCGCCGTCAGCCAAGAACTGCTCCTTTGATATTTTTTTGAATTCAGCGATCCTGTTCATTCCGAGATCTCCTTTAAAAGCCTGTCAAATGTGGGACGGTCTGCAAGTCCTGCGGAGAATGCGGTTGCGCTTCCTGCGGCTGTACCCCATTTGAGGGCGGTCTCATAATTTTTGGTGTTTATGTATCCTGCAATGAATCCTGCAAGCATTGAGTCGCCTGCGCCTACAGAGTTGACAGCGGTGCCCTTGGGAGCGCCTATTCGATATACGTTTGCGTCCTCTGCTGCAAGCACAGAGCCGTTTTCTGCCATAGACACGATAACATTTGATGCTCCCATAACACGCAGTCTCAGTGCACAGGCTTCCGCCTGATCTGCATTGTATATCGGACAGCCCAGAAGCTCGGATGCCTCGTGATGATTGGGCTTTATCAGAAAAGGCTTATATTTGAGAAGCTTTGTGAGCAGGCTGCCTGAAGCGTCTGCAGCAATAAGCACGCCGCTGTTTTCAAGCCTGCGGCAGATAGTCTCGTAAATGTCCTCGGGAACGGACTTTGGCACGCTTCCCGCAAGAATAAGTACATCACCGCTTTTAAGAGTGTCGGTTTTCTTCAGCAGCTTATCAATGGCTTCGCTGCTGATAACGGGACCGCCGGGATTTATCTCAGTTTCTCTTGCGCTGTCAGTCTCGAAAAGCTTGACGCATATTCTTGTAAAGCCCTCATCAAGGGCGATAAAGTCGGCGGAGATACCCATTTCCTTTACCGCTTCAGTAAGAGCTGCACCTGTAAAGCCTGCGGCAAAACCCCATGCGGTACTTTCGGTGCCAAGCATTTTCAGCACATATGAAACATTTATTCCCTTTCCGCCCCAGCATATTTTTTCTGAGGCGGTTCTGTTCACGCTTCCGCCGTTAAGGCTTGGGAGCCTGAGAACATAGTCAACTGCGGGATTGAAGGTAACTGTATATATCATAAAAAATTCCTTTTTTGCAGATGTATTTATTTTGCCGAGCCACGGATAATAAGCTCGTGATCCAGAATGATATGCTCATTGTTCTTTTCGGTCTTGTGCATATTTTCCAGAAGCTTTGTGATAACTGTCTTGCCCATTTCATATCCGGGCTGAGCAACGGTGGTTATACCGGGGATATACATTTCGCTGAGGCTGATGTTATCAAAGCCGCAAACCTCCAGCTGTGAGCCGATGGCAATGCCGTCACGGGAAGCCTGCTTTATAACGCCAACTGCCAGCAGGTCGGAAATGCAGAAAACTGCCTCGGGAGGCTCGGGGAGGCTCATAAAATATTTTAGTGCCTCACAGCCGTCGGTGTAATCATATGAGCAGCGGTAGATGTACTTTTCGTCCTTTTCAATGCCGTAAGCTGCCAGAGCACGGGTATATCCCGCTTCTCGGTCGTGAGAGGAATGAGCGCTTGTTACAGTGGTGATAAGAGCGATCTTCCTCTTTCCTTTTTTCAGGAAAAAGCTTACAGCGTCAAAAGCCGCCGCTTCGTCATTGATAGTAACGGTGAGAACATTTGCACCCTCTCTGCGCTCGCAGCAGAGAGCAATGTTATAGCTCTTGTTCAGCTCGTTGAGTTTTTCGCCGTCTATCTGAGTTCCGAGAAGCACTGCCGCATCGACTGTGCGGTTAAAGAGCATATTAAGCAGACGCATCTCGGTATCAAGATAGCTGTTGCTTGTACTGAGGAAAATATCATAAAACGGATATGCTGCGTCCTGCATACCATTGATGATGTTGCTGTAAACAGTATGCTCAGTTGAGGGCAGAATAACAAGGATATTGTTTGTCTCGCATTTTCTCAGGTTTCTGCCGAGAAAATTGGGACTGTAACCCATTTCATTTATGACCTCGTTAACTGCTGCTGCAGTCTCATCGGATACTGCCGAGCTGTTGTTGAGCACTCGTGAAACAGTTGCTACCGATACGCCTGCCGCTTTGGCTACATCTTTAATAGTGACACTCATTTATATTACCATTCCTTTCGGAAATTTATACGATCTTTTCGTCCTCTTTGAGAGAACGGTTCTTTTCTTTGAGCTTTGCATTTTTGCGCTCGGCACGCTTTACCGAGCGTTCATATGAGAAGATATCCGCAAAAACAGCTATTGCCAGAAGCACCGTAACGATTATTGCGGGATATATCCTTGATGTGAGTACCTCAATGCTTTCTTTTGGTATAGTTGCATTGGGGATCCCGTTGAGAACTGAAATCGGGTATATGTAAAAAACAGTTCCTGCAATATTCAGAAGCGCTGAGCCGAGATTTGTTATCCGGTTCCTGAAAAAAGCCAGCAGCAGCGATAGACAGAGAAGCACTACGGAAATTATCAGTGCTCTTCCGATGTCAGTATAGTTATTGGACATAAGTCCTATTCCGCCCATAAGATTCAGAAAAAGGCAGCATACCGCAAATGCGGCGCAGCTCAGCCCCAGGATTATCTTTCTGAAAATTTCCATAAAAAATACCGTTCTTTCCTGTAAAATAAAACCGCTGTATCATCACAGCACTGCTAATATAACATTATATCACATTTTTTGCGCCTATGCAAGCGATTTTTGACCCGATAATAAAAATTTGCAGGTGAGTGACAAATGACCAATAAAATGCAGAAATGGACATATGTACATTTAATGCTAAATCCGACTTGATTTTTAAAAGAATGGGGGTAAAATTACAGAATATAAAACTCTTATATTTTGAAGTGCGGTGCAAATATTAAAACAGTAAGGGTAAGTTCCGACAAAGAATGCACTCTGTTGTGCTGTGTGCTGCGGTCGGCACCTTGCGGCAGGAAGTTCGTGCCGATGAACGATAAAAGCTGTACAGGCTTTCAATAAGATGCTGTTTACTCGGCTTTATCGCAGATCGGTAAAAGATGCGGCGGAGAGCTGCGGAGAGGATGAAGATATGGTATCAGCACTTAAACTGCTCCGTGGTGCGGCGTGTGCCGCCCTTGCGGCACTTACGGGCGGTATCCTTTATTATAACGTTTCTCTCCCCGATAATTATCTTGTTACGGGCGGAGAAAATCTGAAGCTGGGCGAGCATATAGCAGTTCGTTCAGAGAGTATTATTCCCGAAAATTATTCCTTTTATGTGCAGTGCCCGCAGAATGCGGCGGCAATGTCTGGGGCGCTGGCTTCCCGCACTGAGCAGCTGACCCTTTTCGGCGTATTTCCCATAAAGAATGTAAATGTCACCGAGGTGGCAGAGCCTGTGGTAATTCCCTGCGGAACGCCATTTGGCATAAAGCTTATGACCGAGGGAGTTCTGGTGGTGGAGCTTACGGGCTTTGACACTGGTGACGGTATCATATCGCCTGCAAGAGAAGCAGGCATTGACGAGGGCGATGTTATCGTCAGCATTTCGGGCAAGCCTGTTTCGGGCAATAAGGACGTGAGCCGCATTATCGAGGAAAGCGGCGGCAAGACCCTTGGTGTGGAGCTGATACGCAGCGGTGAGCACAGAGTGGTTTTTCTCAAACCGAGCAAAGCGGCTTCGGACGACAGCTACCGTGCGGGAATGTGGGTGCGAGACAGCTCCGCAGGCATAGGCACGGTGACTTTTTATGACCCCTCCACAGGGATATTTGCAGGTCTTGGCCACCCTGTCTGCGATACGGACACGGGAGAGATGCTTACCATGTCCTGCGGTGAAGCGGCTGACGTATATATCAGCGGCGTGAAAAAAAGCACGGCAGGCGCTCCGGGAGAGCTTATCGGAATGTTCACCTCCGACAAAGCCAGCGGAAGCCTGCTTGTAAACAGCGAATGCGGTGTTTACGGCAAAATGGGCAGCAGTCCCACACTTAAAAGTGCAGTTCCCGTGGCAATGCGGCAGGAAGTGCAGGCAGGTGCGGCTGAGATATATGCCACCATCAGCGGCTGCGAGCCTGAGTGCTATTCGGTCGAGATTGAAAAGATAGATATGGGCAATTCCACCGACTGCAGGAATATGGTCATTCATGTGACCGATGAACGGCTGCTGGATAAAGTGGGCGGCATAGTTCAGGGAATGAGCGGCAGTCCCATTATCCAGAACGGCAAACTTGTGGGAGCGGTCACTCATGTGCTTGTCCGTGACCCTACAAGGGGATATGGCATTTTTGCCGACACCATGCTTGAATGTGCCAAAAGTGCGGCGGGATAAGACTTTACAGGGAACACACTGAATAAATGTGTTTCCTGTACATAGCTACAAGCATCTACGTTCATAGAATTTTAATTATGCGGGCTGTTGATTTTTGTATGAGCTTGTAGTATAATATTTTTAGTTGTCTTACAGGCATAATGAAAGTTGGTTCAGACTCGGAAGGATGGAATTGATTTGTCCTCATACTATGACCGCAAAAAGAAGGAAAACGGCATCAAATTCCGTATTTCTTTTGTAATATTATTTGCCGCAGCAAGCTTCGCTGCGTGCTTTGCTCTTTATATGAAAAGCAGCTCGCCTGCCGATGATAAGCCCCAAGCTGACGGCAGCGCATCTCAGGTGACGGCTTTTACCGTTTCACAGACCGTTTCGGAAACAGAAACTGAAACTGAAACGGAGGCGGTGAGCGAAAGAACATCTACTGCCGACATTAACCCCATTGCCGAAAGTGCAGAGGTAGATGAAAGCTACTTTGATGACTGTATGTTTGTGGGCGACTCCCTTATGGTGGGACTTGGCACATACGGCTTTATCTCCGAGGAACAGATCGCTGCAGGCATCGGAATGAGCGTTGTCAGTATAGGCACTACACCTCTTACAAATGCAGACGGAAGCGAGATCCTTGCAGCCGATAAGGTTAATGCCGCTTCTCCCCGGCATGTTTATATCCTGCTGGGACTTAATATGCTGGGAACCTATACCGATGAGCAGCTTTTGTCATATTACGGCGATTTTATTGACAGCATCAACAGGGAAAATACGGATATCTATGTCATTTCCGTTCCGCCCGTAACAGGGGAGAGGGAAACTGACGAGGATAATCCTATCCTTAATTCGGATATCGACAGCTTCAATGCCGATCTGCTTAAATTTGCAAACAACCGCTGTGTTTACTATGTTGACCTTAACACGGCACTCAAAGGCCCCGACGGAAGATTTCCTGAGGAGGACGCCGAGGCGGACGGTGTGCATTTCAAGAAGCCTACCTACAGGACTATGCTTGAATATCTTCGTACACACGTTTACAGCGGAGAATAAGAAAAATATGAAAAGGTCTGTAACAGCAGGTCTTTCTGAAAGGTGATAGTAGATATGAAGAAATATTGTCTTGCCGCTGCGGCGGCTTTATGTGCTGTTATGATGACAGCCTGCGGGGCAGGAAACGGGGCTCCTGCAGATACTTCCGCTCAGTCGGAGACCGAAAGCGTCACTGAGTCCGTTTCCGAGACTGTGAGCGAAACAGAAGCGGCTTCCTCCGAGGAAACTACCGTCAGCGAGACTGAGGAAACAACTGAGACCTCCGAGACCAAGGAAGCTTTCACCTGTGCGGATATCGTTGCTGAGATAGAAAACACCGTAGAGCTGCCCTCCATGGCTGATATCGGCGCTGACCGTGTTCATATGTATCTTGATTTTGAAATCCCCGAGGGCTGCGACTTTGCAATGTCTATCTGCGGCTCAGGCGGATTTGCGGATGAGATATTCGTTATAGATGCTTCCGATATCGACGAAGCGGCTCTTGAAGCTGCGGTTGAAAAGCGCATTACTGCAAGAGAAAAGGATTTCGAGGGTTACAATCCCGATGAATATGACAAGCTGGAGAATTATTTTTCAAAGTACAGCGGCGGTTATTATATGTATGTTGTTACAGCCGACAACGCAGCCTGCGAAAATATTTTTGATAATTATGTAAAATAATTTCTCTCTGTGACAAGTTTTTACAAAAAACTCTTTACATTATAAGCAAAATAGTGTAAAATAGATAATTGAAAATGTATGATAGAGGGAAAGGATGTTTGAATTATGCCCGATGAGATCAAATATAAGCGAGTTCTTCTCAAGCTCAGCGGAGAAGCCCTTGCGGGAGATAAGAAGACAGGTCTTGACTACAGCGTTATCACGCCCATATGCGCAAGCATAAAGAAGTGCGCCGATGCAGGCGTTCAGATGGGTATCGTTGTAGGCGGCGGAAACTTCTGGAGAGGCCGTTCCAGCGGCGCTATGGACAGGACCCGTGCAGACCATATCGGAATGCTTGCGACCACAATGAATGCACTTGCTGTTGCTGATGTGCTGGAGTCCATGGGACTTGATGTACGTGTTCAGACTGCTATCTCAATGCCTCAGGTCGCAGAGCCTTACATAAGAAACAAGGCTGTAAGACATTTTGAAAAGGGAAGAGTCGTTATCTTCGGCTGCGGAACGGGAAATCCCTTCTTCTCCACAGATACCGCTTCAACTCTGAGAGCTGCCGAGATCGAGGCAGATATCGTCCTCAAGGCTACAATGGTAGATGGCGTTTACGATAAGGACCCCAACAAGTATGATGACGCTGTCAAGTACGATAAGCTCACATTCAACGAGATACTTCTCAAAAATCTTGCGGTAATGGACAGCACCGCTGCTTCCATGTGCAAGGACAATAATCTTCCCATTCTTGTTTTTGACCTCAACCGTCCCGAAAATATCTATGATGCCTGCATGGGCAAGAATGTCGGAACACTCGTAGTTCCCGAATAAGCAATAATACGTGATAAATATACTTTGAAAGGAAAAGATCAATATGCACGAAACAGTTAAAACAGCCCAGGAGAAAATGAGCAAGTGCCTCGCAGCCCTTGAAAGAGAGCTTACCACAGTAAGAGCAGGAAGAGCTAACCCTGCTGTTCTCGACAGGATCCAGGTAGATTACTACGGCACTCCCACAGCTATCAACGCAATGGCTGCAATCAGCGTTTCCGAGGCAAGAGTTCTGGTTATCCAGCCCTGGGATATGTCTGCTCTCAAGAATATTGAAAAGGCTATCCTTGCTTCCGATATCGGAATCACTCCCACAAATGACGGCAAGGTACTCCGTCTTGCATTCCCTCAGCCCACTGAGGAGCGCCGTAAGGAGCTTGTAAAGAAGGTAAAGGCTGACGGCGAAGAGGCTAAGGTAACTGTAAGAAATGCAAGAAGAGATGCTCTTGACAAGCTCAAGGCTATGAAGAAGAATTCCGAGATCACCGAGGACGACATGAAGTCTATCGAAAAGGATCTCCAGAAGGTAACTGACAAGGCTGTTGATGATATCGACGCAGTTGTTGCTGACAAGGAAAAGGAGATCATGACCGTCTGATCTGCGGCTATATTTGATTTACAGAGAGGTTGTGTAGTTATAAGCGCATCTGATCTTTCTAAAAACACTGCAAATGTTCCTGCTCATGTGGGTTTTATAATGGACGGCAACGGAAGATGGGCTGCTAAGCGTGGCCTTCCACGTCCTGCGGGTCATAAGGCGGGAGCCGATAATCTCCGCAAGATAATGGACGCCTGCCGAAACAGGGGAATAAAGTATGCCACTTTCTTTGCGTTTTCCACCGAAAACTGGAAGCGCCCCAAGGAAGAGGTAGATGCTCTTATGCGCCTTTTTTACGATTATCTTGACGAGGCTGACCGGTTTACGGGCAAAAAAGCAAGGATAATGTTTCTCGGCAGCAAGGAGCCGTTCCCCGAAAAGCTCAGGGAGCGCATGATAAAGCTGGAGCAAAATTCTGCGGGCTATGACTCTATGACGATCATGTTTGCGATGAACTACGGCGGCAGAGATGATATTGTTTATGCGGCAAGGCGACTGGCGGAAGCTGCTGCCGATGGGGACATTAAGCCCTCCGATATTGACGAGAAGCTTTTTTCGGGAATGCTTTACACAGGTTCAGCACCCGATGCCGATCTTATCATACGCACCAGCGGCGAGCTGAGGCTTTCCAATTTCCTTTTGTGGCAGGCGGCGTATGCCGAGCTGTATTCTACAGATGTTTTATGGCCTGATTTCAATGAAAAAGAGCTGGATAAGGCTCTTGAAGCATACGCTTCAAGAAGCAGGCGCTTCGGAGGTGTTTGACCGTGAAAACAAGAATCATAACTGCTATAATCGGTATTACTATTGGCATAATCGTAATGATACTCAGCAATACCGTGCTTTATCCCATTGTTGTAGCGGCAATAGCGGGAATGTCCGTGTATGAGATTCTCCATGCCTGCGGCTGCGGTGTGAATAAGTATCCGGGCCATTTTGCAATGTGCATTGCCTTTGCTGTGACGATACCATTGCTTACATGGTTTGATTTTATCGGCGATATCTGGAGACTGCTTGCAGCTTCTGTTATCGTGTTCCTGATGTTTGCGGGATATGTTGCCGATCACAAGCGCCTGCCCTTTGACAAGCTGGCTGTGATGGTGACTACCACCTGCCTTATCACACTTTCCGTTACCTGCCTTGTATCTCTGAAGAATATGAGCAGCGTTCATGGCATATCCTATGTTATAATGGCTCTTATGGCTGCGTGGATACCTGACGGCGGTGCATATTTTGTAGGTACATTCTTCGGCAAGCACAAGCTCTGCCCCGATATCTCTCCCAAGAAAACAGTCGAGGGTGCAGTAGGCGGACTTGTGGTAACTGTCATTGTTTTCATTCTTTACGCAATGGGCTATAAGTATGTTATGCACCTGAACGGAATTGATTTTGAGGTAAATTACCTGCTGCTTTCCGTTGTAATGATGATTGCAACTCCCATCAGCATGGTGGGCGACCTTTCAGCTTCACTTCTCAAAAGAGAGTACGGTATCAAGGATTACGGCAAGATACTTCCCGGTCACGGTGGAATAGTTGACCGCTTTGACAGCGTTTATTTTGTGCTTCCTTATATCATGCTGGTTTTCAACGCATTCGGTCAGAATATATTTGTTTCCAGCGTTAGCTGATGATGTGAAATAACGGTGCTGTTTCGAGCTCGGATAAATTCGGAGCAGGGCAGCACCTTGATTTTTTTGGAGACGTTTTTATGAAGAAGATAAATCTGCTGGGATCGGGCGGCTCTATCGGCACTCAGACTGCCGAGGTATGCAGGCTCCACGGCATCGGCATACATTCCGCTGCTCTGAAAAGCAACTATAAAAAACTTGCCGAGCAGGCAAAAGAGTTCGGCATGAAAAGGGTCTGCATCTTTGATGAGGAATATGTCAAGCCTTTAAAAAATGAGCTTTTCGGAACAGGCACCGAGATACTTACGGGTATGGAGGGACTGTGCGCCCTTGCGTCGGACGATACTGCGGATATCACTTTCAATTCCGTTGTGGGAATGGTCGGATTAAAGCCTACTATTGCCGCTCTTGAAAGCGGATTGGACGTTGCTCTTGCCAACAAGGAAACTCTTGTTGCAGGCGGAGATATCGTTATGAAGCTGGCTGCCGACCTTGGCAGGCAGATACTTCCTGTTGACAGTGAGCACAGCGCAATTTTTCAGTGCATAATGGGCATAAAGGGTGACGTTTCAAAGCAGCTCAAAGGGATAATCCTTACCGCTTCGGGCGGGCCTTTCTTTGGAAAGAAATTTGTAGAGCTTGAAAATGTGACTATCGAGCAGGCTCTCAAGCACCCTAACTGGTCAATGGGCAGAAAGATAACCGTTGACAGTGCCACACTTATGAACAAGGGTCTGGAGCTTATGGAGGCGTGCCATCTTTTTCACGTCAAGCCCTCTGATGTGGAGATAGTTGTCCACAGGCAGAGCGTTGTCCATTCGGCAATAGTTCTGGCGGATAATGCGGTCATTGCTCAGCTTGGCGTTCCCGATATGAAGATACCGATACAGCTGGCTCTTACATATCCCGAGCGTATGCCCTCGGCATCGGGTAAGCTTTCCCTCACCGATTATGGCAGGCTTACCTTTGAAAAGCCTGATATGGAGGCTTTTCCCTGCCTTGCTGCGGCTGTCAGGGCTGCCGAAACAGGCGGAACGGCGGGAAGCATCGTGAACGGTGCCAACGAGCGTGCAGTTGAGCTTTTCCTTGACAAAAAGATAGGCTTTAACGATATAGGCAGGGGAGTATGCGCCGCACTTGATGAGATACCCGTAAAGTGCGCCGACAGCGTTGACACGGTTCTTGAAGCAGATAAGGCTGCAAGAGCGTTTATTGACAGCAGATATCACATCTGCTGATTTTCGGAGGAGCTAATGAGTACAGTTATTTCTATCATCTGTGCGATCCTTATTTTCTGCGTGATCGTGGTGGTACATGAGTTCGGTCACTTTATCGTTGCGAGAAAATGTGGGATAGACGTAAAGGAATTTGCCATAGGAATGGGCCCTGCGATATTCAAAAAGCAGGGTAAAAACACGCTTTTTACCATTCGTATCCTGCCCCTTGGCGGTTACTGCTCCATGGACGAGGACGAGGAGGCAGTCAGCGAGAACAGCTTCCGAAATAAGTCTGTGTGGCGCAGAATGGCAGTTATTGCAGCAGGTGCCATAATGAACCTGATACTCGGTTTTCTTATTTCCGTAGTGACACTTCTGGTGGCACAGCAATATACCACAAATATCGTTGCCGAGATATCCGACGGTTCGGGCTGTCAGGCAGCGGGTATGCAGGTGGGCGACAGGATAGTAAAGGTCAACGGACTGCATATCTTCACTGCAAATGACATCATCTATCAGCTCAGAAATGACGGGGACGGCGTACTCGATTTTGTGGTAGTGCGTGACGGCCGGAAGCTTGATCTGAACGGTGTAAAATTCCAGCTCACTGTTGATGAAGAAACAGGCGAGCGTGTGCTCAACTATGATTTCAAGGTATATGCCAAGAAGCTTGGAGCAGCTGATCTTCTTCCTCAGGCGGGAAACAAGTTCTGTTACTATTCACGCCTTGTGCTCCTTTCACTGAAAGACCTTATCACAGGCAAATACGGTCTTAACAATCTTCAGGGCCCTGTGGGAATAGTTACGGTTATCTCGGAAAGCGCTCAGGAATCAGGCTTTGATATAGGATTTCTGCTTGAAATAGCTATGCTTATTTCGGTAAACGTGGGAATTTTCAACCTCCTGCCCCTGCCTGCTCTTGACGGCGGCAGACTGGTTTTCCTTATCATCGAAGCGATGCGCAAAAAGCCCATGAAGCCCGAAACAGAGGGTATGATACATTTTGCGGGCTTTGCACTGCTTATGCTGCTTATGCTCTTTGTTACATTCAATGATGTGAAGAATATCATAAAGTAGCCTTGTGCTGAAAGATACCGCAAATCAAAGGAGAATGCAAAATGAGAAAGCTCCACCCCGTAAAAGTCGGAAACCTTACCTTTGACGGTAAGAAAATATATATCCAGTCCATGCTCAATGTTATTGCTGATGACGTGGAGGGCAATGTCCGTCAGGCAATGGCGCTTGAAGAGGCAGGCTGTGAGATAATTCGTGTGTCTGTGCCATCACTTAAAGATGTACGGCTCATTGAAGCCATAAAGAACAGGATATCCGTGCCTCTGGTTGCGGATATCCATTTCGATTATAAGGTGGCGCTGGAATGTGCCGCAGCAGGCGTGGATAAGATACGCATAAACCCCGGAAATATCGGCGGAATGGACAGGGTAAAGGCTGTTGCCGATGCCTGCCGTGCAAGAAATATCCCCATAAGGATAGGCGTTAACTCAGGCTCCCTTGAAAAGGATATTCTTGCCGAGTACGGCGGCCCCTGCGCCGAGGCTCTTGTCAAAAGCGCTATAGGTCACGCAAGGCTGCTGGAGCAGTGCGATTTCAATGATATCGTAATTTCCATTAAATCATCCGACGTTAAGACAATGATAGCAGCATACCGCCTTGCGGCAGAGCAGACTGAATATCCTCTGCATCTTGGTGTTACCGAGGCTGGCACGGCTCATATGGGACTTATCAAATCGGCTGTTGGAATTGGCTCGTTGCTTTGTGACGGCATAGGCGAGACTATCCGTGTTTCCCTCACTGATGACCCTGTTACCGAGGTGGCAGCTGCAAAGGATATTCTCAAAGCAATCGGTCTTGGTCACGGAGTAAAGCTTGTGTCATGTCCCACCTGCGGACGCACAAGGATAGATATAGTAGGGCTTGCCAAGAGCGTTGAAGCTGCGGTAAAGGATATCCCCGAGGATATCACGGTTGCAGTCATGGGCTGTGCTGTCAACGGCCCCGGAGAGGCTGCCGAGGCTGATATCGGCATTGCGGGAGGAGACGGCTGTGCCGTTATTTTCCGAAAGGGCAGGCTTCTTAGAAAAGTAAAGGAAGAGGACGTTTTGAAAGAGCTTTTGTCTGAGATAGACAAGCTGCGGGAGGAAAACAGAAATTGCTGATAAAAGAGCTTTTTTCCGAATATACCGATAATATCCCCAACCCCGTAGGCAGGGGAGAGCTGCTGAAAATATGCCACAGCAAGGACGGCAAGCAGATGGTTCTGTTTGCAAAGTTTACTCAGCTGCAAAGGTTTGATAACCTTGACGAGTTCGAGCGTGCGGCGGCAAAGGCTGTGGGGCTGGACTATCTGCGCGTAAAATGCAGATATACTCCCGATATGCTGGACGCAAAATACACGGGTGAGGCTGTCAAGCGTTTAAAGCAGGATATGGCGGTTATAAACGGTCATCTTAACGGTGCGTTTTATTATATCGACAACAATACCGTACATATCGAGCTTAAAAGAGGCGGTGCGGAGCTTTTGTCAAGGGCTGGCTTTGAAAATGCTCTTGCAAAGCTGCTGAATGAGGAATTTTCCGTAAAACTTACCGTAAAGCTTATCGAAAAGCAGACAGAGCAGGATAATGACTACCATTATGAGCAGATGATGAAGCAGGTCTATTCCGATTCTCTGCCCATTCCCGACCCTGACATTCCTGCACGTCCCGCATATGTGGAAGAGGCTCCTCAGACAGTCACCGTTGATTTCAAGGATATCCCCGTAATGAGCGACGGCGCTGAGATAGTCAAGGGAAAGCGCATTTATGCCGACAGCGTTACCAACATCGGCGATATAAATGAAGCCAGAAACGGAATTGTTATCTGGGGCGATGTTTTTGACTATGCCGAAAAGGAGATAAAAAACAAAAAGGGTGAGGAAAAGCGCATAACCACTGTTAGCCTTACCGACTACACAGGTTCTATTTCCATAAAGGATTTTGCCGACAAGGACAGCGAAAATGTTCTTGCAAAGCTCAAAAAGGGCTGCACCGTTGTTATCAGGGGCAAGGCAGATTTTGATACATTTGACAACGAATTTATCATGCGTGCCAATGATATCATGCTGGTTAAAAAGCTTGAAAGAACTGATACCTGCGAGGAAAAGCGTGTTGAGCTTCATATGCACACCAATATGTCCCAGATGGATGCGATAACCCCAGCGGACAAGCTTATCAAGCGTGCATATTCGTGGGGACATAAGGCTATTGCCATCACTGACCACGGTGGACTTCAGGCATTTCCCGATGCGGTGGCTGCCTGCGATGATATAAGAAAAGGCGGCGGAGAGTTTAAGATAATATACGGCTGCGAAGCCTATTCCGTTGATGATACCGTTGAGGCTGTCAAGGTCTATAAGGACGTTCCCATCAAGGGCGAGCTTATTGTATTCGACCTGGAGACAACGGGCTTTTCAGCTACAGGCGAGAGGATCATCGAGTACGGCGCAGTAAGGCTCCGTGACCTGGAGTTGTGCGACACATTTTCAAGCTTTGCCGACCCCGAGCGTCCTATCCCCGAGAGGATAACAAAGCTTACGGGTATCACGGGCGAAATGGTCAAGGGTGCGCCCTCCGAGAAGGAAGCGTTGGAAAAATTCATTGAATACTGCGGTGAAAATCCCGTGCTTATTGCCCACAATGCGGGCTTTGATACGTCCTTTATCCGTGCGGAATGTCTCCGTCACGGCATTGAGTTCCATTTTTCCACTATTGATACGGTGGTAATGTGCCGCAGTATGCTGCCTGAGCTTAAAAAGCACAAGCTTGATGTTGTGGCAAAGCATCTTGGACTGGGCGAGTTTGACCATCACCGTGCTTTTGAGGACGCAAAAATGCTGGGACGCATTTTCATCAAGCTTGCCACACGCCTTATCACCGAGCACGGCTGTGTGAACATCAGCGAGATAAACAGCGTTACCAAGAACGTTGACCCAAGGCTGCTGAGAACTTATCATCAGATAATACTTGTCCGCAACAATGCGGGACTTAAAAATCTGTACAAGCTGGTTTCGTTCAGCCACCTGAACCATTACCACAGGCGGCCGAGAATACCCATGTCCGAGCTGCTTACATACCGTGAGGGTCTCATCGTGGGAAGCGCCTGCGAATCGGGCGAGCTTTTCACTGCTGTCCGTGACGGCAGACCATGGGACGTTCTCTGCGAGATAGCTTCATTTTACGATTATCTGGAGATACAGCCTGCCCTCAACAACCAGTTCCTTATCCGTGATGAGGATTACGAGAACATCAACACCGTTGAGGATCTGCAGGAGTTCAACAAAACGATCGTTAAGCTGGGAGAGGCACTGAACATACCTGTTGTTGCCACCTGCGACGTTCATTTTATGGACCCTGCGGACTCTATATTCAGAAAGATACTTATGTACGACAAGTTTGCCGATGCCGAATATCAGCCGCCGCTGTATCTCAGGACGACTGATGAAATGCTGGAGGAATTTTCCTACCTGGGCAAGGAAAAGGCTTACGAGGTCGTTGTTACCAATACAAACAAGATAGCGGATATGGTCGATCCGGATATCAGACCCATTCCGCCGGGAACATTCACCCCAAGCATGGATAATGCCGAGGAGGAGCTTCCCCGAATCACATGGCAAAGAGCTAAGGAGACTTACGGCGACCCGCTGCCAGACATCGTTCAGAAGCGTCTTGACAAGGAGCTGAACTCCATTATCAAAAACGGATTTGCGGTTCTGTACATGATCGCCCAGAAGCTTGTTGCAAACTCCAATGAGCATGGCTATCAGGTTGGTTCCCGTGGATCTGTAGGTTCATCATTCGTTGCAAATATGTCAGGTATCTCGGAGGTTAACTCTTTGCCGCCCCACTATCTTTGCCCCAACTGCAAAAACAGCGAGTTCATAACCGACGGTTCGGTCGGCTCGGGCTATGACCTGCCGCCTAAAAAGTGCCCCAAGTGCGGCACTGAATACATAAGAGAAGGTCACGATATCCCCTTTGAAACGTTCCTTGGATTTAACGGAGACAAGGCGCCTGATATCGACCTTAACTTCTCGGGCGAGTATCAGACCTCCGCTCATAAATACACCGAGACACTTTTCGGAAGCGAGAACGTGTTCAAGGCGGGAACCACAGGTTCGGTTGCTGAAAAGACCGCATACGGTTACGTAAAGCATTATCTTGAAGCCGTTGGCAAGCACGTTTCAAAGGCTGAGGAAAACAGGCTCACACTGGGCTGCACTGGCGTTAAGAGAACCACAGGTCAGCACCCCGGAGGAATGGTCGTTGTTCCCTCTGATTATGAGGTTTACGACTTTACCGCCGTTCAGCACCCTGCGGAAGACCCAAAGTCCAACTTCGTCACCACCCACTTCGACTTCCATTCACTCCATGATACTATCCTGAAGCTTGACGAGCTTGGACACGATGTGCCCACACTTTACAAGCATCTTGAAGACATGACAGGCGTTATGACAAAGGATATTTTCCCTGCGGACGAAAAGGTAATGAGCCTTTATCAGTCACCCGCAGCACTGGGCGTTACCGCTGAGGATATCGGCTGGCAGACAGGAACCCTTGCTATCCCTGAGATGGGTACGGGATTTGCCATGCAGATGCTTCTTGATGCAAAGCCCACAAAATTCTCCGACCTGCTCCAGATCTCGGGACTTTCCCACGGTACGGACGTATGGCTGGGCAATGCGCAGGACCTTATCAAAAACGGCATATGCACCATTTCGGACGTTATCGGCTGCCGTGACGGTATCATGACATATCTTATCTATCACGGCGTTGATCCCAACCTTTCCTTTAAGATAATGGAGATAACCCGTAAGGGTAAGGCTCCAAAGCTCCTCACCGAGGAGATGAAGCAGACCATGCGTGACCACGATGTTCCGGAGTGGTACATTGACAGCTGTCTGAAAATAAAATATATGTTCCCGAAAGCCCATGCGGCGGCTTATGTTATTGCAGCCAACAAGCTTGCGTGGTACAAGGTCTATTATCCGCTGGAATTTTACGCTACCATATTTACAGTTCGTGGCGAAGATTTCGATGCCGAAACTGCTATGCAGGGCAGAGAAGCCGTCAAGTTCAAGATGAACGAGATAAAGGCAAAAGGAAATGACAAGACTGCTAAGGATTCGGGCACATATGATATGCTGCTGCTCACCAACGAGATGATGGCAAGAGGCTACGACTTCCTGCCCATTGATATTTTTAAGTCCCATGCCACAAAGTACAAGGTTGAGGACGGAAAGATACGTATGCCCTTTGCGGCTGCGGGCGGCGTTGGTGAAAATGCGGCAAAGGCGCTTTATGACACGGTTCAGCAGGGAAATTTCATTTCCATTGATGAGCTTCAGGAGCGCAGCGGAGTTTCAAAGTCCGTTATCGAGAAGCTGGAGTCTATCGGAGCCATGGGCGATCTGCCTAAGTCCGACCAGATAAGTCTTTTCTGAGGTGAGCTATGCACAAGGTATTATGCTCCACGGGAGCGCTTATAACAAGAAAAAACGGCAGAGATCACAGGCTTCTGGCAGGCTTTGCGGAGCAGCTCCACTGCGACGGATTTGAGTTTATGCTCTATGATTCGTGGTATGATAAGCTTGATAGTATTGCCGATGATGTAAAGGCGATGGGGCTTGATATCCCCGCCGTCCACTGCGAAAAAAGCATAGGCGAGCTTATCGCTGCCGAAGATGATCTGGCATATGAGCGGTTTGAAATGAACTGCAAGGCTGCCGAAAGGGTGGGCGCAAAGCTGCTGGTGCTTCATCTGTGGAACGGGCTTGTGTCCGACAGCAATTTCGGCGCAAATCTTAGAGCTTACGGCAGGCTTGCGGATATGGCTGCGGAGCATGGACTGACGCTTACCGTTGAAAATGTTGTCTGCAATCATTCCACTCCTGCGGCTCATCTTAAAGAGCTGGCGGAGGAATATCCCCATATACCGTTCACCTTTGATACGAAAATGGCTGAGTTTCACGGTGAGCTTGACAAGGTGTATGATGAAAAGCTCTGGACTGACAATATCCGTCACCTGCACATCAACGACTATGGTGGGGGAGTAAAGGACTGGTCAGACCTGCGGACGCTGCATTTCGGCGAGGGTCATGTAGATTTTGAAAGATTTTTCGCATTTGAGAGGAAAATGGGCTACAGCGGTGACTTTACCGTTGAAGCAAGCTCCGTCAGAGATGACGGTTCCGTTGATATAGACAAGCTTAACAGGGATTTTTTGATTATCAAGGGTCATATTGCCTAATTTATCGGCAAGCCTTGACAAGATATGATTATTATGTTATTATAGTAGTATGATAATTCGGTAATATGGTATCACTTTAATGTAATAAAATTTGGGAGATAGTTATGAAAAGATTTGATTTGATCACCCCCGAGGGAACAAGGGACCTGCTTTTTGAGGACTGCGCTGCTGTCCGTGCAGTGGAAACAAGGCTCCAGAACAGCTTCAAGGCAAAGGGCTATTCCGAGGTAATCACTCCGGGACTGGAATTTTACGATGTTTTCAACATGAAGTCAAGATATTTTCCTCAGGAAAGTATGTACAAGCTGGTGGATAACAAGCTGAGACTTATGGTAGTTCGTCCCGATTCCACAATGCCTATCGCACGTATGACCGCTACACGTCTGAGAGAGCAGGAGCTTCCTATCAGACTGTGCTACAGTCAGAGCGTTTACCGCAGCAAGCCCAGCATGAGAGGAAGAAGCGATGAGATCCGCCAGACGGGTATCGAGCTTATCGGCTCCGCTTCAAAGCGTGCAGAGCTTGAGATACTTTCAAATGCTCTTGAGGTGCTTTCCTCATTCCAGACAGAGGGCTTCCGCCTGGAGCTTGGTCATATCGGATTTTTCAAGGCAATGATAGAAAAGCTTGACTGCGACAGCGATACTGCCGAGAATATCAGAAGCCTTATCGAGGTAAAGAACTATCCCGCTCTGAACGATCTCCTTGATACAGTAGGGGACAGCGAGGCAGCAAGGGCGCTCAAGCAGCTGCCCAGACTTTTCGGCGGCGAAGAGGTATTTGAAGAGGCTGCAAAGCTTTATTCCGACCCACAGGCAGATGCGGTCCTCGCCGAACTGAAAGAGACCTATGAGAGAGCCAACGCTCTTGGCTACAAGGGCATGATAACCATTGATCTTGGTCTTGTAAACCGTATGGACTACTACACAGGTACTGTTATAAAGGGCTATATCGAGGGCTGCGGAGACGCTGTTCTTTCAGGCGGAAGATACGACAAGCTTCTTTCCGAGTTCGGCTACGATGTTCCCGCCGCAGGCTTTGCAGTAAATGTTGACGCAGTTGCAAGAGCTGAGATGAAGAAGATAGACTTCCGTCCCAAGCCTGTTGACGTTATTGTATTCGGCACAGACGGTCATGAGACCGATGCGGCTGTACATTGCAGCAAGCTTATTTCCGAAGGCCTTACCGCTGAGACAGCTGTGTTTGATATTATTGAAGAAGTACGTGCCTATGCCGCAAAGAAGAAGATCGGAAGAATAGACATCGTTTCCGATACCATTACTTCCGAGAAACTGTAATAAAGGAGAACTTCAGATATGAACAGCAATATATCAAGACCCCTGAGAATAGCTCTCACAAAGGGCAGACTGGAAAAGGATACCGTGGCACTGCTTGAAAAGCTTGGCTACGACTGCACAGCTGTCCATGAAAAGGGCAGAAAGCTCATTCTCCCCGTGGGAGACGATATCGAAGTTGTCCTTGCAAAGGCAGCGGACGTTATTACCTACGTTGAAAACGGCGTGTGCGACCTTGGCGTTGTAGGCAAGGATACTATCATAGAAATGAGCGGCAAGTTCTTTGAGCTTTCCGACCTTGGCTTCGGCAAGTGCCGCTTTGCTCTTGCAGGCAAAAAAGGCGAGAACTTCTATGAGGGTACTCACGTAAGAACTATCGCCACAAAGTACCCCAACGTTGCAAGAACATTCTTTGAAAAGAAGAATATGGACGTTGATATCGTTAAGATAGAGGGAAGCGTTGAACTGGCGCCTCTGCTGGGACTTTCCCACGCTATCGTTGATATCGTTGAAACAGGAACAACTCTCAAGGAAAACGGCCTTGAGGTATATGAATATATCTGTCCCATTTCCGCACGCCTTATTGCCAACATGGTAAGCCTGAAGCTGCGCAAGAATGAGATAGAAAAGCTTATATCGGCTATTGAAGCCAACATCTGATAAGGAGTTTTGTCATGATAAGAAAAATTATTGCAGACGGTACTTCCGAAGTCGCTTTCTTAAAGGAAGTTGAAAAGCGCAACGGCGAGACCGACAAGAAGATATCCGAAATAGTTTCGGACATCATCGACAATGTTAAGGAAAACGGAGACAAGGCTGTAAACGAATATACCCTGAAGTTTGACGGCAAGCTCCCCGAATATTATGAAGTTCCCCTTGATGTTATCCACGATGCACTTGACGAAGCAGACGAGGATTTCGTAAATGCGCTTCTGGACGCAATGGAGAACATTGCTGAGTTCCACCACAGACAGAAGGAGCAGAGCTTCATTGATGCAAAGTCCAACGGCTGCATTCTTGGTCAGCGTGTAAGAGGTCTGGAGAGAGTAGGTCTCTACGTTCCGGGTGGCACAGCAGCATATCCCTCCTCCGTTCTTATGAACGCTATTCCCGCAAAGATCGCAGGCGTTAAGGAGATAATCATGGTAACACCTCCAGGCAAGGACGGCAAGCCCAATCCCGATATCCTTGCTGCGGCTGCTGTTGTAGGCGTTGACAGGGTGTTCATGTGCGGCGGAGCGCAGGCTATTGCTGCTCTTGCATACGGCACAGAGACTATTCCCAGAGTTGACAAGATAGTAGGCCCCGGCAACATTTTTGTTGCCACCGCAAAGAAGCTTCTTTACGGCAAGGTCGATATTGATATGATCGCAGGCCCCAGCGAGATACTTATAGTTGCAGATGAATCCGCTGACCCCAAGTTCCTTGCTGCCGACCTTATGTCTCAGGCTGAGCATGATAAGCTTGCTTCCGCAATCCTTATCACAACCAGCGAAAAGATAGCTGACGAGACCTCCGCTGAGCTTGAAAGGCAGATGCAGTCCCTTGAAAGAAAGGATATTATCCGTTCTTCCATCGACAACTACGGCGCAATAATCGTCACCGACTGCGTTGACTGCGCACTTGAGCTGGCAAATGCCCTTGCTCCAGAGCATCTTGAAATTCAGGTAGATGATCCTATGAGATACCTTGGAAAGCTTGACAATGTAGGCTCCGTATTTATGGGCCGCTATAGCCCCGAGCCTCTCGGCGACTATTTTGCAGGCCCCAACCACGTTCTTCCAACCAGCGGAACTGCAAGATTTTTCTCGCCTCTGTCCGTAAACAGCTTTGTAAAGCGTTCTCAGTTCATTTACTATACTGAGCAGGCTCTTCTTGATGCAAAGGACGATATTGTTTGCATCGCTGAAAAGGAAGGTCTTACCGCCCATGCTCATGCCATTAAGATTAGATTTGACAAGTAATTCTGAAAGGATTGTTTTAAATGTCATACGAGCTTAACAAAAAGCTTAAGGGCATTGAGCCTTATTCTCCCATAAACGAAAATTATGCAGTCAGACTTGACGCAAATGAGTCATGCTTCAATATCGGGGACAAGCTGGGCGATGTTATTGCCGATGCTGTCCGCAATATCGACTTCAACCGCTATCCCGATTCCGCAGCGGAGCTTGTAACAAAGGGCTTTGCCGATTTTTACGGCATTTCTCCCGAAAAATGCACCGCAGGAAACGGTTCGGACGAGCTGATAAGCGTTATTCTTGGAGCGTTCTTGGAAAAGGGTGACACAGTTCTCACCCTTTCTCCCGACTTTTCAATGTATGCCTTTTACGGCTATGTTGATGAGCTGAAAATAAAGGCTCTGCACAAAGAGGACGACCTGACTGTTGATATCCAAAAGGTCATCGACTGCTGCAACAATAACAATGTTAAGGCGGTCATCTTCTCAAATCCCTGCAACCCAACATCGCTGGGAGTTTCACGCAATGATATCATTAAGCTCATAAAGAACGTTTTCTGTCTTGTTGTAATTGATGAAGCATATATGGATTTCTGGGGAGAAAGCGTGCTGGATCAGGTGGATAAGTACGATAATCTTATTGTGCTGAAAACCTGTTCAAAGAGCATGGGAATGGCAGCCCTGAGACTTGGCTTTGCCGTTGCGGACGAGGGTATCACAAACGCTCTTAAAGCGGTGAAGTCGCCCTACAATGTAAATTCCGTAACTCAGGCAGTTGCCTGCGAGATATTCAGGCACAAATCGCTTATAAATGAATACACCGCTGAGATAATAGAGAGCAGAAAGCAGCTGAGAAGGTCTCTTCTTGAACTGGCTGAAAACTGTACCTATATTGAAAAGGTGTACGATTCGGTGACAAACTTTGTTTTTGTGAAAACATCAAAGGCAAAGGAGATCTATGATAAGCTTCTGGAAAGAAGCATCGCCGTCCGCTATATGGGAAGCTATCTCAGGATAACAGCGGGAACGGAAAGTGAAAACAAGCTGTTTCTGGCAGCACTCAGGGAAATTCTTCCGCAGCTTTGATACGAAAGGAAAAATCATATGCGCATTGCCGAAATAACAAGAAATACAAAGGAGACCCAGATAACCGTTAAGCTTGACCTTGACGGAAAGGGCGTTCATAACATTGATACGGGAATAGGATTTTTTGACCATATGCTCACTGCTCTGTGTGTTCACGGTGGCTTTGATATGGACGTTTCGGTCAAAGGCGACCTTTATGTTGACGGTCATCATTCCGTTGAGGACACAGGTATTGTGCTTGGTATGGCATTCAAGCAGGCTGTGGGCGATATGAAGGGCATTGCAAGGTATGGAACAAGCTTTATCCCCATGGACGAGAGCCTTGGGTTCTGCTGCCTTGATATCAGCAACAGACCTTTCCTTGTTTTTGAATGCAGCTTCAATGACCCCAGAACAGGCGAATTCGATAACTGCCTTACCGAAGAGTTCATGAGAGCCTTTGCGTTTAATGCAGGAATCACGCTTCACCTTAAATGCCCCTACGGTTCAAATGACCATCACAAGAACGAGGCAATGTTCAAGGCACTGGCGCACGCACTTAAAGCAGCTCTTGTTATAAACGGCGGCGAGGTGCTTTCCACAAAAGGAGTGTTGTAAATGATAGCTATCATTGATTACGGCGCAGGAAATATTTTCAGCGTGAAAAACGCCCTTGATTATCTGGGTGTTGAAAACAAGCTTACAGCTGATAAGAATGAGATATGCGCAGCAGACGAGATAATCCTCCCCGGAGTGGGCGCTTTCCCGTGGGCAATGAAAATGCTCCGTGACAGCGGTCTGGTGGATACCATCAGGGAAGAGGCAAGAAAAAAGCCATTTCTCGGTATCTGTCTCGGTATGCAGCTCATATTCGACAAGGGCTATGAGTTTGAAGAGACCGACGGTCTGAGACTTATCGGCGGAAAGGTCGAGAAGATAGACCGCAAGGATATGATAATCCCACACATGGGCTGGAACGAGCTGGAGATAAACAGGGACTGCCCCATTCTGAAAGGACTTCCGGAGCACCCTTATGTTTACTTCGTCCACTCCTATGCCGCTGTGTGCGATGATGCAAATGTTTCCGCATACTGTGATTACGGCGGAAAAATAACCGCTCTCGTTCATGACGGAGCATATGTTTACGGCGCACAGTTCCACCCCGAAAAGAGCGGAGAAGTGGGACTGCAGATGCTCAGAAACTTTGCTGAGCTTGCCTGATACGAACGAAAGGAAGGTTTGATATGCTTGCTAAAAGAATAATACCCTGCCTTGATGTCCGTGACGGTAAGGTAGTGAAGGGAATAAAGTTTGAGGGCATAAAGGACGTGGGCGACCCCGTTGAATGTGCCGAGGAATACAACAGACAGGGTGCCGACGAGATAGTATTTTACGATATCACCGCTTCATACGAGGGCAGGGGAGTGTTCCTTGACGTAGTACGTGAAACTGCGAAAAAGGTTTTCGTTCCTCTCACCGTCGGCGGCGGAATAAAGAGCGTTGATGATATCAGGGATATCCTGAGAGCTGGCGCTGACAAGGTGTCTGTCAATTCTCAGGCTGTGAAAAATCCTCAGCTTATCAAGGACGGCGCAGATATTTTCGGCAGCCAGTGCATATGCGTTGGCATTGACGCAAAGAAGATAGGCGACCATAAGTGGACTGTTTATATTAACGGCGGCCGTGTGGATATGGGCATTGACCTTATCGACTGGGTAAGGCGCATAGAAGAGCTGGGCGCTGGAGAGATCTGCCTTAACTCCATTGACGCTGACGGAACCAAGGCAGGTTTTGACATTGATATGCTGAAAGCTGTGTGTGATAATGTGTCTATCCCTGTTATTGCCAGCGGCGGCGCAGGAAAGCTTTCCGATTTCCCCGAGGTGTTTGAGAAAACAGGAGCTACCGCAGCCCTTGCCGCATCACTTTTCCACTACAGAGAGCTTACTGTCGGGGAAGTCAAGGCAGAGCTTAAACGCCATAATATCCCCGTAAGAATAATATGACCGAAAGGATAGCATAAATGGGACTTATTGAGGAAACAAACGAGCTTATGCTGGACTGGAACAAGCTCAGCGATATGTCTCGTGAAAATCACGTTATCCCCGTAGCGGTGCAGAATATGGATACAAAAGAGGTTATTCTTATCGCATACATAAACAAGCAGGCACTGGAGGAATCTATCAGGCTGAAAAAGGTAGTGCTGTGGAGCACCTCCCGCAATAAACTCTGGTTCAAGGGGCAGGAGTCGGGCAACACCTTTACTCTCCACAGGATATTTGTAAATTGTGAGCAGAATTCGCTGGTGTTCATGGCAACTCCCGACAAGGGAAACATCTGCCACACAAGCTATAAGGGCATTCCCAACAACTGCTATTACCGTGAGCTTGATATGGATACAATGAAGCTCATAAATTTAAATGAGGAAAGAGAGAAGTAAAATGACCGTATATCAGGAAATATTTGAAGTATTGAAGCTCCGCAAGAAAGCATTTGACGAGGGCAATGCTCCCGAAAAATCTTACACCTGCTACCTTTACGAAAAGGGCGTTGACAAGATCTGCAAAAAGGTTGGCGAAGAGGCTGCCGAGACTATCATTGCCGCAAAGAACGGTGACAATGAGGAGCTTAAAAACGAGATAAACGATCTGCTTTATCATGTAATGGTGCTTGCCGTTAATCAGGAACTTGAATGGTCCGACGTTGAGAAGGTTCTTGACGAGAGAAACGAGAAGATAGGCAACCTAAAGCAGTTCCACACCACCGATAAAAACAGCTGATAAAACCCAAATATAAATAAAAGCGTTCACTCATTGAGAATGAACGCTTTTTCTTTTGCCTATAGAGTATAAATTATTGTGTCGATTCCTGTGCAGCCACAGCCACGCCGAGAATGGTTATGTTCTTGTCCTCGCTGCCCTCTGCGGGACGTATCTCGATATCCATATCCTTTATGGTCTGGAACTTGATTGCCAGCTCGGAATACGGCTCGTTCCAGCCGTCTTTCTGGTTGGAGTGGATAGTCTTGACCTTTGCGCCGTTTATATAGACCTCAAAGGAACCCATTGTGTCGGAATTATTACGCTTGAAAAGTAAGAACACGCTGCTTGCGGTGGCTTTGAATTTAAGCGGGTCAGTACCATCAGAAAGTTTCCAGCTGGTGGGGAAGTCAGTTGCGCCCTGCTCCACAGCTTCAAAGGAACCTGTGTCGGTAAGGCTGATAAGCTCTGCCGTGGGAGCTTCGGGAGTTACAAGCTGTGAATCCATAAACGGATAACCGAACCTGTATGCAGGCGGGAGTGTGTATTCCTCATCGGGTGCATTTTCGGCTTCCGTCAGCAGATTTTCAATAAAGCTGCAAAGAAGCTTGTGACCCTCGGCATTTGGGTGGGACTGGTCATCTGAGTAATCCTCCCATGTCATTCTGCCCTCGTCAAATTCGGAAGTAAGAGCGTCTGCCACGGATATCATTGGCAGGGAATAATAATCGCCTATCTCTTTCATGTATTCCTGAGCGGTGTAGCCGTTTGCTGTCCTGTTGAAAATAAGCACCACCGCAGGGTCATTTTCCTGCGTGAGAACTGTCCGCACAAGTGACTCATAGGATTCCTTGTGAGTATTGTCCTGAGCGTCGTTTACCGCAAATTCCACGAAAACAATGTCGGCGTTATAGTCCAGCACGTCTTTTTGCAGTCTGAGATTTCCCAGCACCGAGGGAGTTCCGCTGACACCTGCATTGACGTATTTGACATTATCGCACGTGCCGTATTTTTCTGCAATGTAATTGTAGGAAAGCTTTGCATAGCAGCCCTCAGCACCTGCTGTTTCACCACGGGTAATGGAGCCGCCGATGTATGCCACGGTCATATCCTCGCCTGACTGCGCCTGACGAAGCTTTGCTTTGAGCCTTGATGTATTTCCAAGGCTGTACAGTGAGCGTGACACCATTGCCGCCTGAAATTTCTCGGGAGTTTCGGGAGCTTTTGAGACAGCTTCGGAAACTGCAGGTGTATCTGTGGCCGTGCTTTTCTGAGCTGTATCGCCGCAGGCTGTAAGGAGCAGTGCGGCAGAAAGAACTGCCGAACCTATCATCGTAAGCCTTTTCATATCATTCACCCTTAGGAACCTTGCGGAAATAGGTCTTAGCCATTTTCTTCATTGCCTTTGCAAGCTCCTTTGTGCAGGCGTCCTTATCCATGCGCCAAGCCCAGTTTCCGCCGCCGATGGTGGAGGGAATATTCATACGTGCGGAATTGTCAAGGCAGAGCCAGTCCTGCATCTGGATAACGCAGTTTTCGGATACGCTTGCGTATGCGCACCTGATAAGCTCACGTACGACCTTGCTGTCCGAAGCGGATTTATCCAGTCCAAGATATTTTCTGATACGCTTCTTTCCTGCCTTGTCCTGAGCAAGATACCAGCCGAGAGCTGTCTCATTATCGTGAGTGCCGATATATACAACGCTGTTTTTAACATAATTGTGGGGAAGATAGCTGCTGTCCTCGCCGCCAAAGCCGAACTCGAGAACGTTCATTCCGGGATAGCCTGCTGCCTTGAGCATAGCCTTAACCTCATCGGTAAGGAAGCCAAGGTCCTCCGCTACCAGCTTAACATCGCCAAGATCTGCCTTTATTGCACTGAAAAGCTTCATTGAAGGGCCCTGCAGCCATTCGCCGTGCTCAGCGGTCTTGTCGCCGGCAGGAATCGCATAGAAGCTCTCAAATCCTCTGAAATGGTCGATACGGGTAAGGTCAAACAGTTTTGCGCTGTACTGAACACGCTTTATCCACCACTTATAGTTATTCTTGTCCATATAGTCCCAGTCATAAAGGGGATTGCCCCAGAGCTGACCTGTGGGAGAAAAATCATCGGGAGGGCAGCCTGCCACCTTTATAGGCTTTCTGTCACTGTCGAGCATGAACATTTCGGGATTTGCCCAGATGTCGGAGGAGTCCATGGAAACATAGATGGGCATATCGCCGTAAATGCTTATTCCACGCTTGTTGGCGTATTTTTTCAGATCCTTGTATTGACGGAAGAAGAGAAACTGCATGAACTTCCAGCAGTCAATGTCAACACCGTGTTCCTCGGCATATTTTGCAAGGGTCTGAGGGTCTCTGAGACGGTAGCTGTCAGCCCATTCAGTCCACATGACCTGCTTGAAGAAATACTTCATTGACATGAACATCGCATAATCGTCCAGCCACCAGGCATTCTTTCGGCAGAATTTGCCGAAAAGATACTTCTGCTCGCTATCGGCATTTGCCGCAAAGGCAGCATGAGCCTTGGCAAGGATAAGGCGCTTGAAGGAGAACATCTGACCGAAGTCTGCAAACTCCTTCTTTTCCGCAAGTATCTTCAGATCCTTGTCGTCCTCGGACACAAGTCCTGCCTTGATAAGCTCGTCAATGTCGATGAGCATGGGATTTCCCGCAAAAGCCGAGTAGCTCTGGTAAGGGGAGTCACCGAAGCCTGTGGGGCCTACAGGAAGAATCTGCCAGTAGGTCTGACCTGCTTTTTTCAGAAAATCAACGAATTTATATGCCTCGCTGCCGAGAGTTCCCACTCCGTATGGAGACGGGAGGCTTGTAATGTGCATAAGAACGCCGCAAGTTCTCATAAATTTATCCGACCTTTCGGTTATTTTATTCAGTAATACTATTATACAGTTTATATTCGGTTATTGCAAGAAATTTTATGAAAATAATAGTGACAGGAATAAAAACTTGCTTTGCAGCCATAATAGCTATCGTGGCAGCTTCATCTGCCTGCGCAGCAGTCATTTGCGGCGCATACGGAAAGGATGATATAAAATGTGCAATAATCAGAACCAGCAGAACAACCGCAGCAGCAATCAGCGGAATAACCAGCAGAACAATCAGAATCAGCAGAACAGCCAGAACCGTCAGAGCAGACAGCAGCAGGGACAGAACTGCCGTCAGAATCAGCAGCAGAACCAGCAGAACAATCAGCATCAGAACTGACGCTGATATATTTTTCTCAAAGGGCATACGTAATACCTGCAGCAAAGGGATCACGTATGCCCTTTTTATTTCTTTGTAATAAATGCACAAAAAACGTTTAAATTATTTGTTGGGTAGAAATGACACATTACAGTTGAATTTAAACGTTTAATATGGTAAAATATCTATAAGGGTTGTCGGGAGTGGGTCAAAGTATATCCCGACAGTCATTCCGTTCCGTGACAATGCGGGAGGTTTAACTAAAATTATGAAAAAAGAGGTATGTTCAATGAAATTCGGTTTCTTTGATGACGCTGCCAAGGAGTATGTTATCACATCTCCCAAAACCCCTTATCCTTGGATAAACTATCTTGGAACACAGGACTTTTTCAGCCTTATTTCCAACACAGCAGGCGGATACAGCTTCTATAAGGACGCTCGTCTGGCAAGAATCACACGTTACCGTTACAACAACGTTCCCGCAGATGCAGGCGGACGCTATTTCTACATAAACGATAACGGCACTGTATGGAATCCCGGCTGGTCTCCCGTAAAGACTGAGCTTGAAGAGTATGTATGCCGTCACGGTATGGGCTACACAGTTATCAAGGGAAAGAAGAACGGTCTTTCCGCTGAAGTTACTTTCTTTGTTCCTCAGAACTTCACAGGTGAAGTTCAGAAGGTAGTTCTCAAGAACGAGAGCAGCGAAAAGAAGACCTTCAAGCTTTTCTCCTTCGTTGAGTGGTGCCTTTGGGACGCTCAGGACGACTGCTCCAACTTCCAGAGAAACTTCAACACAGGTGAGGTAGAGATCGAGGGCAGCACAATTTACCACAAGACCGAATATAAGGAAAGAAGAAATCACTTTGCTTTCTACACCGTAAATGAGCCTATCGACGGTTTTGATACCGACCGTGAGACATTTATGGGAAGCATTTACAATGATTTTGCAGATCCTGAGACTGTATTTGAGGGCAAGCCTCGCAACTCTGTTGCTGATGGCTGGTCTCCCATCGCTTCCCACTGCAAGGAGATCACTCTTGCAGCAGGCGAGGAAAAGACTCTCGTTTACGTTCTCGGCTATGTTGAGAATCCTTATCCCGAGAAGTTCAATGCTGACGGAACCATGAACAAGTCCCGTGCATATGAGATGATGAAGAAGTTCGATTCCGCTGAAAAGGCTGACGCTGCTCTTGCAGAGCTGAAGAAGACCTGGGACGAGCTCCTTGCTAAGTACACCATTTCTTCTCCCGATGATAAGCTCAACAGACAGGTAAATATCTGGAACCAGTATCAGTGCATGGTTACATTCAACCTTTCACGTTCCGCTTCCTACTTTGAGAGCGGTATCGGAAGAGGAATGGGCTTCCGTGATTCCAACCAGGATATCCTCGGCTTTGTTCACCAGATCCCCGAGAGAGCAAGAGAGAGAATACTTGATATCGCCGCTACTCAGCTTGAGGATGGCGGAAACTACCACCAGTATCAGCCCCTTACCAAGAAGGGCAACGATGCCGCAGGTACAAACTTCAACGATGACCCCCTGTGGATGATCCTTTCCACAGCTGCATACATCAAGGAAACAGGCGACTACGACATTCTTAATGAAATGGTAGATTATAAGAATGATTCCAAGCTTGCTCAGCCCCTCCTTGACCACCTGAAGAGAAGCTTCTATCACGTTGTAAACAACAAGGGACCTCACGGTCTGCCTCTTATCGGCCGTGCAGACTGGAACGACTGCCTTAACCTGAACTGCTTCTCCCGTGTTCCCGGCGAAAGCTTCCAGAACACTGCAAGCAATATCGCTAAGGAAGTTAACCCCGAAACAGGCGAGCCTCTTAACGAGCAGACTGCCGAGTCCGTAATGATCGCAGGTATGTTCACATATATCGGACCTGAGTATGTTGAGCTTTGCCGCAGAATGGGCAACACCGAGGAAGCCGACAAGGCACAGGCTGAGATCGACAAGATGAAGCAGGCTATCATTGACTACGGCTGGGACGGCGACTGGTTCCTCCGTGCATATGATGCTTACGGCAAGAAGGTAGGCTCTCACGAGAATGAAGAGGGCAAGATCTTTATCGAACCTCAGGGCTTCTGCATCATGTCCGATGTAGGCGGCAAGGAGTTCACCGATAAGACCATTGCAAGCATCGACAAGTATCTCGGTACTTCCCACGGTCTGGTTCTTAACAATCCCGCATTTACAAGATATATCGTTGAGTACGGCGAGATCTCCACATATCCCGGCGGATACAAGGAGAACGCAGGTATATTCTGCCACAACAACGCATGGATCATGTGCGCAGCAGCATATGCAGGCATGGGCGACAAGGCATTTGACTACTACACAAGGATCGCTCCCGTATATCAGGAAGATGAAAAGCTCCACAGAACCGAGCCTTATGTATATGCTCAGATGATCGCAGGTAAGGACGCTAAGAGATTCGGCGAGGCTAAGAACAGCTGGCTCACAGGTACAGCTGCATGGAACTTCGTTGCAATTTCCCAGTATATCCTCGGTATCATTCCTTCTTACGACGGACTGAAGATCGATCCTTCCATTCCTAAGGCTTGGGACGGCTACACCATATCCCGTCAGTTCAGAGGTGCAACATTCAACATCAAGATCGAGAACCCCAATCACGTTTCCAAGGGCATCAAGTCCCTTACCGTGGACGGCAAGGCTGTTGACGGAAATGTTATTTCCGGTATCACAAGCGGTGTTCACGAAGTAGTTGCTGTAATGGGCTGAGTTCCTTTAACAGTAAATTGAATACATAAATCAAAGGCTGTGCAGGTCATTCTGCGCAGCCTTTTGCTTTGATTAGAAATATGCGCATTGTCTTTTGGTATTCGGCATAGTATAATACTAATCCTCAATCAACCTATAGACAAATCCTCGGCTGAAATAAGCCCATTCTTCGTCAAGCTCCCTTGCCGGGCGACAAGCCCGCCTGCAGTCACTTTCCTAGACTGGTTTTATTTCATCTGTCGGCTTTGTCTATAGAACGATTAAAGATTAGTATAAATTACCCAAAAGCGCAGTTGTCTATAGCTAACTCATTGTATAGCCATACGAATTGATGTTAAATAGCATTGTTTTTTATTGACAAAACCCGAAACAGACACTATAATGAATACATGAACAGATGTTCATGTATTCATTATAGTAAAGGGGTGCTCAGCATTGTTTATTGAAATAAACGATATCAGAAAAAGCTATGGCAGCGGGGAAAGCAAGGTAGAGGTACTTAAAGGAATAAACATTGGCATAGAAAAGGGTGAGTTCTGCGTTCTTCTCGGCCCTTCGGGAAGCGGCAAATCCACACTTCTTAACATCATAGGCGGAATAGATGACGCTGACTCGGGATATATTTCCATAGACGGTGAAAAGACAGAAAACATGAACGAACGCTCACTGACGGAATACCGCAGAAAGCATCTTGGCTACATATTCCAGATGTACAATCTTATACCCAACCTTAACATAAAGGAAAACGTTGAAACAGGCGCATATCTCAGCGACCACCCTCTTGATGTTGATGAGATACTGAAAACTCTCGGACTGTATGAGCATCGTCATAAGCTTCCTTCTCAGCTTTCGGGCGGTCAGCAGCAGCGCTGCTCCATCGGAAGAGCTATTGTAAAAAATCCCGATATCCTGCTTTGCGATGAGCCTACAGGTGCGCTGGATTACAACACTTCCAAAGAGATACTCAAGCTTATTGAGACTGTAAATCAGAAATATAACACAACTATCATCATGGTAACGCACAATGAGGCTATCAAGGACATGGCAGACAAGGTCGTAAAGCTTCGTGACGGCATGGTTAGAAAGCAGATAATCAACGAAAAGAAACTTTCAGCCGAAGAGCTTGACTGGTAAGCGGAGGTGTGCAGATGAAAAATCCACTTAACAAGCGTCTGCCCCGTGAGCTTGCAAAGGACGCTACCAAATACATTGCCATTTTTATAATGATGGTGCTGCTCATATCCATATGCTCGGGTATGCGTGTTGGAAATGAGAGCCTGAAAAAAGCGTATTATGACAGCTTTGAGCTTTATAATATTGAGGACGGTCATGTTACCTTTGACAAGCCTCTTCCCGAAGAGCTGCGGAATACATTTGAAAGCAATATTGACTTGACATTCTATGACAATATGTACTTTGACGAAAAGACAGCCGAAACAGGGGCAGATATCCGTGTTTACAAGCAGTCGGACGCTGTTAATACCCCTTGCCTTTTAAGCGGCTCTCTTCCTGCACAGGACGATGAAATAGCCATAGACAGAGTTTTTGCCAAAAATAACGGTATAAATATTGGCGATACTGTTACCCTCAAGGGAAAAGCACTGAAAATAACAGGCTTTATAGCGCTTCCCGATTACAGCACTCTTTTTGAAAGCAACACGGACTCGATGTTTGACTCCATCAATTTTTCCGTTGCTGTAATGACTGACGGCGGATTTGAGGCCATAGAAAGCAAAAATCTTAAATATAACTACGCATGGCAGTACAATACTCCCTATGCTGATGATACGGAGGCAGCCGAGCGCTCGGAAAAGTTTACTGACCTGCTCAGCGATGAGCTTACAGATTACGATGAGGCTATCGTTCAAACCCAGATAGATGCTCTTACCGATAAGCTTGAAAAGGCTTCCGAGGAGTATGCGGATATCTACAAGGCCTCCTTTGAGAAAAAGGTTGACGAGATAACAGCAGCGGCTGAAACAGGCGCTGAGGAATATGGCAAGCTTTACAAGGCAGCTATTGAAAAGAAGCTTACCGAGGTTTCAGAAAGCATTTCAAAGGGTGCGGAGGAATATGCGGCTCTTTACATGGCAACAGGCGAAAAGCCCTCTGCAGCCGATCTTTCCGTTCAGACAGATGATTTTACCTTTGGCATCATTGAGAACAGTGTGAATGCGATGCTCACCGGAAGTGAATACAGCGCTCCCGACGAGCAGGAGTTTATTGACCGCTATATTGATACTGTCGAGAAGCCCAAAAAGTCCGACCTTTCCGTTGAAACAGATGACTTTGTGTTCGGAATTATCGAAAAGTCCGTTGATGCGGCTGTAAAAAATGAAGAGTACGACGGTCCCACCGAGGAGGATTTTAAGGACCGGTACCTTGATTCCGTGGAAAAGCCTTCAAAAGAGGAGCTTTCCACAGAGCTTGATGATTTCCTTTTCGGCATCATTGAGGACGCTGTCAGCGCTGAAATAAACGGTGAAGAATACACAATGCCCGAGGACGAAGCTTTTGAGGACGAGATAGATCAGAGCGATATCATCACTGTTGATGATTATGTTCCCAGATATCTTAATCAGGCTGTAAATTTTGCCATTGATGATATCGGCGGCGATGAAGCAGGCTCAATGGTAATGTGCTATATGATGATAGTTATTATCGCATTTATTTTTGCTGTCACTATTTCAAATACCATTGTCAGCGAAGCGGGAGTTATCGGTACGCTCCGTGCGTCAGGCTACACAAAGGGCGAGCTTATCAGGCATTATATGATACTTCCCGTAATAGTAACAGCTGCGGCAGGCGTTGTCGGAAATATCATCGGCTACACTGTAATGAAGGATTACTGCGTTGGTCTTTACTTAGGCTCGTATTCGCTTACCACTTATACAACAGTATGGGTTCCGTCCGCATTTGTACTTTCAACAGTTGTGCCTATCCTGCTCATGCTTGTGATAAATCTTACGGTGCTTACTTCAAAGCTCAAGCTCAAGCCCCTGAAATTCCTGCGTCATGACCTGAAAAAGAACACAAATAAAAAGGCAATGCGCCTCAATACCAAAATACCCTTCAAAACAAGATTCAGTCTCAGGATATTCTTTACTAATCTTCCCGGATATATCGTAATGATAATCGGCATACTATTCGGAGCGGTGCTTATAAGCTTCGGCGATATGTTCCCCAGAATGCTTGACCAGTATAAGGAAATTATTACCAATGATATGATAAGCAGCTATCAGTATATTCTCTATGATTATGAGGAGGCTGATGAAGTAACTGATATCCGGGCGGAAAAATTTGCAATGTCAAGCTATGATTATTCAAAGGAGGGTTTCCTTACTGACAGTATTTCCGTTTACGGCATCGAGAAAAACAGCAGATATATCCATTCGGCTATTCCCGAGGGCAAGGTGCTTATTTCTACAGGTATAAGCGAGAAGTTCGGCATCAAGACTGGCGACAGCATAGAGCTTGATGAAAAATACAAGCGTGACAGCTCATATACCGTTGAGGTAGGCGGCGTATATGATTACCAGTCGTCCCTTGCGATATTTATGAATCTGGACGATTACAACAAGCTTTTCGGCAATAGATCCGATTATTTCACAGGCTATTTCTCAAATGAGGAGCTTACGGAGCTTGATGATGACGATGTTGTTTCCGTTATAACCGCTGATGACTATACCAAGCTTTCCGACCAGCTTACAGTTTCAATGGGCGGAATGATGGAACTTTTCAAATGGTTCGGAGCTATGTTCTTCGTTATCGTTGTTTATGTTCTCTGCAAGCAGGTCATTGAGAGAAACTTCCAGTCTATCTCGCTTACAAAAATACTTGGTTTCAGGAACAGCGAGATCGGCAGCCTTTACATAGTATCGACCTCTATAGCCGTTGTTCTGGGACTGGCGATTTCCGTTCCCTTCATTGATGTTGCTATGAGAGCGATTTTCAAAAGCTATCTTTACACCATGATGACAGGCTATTTCCCATATGTGATGAGCCCTATAACATATATTGTAACAGTTGCAACGGGAATTATCTGCTATGCGGTGGTGGCACTGCTCCAGATGAGAAAGGTATCAAAGGTTTCCAAGAGCGAGGTTCTCAAAAACGTGGAATAAGTTTTATATATGTAAAAAAACGTCCGTACCTGAAAAGATACGGACGTTTTTTCTGTATGTGCTCACGGAAGCTTTCTTTTTTCTTCATGGCAGCATTTTGAACATTCCGAACAGCAGCCGCAGCAGCCTTTCTTTCGGGAGCGTATCATGTATCTGACTGCACATATCAGCAGAAAAATTATCAGTCCCAGAGCTATCCAGTCGGCAAAGTTCATTGTAACACCGCCTTATATCGCAAGAATAAGATTGCCAATGTTATAGACTGCAAAAGCTGCCAGCCATGCAACGGCGCACTGAATGAATACAAATGCAACTGCCGCAAAGGAGGAGTTCATCTCACGCTTAACGGCTGCCACAGCTGCCACGCAGGGTGTGTAAAGCAGGGAGAACACAAGAAAGCTTACTGCGGTCATAGGAGTGAACATTCCCTGCAGAAGTGCGGGAAGCAGGTCGTTGGAGGAAGCTCCCACCAACACAGACATGGTGGATACCACCGCTTCCTTTGCGGTAAAGCCTGTGATAAGTGCCGTGGATATGCGCCAGTCGTTAAAGCCGAGAGGTGCAAAAACAGGGGAGATTATCTTTCCGATAGCTGCCAGCATACTTTGTGAGCTGTCAGCAACCACATTCAGGCGGGTGTCAAAGCTCTGCAGGAACCAGATGATGATAGATGCCGTAAATATTACCGTGAATGCCCTTGTAAGGAAGTCCTTTGCCTTATCCCACATAAGCAGGCAGACGCTTTTGGGGGAGGGGAGACGGTAATTGGGAAGCTCCATTACAAAGGGGATAGGCTTGCCTTTGAACTTGGTATGACCAAGGATAAGGCCATAAATTATTCCGCAGATGATGCCGAAAAAGTACAGCAGGCACATTACCAGTGCGCTGTGGTTGGGGAAAAATGCCAGCGAGAACACAGAGTAAATGGGCAGCTTTGCACTGCACGACATATACGGTGTTAGGAAAATGGTCATCTTGCGGTCACGCTCGGAGGAAAGTGTCCTTGTCGCCATTATCGCAGGAACAGAGCAGCCGAAGCCGATTATCATAGGCACAAATGAACGTCCCGACAGACCTATTTTTCTCAGCAGCTTATCCATTACAAAGGCAACTCTTGCCATGTAGCCGCTGTCCTCCAGTATGGACAGGAAGAAAAACAATGTGACGATGGTGGGCAGGAAGCTTAGGACGCTTCCAACGCCTGCAAAAATACCGTCAATGATAAGGCTATGTATAACAGGGTTCAGCCCGTAGGCAGTGAGTGCGCTGTCTGTAACGGCAGTCAGCTTGTCGATGCCGAGAGACAAAAGGTCGCTGAGGAATTTGCCTATGACCCCGAAGGTGAGCCAGAAAACAAGTATCATTATCAGCAGGAAAAGGGGAATTGCCAGATACTTGTTTGTAAGCACGCTGTCTATCTTGACGCTGCGGATATGCTCCTTGCTCTCGTGGCATTTTACCACTGTCTGGCGGCACACGTCCTCGATAAAGGTGTAGCGCATATCGGCAATGGCAGCGTTTCTGTCCATTTTCAGCTCGGTTTCCATTTCGGTGATGCTGTGTTCTATCATGTCCATTTCGTTGGTGTTAAGCTCCAGCATTTCTGTTATGGCAGGGTCAGCCTCGATAAGCTTTGTGGCGCAAAATCTTCTGCCAAGTCCGACTCTGTCTGCGTGATCCTCGATTATGTGGCATACTGCATGGATACAGCGGTGAACAGCGCCGTTGCAGTAGTCTATTTTCTGCGGAAGAATTTTCTTTTTCGCTGTTTCAACGGCTGTTTCGATAAGCTCGTCAACGCCCTCGTTCTTAGCCGCAGATATGGGTACGACGGGTATTCCCAGACGGTCGGAAAGTCCTTTGATGTCAATGGTTCCGCCGTTGTTTTTTACCTCGTCCATCATATTCAGGGCAAGTACCATAGGTATCTTCATTTCAGCCATTTGAAGCGTGAGATACAGATTTCGCTCAATGTTTGTGGCATCAACAATGTTGATTATGCCGTCGGGCTTCTGCTTTATAAGAAAGTCACGGGTGACTATCTCTTCGCCTGTGTATGGTCTGATAGAGTATATGCCGGGAAGATCAACTACAGTACAGTTTTTCTGCCCCCTTATCTCGCCGCTTTTTTCCTCAACGGTAACTCCTGGGAAGTTGCCTACGTGCTGATTTGAGCCTGTAAGCTGGTTGAAAAGCGTTGTTTTACCGCAGTTCTGGTTTCCTGCAAGCGCAAATACCATAAAATTATCATCCTTTCGGCTTATTATTCCTCAGTTTCAATGGGCATTACATCTATTTTCTGAGCGTCCTCAAGACGGATGGTAAGCTCATATCCTCTCAGATGTATCTCTATGGGGTCGCCCATGGGAGCGACTTTGCGTATCATTATCTTGGTGTGTGGGATAATGCCCATATCAAGCAGTCTGCACCGCAGAGCGCCCTCGCCGCCCACAGCTGTTATCACGGCTTCTTTGCCGATCGGAAGCTTGTCAAGTGTCATAGAATATGTATCCTTTCAAAAGTTTGGTTAGACTAATCTAACATTTGATAGTTAAAAAAATACGACCCTGAAAAGGGTGTATTTTTTATCAGCCTTTTATAAAGCTGCATATTTCCGAGAAATATCCCTTTGAATGAAGTATTTTCTTGGAAATATCAGCAGATGTTTCATCTTGGAAAATGCCGAAAACTGCCGAGCCGCTTCCTGTCATACATGAGCAGAGAGCGCCGTTTTGCAGCATGATGCTTTTGATATCCGCCACTTCTTCAAGGTCGGTGGCTGCTTCGAACGCATTATAGCAGCAGTGAGATATCTCGGTAATATCGGCTTTTGCAAATATCTCCTTGATATTGTGATGGGGTGGACAAAGATTTTTTGAATCCACTGCACTGAAAGCCTCTTTTGTGGAAATTCCGATGCTTCCCTTGCCTATAAGAACAGTTCCCGAAAGCAGCGGCAGGGGAGAGATCTCCTCGCCTATTCCCGTGCAGTAACCGCAGCCGCCCACAATGCAGAACGGAATATCCGCACCTGTCTTAACGCCGATATCGCACAGCTCCTGCAGTGAAAGCCCCGTGCAGTAAAGCTCGTTCAGTCCTTTGAGAACTGCCGCTCCGTCGGCGCTTCCTCCGCCCATTCCCGCCTGAGAGGGAATGCGCTTGATTATTGATATTCGCACATTGCTGCCGCTTATGCCTGTGTGCTCAAAAAAAGCAGCGGCGCACTTGTATGCAATGTTGCTTTTGTCGCATGGGATCGAGCTGTCCGAGCAGATTATCTCGGTTTCTCCCGTTATCTTTGTTATCTCTACAGTGTCGCAAAGGGAGATAGAGTGCATGACCGTTTCGAGGGTGTGATACCCGTCAGTCCGCCTGCCTGTGATATCAAGATAAAGGTTTATTTTCGCATAAGCATTCAGTGTAACACTGTCCATAGGTCTGCCTTTCAGAGAAATTTCCCCGAAATCGCCGCAGTGACGGTTTCGGGGCAGATCATTATTGCTTGTCCTGTTTCAGCTGTTCCACAAATTCTTTCATGCGTTCAGCCGCAGTCATAAGGTGCTTGAGCGAATATGCGTAGGAAATTCTGATATATCCCTCGCCGCAGTCGCCGAAAGCATTTCCCGGAACTACCGCAACATTGTGCTCATACAGCAGCCTCTCGCAGAATTCCTCGCTGGAAAGTCCTGTTGACTTTATGCTGGGGAACACATAGAATGCGCCCTTTGGCTCAAAGCAGTGGAGACCCATATCATTAAGGGCATTTACCAGCCATCTTCTGCGGATATCGTACTCGTTGCGCATTTTGACGATATCGGCATCGCAGTTGTCAAGAGCCTCTATAGCCGCATACTGGGAGATAGTGGGGCTGCTCATTATGCCGTACTGATGTATTTTCAGCATCTGCTTGATAATGGGCTGAGGGCCTGCCACATAGCCAAGTCTCCAGCCTGTCATAGCATATGCCTTGGAGAAACCGTTTACGAAAATAGTGCGCTCCTTCATGCCGTCGATCTGGATAATGGAGCAGTGCTTTCCGCCGTATGTAAGGGAGCTGTATATCTCATCGCTGAGGATAAGGATATCCGTTCCGCGTATCACTTCTGCAATGGCTTCAAGGTCCTTTCTTTCCATAACAGCGCCTGTGGGATTGTTGGGGAAGGGGAGGATAAGCAGCTTTGTCCTGTCGGTGATCTTTTCACGGAGCATTTCGGGAGTGAGCCTGAACTCGGTCTCTTCCGTAGTCTGGACCGATACGGGAACACCGCCGCAGAGAGATACTATAGGACCGTAGCACACAAAGCAAGGCTCAACTATAAGCACCTCGTCGCCTGGATTTATGAGCGCTCTTATGGATATGTCGATACCCTCGGAGCCGCCTACAGTAACGATTATCTCGCTCTTAGGGTCATAATCCACGCCTGTGTTCTTATGTATGTTCCTGCTGATAGCCTCACGCAGCTCAACGATACCAGCGTTAGCGGTGTATTTGGTTTTGCCCTTTTCAAGAGCTGTAACGGCTGCCTGACGGACATTCCAAGGTGTCTGGAAATCAGGCTCGCCAACGCTCAGAGAGATGACATTATCCATCTGAGCGGCAATATCAAAAAATTTTCTGATGCCCGAAGGCTTCATATCTTTACATTTTTTAGCAATAAGTTTATCGTAGTCCATCACGGAGAAACGAATCCCCTTTCATCTGCGGCTTCATTTTCGATAAAGAAGCCTTGTTCCTTATATTGTTTGAGCACAAAATGTGTTGATGTGGATATAACGCCGTCAATGCTGGACAGACGCTTAGCCACAAACAGTGCGATCTCTTTGTAATTTGTACCGCTGAGGGTAACTGCCAGGTCAAAGGAGCCTGACATAAGTGTTACGGAATCCACCTCGTCGTACATCATAATGGTGCGGGCGAGCTCATCAAAACCAAAGTCCGCCTTGGGTGTTACCTTAACTTCTATAAAAGCAGTAACGGCGTTTTTATCCGCCAGTTCTTCATTCAAAATAACGCTGTAGCCCTTTATAACGCCTCTTTTTTCATAATCGGCAATACGTGCCGCGACCTCCTCGGGGGTAACACCGAGCATGACCGCCAGCTGTTCGTTAGAAAGACGAGCATTTCCCTTTAAAAGCTTGATAAGAGAATCCATGAATAATACCATCCTTTCTTTGCCGTGCCGCATCTGCGGGTAAGTTCACAGCTGTGTATCTGCGATATCTTGAGCATCGCAAAATAAAACACAAGTTAATTATACAATATTTTCATCGGTTTGTCTATAGTATTTTGAAAATTTGCCCCGATTTCGGCAAAATTATTGACTTGAAAGAAAAAAATTGCTATAATGATTATAAATACCTGCATACTGATTTTTGGGGGAATCATATGAAAAAGTTAGTTTCTCTGCTCCTTTGTGTCATAATGACAGTGGGCTTTTTCGGCACGGGGGTCTCGGCTGTACAGAAGATCGGGCTGACCAGAACTTCCATCACTCTTGAAGTGGGGGAGACAGCAACGCTGAAGCTTTCGGGTGCCAAGGGCAAGACCAAGTGGCGTATAACCGACGCAAGCGTGTGCAAATATAAAAACGGCATCGTTACAGCAGTCGGCGAGGGCAAGGCGTATATCTATGCCACCAACAACGGCAAGAAATATAAGTGTACAGTGACCGTTACAGCTCCCGAGGAAAGCGTGACATCTTACGATCCCGACAGCTTTGACTCGGTTTTTTCAATGGAAATGGGAGAGCGTGCTCAGGTGGATATCATGACCACGGGCTATGGAAAGATAAAGGTCCGCAACGAGGACCCCAACATCATCTCCGTTTCCTGCGGAACTGTCACTGACGGCAGCTTTACGCTTTATGTCGATGCAGAGGGCGTTGGAGTTGCAATGGTGACGGTATATGACAACACCGACCCTTCGGAATATTTCACTCTGGGATTTGTTGTCTCCTCATGGGGTTCGGAGGCTCAGAACGATTTTTATACCGACACAAACGCTGACATATTATCTTCCGACGAATTTGTTGATGAGGTAATCCGCCTTGTCAATGAGGAACGTGCGGCGGCAGGACTTGACGCTCTTGAAAAGAATGACACCCTGTGCACAAATGCCGACAAGCGTGCAAGAGAGGTCGCAAAGAAGTTTTCGCATACCCGTCCCGACGGAACGAAGTGCTTTACTGCCATAACCATAAGCTTTACCAGTGCTGCGGAGAATATCGCCAAGGGTCAGACCTCTCCCGCTGAGGTAATGGACAGCTGGATGAATTCCGATGGCCACAGAAAGAATATTCTTTCTCCCGACTATTGTCAGATAGGTGTGGGGTATGACGAGGCATCGGGCAGCTGGGTGCAGATATTTACAGATTGATTTTACGGGCAGAAGCTGCTTTTCCAATATGCTGTTCGCAAAATGTTTCATTGATAAGAAATCATGAAGTGGTAATTGCAATATTTAAATGCAATGTTGAACAAGGGGAGCTTTTTGAATGGTGAAGCAAAGAAAAAAAGCAATATTGATATCTGTCATGCTGGCGATTATACTGCTTATCTTATTTGTTTTGATTCGGCTTTACCTTATTTCATCCGCAAAAATAACATGTTCTCAGATAGCTCAAGATCTTTGCAGTGATCAAGTTACTTGGCGTGAGCACATCACCTATGAAATGCTGTCTGAAGATATCCAAGCAGTTGTTTCACAGGAAGAATTTGAAAGCAACTCTGATGATATAGCCTTTGGAATATACAAAAAGCTTGAAAATACGAGCTTTTGCGATAAGAAAAACTTTCCGGGAAGTACAGCTTATTGGAAGACCGATCCTCTCCCTGATATAATTGTCATTGAAGGCAAAAAATACGAAGTCGATTTTATAATTGATTTTGATGTAAATTGCCAAGCTTTTATTCCACACCCCGAAGTTGTCAATTTTAATTGCAGTATCAAAGAAATATAGTGGCAAATCATATTTGACAAATTCCGATTTGTGTGGCAGATAAGCCAACTGAACCAACTCCGGTATATAATTGATGGTGAAATATGAAAATAGATTATATCCATGAACCGACCGATCTGCAGTGCGGTCAGGCGGTGCTGGCAATGCTGCTGGGTACAACTGCCGAATATATCTGCCAATACCTTGACAATGACCGTGAGACAGACCTGCGTGAAATGAAGCGTGTGCTGACTGATCACGGCATAGGGTTCTCTCCCCAACGCAGGCAGGCACATACAGCTGCCGATCTTCCTCGCTGTGCACTGCTCAGTCTGGAAACGCCAAGGTGCTGGCACTGGTCACTGTATGCGGACGGCACTTTTTACGATCCCGAGCATGGCATTTTAAGTGATTTTCCTCAGTCAGACAGAAAGTTTTACTGGGAGATATTTCCCGAGACTGTCTTGTCAGAACGCACTTCGGATAATAATTTGGAGGAAACGATATGCGGGAGATAGAAGCATCTGAAACACGAAAATTAGAGAAATGCCTGCGGGCATTGGCTGAATATCATAACGGTGCCTCCGTTAATTTTAAAGGCGGTTATCCAAGCCGACCGTATGAGGAAACATTGAAGCTGTTTGAAGAGGCTTTGTTAAAAAAGAACTCTCACATAGTGCAGTGGAAGATAACGGTAGTGTTGTGGGCTTTTGCAAGATAGATATTTGCGGCAATGTCGGTAAGCCGGATTATCTTGTTGTGCTTAAAGAATACCGTGGCAAAGGATACGGCAAGGCTCTTATGGACTGGGCTATGAGTTATTTTGACAGGAACGGTGTTCATCATATCGAGGTCAAGGTGGTTGATGGAAATGAAGCGATTTATTTATATGAAAAATACGGGTTTAAGATGAACGCATACATTTTTGTCAATAACCGATAATTCAAAGTTTTTAATGCCCTTTGGGCTTAACTTATAAGATATTGAAAGGAAGTTTATTTTATGAGCATATTAGGAAGTCTTACATCAACCGATAAGAAAAAGCTTGCATTACTTATCCTCTGGCTGATAGCAGGTATCGGAATGGTTGTCATAGGCATTTTTGCCTTTATAAACCGTCAGCAGACAGTTGACGCAGTTTCGGGCGTGCTGGGTGTTTGTGCGCTTATTACCTGCATAGTAACAGCAGGTATCCGTTTTTCGCAGGCAAAGCTTATGGGTGGAAGCAAGTTCACCCTTGACTGGCTGCTGTGGCTTGCCATTGCTCTTTTGCTTTTTAACACAAAGATACTCCAGAAAATAGGCAGCTTCACCTTTATAATCATCGGAATAGTTGTTGCCTGTGAGGGCGCGAGAGCGTTTGTTTACGCTTTCAAGAACAGCGATGACAAGCAGTGGTATGTTCCCAGAATAATTTTTTCCATAATCATCACCATACTGGGCGTTGTAGTGGTATTCAATTCCGAAAAGATATTCAGAGGAATGACAGTGCTTGCTGTGGGCATATTCTTTATCGTTCACGGTCTTAATATCCTTAACGACTGGATAGGCAGAGCAAAGTATTTCCACTATTTCAGAGGAACCGAAGAATGAGTTCAAAGCAGGGCATAATCTTTGATATGGACGGTCTGATGATAGATTCGGAGCGTATCATAAACGACGCTGTGGTAAGGGCAGGGCATGATATGGGACTGGCGGATATCGAGCATATCAGCCTTAAAACCATCGGCACCAGCCATGACCACACCCGTGAGATCTACAGGGAAGCTTACGGCGACTTTGATTTTGAGCATCTTATGGACTTAAAGCACAAATATATCGACGAAATTATAGGGGACAACGGTTTTCCGCCCAAAAAGGGAATAACCGAGATACTTGAAAAGGTGACAGCAAAGGGATATGTGACGGCGGTAGGCTCGTCAACAAGAGAATGGGCAGTAAAGGAATTCCTCGGCAAGATAGATGTGCTGCGATTTTTTGATATTTTTGTCTGCGGAGATATGGGGCTTAAAAGCAAGCCTGCTCCCGATATTTTCCTTGCCTGTGCGGATAAAATGGGGCTTGTTCCCGCTGACTGCTTTGTGCTGGAGGATTCGATAAACGGTATAAAGGCAGCGCACGCCGCAGGAATGAAGCCTGTTATGATCCCCGATATGATTGCTCCCACTGAGGAGATAATGCCAATGCTATATGCGCTGAAACCGTCGCTCGTTGAAGCGGCTGAGCTTTTCTGAGGTGTTTACATGATACCCGATAATATTGAAGCCTATATCTTTGACCTTGACGGCACGCTGATAGACTCAAACGGCGTGTGGAAAGAGATCGACAGGCTTATTTTTGAGAAAAACAATGTCAGTCTTTCCGACACCGAGCTTAATGCGGCGGCTGCCATGAATTACAGCGATTTTCTCGGATTTCTGCGGTCATATGGCATTGTCTATACTCTTGATGAGCTGAAATCCGAGCTGGACGGCTATGCGGTCATAAAATACAGCAGCGAGATAAAGCTGAAAAGCGGTGTCAAAGAATATCTTGACAAGCTAAAAAAAGCAGGGAAAAAGATATTTCTTGCCACTGCTTCCCCCGAAAAGCTATATGCCCCTGTGCTGAAAAATAATGTGGTTTACGGATATTTTGACGGATTTGTTACCACGGAAGAGGCAGGAGCGGAAAAGGACTGCCCCGACATATATCTGCTTGCCGCAAAAAAATGCGGTGCGGAGCCGCATAACTGCGCCGTTTTTGAAGATATCCTCAGTGGGATTAAAAGTGCAAAGTCCGTAGGAATGTTCACCGTGGGAGTTTATGACAGCTGTTCCGCCGACGAAGCCGATTCGATAAAAAATGCGGCAGATATGTATATAATGGATTTTAAAGAGCTGCTTTGAGCGGCAATATGACTGATTGGAGATTTTATATTATGGATAAGCGTTACGCAGTTCTGATAGACGCTGACAATGTTTCGGAAAAATACATCAAGCCAATACTTGACGAGATATCCAACGAGGGCGTTATCACCTACAAGCGTATTTACGGCGACTGGACACGCCCTGCACTTGCTTCATGGAAGCAGGCACTTCTGAACCACAGCATTACGCCAATTCAGCAGTACAGCTACACCACGGGGAAAAACTCTACAGACTCCGCCATGATAATCGACGCTATGGATATTCTTTATTCCCATAATGTTGACGGTTTCTGCATAGTTTCCAGCGACAGCGACTTTACAAGGCTTGCGGCAAGGCTTCGTGAGTCGGGTATGCACGTTGTGGGAATGGGTGAAAAGAAAACGCCCAACCCGTTTATCGCAGCCTGTAACAGGTTTGTTTATCTCGAAAACCTTGCACAGGGCGAGGTGAGCGATACTGCCGAGCAGGATAAGGACAAATCGGACGATGAAGTTCACGAGGTTGTCAAGACAAAAACTATCAAGAATGCTATCTGTTCAATTATCGGCGAGGTCTCCGATGATGACGGCTGGGCATCTCTCAGCGAGGTGGGAAATATCCTGCTGAAGCGTTATCCCAGCTTTGATGTGCGAAACTTTGGCTTCCAGAAGCTGACACCGTTCATCAAGTCTCTCGGCAAATTCGAGATATACTCCATTCCCTCTGAAAAGGGCAATGTTAAGGTAATGTATGTCAGAGTAAAATGATACTGAAAGGAAGATCATTATGAAATACACCATTAAATCAGACAAGCTTACAGCAGTTATCGACAGCTTCGGTGCGGAGCTTTGCTCCGTAAAGGACGCATCGGGCAGGGAATACATATGGACAGCCGAGGACGTGTGGAAGCGCCATGCTCCTCTGCTTTTCCCATTTGTATGCAACACTGCTTCAAAGAAATATACCGTAAACGGCAAGGAATATGCTCTTTCCAACCACGGCTTCACCAGAGACACTGATTTCCCGACAGCTGAAAGCACTGACAGCGCTGTGGAGCTTTCATACAAATCCGATGACAGCACAAAGGCACATTATCCCTATGATTTTGAGTTTTCGGCAAAGTATTCGCTTTCGGGCAGCGTGCTGAGTGTTGCTCTCACAGTCAAGAATACAGGCAGTGAGGATATGCCTTTCTTCATCGGCGGACACCCCGGTTTCCTCTGCCCCTTTGACGGCGAGGACAGCACCTTTGAGGATTATGACGTGGTTTACGAGAAGAACGAGACCATCGTTCAGCACCTTGCTGACAAGGACATCACTGTTCTTGAAAACGGCAGCAAGGTACACGTTACAAGAGAGCTTTTTGCCAACGATGTTTTCATGAAGGATAAGCCTGCTTCCTCAGCTGTTTCGCTTGTCAGCGAAAAGAGCGGCAGAGCCGTGACCGTAAAGTATGATAACTCAGGCTGCATTGCAGTGTGGTCACCCTATGACGAAAGAGGAACATTTGTTTGCCTGGAGCCTTGGGCACAGGCTCCCGTTTACTGCTGCGACACCGAGGAGCTTACAAAGATGCCTCACGCACAGCACCTTGCAGCAGGCGAGACCTACACATTCAAATTCGATATCGAAATAAAGGAATAATTTATACAACGGTGCTGCGCTATGCAGTGCCGTTTTTAGGGTAAGGATATTATGATTAAACCTGAGATCGAAAGAAAATTTCTTATAAACCGGTCGGCAGAGCTGGACAGCCACTGCATCGCAAGGATCGAGATTGTCCAGACTTATCTTGTCAAGCCCGACCCCGATATACAGCGCAGGGTGCGTTCCATGACGAAGGACGGCGTTTGCCGCTACTATTACACCGAGAAAAAGTTCGTCAGCCCTATTGAACGTCAGGAAAATGAACGTGAGATATCCGCTGAGGAATATAATGAGCTGCTTTGTCAGGCGGACGATTCACTTGTGCCTATCATCAAAACACGGCGCATACTGCCCTATGAAGGACAGAATTTTGAGATCGACAGCTATCCCTTTTCCGACGAGCTTGCAACAATGGAGCTGGAGCTTGAAAATGCCGAACAGCACATCAGCTTCCCGCCCTTTGTAAGTATTATCAAGGAGGTAACGGGGGATAAGAGATATTCAAATGCAGTTCTTGCCGCCAATGGCTGCTTCCCTGAGAATTAAGCGGCGTTACGGAGGTCAATATGAAAAAAAGGATACTTGCCGTTGCCTGTGCAGCACTGCTTCTCACAGCCTGCGGAGCAAAAAGTGAAAACGCTTCGGAATCGGCTTCCGACAGCACTTTTGAAACGGAAAGCTCGAAGATCATAACCGATGATGTGTTTGAGGCGGCTTCTTTTGAGTCTGCGCAGTCCTCTGACGGTGCCTTTTCCGAGTATAATCTGGAGCTTAAAGGTGCCAAGGAAAATTACATGGCAATAATCCGCCGTGGTGAATTTGATGACGAAATATCGGTAACTCTGGAGAATAATCAGTATCAGAGCAGCAGCTTTGTGATAACTGCGCCCTCGGGCTATGAGCCGTTTTTCCCCTATACTCAGGCGCAGGCATCGACTATTGTGAATGTTATTTCAAATGATATCACTGACGATTATATCCCCGACATAATCCAGTTTACCTTTTATGTGACGCAGGAGGAGATAGACAAAGGCTCTGACCTGTCTTATTCTGTCAGCAGAATGTACACTATTGATGAAAACGGCGAACTGAGGGAGATAACCATTAAGGCTGATGACAGCGAGGGGGCTGACACCGAGAAGGATATTTCCGATATCCTTGACCAGGTGCACCTTTACCACACCGAGCCTGATAAGTTCATCTATGAAATGGTGGTAGATGATACCAATGTCTATGATGAAAACGGCGAACTGAAGCCTATCGGAGACCGTGTTACCCTTAAAACGCTGACCTTTGACTACAGCGTTCCATGCTTTGTGGCAGGCGAGGCGGAGATATCCGAGGATGACCCACTTTATTTCGGATATGCCTACTGGGCAGCTGCCAACACCGAAGCGCAGTATTTTATCATGACCACTTTCAACATTACCGACTGGGAAAATTATGTTGAAAAGACAAATGACGCAACAGGCAGCTCGGAGTATTATTTTAAGATAGATGACAGCAGATTTAAGTCGGTCGATGACCTGCTGCCCTATCTGGAAAATGTTTTCACCGCCAGCACCGCAGAGCGCATTTTCAACGATGCGCCGCAGAAATACTGCGATATTGACGGCAGCCTCTACGGCATTGCAGGAGACGGCGGTATGGACTTTACCCTCGGAACGCTTACCTTTACCGATGTTGAGGTATTGTCAGACAGAATGATATTCCGTTCCCGTCAGGAAAAATATACCGAGGACGGCGACCCTGCGGGATATACCGACGGCGGCAATTTCGTTATCACAAAGCAGCCCGATGGCAGCTGGAGAGTGAGCCAGTACAGATATCCGTATTCAAACAACTGACAGGAGGTATCTTATGAAACTTTTTATTATCCGTCACGGCGACCCCGATTACACCATTGACTCACTTACCGAAAAGGGCAGAAAGGAAGCGGCGCTGCTGGCGGAAAGACTTAAAAATGTTAAGATAGATCATTTCTACGTATCTCCGCTGGGACGTGCCCAGGCGACGGCTAAATACACCCTTGACGCTATGGGCCGCACAGCTGAGACCTGTCCGTGGCTCCGTGAGTTTGATGCTCATGTCAAAGATATCCACACAGGCGAGGAACGTATCCCGTGGGATATGCTTCCCGAGGACTGGACGAAGATAGCCGATTATTACGACAAAGACAAATGGTATGATGTTCCCCAGATGGCTGAGGGCCACGTTATTGACGAGGCGAAAAATGTATATGACGGCATTGACGGCATTCTGGCACGTCACGGCTATGAGCGTGATGGCAACATCTATAAAGCTGTGAGACCCAACAGGGAGACTGTTGCGCTGTTCTGCCATTTCGGCGTGGAGTGCGTTATGCTGGGGCATTTGCTGGGAGTATCTCCCATGGTGCTGTGGCACGGATTTTGTGCGGCTCCCACATCGGTAACTGTGCTTACCAGCGAGGAACGCCGTGAGGGCAAGGCATATTTCAGAGTGAACACCTTCGGCGATACGGGACATCTTTATGCAAAGGGTGAGGAGCCTGCATTTGCGGCAAGATTCTGCGAAACATTTGATTCAGATGAAAGACACGACTGACAGACAGGGGGAACTTGAATGAAAATTCCGACCAAAAGACTTACCGCAGCGCTGGCGGCACTTATGATGTGCATTTCCTGTACTGCCTGCGGCGACAAACAGACTGATGATATCCAGACGGATACCTCTGAGATCGTCACTTCAGCTGCGAAGACTGAAAGCTCGGAGACTGCGGCAACTGCCTCAGATTTCTTTGACAATGAGGATTATGACCCGCTTTCCGATGATTATGACCCATACGGCGGCGGAGGGGCTGCCACTGTTGCGGAGACTTCTTTCAGGCTCGATACCGAGAATAAAACAGAAGAGGGATCCAAAGCAGTTTCTGTATCTGAAACGGAAAATAAGCAAAGCGATAAGACCGAGACTGTAGCGGAAACGTCAAAGTCCTCAGACAAGGCAGTCAGCAAATCTCAGTCAGAGGGAACAGATGCGCAGCTTACAATATCCGTTCCCAACGGCTGGAGCGACGGAACGGCGGATTATTCTCAGATAGACGGAACCGTTAAAAACAAAGGAAAATCGGTGGTTGACGGCTGGACAGCTGTTATATCGCTGGGCAGCGGTGCTTCCGTTGAGCAGTCGTGGAACTGCGACATTGCCGTAAAGGACGGAACATTTACTATTACCCCTGTGGAGCATAACCGCTCCATTGACCCCGGCGGAGAGGGCACATTCGGTTTTATCGTTAAAAATCCCGGCAAGATCGATACGGATAATGCAAAGCTAACATTTGGCACAAGCGAATATACCGCTGTCGGCGGAAATAATAACAGCGGAAATTCGGGCGGCACATCAAAGCCTGCTGCCAATCCTACCGCAAAGAAAGTACCTGAGCCAACTACCGATGACTGGCTCTCCGTCAAGGGCAACAAGATAGTTGATTCAAGCGGAAATGAGGTCTGGCTCACAGGTGTGAACTGGTTCGGATATAATACGGGAACCAATACCTTTGACGGCCTTTGGACTTGTGACCTGAACAGCTCGCTTTCCGAGATAGCAAACAGGGGTTTTAATCTTCTGAGAGTGCCAATATCCACTGAGCTTATCAACAGCTGGGCGGCGGGGGAGTATCCCACAGCAAACTTCAATCACGCCACTAACGACTATCTGGTGGGCATGAACAGCCTTGAGATATTTGACTATGTTATAGGTCAGTGCCGTGCCAACGGTATCAAGATAATGATAGATATCCACTGTGCCAAGACCGATGCCATGGGTCATATGAAAAATATGTGGTACGATGGCGATGTTACCGAAAAGGATTATCTTGATGCTCTTTCGTGGATCGCTGAGCGTTATAAGAATGATGACACTATCATTGCCTATGACCTTGAAAATGAACCTCATGGCAAGGCAAATGAAGATCCCCGTGCCAAGTGGGATTCCGGCAAGGACAGCGACAACTGGAAGTACATAGCCGAAAAGGCAGCAATGGCAGTTCTGAACGAAAATCCTCACGCCCTTGTAATGGTCGAGGGTATTGAGATATATCCCAAGGACATCAAGAAAAACGGTGATTTTTCGTCAACAAACCCTTCCGATTATTATAGTACATGGTGGGGCGGAAACCTCCGAGGCGTAAAAAACGATCCGATTGATCTTGGCAAGTACAACAGCCAGCTGGTGTATTCGCCACATGACTACGGTCCTGCGGTATATCAGCAGGAATGGTTCAAGGGAGATTACACATTCGACTCACTCAAAAAGGACGCATGGCAGGACAACTGGCTGTACATCTATGACACAAACACAGCTCCGCTGCTTATAGGTGAGTGGGGCGGATATATGAGCCAGCCCAATCTGAAATGGATGACATATCTGAGGCAGCTTATCAAGGAAAAGCGGATAAATCACACATTCTGGTGCTTTAACGCAAATTCGGGAGATACAGGCGGACTTGTAAAGGACGACTTCACCACCTGGGACGAGGAAAAATACGAGTTTGTAAAGGAAGTTCTCTGGCAGGAGGACGGCAAATTCGTGGGACTTGACCATAAGATACCTCTCGGAGAAAACGGTAAGTGCCTTGGTGAATAATGAAAAAACTCGGAGCTTTTTATGCTCCGAGTTTTTGTTTTAACTAAACTTTTGCAAAAAAAATCAGCCCGTATGGACTGATTTTTTTGTTACCTTAAAATTACTCAGCAGCAGCTTCAGCTTTGGGGCTGTTTCCGCCGTTCTTCTTTTCCTCAAGCCATACCCACAGAGGACCTGCGATGCAGATAGTGGAATAGGTACCTGAGATAAGACCTATCATCATGGGGAAGGAGAAGGAGATGATGGAATTTACGCCGTAAACCATTGCCACGATAGTTACTACCAGCATTGTTGCAATAGTTGTAACAGAGGTGTTGATGGAACGGGTAAGTGACTGGTTTGTACTGAGATTTGTAAGCTCTGGAAGGGAAAGCTTGTCCTTGTAGAGGGTCTTGTTTTCTCTGATACGGTCGTAGATAACGATGGTATCGTTGATGGAGTAACCGAGGATAGTAAGGATAACTGCCATGAAGTTTGCATCAATTTCCATACCGAAGATAACGAATGTGCCGTAAACAACGATTATATCATGGAAAAGTGCGATGACAGCGCAGATGCCAGCCAGCCAGCCGCCGATGTTCTTGAATCGGATAGCGATGTAAAGGATAAGAACGATAGCCGCAAATACTGCCGCAACAATACACTTCTGGAAGAATTCCTTACCGGAAGAAGGTGAAACGTCGGTGGATTCTGCCATCTGGAGACTGTTATCTGCATATTTCTCTTCAAGAGTGTCATTGAGGACGATCTGCTTGTCAGCAGTCAGACCCGAATTTGAGAGAAGAGAAAGCTGAATGTTATTCTTTCCTGTGTTAAAATCCGTACCTGTGGTAACTTTTACCTGAATGCCGTCCAGAGCCTCTTCTGCGTCAGCCGCAAAAGCATTGCTGTCGATATCTCCCTCATAAAGATAGGTGATAAGAGTACCGCCCTTGAACTGGATATCAAGCTTTGCGCCAAAGATAAATGTTGAAAGAATGCTGAAAATGACGATAATGCCTGAGATTATAAAATAGATCTTTCTATTCTTTATATAATCGAACTTGAATTTTGTCTCACTCATTTCTTAGCACCTCCGTAAAGCCTTGGATTTCTGAATGCCTTGAATCCTGAAAGGGACATAAGCATGAGTCTTGAACAAAGAACGCCGAAGAACAGGTTAAGGACAGTACCTGTAAGGAGCGTAAATCCGAATGAGTAGATCGTACCTGCGGTCGAAGGACCGAACATAAAGAATACAAAATGAAGTGCCTTGGAGCAGATGCTGTCGGGAGTTCCGAATGCACCCATGAGTATGATAGCTACCAGGATCATTGTAACGTTTCCGTCAAGGATCGCTGAGAACGCACGCTGATAACCGCTGTTGAGAGCACCGTCAAGAGTCTTGCCGTTGGTGATCTCCTCCTTGATTCTTTCGGCTGTGATAACGTTTGCGTCAACGCCCATGCCGACTGCAAGGATAATACCTGCGATACCGGGAATTGTAAGAATGCTGCTGTCCTTGAATCCAAAATAGCCTGAAACGAATGCCAGTGTTCCTGCTACCTGACCTGCAAGGGAGATAACTGCAACCACACCGGGAAGCTTATAAACAGAGATCATGAAGACAGCGATAAGTGCAAATGAGATAAGACCTGCAACTACCATTGCTTCCAGAGCGCCCATGCCAAGGCTGGGGGATATGGTAGAGAAGCTTGCTGTAACAAGCTTGAATGGGAGCGCACCGGAGTTTATCTGATCTGCAAGCTTCTTTGCGCTGTCGGCGTCAAAGTTGCCTGAGATAGTCGCATTACCGTCACTGATAACAGCGTTAACGGTAGGAGCAGAAATATAAGTATCGTCCATCCAGATGGAAATTCTGCCCTGCTCCTGATAAAGTCTTGCTGTGGCATCGGCAAATTTCTTTGCGCCTTCATCTGTAAGCTTGAGGGCAACCATCCACTGTGTTCCCGAAGAGCTTGACTGCTCATATGCGGCATAAGCCTCGGAAACGTCCTTGCCTTCAAGGATAACGTTCTCGGCGGTAACGCCTGAGGGATGATTGTATTCATCAAGCTCAAGACCTTCTCTGAAAGTAAGCTGTGCGGTCTCGCCCAGCTCCTTTACAGCAGCTTCGGGGTCGAAATCCTCCTCGCCTTCCTTCCAGGGGAAGCGGACGATTATACGGTCATTGTTGTAATCAACATAAGCCTCGTAATCAGTGATGCTCAGGTTGATCATACGCTGGACAAGAACTTCCTTAGCGGCGTCCAGCTGTTCATCGGTGGCGTCAAATCCTTCGGGGGGAGTGAACGTAACATCTACGCCGCCCTTGATATCAATACCGAAGCGTATGTCGTCAACGCCCTTGATGTAAACTGTTTCGTTATCGCCGTAAAAACTGCTGAAGCCGAATATAACGGATAGCGTGAACGCCGCTATCAGCAGGAATACAACGAAAAATACAGGCTTGCTAACCCTTTTCACCTTTTTGACCATTCCTTTCCTGATGCCGCAGAATCATTGATAATGTTTGTGGGCACCGTATATACAGCCGAAATTGCATACGACCGCAATTATCGTTTTATTATAACATTTTTTTGTATATATGTCAATACCTTAAAATCCAAGTTTTCATTGATTTTTGCAAAAAAAACGGATTTAAGAAAAATGCTTGTCTGTATGAAAATGGTTTTAAACCAAAACATTTCCGATAATAATAAGAACAGCTGCTCATATAATATTACTGCAAACCCCATAAGACGCAAACGCAAAGCGCACGGCGTCGGAAATATAACAAATAAAAAGGAGCAATCAATTATGAAAAACGATAACCTTACAGCACAGGGCAGAGAGACCCTCGAAAGATTCAAGATGGAAGCAGCTAATGAAGTCGGCGTTAACCTGAGAAATGGTTACAACGGCGACCTTTCCGCAAGAGAAGCAGGTTCCATCGGCGGTATGATGGTCAAGAAGATGATCGAGGGTTACAAGCAGGGTCTTAACGGCTAAGCTTTCCTGAAAATATAAGAAAAAGGGATGTATCATGCGGTACATCCCTTTTATTATTATTGAGGACTTTTTTACAGCTCCTTACTATTTTATCTGTGAAAATAAACCTTAAAATTTGTAATTGCCCCTGTTTAAATGTCTTTTAGCTGTCGTGAGTTATGTCTGTTGAGCCGCTTTTAGGTCATGTCCGAGTTTAAGTCCGTCGCCGTCTGAGATGATGTCGTTATACCTGATTCTTTATATTGAGCCTATCAAATATGGCAATTATTCCAATGACTGATCCTGAAATAATATTATTGATACAAATAAAATATACATCTCTCAGATAATTGGGACCATTAAAAAATATCAGATCCATATTATCCGTTCTCATGGCATAAAACTGAAAAATCAACCATCCTGACGATAACATAAAGATAACTGCTAAATATAATAATGTTATTACCCGCCACCTATTATTTTTTTTTATTACCAAAAAACCTAATACATTAAGAATAGGTATTGTTGCAGATTCTATTGGTACAAACATACAATTCAACAAGCCAAATGAAATTCGCAGTAAATCATTACCATCAAATAAAGAAAAGACTCTATTCCAAAAAAGATTCGGCATAGCTATAAGAAAAATAAATATCAAAAATCTAATAAGGTTCTCTTTAACAACTTCCTTATTCATTTAATTCATCACCTGATTGTTATAGTGATTTTATTTCTCCTCCGATGAAGCCACGCCGTCAGCAAAGGCGTAATTTGATTTGCCGCTCTTTTTGATCTTGTACATAGCTGTATCGGCAGATTCAAGCAGCTCTGTGGGATTGGAGCCGTTTTCACGGAAGAACGCAATGCCTATACTACAGTGGATATTGAGTTGCAGTCCTGTGGACTCGGATTTAAAGCCTGCGTTGAGTGTTTTTATCATGTCATCTGCCACCTTGCCTGCATCGCCGATGAGCTTCAGGTTTGTAAGACACATTACAAATTCATCACCGCCAAGACGGCCGCCGAAACCTCTGTCACTAGTCAGTTCCTTGATGGATTCTGCAACAAATTTGAGTACATCGTCACCGCACTTGTGCCCATACTCATCGTTGAAATGCTTGAAATCGTCCAGGTCGATGAACATAAGAGCGTCCAGCGATCTTCTGGATTCTGACTGACGCATTTCCTCGTCAAGACTGCGCAGGAAGCTTGCACGGTTGAAAAGCTGGGTGAGAGCATCGTAATTTGCCTTCTGCATAAGATTGATCGTGCTCTTCTTTTCACGGTCGATATCGGCTATCATTCCGATTATTTTTGAGGGAGTTCCACTCTGATCCTTAAACTTTCGTCCCTGTATCCTGAACCAGCTAAAATCGCCATAGATATTTTTCAGGCGGTATTCGCCCTCCCATTTTTCACCCTCATAAATAAGTATCTTTTCAACATCGTCATTAAAGCGCTTGATGTCGTCCTTATGCACCTTCATTTTATAAAGAAAGCTGTTTGAAATGCTGTCTGTCTGGGCTCTGAAACTGAATTTCTGATTGAAATTGTTTGATACATATACGGTACAGGCTTTGAGGTTTATCTCAAAAACCACATTATCCATCATGGAAACGACGGTTTTGTAACGCTGCTCGCTTTCGTAAATGCTGTCAAACATGGTGTTGAAGGCAGAACCGATCTCGCCGAACTCGTCGTTGGTATTAAGCTCCAGCCTTATTGTTGTGTCGCCTTTATTTTTCTGGTTTATTACACGGATTATCTTGCTCAGAGGTTCGGTGTATGTGATACAGATAAGTATTGCAAGTGCCGAGGTCGTGATACAGAATATGACTACGGCAAATTTTGCTGATTTGAAATCTGCTGAGATATTACCGGAAGCAAGAACATTATCGTAATAGCTTACAACGCTCCAACCCGCCTCGGGAATAGATGTGCCGATAACTGTTTTGCCGTCATATTCGGCGGACAGTGTCTGTGTAACGGAGCTTGTGGTGTAAAAGGGGATAGCATCGGTGATGTTATCGCCTATCTTACGGTATTCAGCAACAGTTGTGAGAGATTTTGGATAGCTTACACTTGAGGAAATGTATTTTCCTGCGGAATCCACCAGAAGCACTGAGGCATAGTTGCTGTAGCCTGTAAGTGATATGGACTTGCATATCTGAGTAAGGTCAATTCTTTCAACAACAAGTCCTATCTGATTGCTCACGCCCGAATAAACACGCTTTACAACGTAAAATGAGCAGGTGTCGCTGTCAGTGGGACCGTATATATGAGAGATGCCGTTGTTGCTGTCTGCTGCGGCGTCAAGCTCCTTGTATCTGTCGCAGTAGGAGCCGATGTCATTGATATCATATGCGGCAAGAACAGTTCCGCTGGTGCTGGTGATGAACATATCCGTAATAAGGTGATTGCGCTTTACTGTGTTGCGTATAGAGTCATTGACCTGCCTGTAATAATCATCATCCAGAGTAAGCTCAGCTCTTTCAATGTATTTTTTCAGATAGTCGCTTGATGCAAATTCCTTTTCGTTAAAGGAAAGATTATGTATAACATCAGCGATATAATCGGCTTTTGTCTCGTTAATGTTTTTTAGAGCCTGCACCTGGGACGCCGATACCTGATCCATAGATATTTTGGAAAGATATACATAAAGGAATATAAGCGGTATCAGAATGATTATCAGGAACAGACTTATCATTTTAAGACGGATCTTCAACAGTTTCCCCTCCATATCCACTGTAGGATATATATATATATAATGTATCAGGTTATGAATAATTTCTTTAGTAACAAAATCAGATGTAAATCAGATGTAAAATTGTATATCCATAATTTTATCATAAATGTACAAATTTGTAAATATCTTTTTGGGCTTTTTAACGCTCTGCCCGAACTTTTGTATGCTTTTCACAAAAAGAGACAGGCTTTTTTTATTTTCAAAGCACAGGGTTCTGCAAAATTCGCACTGTATGAATGATAAGATTAAGCCAGAGACGCACAAATCATGATACAAAACAGACAAACAAAAGAAAGGACTGTAAAAAATGGGAGTAAAAATAGAAAAGGCTGACGGTGAGGTCAGAGCCTTTCTTGACGGAGAGATAGATCATCACTGCGCTCCGTCCATACGCAATGAAATAGATCTGGTGGTGGAAAGCTGTCGTCCCGAAAACCTTATCCTTGATTTCGGCGAAGTGACGTTTATGGACAGCTCGGGCATAGGTCTTGTTATGGGACGCTATCAGGTGATGAAGAACATAGGCGGACGGGTGAGCCTGCAAAATACCCCTGTTCATATCAGGAAAGTGATGCGGCTTGCGGGTCTGGACAGATTTGCCACTATAAACTGAATTGGAGGAATTACATAAAATGGCACATATAGAAAATGAGATGCGTGTTACACTTGCTTCCCACAGCAGCAATGAAGCTGTTGCGAGAAGCGTGGTGACAGCATTTATAATGCAGATGGACCCTTCTGTGGGAGAGCTTGCGGATATAAAGACAGCAGTTTCCGAGGCAGTCACCAATGCCATAGTTCACGGCTACCGGAACAGCAGCGGAAATGTGGAGATACTTTGCAGGATACTTGAGCGGGACGTGCTATACATACGTGTAAGGGACAAGGGCTGCGGCATACCCGATGTAAAGAAAGCAATGGAGCCGCTTTTTACTACCGTTCCCGAGGAGGAGCGTGCAGGGCTTGGCTTTGCGGTCATGGAAAGCTTTATGGACAGTGTTTCCGTCAAAAGCGCAGTGGGAAAGGGGACAAGCGTTACTATGAAAAAGCGCATCCTTTCCGCAAGTCTTATACGTGCCGGAGCTAACGAAAATGAGTGCCGCTGACATCGCTTCCGCAGCTTCCGCAACGGACGAAAAGCTCCGCAGAGACAAGCTTGTTACGGAAAATCTGGGGCTTGTACATCTGTGTGCAAATCGTTTCAGGGGCAGGGGAGTGGAATATGAGGAGCTTTACAGCTCAGGCTGTGTTGGTCTGGTAAAGGCGGCAGGGGCATTTGATGAAGAAAGGGGCGTGAAATTTTCAACCTATGCTGTTCCTGTTATTCTTGGCGAGATAAAGCGTGTTTTCAGGGACGGCGGAACGGTCAAGGTGAGCCGAAGTCTTAAAGAACTTTCAATGAAGGTCACACGGGAAAAGGCTGATTTTATCCTAAAAAACGGCAGAGAACCGACTGTGTGCGAGCTTGCGGACATAATGGGCGAATCGGCTGAGAATATTGCCGAAGCACTTTCGGCGGCATTGCCCTGCATTTCCCTTACGGGCGGTGAGGACGAGGACGGCAGGCAGCAGGATATCCCGTCCCCGTTCCGTGAAGCGGATATTTACGAGGGCATTGCTCTGAGGCAGGTGATGGACAGGCTTTCGGCAGATGACAGACGGCTTATATTCCTGCGGTATTTCAAGGGGCTTACCCAGAGCAGAACGGCGGATATGCTGGGAATGACCCAGGTGCAGGTGTCAAGGAGGGAGAAAAAAATACTGGGAGAGCTGCGGCGGGAACTGGTATGATCTGCAAAATATGAACATGGGTGCTTATGCGAATGCTGAGCACCCTGCTTTTTTATGCTCTGCAAGATAAAGTCTATAGACTGATCGGTAAAAAGTATAAAAGGGTTTCGCTTCTTTCATCTTTCTGAAATAAAAATTATTAATATGATTTTTTTAGAAAAAAACAAGTGTAATTTTTGTTGTAAAATACATATAAAAAATCTTGAAGAAATAAAGTTGATGTGGTATAATATATATAAAATAATCCCAGCTTCGGGAATGTCGGAGGTGTTATTCTGATGAGCGGCAAACTTACGGTGGGTGTTTTTATTCATCATCTGGATAACGATTATTCCAAAGCTTTTCTGAAAGGAACAGCTGCTGCCGCCAACGATCTGGACGTAAATCTTGCTATTTTCCCGGGTCGTGCGCTTGACTGCCAGCTTGCTGACAGGCGATATACGGTTTATGAATATCAGAACAACGTCGTATATAGCTTTGCTTCAAGCAAGTCTATGGACGCACTGATAGTTTCGGCAGGAACTATCGCAACGTGCGTTTCTCACGATGAATTTAAAGAGTTTCTTGGCGGATATGAAGGACTTCCCCTTTTGACAACTGAAACAAAATTTGAAGGCTATCCCTGTATAAGATTATCGGGAAGCGGTATAAAAGAGCTTGTTTCTCACCTTGTTCATGAGCACGGAAGAAAACATATCGCATTTGTAAGCGGTCCGGAGGGCAATACCGATGCTGATGAGCGCCTGAACTATTATAAAGAGGCTCTCGCCGAAAACGGTCTGGAGTTTGATCCTGACCTTGTTACATACGGCAATTTCTCTGAGTACTGCGTTGATATAGTCAGTGACCTTATCGACAGGAACGAAGGCAAGATAGATGCCATCTGCTTTGCCAACGATATGATGTGCCGCGGCGGTTATAAGGCTATTGAAAGCAAAGGTCTGCGTGTGGGCAAGGATATTGCCGTAACAGGCTACGACGATTCCGAGGTAGCAGCAACGCTTAGACCTATGCTCACCACTGTCCGTGCCGATGCTTCAAAGCTGGGCTACAGGGCAGTTGAGGAAGCTGTGCATATGGCAAAGGGTGAAAAGGTCGAGGATATCTGCATTGATTCCATACCCGTTTTCAGATTTTCCTGCGGATGCATCTCTCAGGCTGAACAGAAGGTAACGCTTGATAACCTTGATGAAGCTTCCGTAAGAAAGGCTGTTGATAATATTCTTTCCGAGCATATCCAGAGGTACGAAGTCAGCATGAGAAAGCATGACTGCATAAAGCGTCTCCATGAATTTGCACATAAGCTCATGTCCTATGCGGCAGGTGCGGATATCTCTGTTGAAGAGCTTTTTTCCAAATCCTATTTTTCAAGGATAATGGATTCGGATATCTGGAAGCTGGTATCTCCCGAGGCGTTTCTCAGGATAATGAAGAGCATCCGCTCCGCATCTCTTTCCGCCTGCGAGGGCAATATGATGGGAAGAAAGCTCAATGTGCTGAAAATACTTGAGGGCAGCATGGAAGTTGCTTCCGAGTGCATAGTAAATATGCACTACACCACTATGAACGATATTACATTCACACACTTCCTTATCGGTAATATCACAAAGGATATGACCATTTATGACAGTGATGATGAAAAGTGTTACTTCTCTATTGTAAATGACCTTTACCGTGCTCATGTTGACAGCAGCTTTGTTTATACATTTGAGAAGCCTATTATCCATGACCCCGAGAGTGAGTGGAAGCTCCCCGAAACTATTCTGCTGAGAGCGTATAATGACGGCGACAAGCTGGCTGCCGTTACAGGCGAGGCGTGCAAGCTTCCTTCCAGCAGGATCATTACCAACCAATACACTCCCAACGGCCGCAACCGTATAATGGTCGTTTCTCCGCTGTTCATGAACGAGGAACAGTATGGCGTTATAGTCTGCGAGATGGAAAATGAGTATTTTACATATATTTACTCAATCACACCCCAGATCTGCTCCGCTATAAAGCTTACAAACCTTGTTGCAAAGCTTGAAAGCTCTCTTGACGCTGCGCAGAGCAGAAACAATGTCCTCAACAGAATGTCTATGATAGACGAGCTTACAGGCGTTTATAACAGGCGTGGATTTTTCGTGTCCGCAAACAGGATACTCAAAGCTCCCGAAAACGAGGGCAGGCAGGCTGCCATTATCTTCGGCGACCTTGATAATCTTAAAAAGGTCAATGATACTTTCGGTCACGATGACGGCGACTATGCGATCGTTTCCTGCGCAGAGTTCCTCAAAAAGAGCCTGAGAACCACAGATGTTGTGGGGAGAATAGGCGGCGATGAGTTTGCGGCATTTGCAATATGCGATGATGCTGATATAATCGCTCAGCTTCCGACAAGAATAAAGGGTATTGCTGCAAAGCATAACGAAGCCAGCGACAAGCCGTACAATGTAACGGTAAGTATCGGTATTTATCCTATAATCTGCTCACCCGAGCTTAATATCCAGGAATTTATGGATAAGGCTGACAATGCACTTTATGAGGACAAGAAGAAGAAAAATCCAGACATTATGAAGCACAATATGTGAGTTAAATTAAATGTTTGCGAAGGCTGATGCTGCTGATGCGGTGTCAGCCTTTTGCGTAATGAGCAATAATTATGGAGGGTCAGATATGATAAAGGTGATAGGCTTCGATATCGGCGGAACGCTGATGGAATACAAAAATATGCCCAATGTCTGGATAGACTATTATAAAACAGGCTTTGAAACGGTGCGGGACAGGCTGGGACTTCACATTTCAGACGATGACATAGCAAGGTCGGTGGAGGTACTGAGAGGTTATAACCCAAAGGTGAAATACCGTGAGGAGGATATTGCTCCCGAGGTCATATTTACCGATGCCACATCTCATTGGAAATGCAGCTTTCACCTTGAAAAGGTGATAGATATTTTTTACCGCTCCATGGGGCTTGTGCCGTATATCTATCCCGATACTGTAAGTACTTTGAAACAGCTCAGGGCGGACGGGTATAAGATAGCCACTCTTACAGATGTTGCCACAGGAATGCCCGATGAGCTTCACAAGAGCTATTTTCCCGAGCTTATGCCCTATTTTGATATGTACGTTTCCTCGCTTTCCTGCGGATACAGAAAGCCCAATCCAAAAGGCCTGTCGGATATTGCGGAGCATTTCGGCGTATCGCCTGCGGAAATGGTTTTTATCGGCGACGAGCAAAAAGATATAATTGTTGCCAAGCGCTTTGGCTGTATGTCTGTGCTTATTGACAGAAAGGGCAGAAATGCTGATTTCGGTCAGGAGCATACTATTATGAATCTCACTCAGCTTGAAGAAATACTGTAAAAGTAAAACAGCTCTCTGTCATTGTGATGTGCACATAACAGAGAGCTGCTTTTTTAGGTGATTATACGTAATATTGCGCCTGAGCCTTGAACATCTCGGCATAGATGCCGTCATGCAGATGAACAAGTTCCTCGTGAGTTCCCGATTCCTTTATGGTACCGTCGGAAAATACCGCTATCCTGTCGCAGAATTTGCAGGAGGACAGGCGGTGAGAGATATAGACCGCTGTTTTTCCGTGAACCAGGTCGTTGAACTGGCGGTATATCTCGTATTCAGCCACAGGGTCAAGGGCTGCGGTGGGTTCGTCAAGTATTACCACGGGAGCGTCTTTATAAAGCGCACGGGCAATAGCCATTTTCTGCTGCTCGCCGCCCGAAAGCTCCACGCCGTCCTTGTCAAACTGTTTGAACATCATAGTGTCCCTGCCCTTGGGGAGAGAGTTTATCTTGTTCAGAAGTCCGACCTTTTCATAAAGCTCGTCAACCTTTTCGGGGGAGTCCTTTTTACCAAGCAGAATGTTATCCTCGGCGGAAAATGCCAGAAGCTTGAAATCCTGGAAAACTACCGAGAAGCACTTCATATATTCGTCATAGTCGTATTCACGGATATTCACGCCGTCCAGAAGTATCTCGCCGCTTGTTACATCGTACAGTCGGCACAGAAGCTTTATGAATGTGGTCTTTCCCGCACCGTTAAGCCCTACGATGGAAAGCTTTTCGCCGCTGCGGAGCTTTATGGAGATATCATGCAGGACTTCCTTGTCCGCTCCCGGATATTTGAAGCTTACATTCCTGAACTCTATCTCGTGGCTGCCGTTTAAGTCTGCGATCTTTCTTGTGCCCTTTTCCATGGCAGGGGGATAGTTCATGAACTTGATTATCTCGTACATATAGCTGCTGCGCTTGACGATATCCTGAAAGCCCATTATTATAGCCTGCATGGAGCTGTAAAGTGTTCCGCCTGAGGCAAGCAGCTGGGAAAATACGCCGATGGTGATTTTTCCTGTGATGGCAAGCACGCCAAGGTAGAAATATGTGCCGAAATCACGGAGAACACTTATTATAATGTCAATGATATTCAGGGGATATTTCTTGTCGTTTATGTTCTGCCAGTAATCGCCCAGACGTTTTATCTGTGCGGCGGATTTTTCAAGCATCATGCCTGCCGCACTGTAAAGACGGATATCCTTGCCGTAGTGGAAATCCTCCATTTCCCAGCAGATGTACCAGAAAATGCGGTCTATCCCCGAAAGCTCCGAGAAGTTCTTGATGTCGATATCGTTTTTCTTTGCGTTTATCACAGCCGACGCTGCCAGAAGTACTATTATGATAATGAGCAGAACGGGAGCGGTGAGTATCATTACCGTTATTACGCCCAGAAGCTTCAGCACGTTTGAGACTATGTTGAAGAAAGCGCTTGCAATGTTGTGTGTTCCGCCTGACCACTGTATTCCCTCACGGGCTTTCTGTATCTGGTCAAGAGCCTGTTTGTTTTCGGTCAGCGTGAAGTCTATCTTCATGCAGAGCTGGGATATCTCCTCGCTTGCGGCGTTCAGGAACATATCCTCTGTTTTTTGCAGCTGTATGTTTATAACGCTGTTAAGTCCCATAAGCAATATCTGTGACATTACCATTGCCGCACCGTAAAATACAATGATGCGGATATCCTTTTCGGGTGCGGTCATGGCGTTTATCAGCAGCGGGAGAAATATTATCTCCGCAAAGGGAACGGCTGCACCGATGATCACGTTCAGCACCGACAGGGGAATGTATGATTTTTTGTACTGTTTTATCTGTCGGAAGCAGTATTTCAGCGATTCCTTGGTGGGCGATATTTTTTTGTCAGCCATTTGAAGTCACCTCCTGACACGGTACATCGAAAATGTCCTTGTCCTCAACGTAATATTGTGCCTGAACACGGAACATATCTGCATAAGCACCGTCAGCTTCCATAAGGGAGTCGTGAGTGCCTATCTCCACCATTTCGCCGTCCTTGAACATTGCCACTCTGTCGCAGAAGCGAGTGGAGGAAAGACGGTGGGAGATATATACTGCCGTGCGGTCGCCTACAAGCTCATTGAAGCTCTGATAAAGCCTGAATTCAGCCAGAGCGTCCAGTGCGGCGGTAGGTTCGTCAAGGACTATTATCTTACTCTTTTTATAAAGCGCTCTTGCAAGGGCAAGCTTCTGCTTTTCGCCGCCTGAAAGGTCAACTCCGTCATCATAGAGGACTTTCAGCAGCTCGGTATCAACGCCCTTTTCCAGCTTGTCGAGCTTGTCGCCCAGACCTGCAAGACGCAGCATTTTTTCAGCCTCTGCCTTATCGGTATTGAAAGGTTCCTTCATGGAAACATTTTCCGCTACAGGGAATGCAAATACCATTACGTCCTGAAAAGCGGGAGCAAAAAGCTCATAGTATTCCTTGCGGTCAAATTTGCGGATATCGGTGCCGTTCATAAGGATACAGCCCTCGGTCACATCGTAAAGCCTGAGCAAAAGCTTGATAAATGTGCTCTTTCCTGCGCCGTTCAGACCCACAACCGCAAGCTTTTCGCCTGCATGAAGCGTAAGGTTCACGTTTTTCAGGGCATATTTTTCCTGACCTCTGTATTTAAAGGAAACATTCTTAAATTCAAAGGTATATTTGTCCGCAGGGGGAATGGGGATAGTCTGTGCCTTGTCATCAACAGAGGGAATATCCATAAAGCTGCGGTAATCATCGGTATGTGCGCTTCTCTCACGGAGGGCGGACAGCGCCTGCAATATCTCGTTTATGGCATTGGAGAAAGCCGCAGCACTGGCGGTATAGAGTGTAAAGTTACCTATGGAAAGTCCGTTGAACACCACGCTGTAAACAAGCCAGCCTATGATTATCAGCTGCCGCAGCAGAGATATACCGTGAGCAAAAATGGTGTTGTATATCCAGTACTGGCGGGACTTTATCCAGTGGCGAAGCTCCTCGTCGTAAACGTCTATCTGCTTTTTTGCCAGATATTTCTGCATACCGAACAGGCGGATATCCTTTGCATAGGAAAAATCGGTCGTAACGTTTTCCATGTATTCCAGCTTGCGCCAGTGGGGCATCATAGCGTCCCACATTTCCTTTTTGTCCTTTTTGCGTATATAGTCAAAGAACAGGAACTGGGCAAAGGAAAGCACTACTATTATAAGGATTATCCAGGGGTTAAAGGTGGTCATGATTGCTACTGCAATGGTAACGGATATTATCTGCACGCCCATTACCTGCATATAAGTCATCATTCCCTGAACGCCCTGCCAGTCGCCTGCGGTGGCTCTTTTGGCTTTCTGGAGCCTGTCGAGCATCTCGGGAGTTTCCAGAGCCTCATACTCCATGCCCAAAGTTTTTGCGATACGCTCCTTGATTATCATAAGCCTTACATATGTAAAGCCTACGCTCATTTTCATAGACGATACGGTGTTGAGCCACATGAACAGAAGCTCAGCTGCCGAGGTAATAAGCGTAAGATACAGCAGAGGCTTTATATCCTTATCGGGGGAGCTTGCCTGCTGTTCTATCATATCTATTACAAGCTTACCGATGAAGCTCCACAGATAGGTCATTGAAGCTGCGGCGATACTGCCCGTGATAATAAACAGGATAAGAGATTTCCTGTATTTGACGAATTTTCCGAGAATATAGCGGCAGTTGCTTATAACGCCGTATTCCTTGTGAAATTCATCGGTGTTTTCATCTTTTTTATTGCGTTTAAAAAAGTTCACTCTGTATCATACCCCTTTCAGTCATATGTTATGGTATCATTTGTTTTTTTCAGAAAAGAAAGATCCTCACGTTTGAACCATGCTTCATCATCCCAGCTGATCTGATTCTGATATGAGCTTGGCGATGATATCATCATATCCGCACATATTATTATCATTATTGGTGCAACTGTCAGTACAGATGAAGTTCGGTATATACTGTCGCTTTTATTGTCCTCATTTATAATGCTGCCTTTTGAAAATGTGCCATTAAATTTACAGAGAAAATCAAGCGATTTTTCTGCCTTTTCTACAGGAATATCCAGAAGCTTTGCAACGGTTTTGGCACGGACAGCCTCCTGCCACTTTAATGTCAGCATATATTGAAGTATTTTCAGGTTTGTTTTATCCCCGAGGAATGCAAAAAGCTCAGCTGCTTTGTCGGTTACTTTCAAATAATTTGCAAGGCCCTCCTTCGGCTGCTTAACAAGGAAATAATATTCCAGGTTTTTGTTAAGACGCATATAGGTAAAGCCTGCTTTGCTGCTGATTTCCGATACGGTGACGGTATCTTTTTCGTCAAGCTCCGGGCGGTCATAATATGATCTGGTAGATGCCCATGCAGCGAGTTGTATAGCCCATGCGTAATTCAGCGCCTGTTCAAAGAACTCTTCCTTGCTGCTGTCGGAATCTGTCACTATATTCTGCAGCTCATCAATGATCTTCTGGACTGTGGAAGTATCCTCTTTTGCTCTGCCGTAAAGATAATCTATCGACACACCGAAAAAGTCTGCGATCTTTGGAAGAAGGTCGCCGTCGGGATAGCTGCCGTTTTCCCACTTGCTGACTGCCTGCGGGCTTACACCCAGATGAGCCGCAAGAGTATCCTGTGTTACGCCATGCTCCTTGCGAAGCTTCTGAAGCTGTGCTGAAAATGTTGTGTTCATATCCAAGACCCCTTTTGTTTGATTTGACTACAGTATATCACAAGCGGCAGTTGATGTAAATTGCTGATTTACACTATCGTTCTACTTTTGGCATATATATCCCGATTTATCAACCTCAGGTAGAATTTGCGCATCAAAACAAAAAAGCCGCACTTCCCATACAGGAAATGCGGCGGTTTAACGCATATACACTGTCAGACGTTCGCAAGATCGGCAGACAACAGCTTTTCCTTATATGATGACACATATTTTGTTCCGAATGTTGATATATTGAGATGTACGAACATATTGCCTGCCTCCTTTCATAATAATATGTTTGCAGTATATCACAACAAAATGCACTTGTCAATACATTTTTGCCAACAAAATGAAAAATCTCTCGCAGTTCATGGTAACAGATGTTTTGGAGAATATGATTTCACTTGCGGATAATTAGGATATGTATTTGTGAGATATGTCAGAATATAATGAAAAGATTGTATAAAATGCTCGGTTGTCAAAAGGCGGAAACTGTGTTATAATTAAATCGGGGACGGCACCCATAACAAAAAACAGCACACAACCGAATACATGATGACAAAAGGGGGAGATACCCATAGGAAAAAACGTAATTGTCACTGATGAAACGGGTCAGAAGATAGGTCTTACCTACCCCAAAAGGGCAAGGGGACTTGTAAAAAACGGTCGGGCAGAGTATGTCTCAGACTGTATGATTCGTCTTTTGCACTTTGACTCTGCTCCGACATTAACGGAGGAAGTTAAAATGAGTAATGTTATAAATTTCAGTGCAAGAGAGTTCAGATTTGATAAGACCTGCGAGGACAATACAGGCATAAGAGCCGTTATCACAACATCTCAGGGAAATACCGAAGCCTATGAGATAGGCGACTGGAGCTGGAGCTGGACTCAGATATTCTGTGATAAAAAGCTTGAGAAAAACACAGATTATATCTTCCGCTTTGCAATGACAGGCGGTCATAACGATACCGATGATGAGGTGTCATTGGCGGAAATATATGCTCTTGACGGCTACGACGACCCTACTTCGGCGTGGGAGGACAGAATGACCTTTGCGCTGGGAAAGAGCCGTTATGCCCCCGTTATAAGCAAGCGTGACAGAACAGGATTACTGAGAGTTTTCGAGATACCGTTCAACACAGGCGACTCGGAAAACTGGCGCTTTGTCCTTATAGCACAGCACGCTGTTGCAGCTTTTTTTGCTCCTCTTGAAAATTCCGCTTATGACGGACTTGAGGACCTTACCTATGAGCAGTGGCGTGAGGAGCGCACAGCACAGCTTAGGGATGAAAAGTCAATCTGGAATAAGCCGACCGGGAATAAGCATTCGTCTTCGCATTTCAATGATATCGTATCTTATATTAAAGAGGCGACAGACTTTGCCTCAAAGATAAAGGTGCTGAGCAAAAAAACGGTTAATAATGCCGAATTCACCGAAACGCAGTTTGCAGAGCTTATCCGCAGTCTTGCTGACGGAGATATCCGAGAGTTTTCAAACATTACCGTTCATTCTGACGATAATGATGAATTATTCGACCTCGGCGGCAGTATCGACGGAGCGGTACTTTCCTTTGACAGCATTACGATGACTGCAAGAGCCTTTTCAATGCTTGTAAATAAGCTCGGAGACGGCTGCGTTGTGAACATCTCAAATGTTAACGTTACCGATGAGGGAACGCTTTATGATATCGGCGTGCCGACTGACGGAGCAGTCATAAATCTTTCAAAGGCGACTCTTCCCCAAAAAGTGCTTGATATGCTCAACAGTAAAAAGGGCGACGGCTGTATGATATCCACCTCGGAGATATCCATAAACGACTGAACTCCTTGAATTACTCTTTTAATATGTAAATCGGACGGTGCGGGAATTTCTCCCGCATCGTTTTTATTTTACTTTCCAATACTATTGACGGAAAGAATAAAATGGAGTAAAATATAAATATAAACCTTTGAAAGGAACGGTCACATGAGCATAAAATTCCATCTTCCCGATTTCTGCGGAAATTACAAAATGAACCTTTATCTTGCGGACACACTGAATGAGCACCCCGAGTATTTCTATGACGATATAAAAATAGCCTCTTCCTACGGCTGCTTTCCACCCGCTGCATGGAACGGCGGCAGGACTGTAACGGGAGCGGTCCGCCGTGAGTTCATCGACTTTATTATCAGGCAGTACAATTCAAGGGGTATTCCCATAAGATATACCTTTACAAATCCTCTTATAAAGGAGATACATCTTACCGACCCATTCTGCAACATGATTACGAGAATTGCGGAAAACGGCCTTAACGAGATAATCGTGAATGTTCCCGTGCTGGAGGATTACATAAGAAAGAATTATCCCCGTTATCCTCTCATATCCTCCACAGTCAAGCAGATAGAGGACAGAGACGCTCTTCTTGCGGAGCTGGAAAAGGACTATAAGCTGGTAGTTCTCGACTATAACTGGAACAACCGCTTTGATGAGCTGGAAACTCTTCCGCATAAGGACAAGATAGAGATACTTGTGAATCCATACTGCACACCCCACTGCAAGCGCAGAAAGAAGCATTACGAATTTTTGGGCGAGCGCCAGTTTGAGCATAATCTGCAGGTGTTCGGCAATGAAAAGCAGGCGCTTAAACCTATTCCCCAAAAGGAATTTCCATGTCCCAATATGAGTTTCGACTTTTATGATACCACAGGATTTGAAACTCATGTTTCACCCCAACAGATATATGAAAAGTATGTTCCTATGGGATATGAGAACTTCAAGATAGAGGGCAGGCTCATGCACCCTGCGGATATCCTTGAAAGCTATATGTACTATATGGTCAAGCCCGAATACAGGGATATGCTCCGCCTGAAAATGTTCAAACACCTGCTGGAGAGAAAATGATGGGACTTTTTTCATTATTTCGCAAAAAGGATACTTCCGAACAGCCATTAAAAAAGCGCCTTGCGTCAATGCGCTGCAAAACGGTGAATTATGTGCTCACCGATTTTGACGAGCTGTGCGAGGGCATGGAAAGGTCGGCGGAGGAACTTGTTTCCCTAAAACCTGTGAACTACTACGCTCTGAAGGACGAATATATCGAGGCGGCGTTCTATTCCGATGACGCACACGAGGAGAATTATGTTATTTTCAGGCTCGTAAAGAACGACAGACCCATAAAGGCAAGCGGGATCTATCCCGTTTCAAAGGACGTTCTTAGAAAGGCTTACACAAAGCTCGGCTCCGTTGATTTCTGATAAAAACAAAAAAACGGCTTGCCTGCTTGATTTTATGGGAATAAAAGTAAATTTGCATTAAAATTATAAGATTTTTACAAAAAACTCTTGACAAGTAACCGATTACTATAGTAAAATATACTTAAAGTTTCGGGCGCAGATACACCCTGAATTTGTATGATAAATTTTGTATTTACATAATGGAGGTAATTAAAATGAGCGAATTTTTCCCTACAATCGGTAAGATCCCTTACGAGGGCAAGAACAGCACAAATCCCCTGGCGTTCAAGTACTATAATCCCGATGAGGTAGTAAACGGCAAGCCTATGAGAGAGCAGCTCAAGTTTGCTCTTT
>ENA-ORMN01000023-ORMN01000023.1-human-gut-metagenome-genome-assembly--contig:-NODE-23-length-187027-cov-44.980949_pt1 | contig 187027 bp, 154 predicted proteins | sample MGYA00242102_ERZ508993 | MGnify/ENA primary metagenome ERZ508993 (study PRJEB26280, sample SAMEA2338770) | human gut metagenome | biome: human gut; feature: human-associated habitat; material...
CGGCTTGGTCCGCCGCGACACGGTAGAAACCGAAGCGGCTGGGTTCCTTGCACTGGCGGAAGAAGTTCTTGAAGAAGTTGTCCAGCACGTCGCCGTGCCGGTCGAATTGCAGGAAGCTCTGCGAGTTCTCCGCTTTCGCGGGGATACGCTTGGGGGAGCCGTCGGCGTTCAGCCCGGCTACCACGCTGATTTCGCCCGTCTTCTCGTCACGGACAACCAGCACGTCCTTTTCGTCTTTTTTCTTTGCCATCTGAAAAATGTTTTAATGGTTATTTTTGAAAGAAATTATGGATACGAGCCTTGTAGAAGGCTATATCTTCCTTGCGGAAGTCCTTTACATGTTCGGAGAGGAACGTCAGCACGTCCGCCTCGCTGTAATAGGTCTTTTTGCCGAGCGTCTTGTAGGGCAATGCGCCGATGCTGCGGTAGCGTTGCAGGGTGCGCTTGCTGATCTGGAGCAGCATGCACAGGTCTTGGTTGTCGAAAAGCCTGATCCCGTCCATCGGGTTCGGGGCTTTGCCGGACGGCTGCATGGAGAGCAGCATCTCGTCCTGACGGTCGAGCCGTTCCATAACTTTCTGCATCCAGTTCTCGAAATTGTTGCGGGTAAGCAGTTCCATGTCCTACGTCCTCCTTCCTTTGGGTTTGCCGCCCGTGCGCAGCGTGTGGTTGCGTTTCATCTGTTCCGGGGTCGCGGCATCACCCGTAATGGTGCTGTCTTCGAGCAGGCGGTCGATTTCCGACTGCCGGTAGCGGCACTTGCCGCGCAGCACGACATAGGCGATGCGCTGTTCGCTGCGCATGCGCTGGAGGGTGCGGCAACTCACGTTCAGCAGGTGCGCCGCCTCGCGGGTGGTGAGCAGCCTGTCGGGGGATTCTTCCTTCCTCCCGCCGGAAACGGCACGCACGTGTGCCGCTATCTCGGCTATCTGTTCCGTCAATGCGGTGAAGGCGGAACTTTCCATCGTTATCACTTTCATATTCAGTCTTTTCTTTTGGTTTCTGCGGCAAAATTCGGCAATAAACCAAAGGGGCTTTAACAGCTCACTACGTGGCTCACGTAAGATTTTTATGGATAATGGCTCCGTAACCCGGACAGACGGCGCAACAAGCTGCCTTTTAGCGGGAAACGGTGCGTGTTCATGGCGGCTTCGTTACCTTTGCGGCAAACTCTGAAATGTTTTGCTTATGGAAATAGTATCTATCGAGAAAAAGACCTTCGAGATGATGGTGGTGTCCTTCAACGCCCTCGCGGAGAAGGTAGCCACCCTTAGGCGCAGGAGCGACGGCGGGCGGATGGAAAGGTGGCTCACGGGCGAGGAGGTCTGCGGGCAGTTGAGGATCAGCCCGCGCACGTTGCAGACCTTGCGCGACAGGCGGCTTATCGGCTACTCGCAGATTAACCGCAGGTTCTATTACAAGCCGGAGGAGGTCAAAAGGCTCATTCCGCTTGTCGGCACGCTCTATCCCGGCGGAAAATGATTTTTATTATTCACAACCCACTGAATCCGAAATGATGATGAACGAGAACAATGAAGTGTTTACGATGGAGGACGAGCCGCTTGCCACCCTTGTGCAGAACATGCGCAAAGGCTCGAAATGGCTCTCCGCCTTTCTGGAAAGTTACCGCCCGCCGTTGGACGGGGAGCGTTACCTGACGGACAGGGAGGTGGCGGAACTGCTCCGTGTCAGCCGCCGCACCTTGCAGGAGTACCGCAACAACAGGGTGTTGCCCTTTATCCTTTTGGGAGGGAAGGTGCTTTACCCTGAATCGGGGTTGCGTGAATTGTTGGAGGCGAACTATCGCAAGCCGATGGAATAAGGCGGCTGCATGAAAAAAGGAAACGGACAACTCCTTCACGGGGCTGTCCGTTTCCTTTTTCTTATTTATATGCGTTATCAGCAATACCCGGCTTTTCCGTTCTGTATGAACATCACGTATGCCTGCCGCTTTTCCTTCGAGAGTGCTTTCTCTACCAGCCACGTGCGGAACACATGCGCATGGTAGGTGTTCAGCCGGAAGGCGACGGGGATGATGATTTCAAGAGAGTAAACATCCGCGTGCAGCCCGTTTTCAAGCCGCATGTAGCGGCACACTTCGTAGTCGTTCAGCACGTCCGGCTTGCGGACGGCTCTGATGGCGGCGTTCACTGCCGGGACGCCCGTGTGGAACAGTCCGGCGATTTCTGTGGCGGTCATCCATATCTCGTTACCGTTTACGCTGATCGTGTTGTCCTCTATGATGATTATATCACGTTTCATGGCTTCTCTGTTTTAGATGGTGCAACCTGCAAATTCCTCGATGCCGTTCAACCTTGCCGCAAGGTTTTCCATGTCTTGGTTGAGCTTCTCTTTGGTTATCTTCGCGTATATCTGTGTCGTCTTTATGCTCTTGTGTCCCAGCATGGAACTCACCGTTTCGATGGGTACGCCGTTGGAGAGGAACACCGTCGTGGCTGCCGTGTGGCGGCTCTGATGCCACGTGATATGCTTGGTGATGCCGCAACGCTTGGCGACGGAACGGATTCCGGCAAGGCACGTGTTGTAGTGGGGAACGGGGAAAATCCTGCCGTTCCCGCACAGACCCCGGTATTTGTCGATGATGCGCTTTGCGATGTCGAGCAGGCGGATATTGGACACCACGCCCGTCTTCTGGCGGTTGATGTTTATCCACTCGTGTTCGTCGAAGTAGGTGTGGATGTTCTCTTCCGTCAGGTTGCGCATGTCGGCGAACGACAAGCCGGTGAAGGCGCAGAACAGGTAGAGGTCGCGGTAAAGCTCCTGCTTGGCGTTTTTCAGCCTGCCCTCCATCAGCAGCCGGATTTCCTCTTTCGTCAGGAAACTGCGCACAGTTTCCTCCTTCTTGATTTCGTACTCCCGGAACGGGTCGCGTGTGAGCCACTCGTTGTTGATAGCGATGAACACCATCGTCCGCAAAGGGCAGACATACAGCCACACGGTGTTGGTGCAGCAGTGCTTGTCCGTGCGCAGGAACATCTCGAAGTCGGAGATGAAGGCGGGCGTAAGCTCTTTCAGCGCGATGTCCTTCACGCGGTAGCGGATGGAGAGGAACTCTTGCAGGTGCTTGTAAACGGTCTTGTATTTCAAGAGTGTACCTTTGGCTTTCATGCCGGCCTCCACCTGTTTCTCGTAGTCCTCGTTGTGCTGGCGGAACACCTGCATCAGCGTGTGGTAGCGGTGTTCCAGTCCGAGAAAGGCGTTCTTCACCTTCTCCGCCGTGACGAAGTTGTCACGCTCCATGATTTCCTGATAGTGCTTGTTGATGCGCACCCGCATCTTGTCAAGCATGCGGTTCGTTTCGAGTGCCGCCGTGCTTCTGCCCGTGACACGTCCCCCTTTGGTGTCCCACAGCTTGGGATCGACGGTCAGTTTGCAGCTGAACTGCATCTGGGTGCCGTCCACCGTGATGCGTCCCATGACGGGTACTGTCCCGTCCTTTTTCACTACCTGACGCTTGAGGTAGTAGATTACTGAAAATGTACTCTTCATCGTCCTTAATTTTTTTAGGTTCAAAATTAGTTGGTGAAGAGTCCGTTGTCGGTACGCAAAACGGGGAGGAACGGCGCAATCTTTTTCCGTAACCGGATTTGTTGCGTGGGTTGTCAGTAACTCACTAATCCTTAACGCCTTGTTTCGCTATCCGTGTCCGTTTGTCGCCCTTTCGGGCATGGTTACGGACAAGTAACGTAGCGGCGTCCTGATTTGGCTTCAGCGGTGATTGCGATGGCTTCACGAATAATCGGAAGCACGACTGAAACCCTTGTAACTCAATTCTATCACTATTTCTTTCCGCATTTCACTTTTTTGTAGTAACTTTGTATCGTCAAACGACAAACAAACATTCACGACAAACTAACAAAACATCATATTATGAACGCTTCAACCTCTTTCCAAAACCGACTCATGGGGCTTCAGGACAATATGCTCAACTTCGCCTACATGCTCACCTCCAACCGCGACGACGCTTACGACCTCCTGCAGGACACAACCCTCAAGGTACTCGCCAACGCCGACAAATATACCGACAACACCAACTTCAAGGGGTGGGTCTTCACCATAATGCGCAACATCTTCATCAACAACTATCGCCGCGTGGCCCGCAGCGCAACCGTCATTGACCACACCGAGGACTACTACCACCTCAACATCAGCCAGGACTCAGGCTTCGAGACCCCCGAAGGCTCTTTCTCCGCCAACGAAATCGCCGAGGCCATCGAGGCGTTCCCCGAAAAATACCGCGTACCCTTCTCAATGCACGTTGCCGGATACAAGTACAACGAAATCGCCGAAAAAATGAACCTCCCGCTTGGTACCGTCAAGAGCCGCATTTTCTTCGCCCGTCAGGAGCTTCAGCAGCGTTTCGCCGACTACCGTTGACACCTCCCTCATAACTTCTGTTCACATTACTCAAAGTCGGTCTCTTGGACTAAAGCCGCATTAAACTGATTTGTGATTCAATTGGTAAGACAACAGACCCTCTCTTAAGGTCAACATAAGATATTTTTACATAAGGTTAATAATTGGTACAATAATTACTATTTAGGTTTTTTCATGGTTAATTGGAATACGGCGGGACGCTGCGAAGCACCCCGCCGCTTTTGTCAGTAATTATCATCCTCAAAATCATCCCACTCCCTGCACATATCCCTCTTCACTTGCTCAAGCTCGCGGAAATAAAACTCACTTGACCGCATCTTGTTGTCGGCTCGCGGATTCTTGTAAAAATACCAACTGTAATCGCTCTTCTCCTTCTTCGCCGAGTGCACATCTATAAACATCACCGCACTTATTTTTCGCGTCACCTCATCTATCGTCTCTCTCCCAGTAAATTTGCGATTCAACGTGTACATCGGAGCCGACATATAACGATACTGCATAAACAACCTACGGGCCAGCGACCTATACAAAACCTCATTGCCTATCAGCGTCCCGGTATCCGCTTGATTGAACCACGGATGATTCACAAGCACCAGCATAAAGCTCTTTCTAAGCAAAAACTTGTCGGCATATCTGCACAGCACCGACCCTACAAGCTCTTTCGCACGCCTGTATGGAGAATAGCTACTGATAGTTGAGCAGAGACTATCGCGTTGTATCCTGTAAACCAACCCTCTGACCACATCGCTGCTTATGCCGCGCACCTTTTCACTATACTTGCCCTTGAACTCATCCACAAGCTCTCTGAACCGGCTTTGATACTCCGATTCAGTATCCGTCAAATCATGCTCATACATCACATACGGCTCTTTCCTCTCCGTCCATCGCCCCTCTTTTTTCAATTCTATGATAGCCGTGTTCGTCACGCTCTTCAGTATCGGAGTCACAGTGTCTCTGAAAGCTTTCGTGTCAAAACAAAGCCCTGCCACGCTCACATAGCCGTCCATATTCGTGTCTGCTTTATGGCCTAATTGGGCCGCACACGACTCGCTTGCAGGTAGCGTCACATCCGTTTCTATTGCCGGATACCCATCTAAGTTAAGCACATGCAGCGCGCAAAGCTCGGCGTATGCCCCCTGCCAGTTTCTTTCGTCTGCAAGCTCCCGAAATGTTTTCACGAGCTTATCCAACTCTTTGACATTGTGCCGATAGATGCCATACAACCCACTCGCCATCCTATCAAAATGCGCCTTGAAATCTGTGAATTCAGTTGCATGTGCCAGTGCCCCCAACACATTGTTCCCTTTACCGGTTTCCGCCACCGGCTTCCAGTCAGCGCCCATAATCAGGTTCATTAACTCATTGAATCTCTTTTTTTCTTCCATAATTTCAATATTTTAATTAAAAAACATCACATATATATCATTCCCACCATAAAAACCCATTTTTCACTGTTAAAAATTTGTAACCGAATCTAATATTATTTTACCTTTGCCCAAAATATACACTTTTTATTAACCAATTTACAAACACATGAAAAAACTCTTACTGTTTGTTCTTTCGATGTTGTTTGTGACCTCATCTGCTTTTGCGGGTGAATACACACTCACATTTAAGGACAACGACGGTACAAGCGACAACACCACCGCGTTCACCTCATCGAAAGACATCACCCTGGTAGTGGAGGAATCCAACTACGTGACCAAAATCTCTGCAGTAAACAATGTTTACTCTGCAAAACAAGGTTATGGTCTCAAATTTTCATCCGGGAGCAAAAACGGCTCTCTGACTTTTGCTCTCAGCACTGACGGTGCTAAGAAAATCACTAAAATTGTAGCCACAGCTTGTGCTTACGGCAGTGACGCATCCAAAATCAGCATCAATGGTGCTGACGCTCAGGATCTCACCACCGACTTTGCTTACTACACTTTTACATTTGCGCCTACTGAAAACACAACTACCCTCAAGATTGATGCTACCAAGCGCATGTATCTTACCAAACTCGTTGTCACTTACGATGGTGGTGAAGTTTCCGGTCCCGCTTCTCCCGTCGTTAAGATGGGTGCCAACAACACTGTAGAAATCTCTGCTGCCGACGGTGCTCAGATCTACTACACCACCAATGGTGACGATCCCACCGCCGAAACCGGCACTCTCTACACCGGCGCTTTCACCATCTCCAACGCCACTGTAGTTAAAGCTATCGCTGTTGTGGACGGCAAGAGCAGCTCCGTTGCTACTTTCAACGCTTACCTCAACACCCTGTCTTCTCTTGAGGAGCTTATTGACCTCGGTGATTTGACTCACTCTCTCACCGTGCAGGCTCCCATGACTATCGTTTACCACAATGGTCGTTACATGTATGTCGCTCAGGACAACATCTTCCTGCTCCTCTATGGCGTTTCAAGCGACGATACTTACACCAACGGTGCCCAGCTCGACGCTGTCACAGGTTCTTACACCCTCTACAAGGATGTAATTCCCGAAATGACAAACGTAACACTCGGCAATGTTACCCCTGATGGCACTCCCGTTGAAGCTGCCACTACCACCATCGCCGAAGTAAATACTTACGGCACAGCTCTGATGAACTACTTCGTTAAGCTTGAAGGCGTGGCTATCGACCTCACCAACACCAAGCTGACTCAGGACGGCAACGAACTTGTTTACTACAACCAGTTCGGCCTCACCCTTCCCGAAGCTACCGACGGCAAGACCTACAATGTGGAAGGCTTCATGAGTTACCACAACGGAAACATTCAGATCAACATCATCAATGTTACCGAAGTTGAAATTCCCGCCGGCGAATACGAAACCTATCCTGCCGACAATGTTATAAATCGTACTGACACACGATACACTTCCAACATTGTTCTGACTTCCGATGGAAAAGAGCAAACCATCTCCGACCTCCAGTCAGAAAGCGAAACACACATTTACCGTGACGCTACCGCTCAGGTAGCTGAATTTGCTCCCGGTTCTACTGTAAAGGTTACTGCCAACTATGTAGGTTCTTGGATGCACGGTTACCTTTGGATTGACTACAACAAAGATTACCAGTTCACTTACGAACTCGACAGCAACAACCTCCCAACCGCTTCTTCTGAACTCGTTGGTTTCTCCAACTACAGCACCAATCCTAACAATAGTGGCACATGGCACAACAGTAACGGCAATACCACCTCTGGCGGTGGTGGCGGTACACCCAATGCCGGATTCTCATTTGTTGTTCCCGAGGATCTCCCTGCTGGTGAATACCGCGCTCGCTACATTGTTGACTACAATGCCATAGACCCTGTTCCGCAGCCCAATCGCAGCGACAACACTTTGGAAGCAAACGGTGGTATGGTTGCTGACTTCACAATCCGCATCGCTGTTCCCACCAAATACAACGTTACAATCGCTCCCGCTGAGCACGGCACCATCAAGGTTCTTGCCGGTTCTGAAGAAATAGCTTCCGGTTCACAGGTCAACGAAGGTACCGTTATCACAATTGCCGGTGATGCTGAACGTGGCTACATGCTTGGCACAGCTACCGTCAACGGTACTCCTATCGAAGGCTTCACCTACGAAGTAAACGAAGATGTGGAAATCGGTGGTACCTTCGTTGATAAGGTTGCTTCCTATACTGCTCCTGCCGGTCATGTTGAAACCAATGGCACCAACACATATGTTGAAACTATCAACACCACCGGTGCAGCAAAAGACATGACTGCCGCTTTCACTGAACAGCCCACTGATGATAATATCTACGCCCTCATTGAGGACAAAGCAGAGGTTGTTCCCGGTGAATCTTTCACTCTCAATCTCATCGCTAAGAGCCTTGGCGAATACAGCACTTCTACCGTTCGTCAGGACATCCGTTACACCTGCGCATACATTTGGGCTGACTGGTACGGTTTGTCTGAATGGGAAAAAGTAGAGTTCCACGGCACCGTTCCTCCTTCCGACAACATAGGTGGCAACTACGATGTTCTCAACATCGCTCAGGCTCTCACAATGCCTGCCGACGTACCCGTTGGCACAGAAAGCCGCATCCGCGTTATATACGCCAGCGCTTGGTCCGTTCCCGGTACTAACAGCAGCAATCAGAATCAGGGTATGGAGGCCGCAGACCCCAATTCACAGTATATCAATGGCGGTGTAGCTTACGACATCGTTGTCAACGCTGTTGCAGCTCCCGTTCCAACTTACGCTGTGACCATCGCCGAAACCGAGGCTACTGTTGAAGCTAACGTAGAGGATCTTACAGCAGTGGAAGAAGGCACTGAAGTTACATTCACCATCACTGCTCCCGAAGGCAAGCAGATTGCTTCTGTAACCTACAATGATGAGACCATCTCCGCTAACGAAGACGGCACATACACCATCACCGTTAACGCCGACGGAACTCTCTCTGTTACCCTTGAAGACATCCCGCAGCCCGGTAAGGCTCTCCTCGTGCCCTCCGCCAATGGCAGAAACATCTACACATTCCGCATTGACGACGCCGTTCTCGGCAGCCACACCAACGGTTCTTGCGATGCAAACGACCTCCGCAGCCACAACTTCACCTATTCTGCGTGGATCAACATCAAGAACACTACTTCTGGTCCTATAATGGGTAACATACAGTCGCAGTTCATTGATGCCACCGGCGCATTCGTTGTTTCTCTCAAAGACGGCAAACTCAACCTCAGCGGTCGTGGCAACACTTCCGACTCCGGATATGCAAACGAACAGCCCAGGGCCACTGAAACTACCGACCCCGGTACTGCTAATGACGAATGGGTATTCGTTTCTGTAGTTGCTGACAGAGAGGCCAAGACTGTTACTCTTTACAAGAACTGTAAGGCCATCTCTCATTACGATGTAACCAACAAGATTGGTCTTCTCCCCGATAAGTCCAGCTTCTTCATCGGTGGCAATGGCACCTCTGTTGAATTCACCGAAGTTCAGCTCTGGAACAAGGCACTCACTCCCGATGAGCTTATGGATTCCTATAATCTCAAGTTCACCGAAACTCCCGAAAACCTCGCCGCCTACTACAAGCCCGCTGAACTTGTAGAAGGTTCAACTACCGACCTCCGCAACCTCGGCACCGTAGGCACCGATGTTCCCGGCCAGCTCCTTATGGGAACCAGTTCCTACGACTCTAGCCAGTGGACTTACGTTTACAACGGTACACCTCAGGACATTGAGCTGATTGACGAAGACCGTGTTCTCGGAACTGCCGCTATCACTCTCGTTCAGCCCACTACCGAAGGAAACTCGTTCAAGGTTACCGATGCCAAGGGTAAGGAAATAGCTGCTGAAGTAACTCTCTTCGAGAAACTCAATGTTGTTCCCGCTCTTGCCGAAGGTGTTGAAGTGCTTGGCGTTATCGTGGAAGCCGATGGTGTTAAAACAACCTATACTCTTGACCAGTTCCCCATCCGCGCTACAGGCGACATGACTATCAGTCTCCGTCTCAACGACCTCTTCAAGGTAATCGCTACCGCTGAAAACGGCACCGTTACCATCTCTGTCAACGATGGCGAAGCTACTGCTGTTGCCGCCGAAGGCACTGAAGTTGCTAACGGCAGCAAGGTTGTCCTCACCTTCACCGGCAATGAGGGTGCCGTATTCAAGTCTCTTACCGTTAATGGTGAAGACGCTCAGCTCACTGATGGCACTTACACCATCGATGCTATTGATGCTGACTACACTCTCGCTGCCATCTACGACCTGTTCACCTACAAGCTCACTATCATCAATCCTTCCGATGATCCTACTCCTGAGAACAATGTCTATGGTGAATTCGTTGACAACCAGATGAACCGTCTGGAATATGAGGATGCTGATGGTCTCGATGTTACTCCGGGCGCCACTGTTTACCTCTTGATCTCTTTTGCTGAGAACCATGGTGTTGCTGACTCTTATTATGAGTTCACCAAACTCACCGACAATGGTGTTGAAGTTCCGCGCACCAACCTCTTCCCCGGTGGCGAAAATTGCTACATCTATCCTATGAGCAATATCCAGGCCGACCACACCTTCGTTATTGACCAGCAGCTCTATGATGGTATAATCGGTGTTGTTGCCGATGCTGAAGGCATGATTTCTTTCGCTGACTACACTATCCGCGTAGCTGCCGACAACGCTCAGATCGACATCTTCGATCTCAACGGTCGCACTCTCCGCAGTGTTGCTGCCAACGAAATCACCGTTAGCGACCTCGTTAAGGGTGTTTACTTCGCCAAGGCTACTGTCAATGGCAAGGCTTACACTCTCAAGTTCATCAAACTCTGATAACTTAATCTCTCTATAATCAGGCGGCCCCTCCTCGGGGCCGCCTTTTTTTGTTATCCTCTCACCCCTACCCATCAAAATAAGCGCAGGATGCGCCATTTCAGGACATCCACTTGCGAAGTCGGCAGATGCAAAGAGAGCCGCGGAATCAAGCGCAAGACGCGCGATATCCCAGCACACCTTGCGAAGTCGGAAGACGCAAAGAGAGCCGCGGAAGCAAGCGCAGGATGCGCCATTTCAGGACACACTCCTGCAAAGTCGGCAGACGCAAAGAGCCGCGGAGCGCGCGATTTTTCTATAACCGATTGCGGAGCGCCTGTGGCGCGGAGCTGTCGGACGCGGACCCTCAAACAAACCCCGTGACAAGCTGCGGAGCATGCGCAGTCACGGCAGGGCGACAGCCAAGGCACACATCCTCATCCCCGCCGAGACTCGTTGCTTCTTTCCAATCTCCACAAAAATAAGCGCATCGTGCGCTTATTTTTTGTTATATTTGTGGCAATAAAATCCAAACCAACATGCAAATAATCAATTTCGATAATCAGCCATCGCTCGTGAGCCAGTACATGGCCGAGCTGAGAGATATTAAGGTTCAGGCCGACATGCTCCGTTTCCGCCGCAATCTTGAGCGCATTGGCGGAATCATGGCTTATGAAATCAGCAAAACACTCAATTATAAGGTAGAGGACATCACCACCCCGCTCGGCACTGCTCACTGCCACGTTATTGACGAACCCATCGTGCTCGGCACAATTTTCCGCGCCGGCGTACCGTTTCATCAGGGGTTCCTCAATTATTTTGACCGCGCTCAAAATGCTTTCGTGTCTGCCTACCGCAAGTACAAGGAAAAAGAAATCTTTGATGTATTCATTGAATACCTCGCATCCCCTTCCCTTGAGGGCAAAACCCTGATTCTTGCCGACCCCATGCTTGCCACAGGCTCATCCATGGAACTGAGCTACCGCGCACTCCTCACCAAGGGCACACCCGCCAAGGTGCACGTGGCCTCCGTCATCGCCTCACAGGTCGCCATTGACTACGTTAAAGAGACTTTCCCCGACAACACCACTGTTTGGGTAGGTGCCATTGACGATACCATCAACTCCCACTCCTACATTGTTCCTGGACTGGGCGATGCCGGCGATCTGGCCTACGGCATTAAGGAATGAGCACATTGGCTGCTAACGATGCCACCAAGCGAGTGCTGGTGGTAGGTGCCGGTGGGTTCATCGGCGGGTTTATTTGCTCCGAAGCCATCAGGCGCGGATATGACACATGGGCCGCCGTACGGCAGTCCACATCCCGCCGTTGGCTGACCGACGAGCGTCTCCATTTCGTCACCCTGACCTACGATTCGCCCGAAGCCATGGTCTCGGAGCTGCAGCAGGCCCTCCCCGAAGGTGAGCGGTGGGATTACATCATCTACAATCTCGGTGCCACCAAATGCATGAATTTTGCCGATTTCAACCGCATAAACTACGAGTATCTCCGCAATTTTCTGTATGCCCTGCGCCAAAGTGACAAAATGCCGCAACGGTTACTCTTCATGAGCAGCCTTAGTGCTCTCGGCAAAGGCGATGAAAAACATTACGCTCCTTTGACCGGAGACATGATACCCATGCCCGACACCCGCTACGGCGTTTCCAAAATCAAGGCTGAGACTCTCCTTGACATGAGTGCCGATGTGCCTTGGACCATCTTCCGCCCAACCGGCGTTTATGGCCCTCACGAGCAGGACTATCTCATGATGATCAAGAGCATTGACTCTCATTGGGATTTCGGCGTGGGATTCCGCAAGCAGATGCTCACTTTCATTTATGTGGAAGACCTCGTCACCGCCATGTTTCAGGCCATTGAGTCACCGGACACTTTGCGCAAAAAATACATCATCTCCGAGCCGCGTGCCTACACCCAAAAGGAGTTCCGCACCATCGTGGCACGCGAACTGGGCGGCAAGTGGGTAATACCCGTAAAACTGCCCATGTGGGCCGTTTATGCCGCAAGCGTAGTGGCCGAGAAATGGGGCGTCGCAAAAATGCAGCCCAGCACTCTTAACAGAGATAAATTCAAAATCATGCGCCAGCGCAACTGGAACTGCGACACCACCCCCGCACAGCGCGATTTCGGTTTCAGCCCACGTTTCTCTCTTGAGCAGGGCATTCATGTCACCGTTCAGGAATATCTGCGGCGCAAGCATCAGCCTGAGGAGGAGGCACGCAAATCATCATGATGCCAACATTACCTCCCACCCCGCGCTGGTTCACGGCCATTGCCGTCATTCTGTGCCTCCCGCTCTTACTCATGCCGTGGCTGCTCGCAGCTCCCTGCGCCGGGCAGAGCGGTGTCAAGGTATGGATTTGGCTTTACCCGGTCTATCTGCTCTCTGCCGCTTGGCTCGCTTGGCAATCCTATCCCGCGCGGCATGCTCTGGCTTGGGTGCTCCTCGTATTGATGGCCCTCAGCCATGCAGCCATCTGGACTCTCGCTATTAACGGTATTTGATTATGAAAACAGGCAAAATACTTATTCTCAACGGACCCAATCTAAACCTTTTGGGCAAACGTGAGCCTGACATATACGGCTCTCAGTCCATGCAGCAGCTGCTTGACAACCTGCGTGTGCGTTTCCCGCAGCTCGACATTGAGTACGCCCACAGCAACCACGAAGGCGACATTATTGACCGCCTCCACGAAGTGGGTTTTGACCCCGCCTACACCGGAGTGGTGCTCAACGCCGGTGCCTACACCCACACATCTCTCGCCATTGCCGATGCTATCTACGCCATTGAAACTCCCGTGGTGGAGGTGCATATCAGTAACATCTGGACACGTGAACCCGTGCGCCACACATCCCTGATTTCGCCCGCCTGTCGCGGCGTGATTGCCGGATTCGGCATGGATTCCTACCGCCTTGCCATTGAAGCGTTGACATTATGACACACCGCACCAAAGTAATGGCCACTCTCACCTCTGAGCAGTGTGCCGATGCGCGGCTTCTTGCCTCGCTATGCGCCGCCGGAATGAAAGGAGTGCGCATCAATTCCGCGCATGTCACTCCGCAGCAGCTTGAGGCCATGGTACACTCCCTGCGCCTGCATGCTCCCGGGGTAGCCATCCTCATGGATACCAAAGGCCCCGAATTGCGCACCACGGTCCATGAGCACAATGCCGATATTCCGCTTTCGCTCAACCAGTCCGTAATCATCCGCGACTCCGATGCCCCGTCATCCCCGGCATGCATCAGCATCCCCGGCATTCGCCCGGCCCTCCGTGAGGGAATTGAGCTGATTCTGGACGATGGCGAGATTCATTTGCGCCTTACGGCAAGCGACCGCGCCATTGTCACCAAACCCGGACTCCTTGGCGAGCGCAAGTCCGTCAACCTTGTAGGATGTGAAATGCCCCCTCTTCCCGCCGTCTCTCAGCGCGACAGCATCAATCTTCATGCCGCCGCACAACTCGGCATCGACATGGTAGCCCACTCGTTTGTACGGTCGGCCGACGACATTATTCAGGTGCGCGCCCATCTGGCAGAAGCGCCCGTGCGTCTGCTCGCCAAGATAGAAACAAGACTCGCCGTGCAGCACATGGACTCCATTCTTGACGCATGCGACGGCCTCCTGATGGCGCGTGGCGATCTCGGCACACAAATCTCACCATTCGCCATACCTGCGGTTCAGCGTCGCTGTGCCGAATTATGCCGCAACGCATCCAAATCCTTCATCATTGCCACCCAGATTCTGCAAAGCATGATGCACTCTCCCGAGCCTACCCGCGCCGAACTCAGCGACATTGCCCTCGGCACTTGGCAGGGCGCCGACTACATGCTCCTTTGCGGAGAAACGGCACGCGGCTCATTCCCCGTTGAGTGCGTCAAAGTCACCGCCGACACAATATGCTGCTCTGAGTCATGAACAACGAACTTGAACAATACATAGCCGCACACATCTCTCCCGAGCCGGACATGCTCGCGCAGCTCTATCGCCACACATATCTCCACAGACTCTATCCCCGCATGTGCTCCGGCCATGTGCAGGGACGCATGCTCAAGATGCTAACTCGCATGATTGCTCCACAACGCATACTTGAGCTGGGCACATTCACTGGCTATTCTGCCCTGTGCATGGCCGAGGGAATGCCTGAGTCCGCCCATATCCATACCATTGAGATTGAAGACGAGTGGGAAGACGAAATCCGCTCCCTGTTCCTCGCATCGCCATGGGGCGACCGCATGCACCTTCACATTGGCGATGCCATTGACATAGTGCCGCAGATTGACGAGAAATGGGACCTCGTGTTCATTGATGCCAACAAGCGTCATTATCTAGACTATTACCACATGCTCCTGCCGCTGCTCAACCCCTCCGGCTATATCATCGCCGACAATACTCTTTGGGACGGCAAAGTGACCGCCACGCCGACCCCTGCCGACGCGCAGACTCAGGGCATATTGGAGTTCAACGATTTTGTGGCTAAAGACCCGCGCGTGGAGGTTTCTATTCTACCTATTCGCGACGGAATGACCATAATAAACCTCAAAAATTAAATGCAACATTATTTACTGCCGATACTCAGTGTGGCAATGGCAGTTGTTGTCAACGCTCAAAATCTCCTCCCCACACCTCTGTCCGTCAGCACTCAGGGTGCTGTACTACCGGCTCCGGGGCAAGTGTCTGTAACGCTTAAAGGCGATGCGAATGCCCCTTCCGATGAAATGGTTCGTGAAATCGCAGGCGTTCCCCTATCTCGGATATTCTGTTCACCACACCCTTCGCACCTGAAGCCTGAAAGTTACAGGCTTGACTTGACTGGCGATAATGCCGTAATTGAAGCTGCCGACTACAGAGGGTACATATATGCGCTGCACACTCTTGCGCAGTTGTTGCAGAGCGATAGCATTGCCGCTAATATAACAGTGAGCGACTCCCCGCGATGCGGTTGGCGTGCATTTATGCTCGATTCCGGACGGCAGATGCATTCTGTAGATGTGGTCAAGAAATATATACGCATGGCATCCATGCTCAAAATGAACCGTTTTCACTGGCATCTTACCGAGGGACTCGGTTGGCGCCCTGAAATAAAAGCTTTGCCGTTGCTCTCCTCTGTCGGAGGATATGTGGCTGACGGCGAAGGACAGCAGGGATATTTCTCGCAGAGCGACATGCGCGAGATTGTGGACTATGCCGGGCGATGGGGCATTGAGATTGTACCTGAAATAGATATTCCGGGCCACAGCGAAGCCGCACTTTATGCCTATCCCGAGCTTGGGTGCAGAGGCGTGCGTCCGGAGATTCCGCGCACCGGATTTACCTCCGACATATTCTGTGCCGGAAACGATTCTACACTCAATGCCCTTTTCACCATACTCGATGAGATATGCGCTCTATTTCCCGGTGAATATATTCACCTCGGAGGCGATGAAGCGCCGAAAGAAAATTGGAACAATTGTCCCCGTTGTCGCGCCCGTGTGGAGCATGAGGGTTTGGCTGACTCTCATGAGCTGCAACTGTGGCTGTCGACCCGAATGGCGGCACATCTCGCATCCAAAGGTCGCAAGGCCGTTTTTTGGGAAGATGTAGTTCATAATACCGGCCCGAGGCTTCCAGACAACGCTGTGATTCAATGGTGGAATTATCGCGGTCACGGCAATGATGCAGTACACAAAGCTAAGTCGCTCGGCCTTCCGGTTGTGCTTAGTCCGAACTACTACTGCTACCTCAATTTCCCCGAAACTCCTTGGCGAGGCTATGAAAATGACCGCACTTTTGATCTTGCGGACGCATATCTCCGCAATCCTGCCCATACTGAGATTTCGCGCGACAATCCGCTCCTGATGGGCATCACCGCTGCATTATGGACCGATTACGGACTGACCGATGACATGATTGACAATCGTATTTTTCCGCGTATTTTTGCTTTGGCCGAGCTTATGTGGCATCAAGGCGAACTCATGACGCTCAACCAACTCACCCATAAAATCACCGGTATCTCGGCTTATTTCTCCCGACAAGGTTTTGTGTGGTGAGCGGTTTCATCCCAAAAGTTTTTATTAGGGACCTTGAATTTTTCCGATTCAAGGGTTAGGAATTATGAATTAATTGCTATATTAGCGGTGCCTAACTAATTTTTATAATTATGAGTATAGACAATCATCGCTACTGTGTGATTATGTGTGGCGGCATCGGAAGCCGTTTTTGGCCCTATAGCCGCACTGACATGCCCAAGCAGTTCATTGACTTTTTCGGCACAGGCAGATCCCTGCTGCAAATGACATACGACCGTATTCTTCCTATCGTTCCTCCCGAAAATATTATCGTGGTAACCAACGCCACCTACGCCGACCTCGTGCGCAAGCAGCTCCCTGAGCTTAATGAAAACCAGCTGCTTCTGGAGCCTGACCGCCGCAACACGGCACCTTGCGTCACTTGGGCCGCTTACCATATCGCGGCCAGAGACCCACAGGCTTCCATGATTGTCTCGCCCAGCGACCATCTCATTACCCGCGAAAGCGTTTTTGAGCACTGTGTGGAGCATGGATTTGAGTTCGTAGAGCAGCATAATGCCCTTCTCACGCTCGGCATCACTCCCACCCGCCCTGAAACCGGCTACGGATACATTCAGATAGGCGAACAGGTAGAGCAAGGCATCCTCAAAGTGAAAACATTCACCGAAAAACCCGACCGCGACCTGGCCGAAGTATTCGTGGATTCCGGCGAATTTTTCTGGAATGCCGGCATTTTCCTTTGGAAAGCATCATCCATCCTTGAGGCCGTACACCGCTTCGCCCCCGATCTCAGCGCCACATTTGAGCGCGGAGCCGACCTCTTTGGCACTCCTCATGAAAACGAATACATCAAGGCTCATTTCACCGATTGTCCGAGCGTGTCTGTTGACTACGCCATCATGGAAAAAGCCGACAATGTGTTTGTGGAATGTGTGAATTTCGGCTGGAATGACCTCGGCACTTGGAGCTCACTTTACGACAATTCGCCTAAAAACCGCGACAACAACGTGACCCAGAACTGCAATGTCCTTGCATACGGAAGCTCCGGAAACATTTTCCTCATGCCCGGCGACAAACTCGCCGTAGTGTCCGGCCTTCACGACTACATCGTGGCCGATTCTGGTGATGTGCTTCTCATCTGTCCAAAAAGCGAAGAGCAGAAAATCAAGCAGATGGTCAACGATGTGCGCCAGCACTTCGATGACAAATACCTATAGCATCGCCAGTGCCCTGAGGGCCTCAAGCACCTCAAGCCTGCTAAGGCTGCGGTGTGCCTCAAGCGTGTGCGCAAACTCGTTTGCAACCTGTTGCACGCCCGGATGGGCAAACACACGGGTAAAATAATTGTAACGCTTGGCAAACAAAGCCTCTGCCTCATCCTGCTCCAGAGAGCATGATTCGGCGGCATCCTCCACCACATAATCTCTCAGGCACTTGCGCGTCTCTGCCGTTGGTTCCATCCGGTCCAGCAGCAGACTGCGACATACCACATTGGCTATGGCCATTGATGCAGCGAGATTGAAATGTTTCAGAATCACATTCCATGCCGAGCGTGCCGACACATCCGGGTTGCCCGGAAAATAATAGTCATCGGTAAGCGATATTATGGCATGCGGCTCAGCGTCCACATTCACTCCGTCAAGATACTCATCGCCATCCATCACCACAAGGCTCACGGCCATGCCGGTAGCCCCGTATATTTTATCTTTGTCGTTTTTATAGCTTAGCATATCACACGTTTTTTTTGATTCCGGAGAGAGCGTTTTTCACTCTGCAAAAATACAATATTTTTTCCAAAACAGCTATAGAGCAGCAAAGCCCTCCCGCTCGGGGAAGGCTTTGCTTTTATATGTTCAGCTTATCGCTGTTAGCGGGTCCATTTGAGGTCCCATACGCACACGCGACAACCGTTTTTGCCGGTATTGTTCACATAGGTCACGTCATTGACTATCTCTATTGTGAAACTACCGCTCACGTTGGCGTCCATGCTGAATTCATAGGCCTCGCCCTTCTTGACACTTCCCGCCGGAATTGTCACGCGCTTGGTGGCCTTGACAGCACCGTTCTGCTTCACATTTACATCGAACTGAATACCTTTTGACTCGTTGAATGCAAATCCGTACTTGAACATCAAAGTCTTGCAGCCGTTGGCCAACGTGGGTGACACCAGACTTCCGGGACGCTGTGTTGTGCCGTCTATTACCACGCCAAACACATCTGCACCGCCAAGGAACGGGAATATCATCGAGTTCACATTGTCTCCGCCGCCTTGGGCTATTGCACACCATGTGGCGGTCCAGCCGTCGGCTGATGTATAGCTGCCGTAGGAGTTTGTGGCTGCACCGTTATTGAATGTGCCGAAATCGGCTGATGTGGTATTGGTAGGATCAGTAGGCTGATCGGGAGTGGAGCCGCCTGCACCGAGCTTTATGTCGTCAAGCTGCATGGTAGCATACGATGATGATGTGGGCGCATAGAAGCGGAATCCTATATATACCACTCCGCTGAAGCTACTCAGCGACACATCGCCGCTCGGCTCAAATGCTGTGAACCCTGAGCCGGGAGGTGTGGCCACTTTTGCCTGAAGTTTGGTGCGCTGTGCTGTTGTCGGGTCATTGGAACTGAGAACATACACTTCCACTGTTCCTGATCCGGCATAGCCGGCGGCTGTGGTAAATGTCAGTACTTTGTTGGTAACGCCGTTCATATCCACGGCAGGAGAAATGAACCATGATTCGAATCCGTCGGTTCCGGGTGTGCCGTTATAACCGGTGCACGACACGAAGCTGTTGCCTGAGAATGTGCTTGCCTGCCAGTTGCGGTTGCCAGAAGTGGTCACGACCTTCCACCCTGTCGGGATTGTGGCTGTAGGGAATGTCTCGTCAAGAGAGGTCACGGGAGTGCCGGGCTGGTCCGGTTCATCGGGTTTGTCGCTGCCACCGTCAAGCCACTTGTAACCAACGAGGTCACGGAAGCCGGGCATAGCGAAGTATTTGCGTACTGTGCCGTGGAAGGCTATCTTGCGGCCGAGGTTGGTAGGATTGTCCACAAGATTCACTGATGCACGGATATTGTCTGTATTGGGCAGATTAACCACCACGCATTTGGTCCAGTCTGTTTCGGTAGCCACATCGGCCACAAGCACGTTGGTGGGGCTTGTTGCGGGAGTGGTGAACATGCAGTTGGTTTCATCGGCATACTGGCCGTTGTTCTTGCTGTTGTCAACCCAGCCCACAATATAACCGGCCATCCATTTGTCTGATTCGTTGGCGCTGGTGCCCATAGCCACTACTTGGCTCACATTGTAAGGACTCGCTTCTGTTCCGTTGCCGGCATCTACTGAGCCGCCGCCGGTTTCCACGCCTTCTATGCGGAACTCGTCCACAGTACCCTCGTTCTGAGTGATGGCGTTTGTACCCATTTCAGTACCGGCCACACCCTGCAGCCATATCTGCTTGCCGAGGTTGGTGGGATGTTCGCGCAGGTTTCCATACTCGCGCAGGGCTGATTCCTGAGGCAGGCGCACTATCACGCAGTCATCAAGTGAACGTGATTCAGCACTCTGGCCTATCACGAGAGTATTGTTGATAATAAACGGTGCTTCAAATTGCAGGTCATCCGTGCTGCTTACTGTGGTGACTTCAGGTTTCACTGTGCCCACAATAAATCCGGTATACCATTTCTTGCCCACATTGGTGTCGGTTGCTATCTGCTCAATGGCTTCGATAATGTCGTATGGATTATCTTTAGTACCCTTGGTGTCAACACCCAATATATCGTCAAGTGAGCGGAGCACAAGCTGCCATGTGCCGTTGTAGGTTGAGATTATACCCACAAGGTCAACAGGTCCTTCCGGCAGTTTGGTTGCCCAGAATGTTGCATAGCCGCTGGTACGCACCGTCAGGCTTACATTGTTGGCATCCTTGATTGTGCGGTTGGTATTCTCCTTGTGCGCTGTGCAGAAGGTTGCTTTGCCACCCTCTTCAAAAGTCACATTGTGCAGACGCACAAGCTGGCTCTGATATTTGATCAGCGCGTCCTTTGAGTTGCCGAGGTCTGAAATATTGATGTCAAGCACTTTCACCTTGTTAGGCTCGGGCAGACCGTTGAGCTGTGCATGCTCCCTGAATATGGCAAATGCCATAAATGTGGCTTGGTCGCCGTACTTCACATCATAACTCGGATAGCCGAGCTGCTGCAGACTTGCATACTTGCCTATGTACATTCCGGTAAGGTCCATCACGATCTCCTGACCCACGCGGTACTCATTGTACAGATTGCTCTGGTTGATGGAGATGGCGAGAGCGGCTGTTTCATCTTGGATCACGAGGTTCTTGTAGATATTGCCTGAGCGGTCCGATGAAATCACGCGACCCGATATTATGTAATGCTCGCCGTTATCCTTTGCTCCGATTGAGGCGATATAATTGTCACCATCCTGCCAGAAAGCTTCTTTCACTTCGGCTATGGTGGTGTTGGGTTTGAGCGTGGCAACAGGCACCTTCATCTCGGGAGCGTCCATGTCATCCTGACACGATGTGAGTGCTCCGCAGGCAAGAACCGCAGCCAGCATCAAGCCAAATATGGATTTCAATTTATTCATTGTTCTGATCTTTTTGTGTGATTATTTCACCAGTTCATAAAGAACAGGCCGGTCAAACGTAGTGTACTTCTCAATATCGCTGGGTGCAATGTTGGTAAATGTGCCGGAGCGCACCACGTTACAGTTGGAATTGAGATTGTTCACTATGGTAACTATTCCCTGTGCATCCACGCTTATGCTCCACATGCTTCCTTGTTCCGCCGAGGTGTAAAGCTGGAATGTGCTGGCATGAGAGGGGTTGGAATCCATTGACAGATAGCGGCCAAAGCTGTCAACCAAGGTATATCCTCCGGTCACTGCTGTGATGGTGATGGCATTGGCCATATCTGTTGTAAACTCGTTGTCGGTAATTGCTACTGACTCCATTGCCAGACGGCCATAGCTGAGACTTTCACTTATGCAGCTTCCTACCTGACCGTCAACCACCAGCACATACTGGTTGCCGGAGGTCACTGAGGTTGCCAGACGGAATTTGGCCTCTCCGGTTGGCTGGTCAGGAACATCGGGAGTGGATGATGCCTCACCAACCACCACATTGTCCACGCGATAGGTGGTATAGTTGGCCGCTGTTTCTGCGCGGTACACAAATCCCACATATACCACGCCGCTGAAACTGCTCAAGTCAACTGTGCTGTTTTTCCAGTCGCTCCAGCTGTTGTTGGCCTGCGGTATGTTGTTTGCGTTAAGTTTGGTTGCTGTGCCCTTGGTGGGATCAACATCGGTAAGGATATAAGCCTCCAACGTACCCGATCCGGAATAACCTACCATGGAGTCAAACGACAGCTGCTTCTTGCTCACCTTGTCCAGATCCACAGCCGGTGATATCAACCAGCTCTCAAAGCCGTTTGCACCCGGAGTCTTATTGTAACCGGTAACTTCGGCTGAACCATTGTTGTCACGGTCGCGGTAGAACCATTTGGCGTTACCGCTCACTGCCTCATTGGTCCATGATGTAGGTATGCCGCCGGTAAATGTCTCGTTAAGACCGTCTGACGGTGCTTCGGGCTCCGTCGGTGCTGCACTGAATCCGTAGCAGTCGGCATTGGTGCGGAACACAAACTGCCAGTCATTGCTGAACCACTGCAGCACGCCCACCACTGTGCCGGTGCCTGCCGGAAGTTTTTCTGTGCAGAAATTTGACTTTCCGCTGTTGCGCACAAGCAGTTGCTGGCCGCTCGCACTCTGCAGATAGCGGTTGTCACCTGATGAACCCTGGGTAGCCCATGTCTCGGAACCTCCGCCCACAAACGACACATCTTTGATTTCAACCAGCTGGCTCTGATACTTCTGCTGGTCCGATACATTGTTCTTCATACCCTGTATCTGGGCAATAGAGAACTCAAAGGTATGTATCTTGTCAGGCTCCGGTGCGCCGTTGCGCTCCACATGTGCGTCAAATGTCTTCTCGTCCATGCGGTTGGTTGTGGGACTGCCGTCTGTGCGGGTTCCTGCCGCGCCTATCTGAAACAGGTTGGCATACTTGCCCACATAAAGTCCGGTCATTTTCACGAACACTTCTTCACCAACAGGGAAGCTCTTGTAGATATCGCTTTTGGTCACTGATATTGTCACAGCTGCGGTTTCATCCTGAATTATGAGCTGCTGATAGATATTGCCGGTTATGTCGTTGCCTATCACACGACCGCTTATCACAATATCCTCGCCCAGTTCATTCTGCTCCACAAGGGTACAGTAGTTGTCGGTGTTCGGCTGCCAGTATTTATCCTTGAGTTCAAGGATTGTCATGTTGGCCTTGAGGTCGGATGTCGGATACCCGAGTGGCGGGTAATCCAAATCCTCGCTGCAGCTGCTGAGTGCCGAACTTCCGGCAAGTGCTATCGCCACAGCCAACAATGAATGTATATATTTCTTGAAGTTCATATAGTCTTTATATTATAAGGTGTGATTAATAGCTTGCCATTAGAAACGCAGACCCACATTCACAAACACCTTTATGCCCTGAGCATAGCTGTAACGGTTGGCAACTTTCTCTGTAAAGTTGTTGTAGTCGAAACGGCCCTGCTGATAACCGTAGGTCATGATGTTGCGGTTGTTGAGTATATTGTCGATATTCACATTGATGTTCAGTGAATATTTGCGTTTGAGATATATGAGCTTGCCTATCGATGCATTCAATGTAAATGCGTTGTGCAGCTTCTCTTCGCCGCAAAGTTGATGGTTAAGCTCCTCTGCATTGGGCTGTGCCCACAGGTCGGGTATAACCTCGTGACGCACGGGGGCAAGGTTCACGTAAGTGTCACCCATCCATGTGGCGTTGACATTGAAGAACCAGCTCTTGGGTGCGGCATAATCCAGACCCACGTTCACCGCCTTTTGGGGAGTGCCGCCGATATGGTAGTTCTTGAGATACGAGCGGGCATATACATCTGCCTCGGCTCCGTTCTCGTAGCTGCGCACACCCATAGGATTGTTCTTGTAGCGGTAGCTTGCAATGGTTCCCGCAGCCTGAAGTTTCAATGAAGGCAGGATGCTGTATTCCAGACCCAACTCTATGCCCTTATAATTTTGGCGGACACCGAATATCACATAGTTCATGTAAGTTGAGTAGTTGTCATCATAGAATCCGCTCTTCTCTGTCAGATCATACATGTCAGTATAGAATGCGCTTATGGCACCGCGGAAACGACGATAGTTCCATGCATAGGTAAAGTCAGCGCTGAGTATTCGCATGTTTTGAAGACCGTCTATCGCGGTGTCCTTGGTGCGGGGCGATACGTAAGCATACTCAAACAGCGGTGCCTTGGTGGCATATTCTCCATGAAGGCTGAATGCATTGCGACCGTCCAGCTTGTATGTGATACCGGCTTTGATTGCTCCGTTGTCAAATCTGTGGTTCTCACCCTTGCCGTAAGAATTCTCAGGAGCGCGGCCATTGCGCATCTTGCCGTCACGGAAGAACTGAGTGTAGCTCATCTCCATACCGTAGTTGATGTTCCAGTGGTCCAGCTGTATCATATCCTGAATCCATGCGCTTGCTTGAACGGCATTCACATAGTAGTTGTAACCGAATATGTCTCCCTCTTTCACTTTGCGGTTGGGATCATTAAGGTTGTTCTGGAGCAGATCGGGATTATTGGGGAAATCGCGCTCTGCAAACTGATCCACATCCAGCCAGAACTCACCGCCAAGCAGATCCTTGATGGTCTTGTAGTAATGAGCGCGGGTCACATTGGCAGTCAAACCGGCCTGAAGCGAATTGTGCTCATTGAACTTGTGGTTAAGTACTGTAGCGAATATGAAATTGAACTGGTTGCTGTGACGCTTCTCTTGGATATATGTGCTTCCTTTGGGGTCGGCTGTCGGGTTCTCGGCATTGTATCTGTTGTTGAGATAGTTTGCCTGATACAGACCGTCCCAGTCTATCTGACGGAAATTCACATTGTTGCGCCACAAATCTGCGTAATACTCGTATTCTCCGGGATAATCGCTGAAATATGACGGCAGATTACGGTAGTAGTCAGGACGGGGATCTGCTGCATTGTACCAGTTCAGTGCCGTTGTGCTGTAGTGTGTCCAGCGGGTGGCAACACCGGTGTTGAGATGTGTTTTTTCATTGATTTTGTACTGCCAGTTCAGCATCACTGTCGGGTCAAACGACTCTACTATGCGCGATGCACGTTTTTTGCCGTCCTGATAGCCCCAGTTCGGGTTATAGAGATTGCTTCCCGCCATCTCGTATGCCTCAAGATATGTGGCACTCGCGGTGGCACGCTGTGTCGGTGCGCCAAAAGCGGTAAGGGTAATATTGTGCTTGTCGTTTAGCACTTTTTCCAGCGACAGGAACAAACCGCCAGAATTGTAGAACGTACCGTCTATCACACCTTCGTTGGCATAACGGCCTATGGCCCCTATGGTCACGCCCCAACCCTTGGCATTGATGCCGGTTGAGTAGAGCAATGAGGCACGCAGCATATATGCGCTGTTGGTATAGGCCACACTTCCGCGAAAACCGGGTGAGTAAGTCGAGGTAATGGTGTTGAAGTTGGTTGAACCGCCTACTCCACCGAATCCGTAACGCGATGCATCCATACCCACAGTGTTGGTGCGGTTGCGGAACGCTGTGCTTGTCATACCTCCAAGAGTGGAGAAATTGAAGCGGCCGCGACCAAGGTCATTAAACGGCAACCCGTTGACATAGGTAGTCGTGAAATATGAGTCGTAACCTCTGTTACGGAATCTCAACAGACTGAACCTGTAGTTGGCCGTATTATAATAAATATTATCCGAAGCTCCCGTCAGCACTCCAACGCTCTGTGATGTGCCCTCGTCATCCTCAAGCGCACTTTGGTCAAACAGCAACTCCTGCTGCTCCTCCAGTATCATGTTTTGCGACTGAGAATTTTTAAGCTTGATTTGACCTAGATCCGAGATAGTATTAACTACCATCTGCACCGGCTGAGTGAGGTCATTGTACCCGTACGCGGCAACGGTTATCACATCCGTGCCCGGAACGGCATTGCTGATGCGGAATTCTCCTGCCGGACCCGTGGTTACCACAATTCCTTGGTCGTTGAGCATCACCGCTGCCCCGGACACAGGATTGCCCGAGGCATCCAGCACCACGCCACTCACCCCTGTATTTTGGGCAAGCGCAGGAACTATTGATGCCAGCAACAATAGCAAAGATAATTTAAATCTCATAAATGTTTGGTAATTAGTTATTTTTGGTTAATATTTCGTTCGTCCCTTCTGCAAGAACGGCCATACGGCGCATCCCTGCGGCGTGGAGAGTGGTCAAGCTTTATTTGCTTATATTAAAGATTTTTCCAAAATTAATACATTTTATCCATTCCATACGCCCTTATCCAATTATTTTTTATTTGCTTTTTAGTTAAATTTTCATTGTTGCCACCCACATTTACCCTTCCCTTCACCTTTACTTATATTTTTTATTCACTATCTTTGCGCTATGATACGGTTTTTACCTTTATTTTTAATTGCAGCTTTTATTTCTGGCTCCGTTGCCGTAGCTTCCGATTCTCAGCAACGATGGAATCTGGTGTGGTGCGAGGATTTTGATGCCCCGTATATCAACGATTCCGTTTGGTCCAAAATTCCTCGCGGAAATGCTGACTGGAACCGTCACATGGCCCCTTATGACTCTCTATATGAGGTTTCCAATGGCATCCTCACTCTTCATGGAGTCAACAATCACAACCTTGATGCCGACACTGCACGATTCCTCACCGGCGGTGTTTGGACTCTCGGCAAAAAATCCTTCTCTCCCGGACGCATTGAAGTCAAGGCTCGATTTGGCAATGCACAGGGTGCGTGGCCCGCAATATGGCTCCTCCCGTTTGACACCGTCAATTATGCGTGGCCAAATGGTGGCGAAATTGACATGATGGAGCACCTCAACTACGATTCAATCGCTTATCAAACAGTACATTCCAATTACACTTTATATCAGGGAGGTGCAGACAATCCCCCTCATTTTGCCACTCACCCCATAAAGCTGAACGATTGGAATGTATATGGCGTTGATATTACACCCGATGCTTTGGTGTTTCACATCAACGGCACCGAAACTTTCCGTTATCCGCGTGTTGACTCCATCCCGGGCCAATACCCTTATTTCCTCCCCATGTACCTGCTCATTGACATGCAGATTCAGGGCGGATGGGTAGGCAAAGCCGACCCCGCCACCCTCCCGGTGAAAATGGAAATAGACTGGGTACGACATTACACTTCCGAAAACTAATCTAACATCTTACTCTCTTGAAAATAGCATTAATAGGATATGGCAAAATGGGGCATGTTATTGAGCAGATAGCCCTCAGCCGAGGCCACAACATTGTGGCTAAAATTGACATAAACAATCCTGAGGATTTTGACTCACCGCAATTTGCATCCGCAGATGTGGCCATTGAATTCACCACTCCGGCAACAGCCTTAGGCAATTATCTGCGGGCTTTCAAGGCTGGGGTGCCTGTAGTATCCGGCACTACGGGATGGACTGAAAACATGTCTCAGGTCAAAGATTTGTGTGACAACGGCGATGCCACGTTTTTCTGGACATCCAATTTCAGTATCGGAGTCAACATCTTTTTTGCGCTTAACAAATATCTCGCAGCTATAATGGCCGCCGAGCCGCAATACTCTCCGTCCATCACCGAAATTCACCATATCCACAAGCTTGACCATCCCAGCGGCACAGCCATTACACTTGCCGAAGGTATTATCAACAACAATCCTGCTTTTACATCATGGACCGAAAATCCTGCTCCGGCCTCCGGAGAGATTCCCATTGCGCACCGTCGCGAGGGTGAGGTCCCGGGCACTCACATCATCACTTGGGATTCCCCCGTTGACACTATTACAATTGAGCACTGTGCCAAAAGCCGTCAAGGTTTTGCCCTCGGTGCCGTAATGGCAGCCGAATGGGTCAGCAACCGAAAAGGTTTTTTGACCATGGACATGATGATGCACGATATTCTTTCACCAGTAACTGACAAAAAATGACATCCTCCGAACCTAATAAATCCTTCTCCCAACGCGTCCGCGCAGTCCGCGTCACCCGTTGGATTCGTTTTGCCGTTGTAGCCATTCTCTTTATTGCTTGGGTTGCTTGGCTCGGCAGTTGGTGGGTTCTCATCTTCCTCCCGCTGCTCTTTGACATATACATCACCGGCTATATACCTTTCACATGGTGGAAAAAAAGCAAAAGTGCCGTGGTTCGCACCGTAATGAGCTGGGTGGATGCCATTGTTTACGCCCTTATCCTGGTTTATTTCGTATTCTCCTTTGTCGGTCAGAATTACGAAATCCCCTCATCCTCGCTTGAAAAATCACTCCTCGTGGGCGACTACCTTTGGGTCAACAAAATGGCCTATGGCCCCCGTGTGCCCATGACGCCCGTGCATTTTCCTCTCGTTCAGAACACTTTCCCGATAATCAACACCAAAAGCTATCTTGACAATCCGCAGTGGAAATATCGCCGTCTCGCCGGATTCGGCAAAATAAAAACTGGCGACATTGTGGTGTTCAACTTCCCTGCCGGCGACACTGTGGCAGTGAACATGCAGAATCCCGATTACTATACCCTCGTCAAATACTTCGGCCGCGAAACCATTCTCGCCAATCCCGACAAGTTTGGCGAAGTAATCTATCGCCCCGTTGACCGAAGGGAAAACTATGTGAAACGTGCCGTCGGATTGCCTGGTGAATGGCTCTCCATTCACAATGGCCGCGTGTTCATCAACGACTCCATGCAGCCCATGCCCAAATTCGCCCAATTCAATTTCTATTATCAGCCAAAAACAATGCTCACAGAGCAGATGTGGGATAAATTAGGCATTGTGCCCGACGACCGCAACCGTGTCAATGTTACCCCGGAGGATATTGAGAGCCTGCGTACTCTCGGTTTTGCCGTCAATGAGGATGGTTCAGTACCACCCATTTTCGTATCTCCGCTTACCGAACAGATGCTCACCGACATGCAGCAGTCCGGCATCATGAGCCAGATAATGAAAATGCCGGCTCCGATTGGCGAATACCTCTTCCCCGACAGTATTAGCGCCAACTGGACACGCTCCGATTATGGTCCCGTTTGGATTCCTAAAAAAGGTACTACTCTCCATATCACACCCGCCAATTGGCCTATGTATGAGCGCGTGATCAGAAATTATGAAAATCATCCCAACTCTTATGTAAGCAACGGCAAAGTATTTATTGATGGTAAAGAAACCGAATACTATACCTTTGCCATGGATTATTACTTCATGATGGGTGACAACCGCGACAATTCTCTTGATTCGCGTTACTGGGGTTTCGTTCCCGAAGATCACGTTGTCGGAAAACCGATGAGAGTGCTCGTATCGTTTGACAAGGACAAATCCCTCTTTAACGGCAAGATTCGCTGGAACCGCATCTTTTCTTCAGCCAATCCCGATAAGTAATGCCATCGCCGCTTGTCACGCAGCACGGCTCTGTGGCCGTGCTTCCTTCATCTTTCTGTGCCGATGTGGCCTATTATGCTGCCTTGGCATCTCATCCTGTGGCCGTGATTGACTCTTCGGTGCGTTTTGACAAACGCGCCAAGCACACTCACCGCACCACCATAGCGTCCACGCATGGACCTCTCACCCTGACCGTACCGATACAAAAACCTGACATTACCCACGGTGCTCTGTGGAATCAGATTCTCGTGTCTTCCCACGGCGAATGGTGGCACATACATACCACCGCGCTGGAAAGTGCCTACGGACGCACTCCTTTCTTTGAGTATTACGCCGACAGTATTCTCCCTCTCTTGGGTGAGAATGCTGTCAATCGCCCCATTACCGATCTCAATGCCGCGCTTGACAGCGTCATCCGTTCCATTCTCGGCATCGATACCACAATAATTCCGGAAACTGAACTTGACTCCGGTCTGGTTGTCCACGACTACCGCCGTTCTCTACCTGTGATCAACAATCAGCCTCCATACTATCAGGTACGTGCCGACAAACTCGGGTTCCTCCCATCTATGAGCATCCTTGACCTTATCTTCAATCTCGGTCCCGAAGCTCCTTTGTATTTACACAAACTTATTATCTCTCAATAGCTTATTTTAAGCCATTTGAACCCCTTTACTCTGCTCAGGCTCAGAATCAGCCACGATGCTGCGCTCACGGCTGCCATCGTTATCAGAAACACCACAACACCCTGCAACGGCTGCGTTATGTGATGCTTTGCCATAACAGGCAATAATCCGAACGCTATTGACCCGTGCATGCAATATGTGATTACTGTTGCATGACGCAACCATAACGATGCCTTGTAATATACCGGCGGTAACTCCTTGACCCACATAAATAGTGCCGGACACACCACTATAAGACTCACGTAGCAGTCATTCAGCCGCTGCCAGTGCATCTCCGTTACCCAGTAATGCTCGGCAAAAAGCATCACTAAACCCAACACACTTATCACACCCCAAAGCACCCGTTTTTCACTTTGTGCCTCACGCTGCCGTGCACACCATGCTCCAACGCATATCCATATCAGCGATGCTGGAAAACTCGTTACAGGCGAATACTTGGGAAACACCGAGGCAAACCATACATTGAACCCGTTGAAAGCACCATAATAACTTGATTGCTCACAGCATAGCAGGAACGCAGCCAGCGACACCACTGTCGCGAATACAAGATGTTTCCTTAGCAAAAATATGATGGTGATACCTATAATGCAGGCCATTATGAACCATGACGCCACAAATGTGCTTCCGGTAAGTGCCGAATAAATCATGCTCCACACATCGCAGCTCAAATGCAGACGATGGCGTATGTCAATCGTAAACGGAAGCATCGCAACAAACCAGAACAGATAAAGCCATATACTCCGCTTTAAAAAATTACTCCACGCACCAACCACTTGGCGCATGGAGTCTGTTGCATATATTTTTCGAAAAAAGAAATATCCCGACATGATGAAAAATACCGGTACGGCAATCCTAACCAACGGTATGAACACACTCGGCCACAGCTTGGTATGAAGCACCACTATAAACAGTGCCATAACCACTTTGAGTGTATCAAATCGGCTGTCGGTGCGTTGGCGCATCACATCAGTTTACTACCAGTATTTTTGTCACTGCACCGGCTGAAGAACCCTCACCGCTCTGCGACACATATACATAGTACACTCCTGTGCGCACTCTGCGCCCGGTGCGGTCCGCCGCATCCCATTTGAACAGTCCGCCCTCGCTCATTCCCTGATGCACTATGTTACCGGTGGCATCAGTTATCTTTACGAGCGAATTTTCCATCAGCCCCTTCACATACACCGGTCCGCGATGTTCGGGACGCACCGGATTGGGATACGCGTAGATATCATCATAGTTATCCATTGCAGGCGATGCATTCGTACTCAGACGCATCACCCCGTTGTCGGTTCCTACATACAGATAATTACTGTTGGGATCAGCATACACCGAATTGACATAATCCGATGGAAGCATTGAGTTGTCCTTTCCATAATGCTCCAGTATCTCGTTTCCCTGAGCTGACACGCAATATAACCCGGATTCAGCCGTGGATACCCATTTGCGGTTGGCTGCATCCACCGCTATGTCAGTCACCGTAGAGCTACCGAGAAGATAATCGGCATCATTTGTGCCGTCATTGCGCGGCACCTTAAGATGATTTATCCTCATATTGGGATTGGTGGCTTGCGAAGGATTTGAAATCTCAACGATACCTTCGTTTGTGCCCAGCCATACCTTTCCGGTATGGTCCTCAATAATTGCATATTGGTCACTTGCATCATACGTGCGTCCGTCTTGGTCTGTAAACGAATTCCACACATGTATCTGATCATCACTGAAATCATTGAATGTTCCGCGAGTGTCATAAGCAAGCACCATATTGCTGGGCGATGCGTCAAGCAAAAATATCATGTTGCTTTGTTTGCAATGCAGCATGCGAAAATCCATATGACCAACGGTATTTGGTATATTGGGAGCATACCAGTCCTCAGGTCTTACCTCTTCGGTAGGCAGTGCCCGTTTGTCTGCCGGCAATATCCATATATTCTTGCTTTGGCCCCCGTTATTGTTTGTCACCATCCACAGGTTGCCACCCCGGTCTATGCTCACTCCATACACTATCCAGCGGTTGTCGATTAGTTCAAGCGGAGAATTGTCAGCCCCGTAATACCCTATCATTTTACCGTTGCGCACCTTGTACAGGCCATCTCCGTTAGTGCCCACATACTGCACATTTATATCATCAGGATCACCGCAAACCGACATGGGCGACAATATATATTTGCCTGCCGATGTCTGATAATTGGGAAATGATGGCCCCTGACTTTCTATCGGAAACGGAGTCATGGGCGTAACGCTTCCGTCATCCATACTTATCATATCCAGTGACAACGGTGTACGGTAACCCGATGCGCCACCCACACCGAACTTAAAGCGCGATCCTCCCACATTGTACACATACAAATGTCGGCCGTCTGCTGCCGGTTGTATATAATGTGCAAGTTTCACACTACGGGTTGCGGGACGGATACGTGTGTGATACATATTCACACTCCCGTCAGCCCCTATACCATAACAGGCAAGGCCTTCGGTATTCAGTGCCCATATTTTTTCTCTCCCACTGTATATGCTCACTATATCATTTAGAATAGGCTCAGGTACTGCGCCTAAGGATTTTATGTTACCTTCTGAATCTATGCTGTAAAAAAATCCGTCTCCGCGAAAATACAAACTCTTGTTTATACCTCTCATAAGTGGATGCGTAGTGTAAAAACCACCGTATGGTTTTACCTCAAGACACTGCAGATTCTCAAAATCTATCGTCACTTTATCAAGGTTTTTGTTTATTATGCGAGTCCTGCGGCACAATAATACGCCGGGACCTGCTGCTTTAAGTTCAAGTACAGGATTAGCCTCTACAAGAAATGTCAGTGTATTGAGTGTGGCAAAATTTTCACCAAGTGCCACTGTCATCAGACCCTCACCGTCAACCAGCATCACAAGATGATTGTCCGTCACCTCTATTCCGCTTACGTTGGTATTCCATACGCCGCTCTGCACCACTTCATGACGGTCCATGTTATACTCCACCACACCAAACGAAGTAGCAAGATACATCTTCTTCTCTCCAAAAGCCACATCATTGACCTTTAGAGGACGAGCTACCTCACTGTCGCTTATATCACTTATATTCACAAGTTTGCCGGTGGAATACAGCACATCCATATTCCCGTCTTCATAAACTATCAGCAGATACTTTTCATCGTAATTGTAAAATATATTTGATATTTCAAATCCGCTTAACTTGTTGTCACGCGTATAACAATACGATTCGTCGCTTTTCGGATCATATTCAAATAAATTTCCACCACTTTGGTAATACACCTTGCTCCCGGTGTCTATTACCTTTTGCGATGGGGGCGCAAACACCGGAAACACTTCCCATGTGCCTATTTCGGTAAACTGCTGCGCGCTCGCCGACACACCTGTCAGCACACACAGCATGCATAATATAATAGTACGAATCATAGATACTTGTTAATCCTTTATTTATTAAGTAAATAATCCATCAGCTTGGCCACCGCGCGTCCTCTGTGCGAAATGGCATTTTTTTCATCCGCGCTCATTTGCGCAAAGCTCATGCCGCGTCCCTCAGGCTCAAATATGGGATCATATCCAAATCCCTCATCTCCGTGAGGCTCACGCGATATAACTCCATCCACACGGCCTTCAAACAACCGCATTTCATCACCCTCTATCAGTGCTATCACAGTACTGAAATGCGCTTTGCGGTTATCCTCGTGATCCATATTACTAAGCAGAAGCCTCATATTTGCCTCAGAATCATGACCCGGACCGGCATAACGGGCCGAATACACTCCCGGCTCACCGTTGAGTGCATACACCATCAAGCCCGTATCATCTGCAAAACAGTCATACCCGTAATGTTCCTTTATGTAACGAGCCTTCTGCTCCGCATTTCCTTGCAATGTGGCACATGTTTCAGGTATGTCATCATGACAATTTATGTCATTGAGCGACAATATATTGTATTTATCACCTACAATGGCACGCAACTCCGAGAGCTTATGCGCATTGTTTGTTGCAAAAACAAGTGAAGTAACAGTCTTATCCATACATTTATAACGCATTTTTACCCTCTATATTATATCTCGCCTCTTTGCGCAAAAAAAGGATTATATACTATTCTTGTTCCCCGACATCGTCATCCTTTTTATAAACGAATATACACCTACCAGCGGCACATTGCTAATCCAATCCTGATGCATGTATCCTCTCATTGAGAACCTGTATCCGTGCATATCGCTATTTGCATTATCTACCGTCACAAACTGCCTCAATGATTTTGATTTAACATTTTCTTCTGCCTTTACCTCTATTGGCAAGATTTGGGTACCCGCCTGCACCACAAAATCTATCTCCATACTTGAATTTTCTTTTGAATAATAATTCACAACCACATTTCCTGCTGCCATCATTTGAGTAAGCACATAATTCTCGGTAAAAGCACCCTTATATTCTGAAAAAATATCACTTCCCACAAGCATCAGCGCAGGTGGAACCTGTGACATCGCTCCAAGTAAACCTACATCAAGCAAATACAGCTTGAATACATCATTCTGCTTATAAAACTGAAGTGGCATCGACACCTTGCTTACTCTGCATACCTTATAAACCAATCCCGCATCTACAAGCCACTGAATACTTTTTTCAAAATTTGATGCTCTTGCACCCTTTTTTATCGCTCCGAACACAAACTTTTTATTTTCCTTTGCCAATTGCGAAGGTATTGACTGAAACACCATGCGCGCCCGCTGAGTGTCATCACCTGCATGCTTGGCTATATCGGCTTCGTATGCCGATATGATATTATTTTGTACCGTCCTCACTTTATCCGGATTTCGTGTCTCATTAAATACTGTTACCGCTTCCGGCATTCCTCCTACAAAATAATATTGACGAAGCAAATCTATATAATCCGGCAATAAATCATTAACCACTGCCTCATTATCTGCATCCATCAGCAAATCTGCCTTTTCATTTTGTGAAAGTGCATCTAAAAATTCTATGAATGACATTGGATAAAGATGCATCACATCTATTTTTCCTGTTGGAAATGAGCATCCGTGCATATTCAATACACCAAGCAATGATCCGGCTACTACTATGTGTATATCAGGAGCATCTTCGCAGAAATATTTTAATGAAGCCACCACTTCGGGCACATCTTGAACCTCATCAAGAAATATCAAAGTTTCACCTGGCACTATCTCTTCTGAGGATATTGCCGACAATCCCAATAATATTCTTTCAACATTTTTATCTTCCGAAAAAAGTGTTTTTATAGCATTGTTCATATAGCAATTTACATATACCATATTGCTATATTCGTTGTGTCCAAACTCTTTAAGTATATATGTTTTCCCTACTTGACGAGCACCATACATCATCAAAGGTTTCCTGTGGTCACTTTTTTTCCACTCTACCAAGCTCTTATATATAGCTCTTTTCATCTTACTTAATTTTATTTTTTGCAAATTTACATTTTTATGAGGGAATAAATGTCATTTAGATACACTTTTATGGGGTAATAATTGTCATCTGACTACATTTTTATTGGGCAATACCACCCAAAAACAAAAAAACACCCTCCCCACTACCTTAACTATATTAGCTATCTTAGCTACCCAAGCTAAAAAGCCATTCCGACAAGCTCCCTCTCAGCCCTCCACTTTTTAAAAAAAGCCGCGAAGCGTGCGGTTTATCTACAACCTCCTGCGGAGCGCCTATGGCGCGGAGTTGGAGGATACCAAACCAAATAGATCCCCGTGCCTGCGGATGCATCCGCAGGCACGGATCGGCGACAGCCAAGGCCCACACTAACATCCCCTCCACTACCTTAACTAAAAACTCACCACTATTTACCATAAAGAAAATGCCCGGAACAAATCCGAGCATTTCCATTTATAAAAAAACTTTTTCAGACTACTATATTCACTATCTTGTTGGGCACCACTATTACCTTTCTTATAGTTTTCCCTTCTATCCATTTGCCGGCAGCCTCATTGCTGAGAGCCGTCTTTTCCACTTCATCACTCGGTGTTCCTGCAGCAACTTCAATATTGAAACGTGGCTTACCGTTAACCGACACAGTATATTTCACACTGTCCTCTTTCAAATACTCCTCATTGTACTTGGGCCATGCAGCATCACACACAGTTGTGTCATGACCCAAAGCATGCCATAATTCTTCAGCCACATGAGGAGCAAACGGAGCCAGCAATATCACAAGCTGCTCCAGTATAAGAGCATTGTGACATTTCTGTTGGGTAAGCTCATTCACACATATCATGAATGCGGATATTGATGTGTTGTATGAAAAATTCTCTATATCCTGAGTCACCTTTTTTATAAGCTTGTGAATACTTTTCAGAGCCTCCTTAGTAGGCTCACCGGCAGACACAATGTTTTCATCACCTTTGTAGAAAAGATTCCACAAACGCTTTATAAATCTGTTTACTCCGTCTATACCGTTGGTATCCCATGGCTTGCTCTGTTCCACAGGACCAAGGAACATCTCATACAGTCGCAATGTGTCGGCACCGTAGCGGTCAACTATATCATCCGGATTTACCACATTGAACATTGATTTTGACATCTTCTCCACAGCATAGCCGCACACATATTTGCCATCTTCAAGTATAAACTCCGCATCCTTGAACTCCGGACGCCATGCACGGAATTTTTCTGTGTCAAGTATATCATTGCTCACTATGTTCACATCCACATGTATCGGTGTCACATCATAATCCTTTCGCAGATTGTAACTCACAAATGTATTGGTATCCTTGATTCGGTAAACGAAATTGCTTCGTCCCTGTATCATACCTTGGTTTATCAGCTTCTGAAAAGGCTCATCCTTGCATACCAAGCCCAAATCATATAAAAATTTGTTCCAGAATCGGCTGTATATCAAGTGACCGGTAGCATGCTCAGTACCACCCACATACAAATCCACATTCTGCCAGTAGTCATTTGCCTCCTTGCTTACCAGTGCTTCATTGTTATGCGGATCCATATAACGAAGATAATATGCGCTTGATCCGGCAAATCCGGGCATTGTGCAGAGTTCAAGTGCATCACCCTCGGATGTAACCCAGTTTTTAGCGCGTCCCAGAGGAGGTTCACCTGTCTCGGTAGGCAAATATTTGTCCACCTCAGGCAGCTGCAATGGCAGTTCGCTTTCCGGCAACATATAAGGCACTCCGTCTTTATAATATACCGGGAACGGCTCGCCCCAATATCTCTGACGGCTGAATATGGCGTCACGCAAACGGTAATTTACCTTCACTTTTCCTATGCCTGCTTTCTCCACATGCTGTTTTGCTGCTTTTATAGCATCTTTCACATCCATGCCGTTAAGATCCAGAGTGGGTCCGCAGCTGTTTATCATCTTGCCCTCTTTGGCATCAAATGACTCCTCGCTTACATCGGCCCCTTCTATCAGCGGTATTATGGGCAAATCAAAATGACGCGCAAAAGCATAGTCACGGCTATCATGTGCAGGCACGGCCATAATGGCACCTGTGCCGTATCCGGCAAGCACATAGTCACTCACATACACCGGTATCTTTTTCCCGCTCAAAGGATTCACTGCATATGCGCCGGTGAACACTCCGCTCACCTTTTTGTCTATCATGCGCTCGCGCTCGGTTTTGTGCTTTATGGCAGCTATGTACTCCTCTACTTCAGCTTTATGTTCGGGAGTCGTTACCTGCCACACATATTCGCTTTCCGGAGCAAGCACCATAAATGTTACTCCAAACACCGTATCGGCTCTTGTTGTGAATATGGTGAGTTTAACATCGCTGTCGGCTATCGGAAATATCATTTCTGCACCTTCCGATCTTCCTATCCAGTTGCGCTGTGTTTCCTTAAGTGAATCGGTCCAGTCAAGTCTATCAAGACCTTCAAGCAAACGCTGTGCATAGGCACTCACACGCAGACACCATTGACACATCACTTTTTGTTCCACGGGATAACCGCCGCGAATGCTCACACCCTCGCTCACCTCATCATTTGCAAGCACCGTACCGAGTTTGGGGCACCAGTTCACCATAGTATTGCCAAGATAAGCTATGCGGTAATTCATCAGCACATCGCTCTTCTCCTTTACACTCATCTTTTTCCACTCATCGGCTGTAAAGGTAAGTTCCTCGCCCTGCGCAGCATACACATTGAGTGTGCCTGATGTTTCAAACTCCTTTACCAGATCTGCTATTGGCCGTGCCTTCTGTAGCTTGGTATCATAATAGGAGTTGAACATCTGCATGAATGCCCATTGAGTCCACTTATAATATTTAGGATCACATGTGCGTATCTCACGGCTCCAGTCATAACAGAACCCTATCTTGTCCAATTGGCTGCGATAACGCGATATATTCTGTGTGGTTGTAATTTCCGGATGCTGGCCTGTCTGTATGGCATATTGTTCAGCCGGAAGACCGTACGCGTCATACCCCATGGGATGAAGCACATTAAATCCCTGCTGTCTTTTATAGCGTGCATAAATATCCGATGCTATATATCCGAGAGGATGACCAACATGGAGTCCGGCTCCTGACGGATAAGGAAACATGTCAAGCACATAATATTTAGGCTTGTCATTGTTTATATCCACTTCATAAGTCTTGTTCTCTCTCCAATAGTTTTGCCAGCGGCTCTCTATATCTTTGTGGTTATATTCCATTCTTTATTTATTAATGTGTGATTACTTTTTATTTGGCGGTTATCTCAAGCATCCTTTCTATGGGCTTGCGTGCTCGTTCGGCCACGGCGGCATCCACCTCTATAGCCGGACTCATGTTTGCGAGCGCGTCACGAACTTTTTGCAGCGTATTGAGCTTCATATAGCTGCATTCGTTGCAGGCACAGCTGCTGTCATTGGGCGGAGCGGGGATAAACAATTTGTCAGGATACTTCTTCTGCATCTCATGAAGTATGCCGCTCTCGGTAGCCACTATAAACTCCTTGGCGTCGCTTTTGCCTGCAAAATCCAGCAGCACTGCCGTACTGCCTATCTTGTCGGCTATGAGCTGCAGCGGTTTCTTACATTCCGGATGCACAAGCACAAGCGCCTCTGGATGTTCTTTCTTCAATTCTTTTATTTTTTCCAGCGAGAACTGTTCATGCACATGACACGCGCCATTCCACAACACCATGTTTCTTCCGCTTACGGAATTTATATATCCTCCAAGATTCTTGTCCGGACCGAATATTATCTTCTCATCCTTGTCCAGCGACTCCACAATCTTGCGGGCATTGCCGGAAGTAACCACTATATCTGTAAGTGCTTTCACAGCTGCGGTGGTATTCACATAGCTTATAACAGTATGGTTGGGATGTTCTTTTATAAACTCTTCAAACTCCTTGGCATCGCAGCTGTCGGCAAGAGAGCATCCGGCTTCCATATCCGGCACAAGCACCGTCTTGTCCGGACAAAGTATCTTGGCGGTCTCACCCATGAAGTGTACACCGCACATCACTATTACCTTGGCATCCGTTTTGGCTGCTATTTGAGCCAGCGCAAGCGAGTCTCCTATATAATCTGCTATATCCTGTATATCCCCCTGCTGATAGTAGTGGGCCATGATCACGGCTTCCCTTTCTTTCTTAAGTCTGTTGATTTCTTCAATCAACTCTTCCTTGCTCTTGGAGCCTCCATGATTGTTATCCACACTCATTTCTTTATATTTAGAATTTTAGAAAAATCAAAAATTTAAAATTTAAAAAAGAATAATAAGAATCGTTGATAACCGTCATAACTTTTATCAGGTTTTCTTGCTATATTGGGTTATTGAACTTCAACTATCGTTTTCTTTCACTTTGTCAACACGTGCATTCATTGCTAATAAGCAACTTAGCATAGTTATTAACATCGTGTTTATAACGTGCAAAGTTAATAATAAAATACAATATTCATAGTCAATAACTCTCAAAATAACCGTATATAACACCTCTATTCTTTTATGCTAACTTATTTGTATTCTTGCTTCTCCATCATTATACAATCATGCTTTTGTTAAATGCAAGAGAAACTAATTAAAACTTGCTTTTTATTTTTCAACGGTTATCAACACTTTGTGAACATATACAAAATTGCTTATCTTTGTGAGCCTTTATCCCTTCACACGCGTTATATATTCATACGTCTAACTTAACTACTTTTTTATATGGAATCTACTCGTCAAGCCAAAATAGCTCGTCTTATTCAGAAAGAACTTAGTGAAATATTTCGTGCGCAGACTGCCAAAACTCATGGCACTCTGGTATCAGTTAGCAGCGTGCGTGTTACTCCCGATCTTAGCATGGCACGTGCTTATCTTTCTGTTTTTCCAAGTGCCAAGGCCCAGGAAATGATTGATAGCATCAATAAAAATGTTCGTACCATTCGTTATGAACTGGCTCAGCGTGTACGCTATCAGCTGCGCAAAACACCCGAACTCTCTTTCTATCTTGACGACTCTCTTGATTATATAGAGAAAATTGATAATCTTTTGGCTGCTGATGACCATACCGGTCAGGATTAATCCTCTTTTTCCTCTTTTTTGATTCATCACATTCCACACACTTATTGAATGGTGTCGTTGCGCATAGCGGTGCGTTATCTTTTTTCAAAAAAAAGCAATAACGCGGTCAACGTGATTTCTGTCATCTCTATGGCAGGAGTTGCTGTAGCAACTGCGGCCATTATATGTGTGCTGTCCGTATTCAATGGTTTCAGTGATCTTGCCTATAAGAATCTTTCACTCATAGATCCTGAGTTGAAAATCACTTCCGTTAGAGGCAAAGTCATTGAGCATGCCGACTCATTGTCTGATTCCATCGCAAAAATACCCGGGGTGGCAATGGCACTCCCCACTCTCACCGAGCAGGCTCTTGCCATTTATGGCGACAGGCAGACACCTGTAATGATTAAAGGCGTACCGCCTCGGTTTTCCGAGATGGTCAATGTGCGCAACTCTATTATTGATGGGCAATGGACTCTTCAGGACTCCCTCTCTTTTACCGGTTGCACTGTCATGAGCGTGGGCACAGCCATAACGCTTGGGGCGCGTCCCGGTTATGATGCCTTGTTGGCCCTTTATGTGCCGCGCCGTGTTGGGCGCATATCGCAGGCCAACCCTATGGCTTCTTTCCGCAGTGATTCTCTTTGGGTTTCGGGTGTGTTTGAGGTAACTCAGGGCGATTACGACAACTCACTCGTGTTTGTTCCCCTGTCTCATGCCCGCATGCTTCTTGATTATACCACTCAGGCATCGGCTATAGAAATCAAAGTTGATTCCACTTACAGCATAGAGCAATTAAAAAATTCTCTTTACTCTCTTTTGGGTCCCGATTATAAGGTGGCCAATCGCATTGAGCAGCAGCAAAACTCTTTCCGCATGATTAAAATAGAAAAATGGATTTCTTTTCTCATGCTTGCTTTTATTCTGATTATAGCTTCGTTCAATGTCGTATCTACTCTTTCCATGCTTATTATTGAGAAACGCGACAACATGGCCACCCTGCGTGCTCTCGGGGCTGCTCCTCGTCAAATCTCGGGTATATTCTTCTGTGAGGGATGGCTCATATCTTTGGTCGGAGGCATCATCGGCATCTTGCTTGGCATTATACTTGTACTTGCCCAGCAGTGGGGAGGATTCATCAAATTATCTGCCAATCCCGATCAGCTTGCAGTCACCGAATATCCCGTAAGGCTCGGTGCAGGTGATATTCTTTCCACTATGGCATTGATTATCGTAGTTGGACTTGTCATAGGCTTTATTGCAGCCCGTTCCTCCAATTCCAAAAACTAAGAGCGTGTGCTGCGCATAAAGAACCATAAGAATAGTCCTGCTGCAAGAAATAGGCTGATAGAAAAGCTCAGTATTATCCCATATATCCCGAGTCCTGCCGGAAAAGCAAGCAGATAGGTTGCCGGTACACCAACCACCACATAGCTCACAAATGCTATCCATAGCATCGGCATCACATTGGCTGTGCCGCGCAGGGCGTTAGCATAATTTATTTGGGTTGCATCGCCATACTGATACAGTACCAAAGGTACTATCAGAGAGACGGCTACGCTTATCACTTCGCTGTCATGACTGAAAAAGCGTATCACATCCGAGCCTGCAAATATAAACAGTAGCGATGAGCATGTGGCCAATATCAGCATTATCACATAACCTTTGCCCGCCACGCTTCTCATCAGCCTGCGGTCTCCCTTGCCTGCCGCATTCGACACCAGCACACTCACTGCCGCCGCCATGCTGTAATATATGCAGAAACCAAGGGTTCCCACAATCACTATCACCTGAAATGCTGCCAACGGTATCTTTCCAAGCCATCCCGCCATAATAGCGGCGGCAGTGAAAGAACCGCTTTCAAATGCCATCTGCATCGCCACCGGCCACGATGTTACATTCAGTAGTTTCACATCCCCTTTGCGGCGTGGGGCGTGAAAAAATCCCTGCCGGTATCCGGCAAAAATATTTCTGCTCAGAAACACTCCTCCTATCATCAGCACGCATAGCCAGCGTGCGGCCAGTGATGCAAGTCCCGCTCCGGTAAGTCCAAGCTCGGGACATCCCATGTTGCCGCGTATCAGCAGCCAGTTTCCTGCTATGTTCACGCAGTTGGCTATCAGTATTATCACCATCGGCATCACGGTGCGTTGTATGGCGTATGCCCATTGGGCCAATACATTGAAAAATGCTATCGGCAATACTCCCGCAAGGTATATTAGAAAATAGGGGCGTATGATGGGCAGCAGTTCATCCGGAAGGTCAAACTTTTCTATGTTCACATACACCGCTCCCATTATGGCGGTTATGAGCAGCGCAAAAAGCCCGTTCACCCATAGTCCTGTTCTCAGCAGCGACCCTATATCTTTGTCGCGTTTCTGTGAAAATAGTGCGCCTATCAGTGGTGTGAGACCGTATGTGAATCCCACACATGCAAATATGCTCACATTAAAAAGATTGTTGACAAACGATGCGCTCGCAAGAGCTTCGGTGGAGTATTGCCCCACCATATTGGTGTCGGCAAACCCCACCATGATGTTTCCCAACTGTCCTATCAGTATCGGAAAACCGAGTTTTAGTATCTTCGAATATGAATAGCGGTTTTCTGTCATCAATATTGCTCGTTGGCATTCGGAAAGCTCACATCTTTCACATCTTTCACATACTGCCCCACGGCATTCTCTATGGCATTGAACATGTCGGCATATACTCTCAGGAATTTAGGCTTGAATCCCTTGTTCATCCCAAGCATATCCTGTACCACTATTATTTGGCCGTCAACTTCGCTGCCGGCGCCTATTCCTATTATAGGTATGTTCACCTCACGTGTCACACGGGCGGCAAGCTGTGCGGGTATCTTTTCAAGCACTATTGCAAAACATCCCAACTCCTCCAGCATTTTGGCATCGTTGAGTAGTCTTTCAGCCTCGGCATCCTCTTTGGCGCGCACACCGTATCCTCCGAATTTGTTCACGCTCTGAGGGGTCAGACCTAAATGGCCGCATACAGGAATACCTGCGCACAGCACCTTCTCTATGCTTTCACGTATTTCTTGGCCACCTTCCATCTTTACCGCGCCGGCTCCGGTTTCACGCATTACGCGCACGGCATTGTGCAACGCTCCCATCGGATCACCCTGATATGTGCCGAATGGCATATCCACAACCACAAGAGCACGTTTTGCGCCTCTCACAGTTCCTTTGGCATAAGTGATCATCTCGTCAACGGTGATAGGTAGCGTAGTCTCGTTTCCGAGCATCACATTGCTCGCGCTGTCGCCCACAAGTATGAAATCTGCACCCGCTGCATCAACTATGCTCGCCATGGTGTAGTCATACGATGTGATACATGCTATTTTTTCCCCGTTCTCCTTCATTTTACGGAGCAGAGCGGTTGTTACTTTCGGTTTTGCTTGTTCGTTGTAGGTTGACATACTCTAATATTATTAAAGTTTCGGGCCACAAATTTACTAACTATTTTCCATCCCCCCAACCTTTACCTTTTTGGAATACAATATGTAAAAATATGTACTTTAAGTGAAATTTTTATGAATTAATTATTATATCTTTGCGCTAAATATCTTAACCCACAAAACATGAACTACAGTTTTCTGGATTTCTTAGGTCTCTTAGGTGCCGTAGGTTTGTTCCTCTACGGTATGAAAGTGATGAGTGAAGGCTTGCAAAAAGCCGCTGGCGACAGGCTGCGCAACATCCTTTCTGCCATGACTCGCAATCGTTTCACCGGCACTCTCACCGGTTTTCTTATCACCGCCTTGATTCAAAGCTCCTCTGCTTCTACTGTCATGGTGGTGAGTTTTGTTAATGCCGGTCTGATGACCTTGGCTCAGTCCATTGCTGTTATTATGGGTGCCAATGTCGGCACCACGTTCACCGCTTGGGTTATTGCCTTGTTTGGATTCAAGGTCAACATTTCTGCTTTCGTGCTTCCGCTTATCGGTCTTAGCGTACCGTTGCTTTTCAGCCACAAGAGCCGCACCAAGAGCATGGGTGAATTCCTTGTCGGTTTCGCTTTCCTCTTCATGGGTCTTGACCTCATCAGCCAGTATGTGCCCGATTTGCAGAGCAACCCCGAAATGTTTGCTTTCCTTGAGCGTTATGCTTCTATGGGATACGTGAGCGTTCTCATTTTCCTTGCTGTCGGCATACTGCTCACAATGGTCATTCAGTCTTCGGCAGCCACATTTGCCATTACTTTGATCATGTGTAGCAAGGGATGGATTGATTTCCCCCTCGCATGCGCTCTCGTGCTCGGTTCCAATATAGGTACCACCATTACCCCGCTCCTCGCTTCTATGAGCGGTAATGTGGCAGCGAAACGCGCCGCAATATGCCATCTCCTTTTCAACCTATTGGGCACCGTATGGGTCATGTGCATCTTCTACCCCTTTGTGGATTTGAACGTATGGCTTACTGAAGCGCTCGGTCAGGGTGACCCCGAAAGTCTCTCAGGTTATGTTCAGCATATTGAGCTTACGCAGCCCGAACTCTACAATCATCTCTTTGACGATTCCCTCCCTGCAGGACATGATGTGGCTTTGAAAATCGCTTCCCTCCAGCAGAGCGTTTCTATAGGTTTGTCCGTGTTCCACACCGTCTTCAATCTTATCAATCTCAGCATAATGATATGGTTCACTAATCTTTATGTGAAAATTGTGGAGCGTCTTGTTCCGGCCAAGAACAAGGAAGACGAGGAATTCCAGCTCAAGTTCATATCCGGCGGTCTCATGAACGCTTCCGAGCTTAACATTGCTCAGGCAGAAAAAGAAATTTATGTCTTTGCCGAGCGCGTTGAGCGTATGATTGATATGGCCAAGACTCTCATGCACACCAAGGCCGATAGTGACGAATGGAGCCAGCTCTATTCAAGGCTTGAAAAATACGAGGACATTTCCGACCGCATGGAAATTGAAATCGCCCATTACCTCAACCGATGCTCCGAAGGGCGTCTCTCTAACGAAGGTAAACTCAAAATCGCAGCTATGCTTCGTATCGTGGGCGAAATAGAGAGTATTGCCGACTGCTGTCTCGGTGCCGGTAAGATACTCATTCGCAAGCAGCAGGGTGCAGTGCATTTCAATCAGGAAATATATGATAATATCGACATAATGTTCTCGCATGTGTCTAAAGCCATGAAAAATATGGTATCTCTCTTGAGTGACATGGAGCATGCTCGTGAGCCGGAGGTTATAAAGAGCTACAACCTTGAGCGCGAAATCAACAACTACCGCAATCAGCTCCGTACAGCCAACATTGAGAACATCAACAACAAGCACTACGAATATCAGGCCGGTATCTACTACATGGACCTCATTTCCGACCTTGAAAAGACCGGTGACTATATTATTAATGTAGTTGATACCATCCGTGAACAATTGCGACGCGCAGCCGCCTGACACCATTTTGCAACAAAAAATTGTCTGGTTAGCTTGTTTTGTCAAGTTAATATTGTGTCACAAAATGGCTACAAATCCATGTTGTCGGTTGTTTATGCCTGTTATTAGTGTATATTTGCATATGAACAATTGTTCAGCACAAAATTACATTGCTATATATTTTAATTTATGAGTGCTGTTGATTCAAAAACGGATGTTCCGTGCGACAGTATTTTATAGTTGACCGTGAGCAGATGATGTGCGAACTTCTTCAATATCGTTTTGAAAGCGAGGGTTATATTGTTGATGTCGCACACGATGGTTACACCGCACTGCAGCGCAACCTTTCAGCTTATAGTCTGATAATTGTTGACTTGATGGACTGTGCCTTTACCGGCATTCAGTTCACCCGGGCCGTCAAGTCCAATACCGAAACATATCATGTACCTATTATCATATTAAGCGCACGGGCTTCCGAAGACGATATTGTCAACGGACTTGACTCAGGTGCCGATGATTATCTTACGAAGCCTTTTTCCTCGCGTGAGCTTGTGGCTCGTGTCCGTTCTGTAATCCGGCGTCACCGAACCACATCCGGTCGTCGCATGAGTCCCGTCATGCGCTTTAAATCACTGGAAGTTGACCTCGGTGCCGGCACTGCCAAAATTGATGGTGAGCAGATTTCCCTCTCGCGCACCGAATTTCTTATACTCGCTATGCTTCTCAGGCATCGCAACCAGTTCTTTGAGCGTCATGAGATTCTCAAAGAAGCTTGGGAAGACGAGTCCTCAACCTCCGAGCGTACTGTGGACACCGTCATATCGCGTCTCCGCAAAAAAATCGGCGATTATGGTCGTCATGTAATCAACCGTCAGGGTTTTGGTTACGGTTTTATTGAGTGATTGATGGCTAAAAAATTACACAATCCTCTCCCCCCTTGTTTCACTCCGGACATACTTGAGGCGGGATGCGATGAGGCCGGCCGTGGATGCCTTGCAGGACCCGTATGCGCCGCAGCCGTCATACTCCCCGATGATTTCTCTCATCCTTGGCTTAACGACAGCAAGCAGCTCTCAGAGGCTCGCAGAAACGCTCTGCGCCCTGTCATTGAGGAGAACGCCATAGCTTGGGCTGTCGCAATGGTTGAGCCTGCTGAAATTGACCGTATCAACATTCTTCAGGCTTCCATCACCGCCATGCACCGTGCTCTTGATCTTCTTGCCGTTACTCCCGGTGCGGTAATAGTTGACGGCAATAAGTTCCGCCCGTGGCGTCAGGTGCCGTTCACCACATTTGTCAAGGGAGACGGTCGTTTCGGCAACATTGCCGCCGCTTCGATACTCGCTAAAACGCATCGCGACGAGTTCATGACACGCCTGCATGACCAATATCCTGCCTACAATTGGGCCGGGAACAAAGGTTATCCCACTGCCGATCATCGCGCCGCCATTGCCGCCTATGGTGTCACACCCCATCATCGCCTTTCGTTCCGTCTTCTTGACAGGCAGCTCACCCTATTTTGATTCACCTTAGGTCATAAAAAAGGGTCCTAACCCCTCGGCAAGGACCCTTATATAAGAGTTGTGTGTTTTTATTTTTTCTTCTTCAGGCGAAGGAAGTAACCGCTGTAATCACCCTTCTTACCCTTGAACTCGCTGTAGCGGCGGTTGATGGCCTCTTTGTCGGCTTCCGAGATATTGGGGTCGGTAAGGTCTTCTTCAGCGCCATAGGCATTGTTCATTATTTTGCCTTTCACAGCCTTCACTGTACCCACTGATTTGTAGGTTCTGTGGCCTTTGGCATCCTCATTAGGCTCAAGAATTTCGTACTCGTCCTTCTCGTTCAGACCTTCCTTGGTGCCGATTGCTGCATAGATATGTTCTCCGTCGCCACCGATTATAGGCAGAACGGTGCGGAACTCCTCATGGCTGTTCTGAAGCTTGATGATGGCTTCGTCTATGGCACGGGCGGTTGCGCGTTTCACAAGTGAGCTTATAGGCTTGTCGCTGAACAGGCTTTGGCGGATGTTTGATGATGATTTCTCACGACCCACAAACTCAAGTTCGCAGAGACCGGCGTTGATAAGGTCCTCTAATGTGGCGTTTTTCTCAAAGATATCCACCGCAAACTTCTGGTTGATGTCATCGTTCCATTTCAGACGGTAAAGGTTGCTTACGGCCTGTACGGTATAACCGTCGCCTGCTGCCGCACTGGCTGCTGCACTTGCGCCGCTGGCTATCAGTGAGCCGAGGCCGCCGAACTGCGAGCCTACTGCCTTGGCCATGGCTGCTGTTTCGGCCACCACTGCCTGATATGAGCGGAAACGGAGGTTTACTGCCAGTACATAGGTGTTGCTTATCATATCAAATGCGGTCTGGCTTATTTTGGCCTGCAGATTCATGTCGTTGGCTGCATTGGCTATATCCTCTGCACTGAAATTGTAGTTGCCGCGTTCAGTCAGCGTACCCACGCCCCAGTGCTGTTCGCCGTTGGGATTATAGTCATACCATTTTGCCAGAAGCGTTGGTGCCACATGATTGGCGTTGAAGAATTTGTTGATTACTGCGGGAGCGTAGTTGTCAAACTCATTATTATTCTCGTCGCCCTTAGTTGACATTCCTGCCATGCTTTTTGCAAAACTGCCAAATCCGCTCTTCTTCTTTTTGGGTGTGAACTGTTTGAGCTCATCTTCGGTTACAGTGGCTTTGATGGAGTCAAAGTCAACCACACGCCACGCCAAGTTGTGGTCGTTGAACTGGTTGGGTATTTCTATTGTGGAAAATACTACGGCCGGCAGCGAGAATATTGATGTGGCTGTAGAGTCAGCATCGTTGCTTGCCTTCTTGGCATCGGTTTTTGCAAATCCCTTTGCTATTGACATCAGGGCATCCGCATTCTCACCCTTCTTTGTCTCCTCCTCATAGTAGTTGTTCATTGATTCGGAGTTAAGGATAATTGTGTACAGTGAGCTGCGCATGTATTTCTGCACAAGTGAATCTGTTGCTTGTGTCTCTGCACTCAGTGTGGGAGCAAATATCAGTGCTGCCAAGGCTCCACATGCAATTGTAAGTTTTCTCATTGGTTTTGGTTTAATTTATAGGTTTAATAATCAGTATCTTGCTCCCGGAGTGATAAACACGTAGCGGTTCACCTGCTTCGGTCGGCTCTGTGCCCATGCCACTGCCACCTCTTTGGCTGCGGTGATGCGGTGTTTTTCCAGAGCCACGGCATCCTTGTATTTTGTTACGTTCTCAAATTCCCATTGCTTCTGGGTAGTCTGGCTTATCTGCTTGCTCAGTGCCTGCGCTTCTGCTGCGCACGATGCCTCCGGATCTATCTGCGACAGATACATATGTGCCTCTGCTGCTCCCTCTGCGTTGGGATTGGCTGCCCATGCACCGCGTGCTTTGGCAAGCAGTTGCTGTGCTGTATGGTTCATGCTCTGCTTGTAGATCTGCATTGCCAGCTCATTGGCTTGGGCATACCCTTTGCAGCACGACGGTATGGCGGTGGCATAATACAGTGCCTCGTCATAATTGCGGGCTGCCATAGCCTTCCTTGCATCGTTGATGTATTTCTGATAGTTGGCATCAAAATAATCTATTATTTTCTGCTGGCCTGTGCGCAGGAAATCCACGAGCTGCTTGTTGCCTGCATTCAGTTTGTTCAGCGCACGGGTGTAGGCCTGCTGGTCGCTGCCGCCCACGCCGTTCAGTTCAAACGATTCTGATGCAAATATTTTCTGCTCGTCGGCATCACCTATATATAATGTGAGCGTAGTCTTCACATACACTTTTTGCGACGGGCCGCCTGTCACATCGTTGAACGCATCGTCAAACCTTCCGGCCACGAAAAAGCGGCTGTCATACGGGGCCGAGATCATTCCGGCTTTTCCTAATGCCTGTGTGAGTTTCCCTTCAAGTTTTGAGTTTATGGCCTCTGGCACCACATCACCCTTGGTAATGGAAGCTATTGACACATCTATGTTGCATTCTCCCTGTCCGTAGGAGCAGAGCGATGCACACAGTGAGGCTATTGCTATGATTGATTTCTGTATCTTCATGATTGTGTGATTGTTAGTTTATTCGCAAATGTCATACAGTCTTCCTGCGCCTAAACCCTTGGTGGTATTTTCACTTTTCAGGTTATAGTTGCTTCGCAAATATCTTTTCAGCTGGTCCACAAATTCTTTGGCCTGCATGACTCTGCCCGCGCTGTCTTTGAACGGTATGCGCACCTGTTCAAAACTGATGCGGTTGCGGCTTGAGTTGCGTGTGCTATATACATGGTTCACGGTATTGTCGTTCATCCAGTCGCTGATTATGGTGGACAGCTCTTTACCATCATACTCGCTGTTGAAGTTGATGCCGCTGCCGTTGTTTCCTATGCGGCACGCAACTGTGATTTCACGGCCATTCGTTTGCAGGTCGTCAAAATGCTCTTGGAGGCGTCCTATGAAGGCACCCATATGCTCGGTGGCTGCGTTTTTGAGGGCCGCTGCTACGGGCACTGTGGTTTTCATTGTCGGGGTTTCTGCTGTCACTTGTGCTATGCTCTTGCCCGAATATGAGTCTATGGCCTCAAGACGGTATGACATGGTGTAATTGAACCCTACTTTGTTCACATCCCATCCTATTTTTATTATTATGTCCGGGCGCAGTTTGTTCATCAGGGCCTCATAGTTGGTCATATCCATCGTTCCACCCGACTGGGTGTCGTCGTTGTAAGCCTCTTCTTCCATCTCCTCCTCGTCATCTATTTCGGAGGTTGCGCCGTAGTCCTTCACCGGAAGGCCGTTGTCTTTCATCAGGCCGTTGAGCTGTACTACCACATTTTTCAGGTCGCTGTTCAAAAATGCCTCGTCATATTTTTCTGTTATGCGGGTTTTGCCGTTGCGTTCGCTCCGTTCCACATAATTGTTGGCATTGCACCATGTTTTGTCAGGCATAAACATCACTGTCGGGGGTGCGCCTGCATTCAGTGTCAGCACGCTTACTGCTGCTACTGCCGTACTTAATACTATTTTGCTGAGTTTCATAATAAATTTTTCTATTGTTGTTTATTTTATTATGCCGTCCTCGCGGAGCTGCTTTTGCAATGCTGGGCGGTCCACATTCACTGTCACACCGAAATTCTCTCTGCCGTTGCTCTTGGACTTGACTCTTGAGTTGTCGCTGCCGGAGGTCTCTTTCACAAACTTCTTGTACTCTCCCCCTTTGGCAAAAAAGCGGTCAAAATACTCGGCATATCTTTCGCGTGCATTCACTTCGTTTACTAAGGCTGTGCTCATGTACCCTTTCGGCGCACCTTTTATCCCTTTGAATATCATGTCATACACCGCATTTTTCTTCGCTTCCTCTATTGCTTGCGATTTGTCCGGCCCGCTGCCCCATGAGCGAATGGTCACTATACCCGATGGGGAGGCGTTGACATAGGATGTGCCGAAATCATAATACGACACCGATTCGCTCACATTTTGGTTCCCTCGGCACGATCCGAGTATCAGCATCACGCCGCATAATGCTGCCCACAGTATGTTTCTTGTTTTCATATCAGAATTCATATCCGAGTTTAAGTGTCACGAACGACACGAATTTTCTTTTGCTTTTGAGTTCTCCCTTTTCGTTGCACGCAAAGGTCTTGAGGTCTTGTCCCAGATAACCCAACCCGAGCAGAAATGCCGAGCGGTCTTTTCCGAAACGCAGTCCCAATGTCGGGCGCACAAGCATTCCGTCTCTTATCGTGCCGCCAATGTCAAACGAATAGTAAGGCACTACGTTTCTGTACTGCATCGGTATGAAATTGCCTCGCACGTTGGCATATAGTGGAAATGCCCATTCGCTCTTGGTGTAGCGCACCTTGTCATTGTCAAAATAATAGCGGCCGCCCACTCCTATACCTATGCGCACAAAGTCGCTGAATCTGTAGCCGAACACCGCATCAACTTCTGCAAGTGAAAAATTGCTGTGAAACAGGCGGCATGAATATGCCCCGCTTGCTTCCACGGCTGCCCAGAAGCCGGTATTGTTCTCTGTGTACTCTTTCTGTTCTGAGTTTGTGTTTATTTCCGGCAGTCTTTTGATTTGGTTTTCTTGTGCCGCACATACCATGACACTCATTGTTGCCATGGCCAGTATTATCATCTTTTTCATTACCATCCTGATCCTAAATCCTTAATCATTCCTTGTTTTTTCAGGTCTTTGCGCAGTGCTGCTGTGTTCACGCGCACTACTGCGCTGACCTTCCACTCTTTGCCACATTTCACCACGCGGCGGCTGTTGTCAACGAGCTGCACATATTTCCGGTAATCACCGTTCTTGAAAAATGGCTCGAAAAAGTCCACGTACTCTGCTTCTGCGGTCGGTGAACCCATGATGGATTTGTGCGATGCTACAGAGCCGAATCCCGAATTTGTGGCATCGTCATAGTCTCTGAACAGTATTCCGTGTACTGCTGCGCGTTCCAGATCATCCTCCTTTACTTTGTCTTTCTTCTTGGTGACAATGGTTACCAATACTTGTTGCGCGTTCTGTGAAGTTACACCTGCGCCCTCAAGTTGATACTGGGGAGCCAGTCCCTCATCGTTTTTCTTGGCCAATACCGCCATAGGGCTTAGTATTGCTGCTGCCAGCACTAATGTCAGTAGTTTCTTCATTGATGTATATTGATTGGTTTATTGTTCCCTTGCTTATGTTTATTTCATGGCAGAATATGATGAACAAATATTAATTAAAACGCAAATATACCTAAAAGACCTAAAGTCATACTGCCCATTTGGTTAAATAGTGTTAACCAAATGGCTGCTACCTAAAAAAATACGGGGATAGTATCATAACCTATCCCCGCATTTTTTAATGTAAAGTTGTTATTTCACCAGATTAGTGATTACTTGAGTCTGATAAACTGTCTCTTCTGTCACTATTTTTGTGCAGGTGTTTCCGAAGTCAAGGGCTTTCTTGGCTTTTCCTATCTTCAAGGGATTGAGTCCCTTAAGTCCTTCTACTGCTTTGGGGGCAAGCTTGGTTGACTCTTCAAGTGCTTCTTTTTCTCCCTTCAGACCTTCGGTCAGTGCTTTGATTGTTTCGGGGGTTACATTGCCCTCGGTCACTCCTTTCAGCAGCACGCTGTTAGCCACTGCCAATGTTCCGGCTTTGGCTGAGGCGTTTACGTATGCGTCAAGGTCTGCAACACCGGTTGCGCCCGGAACTTTCTTAAGCATCTTTTCAAGATTTGCTATACGCTGTGCAGATTCTTCGGCTGCGTCTGCAAAACAGGCTGTTACTCCGCTGAAAAGCAGGATAAATGCTAAAATAAGTTTTTTTCATGTCTTTTAATTTAAAAAAAGTTTTCACTTGCTGGCAAAATTACCAAAAAACATAAAAATTACCCCCACCATTAGTTAAAAATAGTTAATATTACAGCCTCGGTACAAATGCCGGCAAATCCACCGGCTCTAATGAGGCTTTGGGCAATGTGCTGATTACATAAAGTCCTATCGCACGTGTCATCAGTATATCGTCATGGCATCCTTGCCTTGCCCCGTAGGCTCCGCTCCTCTTTTTCTCATACGATGCCAGTTCGTTAAGTGCCATTTCGTCTCGCTCCACATATCCGGCGTCTCTCACCATTCCGAGCAGATTGTCTATTATGAGTGCCTTGGTGCTTCGGTTGGTATGAAACCCCACACGCGATGTTTCATGTTGCGTCAGCGTGTCCAGCGACCGGCGCACATACGTGTCACGGTAGTGCTGGGCCAAAAGTTCAAGTATCATTCCCGCGTCCGATTCCTCTGTTTCAAGTGTGTTGCTCTCCACCACAAGCAATGCGTTGTCATACCATTTGGCTATCGCCGCTGCCTTCCATGCCAGCAGGTCATGAAATGTATGCCCGCGCCATTGTGCCACGACTTTCGGACGCACAAGCGGGCTCCCGTCATCCCCAAGGCGGTCAAACACCGCTATCACGCTCCAGTCTGCACTCTCGCTTCGTCCGCCCACATCCACTGCCACCACATATTTGTGTCTCTTGTTGCTGTGTATGGGTCTTTCCCATACTCGCATCTCCCCGTTCTCTGCCGCCTGAAATCTCACTTTCCTCAGTGCGGCCACTCCTTTGGGCGCACTGCCCGTCACCTCGCCACGTTCTTTTGCGGCGCAGCATTCTCCCCGCAGCCTTTCTATGCTGTCGGTGTCAAATACCGTGTTGATTGACGAGTTGAATGCTTCTATGTCGGTCGTGGGATATTCGGCATTCATTTTCAGGTCCGAGGTCATCTCAAGTCTTTTGCGCCTGTACCATAGTATCTGTTCCAGCGTCAACCCCTTTTCCCATAGCTTTTTCTCATATTTGGTGAGATGCTTCACAAGATATTCGGGATTCTTCACCTCCATATAGTTCATCTCTATCTCATACCATGCCACAAACACCGGTTTGAATGCCACACTCCCCTCTTTCGCCTTTAGCCATACGCTGTGAAAATAGTTGCCCACACCGTTGGCGGTACTCTCCATCACCACCACGGTTTCCGGCACCATCGGTATTCCTCCGCACACGCTTTGCACCACTGTCTCAGGCTGCATAGTGGTTGACTCCGGCCAGTAAGCCACCTCGCTCAGATGCGCCATTGAGCAGTCCATACCTCTTGTGCTGTCGGGACGCCACGCCGATGCGGTGGCTATGCGGCAATTGCGGTCCGGTATGAACCGTATGCTCGTGCTCCCCTCATAAATCTTTAGCTTGGGCTCCCCTTCTCCCTGCCACCATTCTCGCGGATAGTCATTGAGCAGGGTGGAATACATACCTCTGATTGTGGCCGATATGTCACACACGTTTGCCACTATCATTGAGTGCCACTGATGTTTTCTGCAGCATTGAATCCATGCAAAATAGGCCTGCACAAGTGTGCTGCCGCCCCATTGACGCGCCTTCAGCACAATTATTCTCACCGGCTCTCCGGCATGGCGCTGACGCTCCATCTCCGCCAACAGTTTGCGCTGTGCCGTATTGAGCACGAGTCTTACCGTGGCCCCTGTTATCTTATGGCGTATGTGTACACATGTTGCCGCCCAGTATTCAAAATCATGTCTGTGTCTGAGTTTCACCCAGCTCGTCTCATCCATTTCGGCATTATAATCCGCATCCTCCTTCATGCTTACAGGCACCAGCACTATGTTTTTGCTCACCGGATGCCTCACTATTGTGCGCGGACTAACGCATCCCACCCCCGTTATGGGGTCATATTTCAATGTCATGTTCCGGTCGGCCACTCTGCGTGCGTTCTCTTTCAGGAGCTCTTCCATGCTCAGCTCATCTATCTTCATAATCAGTTGTTGGTTTTATCTGCAAAAATACTTCGCACCGCTATCCATACGGATGACAAATACCCTCAACACCAAAAATTCACATATTTTATAAGCCTGTTTGCTGAAAAAGCCATACCTTTGCAGCTTGGATGCAAAGCACCCTTAATTTGTCAACCGGTTACTATATGAAAAGATACAACCTCATCAACAATTGTCTTGGTTGGTTTTGCTTCGTGGTGGCTGCTGTGAGCTACCTACTCACTCTTGAGCCTACGGCAAGCTTCTGGGACTGTCCTGAGTTCATTTTGCAGGCTTTTAAACTTGAAGTCGGCCACCCGCCGGGCAACCCCATTTTCATGCTTGCTGCAAGATTTTTCGTCAACTTTGCTGGTGGCGATATTTCCAAGATTGCTTTGATGGTCAACTCTATGTCGGCTCTTCTCAGTGCCGGCACTATCCTTCTACTCTTCTGGACCATAACACACTTGGTGCGCAAACTCGTTGTCAGGGATAATGCCTCCGACATTTCACCGCTCAAGATGATTGTGATTTTCGCAAGTGGTTTTTGCGGTGCCATGATGTATGCATGGAGCGACACTTTCTGGTTCTCGGCCGTGGAAGGTGAGGTTTATGCTTTCTCATCTTTCTGCACCGCTCTCGTGTTCTGGCTCATCCTGAAGTGGGAAAACCGCGCCGATCAGCCGCATAGCGATAAATACCTCATTCTCATAGCTTATGTCATCGGCATAAGCATCGGTGTCCACCTCCTCAATCTTCTCTGCATTCCGGCCATTGTGCTTGTGGTTTATTACCGCAAGTGGGCCAATACCACCGCTGTCGGCTCTCTTATTGCCCTCTGCATCTCATTTGTCATTGTGGGTCTCATCCTCTACGGCCTTGTCCCCGGATTCATTGAGGTGTCGCAGGGATTTGAGCTTTTCTGTGTCAACACTCTCGGCATGAGTTTCAACATGGGTGTGCTCATCTACTCTATTCTGTTGGTGGCATCGCTTATATGGTGCATCCGTTGCCTCTACAAGCAGAGCAATCCCAATGCCATTCGCATATCTTTCCTCCTGAGCGTCATCCTTTCCGGCATACCGTTTATCGGCGACAGCTCTTGGGTGCCCTGTCTCATAATCTTGGGCCTCGGTGCATATCTCTGGATTGCCAAGAAGCTCCCGGTTCGGATACTCAACCTTGCTGCCATAAGCATTCTTGTTATATTTGCCGGCTACTCTTCCTATGCGCTTCTTCTCATTCGCTCATCCGCTCATCCTCCTATGAATCAGAATGCTCCGGACAATGTGTTCGCGCTCTCGTCCTACCTTAACCGCGAGCAGTACGGCGAGCGGCCTCTTTTTTATGGCGAGACTCTCAACTCCGGCATCGTTTATGAGGTGGCGGGCGATGACACTACTACTCCCTTGGCCACTGAGGGTAAGGAGCTTTACGCCAAGCAGGTTAAAACTGTTCCCGGTGAAAAGGATAAATATGTCATGACTGGACGCAAAAAGAAATATGTCATGACCCCTGAGCTTAACATGGTTCTTCCTCGCATATACAGTGCCGAGCACCAGACTGCTTATGCCGACTGGCTCGGTGAAAGTGGCGGCAGGGTGACCGGTGCGCCGGTTTCTGCTACCGAATATATTGATACTGAAGGCAATCCCTTGCAGAAATCCACAAAAATCCGACCCACTTTCAGTGAAAACATGCAGTTCCTCCTCGGCTATCAGCTCAATCACATGTATTGGAGATATTTCATGTGGAACTTTGCCGGCCGTCAGAACGATATTCAGGGCAACGGTGCCGTTAATCAGGGCAACTGGATTAGCGGTATCCCCTTCATAGACAATCCCCGTCTTGGTGATCAGAGTCTCCTCCCGGATGATCAGGGCGAAGGAAATGCCGGACACAATGTGTTCTATATGATCCCCCTGCTCCTTGGTATAATCGGTCTTGGCTGGCAGGCGTTCACATCCAAGCGCGGTATTGAGCAGTTCTGGGTGGTATTCTTCCTCTTCTTCATGACCGGTATTGCCATCGTGCTGTATCTTAACCAGACTCCCACTCAGCCTCGTGAGCGTGACTATGCTTATGCTGGCTCGTTCTACGCTTTCGCTATATGGGTTGGCATGGGTGTTGCCGGATTGTGGCGCCTTGGCGTTATGGCTCTCCGCAACAAGAAGCTCGCTTGCTCGGCCAGCGACAAAGAAGCCTTTAACGAACCCGAGGGTGAATGCAAGCGCACATCCATGATTTGTGCCGTAGTCGCCGCCGTTATCGGAGTGGCCGTTCCGTTGCAGGTCGTTTCTCAGACTTGGGACGATCACGATCGTTCCGGCCGATTCACAACTCGCGATTTCGGCAACAATTATCTTGAGTCTCTGGATGAGAACGCCATTATATTCACCAACGGCGACAACGATACCTTCCCGCTTTGGTACGCACAGGAGGTTGAGGGCCGGCGCACCGATGTCAAGGTGGTCAACCTGTCATACCTCACCACCGATTGGTATGTTGACCAGATTCGTCGTCCGAGCTATGATGCCCCCGGTATCGACATGCAGGCCAAGTCTCAGGATTATGCCTACGACCGTATGCAGTTTGCTTACTTCATTCAGCCCGACACCACGCCCACCGATGCCCGCATGAGTCTTCGCGAGCTTTACGCTCCGCAGTCGCGTCAGAATTCGTGGGGTGTGCCTGTCATGAAACACCCCGTCATGTATATCCCTGTTGACGAGCGTGCGGCTATCGCAAGTGGACGTGTCAGCGCAGCTGATTCCGCTCGCATACAGCCCGCCATTTTCATTGACATGACTCAGCAGCCTGAGCGCGGTCTCCGTCTCAGTCAGATTATTGGCCTTGACATGATTTCAACCTCTTTGGCTGATGGATGGAAGCGTCCCGTTTATTTCGCCATGACTGTTCCCGATCAGTATTATCTGGGCCTTTCACCCTATCTTCGCAACACCGGCCTTGCTTACGAGGTTACTCCTCTCTACAATCCCGCTCAGGCCACGGCTATCAACACCGACAAGATGTATCGTAACATCACCGAGCGTTTTGCTTGGGGCGGTCTTGACAAAGTCACGAAGCCCGGTCAGGTTTATCTGGACGAGACAGTCCGCCGAATGGTTACGACCCACCGTTCCACCATGCTTGATTTGGCCATTGCTCTTGTACAGGAAGGATACGGCACTCAGGTTCAGATTGATTCTCTTGCTCACTCCGAGCAGGAACTCAAGCAGCTCTCGGCTTATCGCGACGACCGCTACAATAAGGCGCGCAATATCCTTGACCTCATCCGCACCAAGCTCCCCGTGGAGGCTATGCCTTACGCCGTTCAGGTGGGCCAGCAGATAGGTGAGCAGTATGCCACTTTGGGTGTCCTCACCGGCAACAAGGCCGACACAGAGACCGGTCTGAAAATCATCCGTGATGAAATCGAGCGGTTTGCCGGCAATATCGTTTATTACCAGAGCCTCAATTCATGGCAGTATGCTTCTCTTCCGCGTACCGACCTTTACATAGATCGCTACCATCTTATGGAGCTTCTGCAGAGCTACATGAGCTTCGGCGGTGACTACGATGAAATTATGAAGTGGCTCGGCAACCGTGGTGTCAACCTTGCCCGCCAGCAGGCTTTCCTACAGCAGCAGGAGCAGTATCGTCAGAGTGCCGAGTTGCCTCAGGAAATTGAATAACTGAGTGATAGCATGTTTATAGAGCAGCCCCCTTTGCTATATCGCCTCTTGTTCCCCGAAGCAAACTGGCGCATCAAGCGGCGCAACCGCAAGGTGGTGTATCTCACCTTTGATGATGGCCCCGTCCCCGAGGTCACTCCATGGGTGTTGGATATTCTTGACAAGCATAATATCAAAGCCACCTTTTTCATGGTTGGTGACAATGTCAGGCGTCATCCCGAGCTGCTGGAGGAAATCAAGCGGCGCGGACACAGCTACGGCAACCATACAATGCACCATCTTCAGGGCATGCACACCGGACGCAGGCAGTACATGCGCGACATAACCATGGCCGATGCTTTGATTGGCAGCTCGCTCTTTCGCCCTCCACACGGATTGATGCGATGGAGTCAGGCTGCCGCCATCAAGGATCACTACAACATCATCATGTATGACCTTGTCACCCGTGATTACTCACGCCGCCAGACACCCGAAAAAGTGCTCCGCAACGTGAAGAAATATGCGCGCAACGGCTCCATCATAGTATTTCACGATTCGCTTAAGGCGCAAAAAAATCTCCGCGCCACACTTGAGCCTGCCATAATATGGTTAAAAGAGCAGGGCTATGAGTTCTGTCCCCTCAGTATGCTCTGACAGCATAAAAGACCTTTTGCTACGGCAAGGCGCTTGCCGTGTCGCCGTCGCTTCTGTGTGCCCTGTTGAGGATTGGGCGCAGCGTCTCTATGACCGTTGGATTGAGCGTGGCATGCATGCTTCCATGCACTATCTTGAAAACTATCCCGACCTCCGGGCCGACCCGGCTCTTCTCCTTCCCGGAGCTAAAAGCATAATATGCTGCGCTTTCGCATTTTCTCCAGCCCCTTCCGGCATGGGTGCGCGTATAGCCGCCTATGCCCTCGGCACCGACTATCACATCGTCATCAGGCAGCGTCTGGAGGAAGTCGCCGCTCGCATTCAATCCCTTTATGGCGCAGCCACACGCGTATGCGTTGACACCGCCCCGCTTCGTGAGCGTTATTGGGCCATGCGTGCCGGCCTCGGTTTCATCGGGCTTAACAATCATCTGATAATTCCTGATGTAGGCAGCTATATCTTTTTGGGCGAAATACTCACCACCCTGCCCCTCACGCCCGACACACCTCTCCACGCCGATTGCGGACAATGCGGACGGTGCGTTCGCGCATGTCCCACCGGAGCCTTGCGGTCCGACGGTTCCGTGGATGCCCGTCGGTGTCTCTCCTACCTCACCATTGAGCATCGTGGCGATTTCCCGCCCGGCACCGATCTCCATGGATGCCTTTACGGTTGCGACACATGTGCGGCCGTATGTCCCCACAACGCCAACGCCTCCTCACAACCCGTCATTGAATCTCTGCGTCCACGCCCCGAATTGCTCTCCCTCACTCCCGCCGCTTGCCGCCAAATGACGCAGGAACAATTCTCCACCCTTTTCAGCCGCAGTGCCATCAAGCGCACCAAGCTCGCCGGCCTCCTCCGCAACGCTCGCCACCTCCCCTGACTCCCCAAGCAAGCTATAAAGTTCCCCAATACACACTCCGCTCAGCGCGCCAAGCGCAAGCCGCGCGATTTCCCAACACCCCTTGCAAAGTCGGCAGACGCAAAGAGAGCCGCGGAGCGCGCGCAGTCACGGCCCACACCCAAACTCCTCAACATCCCCACCCCCTCAGGCCCCCTCTTTCTCCCCAGTTTGTGTATTATATTATAATTTGGTATTTTTGAAAAAAATTGTCATTAGACGCAATGGTTGATATTAGGAAAATACGTCAGGACGCATCCCTGAGCCAAGCCCGATTCGCAGAAATCACGGGCATATCCCAATATCGACTTTCTGAGATTGAGTTATTTAAGGCTTCACCCACCCCCGATGAACTCAGCAGAATCTCCAACACCGCAGCAGCCGTATTAAATGGCTCCATTAAGGTGAGAAAGGGCAAGCGAATCTCTAAGAAATCCTTTGAATCATCCATCATCCAGACGCATCCCCGAAGAAGTTATGACATTACGCCCCGCAATGCCCAATACCTACGCACCCTTTCAGCGTTGGAACAGCATTTTCGTGCTCCCCGTCCACAGGCTCCGGTCGCAGTATCCTTTTTTACCGGATGCGGTGGAATGTGTTACGGATTGAAAGCCGCTGGCTTCAATATAGTCGCAGCAAACGAGCTTGTTGAGGCGTACAAAGATATTTACCGTTTGAATTTTGGTGACATCCCCTTTCTTTCCAATAACATTTGCGATGTAACCGATGAGGAAATAAGGCAACTGATGGATCAATATGGCGAAATTGATATTATGGCCGGAGGACCCCCATGTCAGGGATTCAGTCTCGCAGGCAAAAGAGACATCTCTGATAAGCGAAACACTCTCTTTGAGTATTATTTGCAGATTGCTTCAAAAATTCGCCCCAAGATTATACTGATGGAAAATGTGAGACTTCTGACATCCATGAAGGCTCCCGACGGTACTCTTGTCAAAGATAAAATTATTTCCACATTTCAGTCCATAGGTTACACAGGCACTTTCCATATTGTTAACGCCGCCGACTACTCTGTGCCACAGAACCGAGAGCGCGTTTTCTTCATCGGCGTACGCAACGACTTGGATGTACCCCCCGTCTCGCTGACCCCGACATGTAGTGACAGCTCCGGTCTTTTTGCCTCCCTGCCACCCTGTTTTACTTTTGGCGATGCCGTTTCCGATCTTGAGTTTCTGGAATCCGGAGAATGTAGCGCTGATGATTCATTGCATAAAGCCACCCGTCATCCCGAGCATGTCATCCGTTGGCTCTACGATGTGCCTCAGGGCCGCAGCGCCCACGACAATGCCGAATCCGACATGCGGCCTCCTTCCGGCTACAATACCACATATAAGCGTCAGGTGTGGTCACGACCGGGCTGCACTGTGACCACCAATTTCACTATGATTTCAGGGTGCAACAATGTTCATCCGATTGCCACACGTGCAATCACTGTTAGAGAAGCATTGCGTTTGCAGTCGTTCCCTGATTCTTTCAGATTCACCGGATCCTCTGAAACCATTCGCACCGTTATTGGCAATGCCGTACCCCCATTGCTGGCATATCACATAGCAAGGCAACTGATTGAGCACTACAATTTGGCTAACGCATAAAAATATCCGGCCTTCAAATTAAATTGCAGCTGTGTCGGATGTTGCTTTTGTCCACCTCGTTGCATCTGTACTACACCAAATTTAGGCGCTTTATGTTTTATCTCCGGCGGTTCTTTATACCTGCCTTTTCTCACGGTGTATTCATCACAGCTGAATCCCCCAAACCGTTCCGACAACTCAAGAAACTCACTCATGCTGAATATTGCCGTCTCCTGTTGGTTTTGGTTTTGAGCCTGTTTAGTCTTATGCAGTATTATCTCAGGAGGAAACGGATCGTTAGCATAACCTTTCTGGAGCAGAAGTTTCGTAATCAGTTTCTGGTGCGTCTTAAATGCATCTTCCCATTCTTCCCTCCCTTTTTTATCCGTCTCTTCCCAAAAATATCTTTCAGGAGTGGATTTCCTGTTTTTGCAGTCAAAATCATCCATAGGACGAAATCCGGCATCTCCGCAAAATTGTTGCATTGCCTTCAGTGCATCCTTACTCAGATTTATATTGTTGTCAACAAGTAGCTTGTAAAATGCCGTAGCAGTAGTAAAATACACCTGTGCATTAGTCGGACGCTTGTTGTTGCATTGTTTCACCGACACACCCTTGATTTCCGTCTTATCACCTTTTTGGAGTTTGATTATAATATCGCTCTTTGACGACTTTATTGATTTGCCGTCTATGCTCATCATCTTTTGACCGTTTTGAGCCGTAGCCAATACTCCGGTTGCGTATGCCTCCACTTTCTCCACCTTTTCCCATCCTATTGTTTCAAGTACTTTTTCAAGCAATATGATGTGAGGAGCAGCCATGTTTAGAATCGGAACTTTTTTAAGAGTTCTGATATATGGCATTTTCAATCCGTTGAGGGCATCGGCTAAGTCATTTTCATATTTGTGTCCTTTTTGCCGCCCGGCCACGCCGGCATCTATCTGCATTTGAAGCCTTTTGTTGTTAGTCTTTTGCATCTTTATAATAATTCTTTCACATCAGTTCCAAGACCTTCTGCTATCTTGTAAATGCTTATTAGAGAAGGATTGCGTTCCACCCTCTCCACCATACCTATATAAGTGCGGTGAAGACCCGCCTTTTCCGCAAGCTTTTCCTGCGAAATCCCTTGCCTCTCTCTCATACACTTCACCTTATTGGCAAAATTTTTCAGATACTCTTGATTTTTCATCGTGTTGAATACTATTGTATGGCATACCTTAGTATTCAATATAACATCATGTCAACATACAATTGTATTCACCCATCCCCCGTCCCCTCGCAAAGAGAGCGCAGGATGCGCGATTTCAGGACACCCTCTTGCGAAGTCGGCAGATGCGAAATAAGTTGCGGAGCGCGATTTCCGGATATCCTCCTGCGAAGTCGGCAGATGCAAAGTGAGCCGCGGAGCGTGCGATTTTTTTACAACCGCTTGCGGAGCGCGAAAGCGTGGAGTTGGCGGACGCAGCCCCCAAAAAGAACCCCGTGACGAGCCGCGGAGCGTGCGCAGTCACGGCACGGCGACAGCCAAGGCCTCCACTCTCCTCACCCTCCCTCCCCTCAAATTCCCTTTTGCGGTTTTGTGAAAAATGCGTAATTTAGCGCATTATTTACTATCATGGCTCAATAGGGCCATGCTCCTTAATTTTGGACCAATTATTATGGCAGATAAAAAAATTCGCGTAGGAATAACCCAGGGCGATATTAACGGCATAGGCTATGAGGTGATTCTCAAAGCTTTGGAGGATAATAGGATCCTTGAGCTTTGCACCCCAGTGCTCTATGGCAGCGGTAAAATCGCAGCTTTCTACCGCAAAGCTCTCAATCTCGCTCCTATTCAGTGGCATCAGATTGACAACGTGGATGACACGATTGACGGTGATTACAACATTATCAATGTCATACCCGAAGACACTAAAGTTGAGCCGGGAGTAGAATCCAAAGCTGCTGGTCAGGCCGCTTTCATCGCACTTGAAAGAGCCGTGGCCGACCTCCGTGCCGGAAACATCGATGTACTCGTCACAGCCCCTATAAGCAAGAATGCCATTCAGAGTGAGCAGTTCACTTTCCCGGGACACACCGAGTATCTTGAATCCTCACTCGGCGATGGCGCACATGCACTCATGATTCTGTGTACCGATCGCATTCGCGTGGCTCTCGTCACCACCCACACACCCGTCTCACAACTCAGCGACGCAATCACCAAGGATGCCGTGCTTGAAAAAATTCTGGCCCTCAATGCGAGCCTTGAAAAAGATTTTGGCCTCGGACACCCCCGCATAGCCGTCCTCGCACTCAATCCGCATGCCGGTGAGCAAGGCTTGCTCGGTAAGGAAGAGCAGGAGCAGATAGCCCCTGCCATTGAAGAGGCTCAGGCACAGAAAATCCACTGCTATGGCCCTTATGCCGCCGACGGATTCTGGGGTAGCGGTGCTTACACCAAATTTGACGGTATTCTGGCCATGTACCACGATCAGGGCCTCGCGCCCTTCAAAACTCTTGCCATGGAAGCCGGCGTAAACTTCACCGCCGGACTGGATTTTGTGCGCACTTCCCCCGACCACGGCACCGGTTTCGACATCGCCGGACACGGTCTCGCCGATGCCGAAAGCATGCGTCAGGCCATTTACACTGCCATTGATGTGTGGCGCAACCGTCGCGGACATGCACGTGCCCACCGCAACCCTCTCCGTAAGCAGTACTACGAAAAAAACAAAGCCGACAATGTCGTCCTTGACCTTACAAAAGATGAATAAATCTCTCTAATACCACATCACTTTATGAACTACGCTATTATTGCCGCCGGCGAAGGCAGTCGTCTTGTACAGGAAGGTGTTCAGCTTCCCAAGCCTCTTGTGCGCCTTGACGGTACCCCCATGATCAAGCGGCTCATCGATATTTTTCTGCGTTGCAATGCCGAGTCCATCTCTGTTATTGTAAATGAACAGATGGTGCAGGTTCGTGAATACCTGCAGAGCCTCAAGCTTCCCGTGCCGTTTCATCTCATTGTCAAGTCCACCCCCAGCAGCATGCACAGCTTCTACGAGGTGAGCCGCAATTTCAAGTTCGGCAAATTCTGTCTCACCACCGTTGACACAATATTCCGCGAAGATGAGTTCCGTGGCTACATTCAGGCTTTTGAGGCCGACAACTCTGTTGACGGTTACATGGCTGTAACCAATTTCATTGACGATGAAAAACCCCTATATATTGATGTGCAGCGTCCCGACATGCGCATCACTGCTTTTCGCGATCAGCCGTGGGATGGTGTAGAGTTCATCTCCGGCGGCATTTACGGCCTCACTGCGCCTGCATTGGCCGTGCTTGAGCGTTGCATGGAGCAGGGCGTTTCACGCATGCGCAACTATCAGCGAGCCCTCGTTGACAGTGGCCTTGTCCTTAAGGCATACCCATTTGATAAGATTATTGATGTGGACCATGCAGGCGACATTGCCACCGCCGAGCAGTTCATCAAGCAGATTTAACAGTTAAACCTAACCAAAATGTCAGAAATCAAGATTGCAGGCATCATGCGTGCCGGGGCATATTCCCCGAATCACATCGGCAATGATGCGGCTATTTTCAATCTCGTTGCTGAGCATCTCCGCAAGCGCGGATGCGAAGTCAACGTATATAGCGAGGAGCAGTGGATGGCCGGCTCCGTTTCCGAAAACATTATTGTCAACATGTGCCGTGAGCAGCGCTCCATCCAGTTGCTGCAGCAGGCCGAGGATCAGGGCAAGATTGTCATCAACTCGGGATATGGCATTGAAAATTGCACTCGCGAGCGCATGACTCGTATCCTTCTCGGCTCCAACATCCCCTACCCCGAGAGCCTGATTGTCAACACCGACGAAGGCGTTCGCGACGCTCTCGTTAAAGCCAAGTTCACCGGTGCTTGGATCAAGCGCGGCGATTTCCATGCCATGCACAAGGAGGATGTGAGCTATGTGCGCCATCCCGAGGAAGCGCAGGAAGTCCTTCAGGAATACTTCCTCCGTGGCATCAAACGCGCCGTTATCAACCGTCACCTTGTCGGTGACCTCATCAAATTCTACGGCGTGCAGGGCACTCCATTCTTCTGGTGGTTCTATCCTTACGATGAGGGACACAGCAAATACGGCCTTGAAGCCATAAACGGCAAGAGCCGTGGCATTGAGTTCGACAAGCAGCATCTCCAGTCTATCTGCCAGAGCGCAAGTGAGGTGCTTGATGTCAAAATATATGGCGGCGACTGCATCGTCGATCCCGACGGTTCTATCCGCATCATTGACTTCAACGACTGGCCCAGCTTTGCCCCGTGCCGCAACGAGGCCGCTCCTCACATCGCCAAATGTATTCTAAACACTATCAAGGCTCGTAAATGATCACTAATAACAACGAAGCGTCTCAACAGCAGCAGAGCGGATACCGTGCTTCGCTCAAATCCATGGACACCGAGGAGCACATTGATCTTGCTTTCTATCGTCCTATTGGCTACGCATGGGCTATACTTGCCAAAAAGCTCGGTGTCACCCCCAATGCCATAACTATAGCATCCATTTTTCTCGGCATAGGTGCCGGTGTTGCATTCTATTTCAATAATCTTTGGATCAACATCCTCGGCATGTTACTGCTCGTATGGGCCAACTCTTTTGACAGCGCCGACGGACAGCTTGCGCGAATGACTCACCAGTACTCGCGGCTCGGTCGAATACTTGACGGACTCAGCGGCGACTTCTGGTTTGCCACCATCTATGTGGCTATATGTCTCCGTGAAAATGTCACCAGTCCTTTCTTCATGCAGCATCCGTGGCTTATATGGGTTATTGCTGTAGTTACCGGGCTCTGTCATGCCAAGCAGGCCGCCATGGCCGACTACTACAGGCAGTTCCACCTCTATTTCCTCAAAGGCGAGGATGGAAGCGAGCTTGAAAATGCTGCCGAACTTAAGCAGAAACTTCACTCCATCCCTTGGAAAGGACATTTCTGGCAAAAACTCACCCTTACCACCTACACCAACTACACCGTTCAGCAGGAAGCCACAGCTCCCGCCATGCAGCGTCTTCGCCGCGAGCTTAAAAAGCGTTTCCCCGATGGTGTCATCCCCATGAGTTTCCGTGAGGCATTTCGTCAGCGTAGTCTCCCGCTGATGAAATACACCAACATCCTCTCCTTCAACTGGCGCACCATTGCCCTATTCACATCTCTGTTCCTGCAGATGCCGTGGCTATATTTCGCCTTTGAGCTTACTGTCCTCAACTTCCTGCTCGTCATGATGGTGCTCCGTCACGAAAAAATTTGTCGTTTCTTCACCTCTCAGCTCAAAGATGGAAAATATTAAAGGTATAATATTCGACTATGGCGGCACTATCGACAGCCGTGGTGTCCACTGGAGCGAAGTGATTTGGGCCGGATATCAGGCCAATGCCGTTCCCGTTGACAAATCCACCTTCCGCGATGCTTATGTGTTTGCTGAGCGCGAGCTTGCCCGCACTCGCCATATACTTCCCCACCACACCTTTGCCGATCTCCTGCTCATCAAAATGCGCATTGAGCTGCAATGGCTCGTTGATCAGCAGCATCTGCCTGCCGATGCCGTAGAGCGTTGGGCCAAGCCGGTTGCCGACTATTGCTACGATGCGGCACGCAACTCTATCGCCGATGCGCGCCCCGTGCTTGATGAGCTTTATTCCCGCTTCCCTATGGTGCTTGTCTCCAACTTCTATGGCAATGTTGAGGCCGTTCTTGAGGATTTTGACCTCCGTCGCTATTTTCGTTCTATTATCGAAAGTGCTGTCGTCGGTATCCGCAAGCCTGATCCTCGCATTTTCAGCCTCGGTGTGGAGGCCCTCGGGCTTCCTCCTCAGCAAGTGCTCGTGGTTGGCGACAGTTATAAAAAGGATATTGTACCGGCCGAAAGCATCGGTTGCCGTGTCGCGTGGCTTAAAGGTAAAGGATGGACTCCCGAAGAGGATGCTCAGATGCACCCTGCCATCATTTCCACTCTGTCTCAGGTCCTTCAAATGGTAGACTGACCCCATATATGCGACATTTTGACCACTCTTCACGCCAATAGCGCAATTTACATTTGATTACAAATAATACTTGTTTTTGCACTAAAATTAACCTATATTCACTATATATGCCTTATTTTCTCAAAAATTAACCAAAAGAGGTATAACTTTAGAATAAATTTTATTTTGCAATTCAAAAATTAGAAGTACTTTTACGCGCTGTTTGCCCCATAGGCTTCTTTCTGCTCCGGGGCATTTGGCTTTTTAACTTTGAAATCAATAAAACCAAAACATTATTTTTAATTCACTTATGAAAAAAACTAACGTAAAGCCCGCAGAAGGTAAGCTCGGCGTACTCGTAGTAGGCCTCGGCGCTGTATCTTCTACTTTTATGACCGGTGTGCTCATGACCCGCAAAGGCCTCGCTAAACCCGTAGGCTCAATGACTCAGTATGACAAAATCCGTGTTGGACAGGGCGCTGAAAAGAAATATCTCAAATACAACGAAATAGTTCCTATCGCTGACCTCAACGACATCGTTTTCGGCGCTTGGGATGTTTATCCTGCTAACGCTTACGAAAGCGCTATCAACTGCGAAGTCCTCAAGGAAAAAGACATCAACCCCGTTAAGGACGAACTTGAAAAGATCGTTCCTATGAAGGCCGCTTTCGACCACAATTACGCTAAGCGTCTTGATGGCGAAAACGTGAAGACCTGCACCGACCGTTGGGACATGACCAACCAGATTCGCGAAGACATCCGCAAATTCAAGGCCGAAAATGGTTGCGACCGTATCGTTGTTCTTTGGGCTGCTTCTACCGAAGTTTACGTTCCCGTTGACGAAAAAGTTCACGGCACTCTTGCTGCTCTCGAAGCTGCAATGAAAGCTGACGACAAAGAGCACATCGCTCCCTCTATGTGCTACGCTTACGCTGCACTTAGCGAGGGTGCTCCCTTCATCATGGGGGCTCCTAACACAACCGTTGACATCCCCGCTATGTGGGAACTCTCAACCAAAACTCACATGCCTATCGCCGGTAAGGACTTCAAAACCGGTCAGACTCTTGTTAAATCCGGTTTCGCTCCCATCATCGGCACTCGTTGCCTCGGCTTGAGCGGTTGGTTCTCTACAAACATCCTCGGCAACCGTGACGGTCTCGTTCTTGACGAACCCGCTAACTTCCGTACCAAAGAGGTTTCCAAGCTCTCTACTCTCGAGTCCATCCTCGTTCCCGAAAAGCAGCCCGACCTCTACACCGACTACTACCACAAAGTACGTATCAACTACTATCCTCCCCGCAACGATAACAAGGAAGGATGGGACAACATCGACATCTTCGGTTGGATGGGTTATCCCATGCAGATCAAGATCAACTTCCTCTGCCGCGACTCTATCCTCGCTGCTCCCCTCTGTCTTGACCTCGTTCTTCTCAGCGACCTCGCTGCTCGTGCCGGCCGTTACGGCATACAGCGCTTCCTGAGCTTCTTCCTCAAGAGCCCGATGCACGACTACACAACTGGTGAGGTTCCCGTTAACCACCTCTTCCAGCAGTATGTGATGCTCAAAAACGCTATCCGTGAAATGGGCGGATACGAAGCCGACGAATTGATCGACTAAGCATCATTCGACCTCCCTTTTTTCAAAATTCATAAGTAGAAAAGCTCGCCTTTTGGCGGGCTTTTTTGTCTGATACTATTTTTATGTCCCGCAAAATTTTGGATTGGATTGTTTCAATTCATTATATTTGCGCAAATTATCAATTACTTCAACATTCCAACATGAAAAAAATTTTTGCTTTTGCCGTTGCTGCTGCATTATGCGGCATTAGTGTCTCTTGCGGCAGCGATGACGACGACCCCAATGGCCCCGACGGTGGCAATGGTGGCCCTTCCGCAGGGCCGGTGGTACCCTCTCAGTCTCCTTCCAATTTCGGCGGCGTACGCCTGATGTCCGTATTGGATGATGAATATGGCTATGGCTCTCGTTTCACTTACGATGCCGCAGGCCTTATTAAAACCGTTACTGATGATAGCAACGAGACCTACATCGTGGACTTCGCTACAGGCACTGTAACCTATCGCGAATATAACGAAGAAGAAATTTGGCACATTACCAACACCGACTCCGGATTGATTACAAGCGTCAGTTCCACGCTCACCGAACACGAGGAATCCGGGGTTGTTATTACTGATGTCACATGGAACTTCAGCTACGATTCCTCCGGTCATCTCATTGAGGCTGTATATGAAGAGCGCGGCAGAGGTAACTCCGATTGGATGAAGGGTAGCACTACCCTCACTTGGAGCAATGGATTGTTGCTGTCTGCATACGGCACATATTCTGAGGTATATGAGGGCGAGAGCGATAGCTGGACCAACAATATCACCTTTGAGTACGACAATGCCTATCCCAATGCTTTCTGTCAGTACACCGATGAAGTGATAAGCGCCATTGATCTTGATGGAGGCATTGAGCCGTTCATGTTCGTTGGCGTTCTTGGCATAGGCCCCAATAAATATCCCACAAAAATTATTGATAACGACAGTCAGGAGTATAGCGATGTGCAATATTCCCTCAATGCACAGGGTCTCGTGAAGTCTGAAATTGGCACAAGCCATTATGGTGGCGGTTACTCTTATTCTTCTTCTGTCACATACACATACTCTGATGAGTCTGCCGCTCAGAACCGTCCCGCTGTTGCACCATCTAAAGCTAAAAAGCACATCTCTTTCAGAAAACAGCGTCCGTCTTCCCGTAAATAACAGGTCTTATACACATTCATTATAACTCAATGCGCCGGTTGCATCATTCTCAGCAACCGGCGCATTGCATTTTCTACTATGTTTTAGTCTTTCCTTTAATCAAATTTATAGGTAATTGTGCCGGTCTGCTCGGCCGGTGCATCCGTTGACACCGAAAAACGGCTGTTTTTTGCCGCCTGTACGCAGCTTTGCCGTGCCGCAGTGTTCGCTGCCACCGCACCTGTTCCGCGGCTGTACGAGGCCGCAATCACATGTCCTTGGCGATTCACGCGCACACTCACCACTATTGTACCCGTCGCGCGACCTGTTGGGCGTGCCCACGACTCCAGAGTACGCCCTTTTAGCGAGGTTCCGGGTGTGCCGCTCAAAGCGCCGTGGTCGGCATTGCCGTTTGGCGATCCGCTTTTGCCCGATTCACCGCGTCCCGATCCTGTGCCGCCGAATTTCACTCGGTTCGCTATCTCCTTTTTTTGTTCTTGTTGGCGTTTCTCTTTCTCTCTTTTTTCAAGTTCCTCTTTGGTGGGTCCGGCTTTTTCCGGCTGCGGTTTTTTCGTAACCTTTGCAGGCGATTCCTGTTCGCTCGTAATTACAGGAGCCGGAGCCTTTTCTGGAGTGCCGCCGTCAGTGCGGTCTATGCCCGAAATGTCAGGCGATTGTGCGGTGCTTGAAGCCTTGTTGTCATTATGTGCCGGTTCCGGTATGTCACCAAATTTCACATATTCCCCGTCAAACAATAGCTCGCTGCTGTCCACTGGTGGCCATACGCGATCCTCATGCTCCGCTCTTTTGAGTGTCAGCACGAGCATTAGGGCTATTACAAGTGCGCATAGCAGCAGTGTAATTCCCAAGGCTATTGATTTGACTTTCCGCTCCTGTGTCACTGTGCGGCTTCTTTAAGTTTTGAGGGGGCCGGTTTGGTGGCAAGCACCATTTTCAGATTTGAGGTCGCTCCTAAATCAAGCACCTCTATCACTTTTCCGTATGGCACCTCTTCATCGGCATAAACGGCTATGAACTGACGCGTGCTGTCCTGCTGCTGAGTGAGTTGCAGAAATGCCAACAGCTCTTCTCTGCTCTCCATTTTGCGTGGCTCCTCATCATCAAACGAGGCATACATCGCCATATCCTTGTCAATATACACTCTGGTGCCCGGTTTTATGGCCGTTTGTTCCGAACTTTGAGGCAGATTGATTTCCAATGCCGTGGGAAACACAAACGTGCTTGTCACCATAAAAAATATCAGCAACAGAAATATCACATCCGTCATCGACGCCATCGAAAACAGCGATGTCATTTCAAATTGACGCTTCAGTGCCATATCAAGCCGGTTCGTTTAGCAGGTCCATGAACTCCATGGTGTTACCCTCAAGGCGTGTCATCACTCCGTTGATACGCGCAACGAGATAATTGTAGGCAAACAGTGCTATAACGCCCACTATCAGTCCGGCAACGGTGGTCACCAATGCTTCGTAGATACCGCCCGCAAGCACATCTATATTCGCGCTTGAACCGGCGCTTGCCAGATTGTAAAACGCCTGCACCATACCTATCACAGTTCCGAGAAAACCTAACATCGGCGCCCCGGCTGCTGTGGTTGCCAGCCATGGCAACCCTTTTCCTAAGTTCGCCACTTCAAGGTTGCCCGTGTTCTCTATCGCCACGAGCACATCGTTCATCGGTCGCCCTATGCGGCTTATTCCCTTTGAAATCAGTCGGGCATAAGGTGTGTCTGTCCGGGCGCACAGATTTTGGGCCGTATCTATCTCTCCTTCATGTATATAGCCGCGTATCCGCTGCATAAACGATGAATCTTCTTTTGAGGCTTTCCTTATCACGATTGCGCGTTCTATGAACACGTATATTGATATCACTGCCAGCAGTGCCAGTGGTATCATTATGAATCCGCCTTCAAGGCACAATTCCCATACCGACAGCTCCTGCCCTGCTACATTCTCTATCATATCAGGCATTCTTTATATTGTTTTATAGTTTCGGCAAGACCCAGATACAGCGCATCGCTGATCAGTGCATGACCTATCGACACCTCGTTCAGGTGCGGCACTTGGGCGTGAAAATACTTCAGGTTCTCCAGATTCAGGTCATGTCCGGCATTGATGCCCATTCCCGCACTGCGGGCTGCACGTGCTGCCGTCACAAACGGTTCCACTGCTTTCGCTCTGTCGTTGTTGTAATTGTCGGCATACGGCTTGGTATAAAGCTCCACTCTGTCTGCTCCGGCACGTGCGGCGGCGCGTATGTTCTCCACATCGGTTCCCACGAATATTGACGAGCGTATCCCGGCTTCGCGAAGACGGTCAACTATTGATGTAAGGAACTCCATATTGGCCTCCACATCCCATCCTTCGTGCGATGTCAGGTCGCCCGGGGCATCGGGTACCAGCGTTACTTGTGCTGGCTTTACTTGAAGCACAAGCTCCATGAATTCCGGCGATGGATAACCCTCTATATTGAATTCGGTTTTTATCAGTGGCCGCAGTTTGAACACATCTTCGCGTTTGATATGTCGTTCATCGGGGCGAGGGTGAACTGTAATCCCGACGGCTCCAAGCCGTTCGCATTCTGCCGCAAAACGCAGCAAATCCGGCACATTTTCACCTCGGGCGTTGCGTAGTGTGGCTACTTTGTTGATATTTACACTCAGGTTTGTCATATAAAAAAACTGAATCTTTGTTCCGGTCGTTTAAATAGCAAGGATATATGCATAAAAATGCCTAATTTTGCATCCACCGAAACTTAACGGCAAAATTAGATAGAATTAATCATAATTAAAAGCGATTGACCGCAAAAGATAACATATTACCCTTATCACCCACTGCCGCATTGCATCGCGAGGAGCGGCTGTTCCCTCCTGTCGAGGAATCTTCCGAACTTAGTGTGGCTTGCTACAGAACCGACTATTCCGCTTCGCGCATCGCACATGCCGTTGAGGATGTGGATGCACACCTGCTCAACCTCAATGTCACCTCTCTCGTCACTGACCATGGCGAGGTCGTAGTTGATTTGCGTGTCAACAGGCGCAGTGCCGCTTCTGTCGCACGCTCTCTTGAGCGATATGGTTACCGGGTGGTGGATATTCATGATGCCGACGAGCCGATTTCCGATTCTCTTAGCGAAAGGGTTGGTGAATTGCTTCTCCATATCAATATGTAGCCCATGAGTATGACTATTGCTATTTACGGCAACAAGCCGCGTGACCCTCAGCGTCGGGCCGAGGTGATTGGGGTTATGACCCTTTTGGCTACTTATGCCGGTTCGGGCGTGAAATTCATGCTTGAGAAACGCTACAGCGACTATCTTGTGCAATACACCGATGTTGCTGCATCATACCCCGTGTTTGAGTCCGAAAAACCTCCCGTGGCCGACCTTGTGATGAGCATTGGCGGCGATGGCACTTTTCTGCGCACCGCCAACTCTGTCGGTGCTCTCCAGACTCCCATTATCGGCATAAATTCCGGGCATCTCGGCTACCTCGCCGCCGCTCAGATTGACGACATGCCTCATGTCATGGAGCAGATTCTTTCCGGCAAATGCACTGTCGAGCCTCGTTCCGTACTCGCCGTTTCGTCTCCCGATGTCCGCCTCAAAGGTTTTGCTTTCGCTCTCAATGAGGTCGCCATACTCAAGCAGGACACCGCTTCCATGATCACGGTATCCACCCGCCTTGGAGGTTCCGTCCTTGCCGAATACCGCGCCGATGGCCTCATAGTCTCCACTCCCACAGGCAGCACGGGCTACAATCTCAGTGTGGGCGGTCCCATTGTTTCGCCTGCCGCTCCGGTGTGGGTCATTTCCCCCATTGCGGCACATTCGCTTGCCATGCGTCCGCTTGTAGTGAGCGATTCCGAAACCGTTGACACTGATGTCCGCTCGCGCTCCGGCTCTTTCCTGCTCAGTATTGATGGCAAGAGTCAGGTGCTTCACGAAGGTGTCCGTCTTCACATTGAGCGTGCACCGTGGCAGGTTCACGTGGTTCACCTCGCTGACATGGATTTCCCGCTCACTCTGCGTTCCAAACTCCTTTGGGGAGTGTAAACTTACCTATAAGTTGCTCATGAAGCCGCTTTATGCACCTGTGCGTGGTCTTCTTCCCGATGGCCGCGTGATTATGGTTACTCCACGCCGGCAGGCCCGCACGCTTATCCTGCGCCGCAAAAACAACGAATTTCGTCTCACGGTTCCATACGGTTATCCGGCCGACAATCTTGCCGACAGGATTTCCGAGCTTGTGGCCCGATTTGATGCCCGCTTTCCGCAGCAGTCCGCACAGCTTTACTATATCGGTCAGGTCATCTCTTGCCACGGTGTTGACATTGAGCTTTACTCCCAGTCGGTCAGTCCGAGGCAGGTGATAATAGGGGAGGGCATACCCCGTTCGCGGCTCGGCATTGGCTCGGAACTCTCTCTTGAGGATGCTGCTACCGAGCAGTTTGTCAGTTCCGTCCTTTGCCGTCTTGCTTACAGGCTTGCGCCACGGTTGCTGATTCCGTATGCCGTGCAGGTCGCCGCAAGGGTAGGGGTCTCACCCGATTCATGGCGCATTGGCCGCGGTTTGCGCACACTCGGCACATGCTCCCGCTCCCGCGTCATAACTCTCAGTTGCGCCCTTGTTTTCCTCCCTTTGGAGCTTCGCGAATACATAATCTGTCACGAGCTTGCTCATCTCACCGAAATGAATCATTCCCCTCGTTTCCACGCTCTCTGCAACTCTTATCTTCAGGGCAAAGAAAAGCCACTCATAGCTGCCTTGAAGCACCATGAGTGGCCTATTGTGCGGTAATATATTAATCCTATTTAAGCTTCCACTCCCAGCCCGATTTGGTGTCTTTCACATCAAATCCTATCTCTGACATGCGGTTGCGTATAAGGTCACTCGTCGCCCAGTCCTTCTTGGCCTTTGCCTCGGCGCGTATGCCCAGCAGCAGGTCCACTGCATCTTCAAACGGTTTCAGCGCTCCCTCTTCGGCTCCCGAGGTTGCGGCCGCTCCGTCAAGACGCACGCCGAGTATGTCGCCAAGGAATGTGCGGAACACATTTTTCAGTGCCTCTATATCCTCGGCAGTGGCTTTGTCGGTGCCGTCGTTTATGCGGTTGACCATTGCCACGGCTTCAAACAGGGCTGCTATCACCATCGGCGTGTTCAGATCGTCGTCAAGGGCTTCATAGCATTTCTCGGCTATCTGCTGCACATTCACCGTTGAGGTGTCGCTCGCCTTGAGGTCGCCGGTTCTTTTGTAACCTTCCAGCATGCGTTGCAGGGCTTTTTCCGATGCCTGCAGTGCCTCGTTGCTGAAATCCACCGTCCCGCGGTAATGTGCCTGCAGTATGAAGAAACGTATGGTCATCGGCGAGTATGCCTGTGACAGCAGCTTGTGGTTGCCGGTGAAAAACTCCTGTAGGGTTATGAAGTTCCCCAATGATTTTCCCATCTTTTGGCCGTTGATGGTTATCATGTTGTTGTGCATCCAGTACCGCACGGTGTCATGTCCGTTGTGGGCCACCGACTGTGCTATCTCGCATTCATGGTGCGGAAACTTCAGGTCCATGCCGCCTCCATGTATGTCAAACTGCTCGCCAAGATACTTTTCTCCCATAGTAGAGCATTCTAGATGCCACCCCGGGAATCCCTCGCTCCATGGCGATGGCCAGTGCATTATGTGTTCGGGCGAAGCCTTCTTCCACAACGCGAAATCCGCCGGATTATGTTTCTCTTCCTGACCGTCGAGTGCGCGTGTGGCGCTTAGTAACTCATCTATGTTTCTCCCCGACAGCTTTCCGTAATTATGGTCGCGGTTGTACTTGGGCACGTCAAAATACACTGAGCCGTTGCTCTCATACGCATATCCGCTCTCAAGTATCTTCTTTATGTACTCTATCTGCTCTATGATATGCCCCGATGCATGCGGTTCTATCGACGGCGGTAGCACATTCAGCTCGTCCATTGCCTTGTGATACCGCGTAAGATAGTATTGCACCACTTCCATCGGTTCCAGTTGCTCCAGACGCGCTTTCTTGGCTATCTTGTCCTCTCCCTCGTCGGCATCGTGCTCCAGATGCCCCACATCGGTGATATTGCGCACATAGCGCACCTTGTACCCGAGATGGCGCAGATAGCGGAACAGCACATCAAATGTTATTGCCGGACGGGCATGTCCTAAATGGCCGTCGCCATACACTGTGGGTCCGCACACATACATTCCCACTCTGTCGGGATTCAGTGGCTTGAACAGCTTCTTCATTCGCGACAGCGAATTATATATTTGCAGATTATTCTCTTTGATTGCCATTGCCTATTCTTTTTTATGCGTTGCCGCCGAACATGAATGGATTGGGTATCTCTCCCTGATTGTTGCCCCCGTTGGCCGGGTTGTTGCGCGGTGTCTTCGGTTTGATTTCGCCGAACATTGCTTCATAACGCTGCACATTTTCCATCAGCGCGTTCATCAGGTTTTTGGCATTCTCTGGGGTCATGATTACGCGGCTCTGCACCTTTGCCTGAGGCATATTCGGAGCGAGGGCTATAAAGTCAAAGTAAAATTCCGACGGCCCGTGGGTTATGACGGCAAAGTTTGAGTAATGGCCGCCCGCCACTTCCGGTGTCAGTTCAATCTTGATTTCTTGTCCTTTTTTCTGTTCCATATCTTTTATAATTTTTTTGTCGTTTATTCACTCTTCAAAAACACCACTCTCTGCTGATAGATATTGTTGGTGTTTTTCAAATGCACCTCTACGCCCTTGCATGAAGGCATATTCCATACTGCGCCCATATTCAGCGATGCTATGGTCTTGCGGTTGTACCCCTCCTCATTTTCGGCATGAGTGGTCAGATACAGTTGCGGTATCTCGTCATTGAGGGTCGTGGCGTCGGCCACAAGGTCAAACTCTCTTTTGCCCGAGCTGGCTGGCAGCTGTGCCATAAGGTTCAGATACTCTCCCGACCGGTAAAATGTCATCACATATATCCCTTCTGACTCTTCCATAGAGGGTAGGGCGGTAGCATCGGTTTTCACCGTGCCGTTGTATATCACGTTTAGCGACCGCGCTTCTATGCCCGTACTTGTGCCGTAGGCAGTCCCCTCAGGCAATGTGTAGGTTACCAGAAGTCGTGTCCCTATAGGCACTTGCTCTTGGTTCAGCCGTCCTTGAAGGGTAAGCGTGACAATAGGGGAATCGTTTATCTCGCGGTATTCCAGCATTGAGCGTCCTGAATTGTTGTCGCCGACATAGGTGGCTATGTTCTGGTACATGGCTATTCCGCCGTCGGGATCTTCCGGCTCGTCGCGGCATGCGCTCAGCAGCCACACGGTGAGCAGGCAAAGCAGGGGAGTAGCCCTGCGCAATATCTTGTCTTTCGTCAGTCCTGTATGCATATTTCGGCTGTTGTGGTCTCTTTGGTGAGTATTTCGGTTATCATACCGTCGCGCATCTTGATTATGCGGTCTGTATCGGCTGCCAACTGTTCATCGTGGGTCACTATCACGAATGTGTGGCCCATGTCACGGCGCAAGTCAAAAAACAACCGGTGGAGTTCCTGACGGTTGTGGCTGTCAAGGCTCCCTGACGGCTCGTCGGCAAGCACCACTCCCGGATTGCACACGAGCGCTCTCGCTACGGCGGCACGCTGTCTTTCGCCGCCCGATAGTTCTGACGGCCTATGTTTCGCGCGGTCGCTCAGTCCCATGTATTCTATCAGTTTTCTCGCTTTTTCCAGTGATTCGCTGCGGCTGGCTCCTCCTATCATTGCCGGCATTGCCACATTTTCCTCCATGCTGAACTCCGGCAATAGCTGATGAAACTGAAACACAAACCCTATGTGCTTGTTCCTGAACCGTGCCAGCCGGTTGTCGTTCATCGCAAATATGTCCGTCCCGTCAAAGCTTACACTCCCGCTGTCGGGACGGCTAAGCGACCCGAGTATCTGTAGCAGGGTGCTTTTCCCCGCTCCGCTCGGTCCCACTATCGACACTATCTCGCCCTTGTGTACCTCAAGGTCTATCCCTTTCAGCACTGTGAGATGGTCGAAGCTTTTAACTATCTGGTGTGCTTTGATCATACACAAAAGTAACTAATAATTTCAGTATTTGAACGATGATCCGCCCAAAAATTCTCGCAGCAGTGATGTTGACGGCACATATTGTTCGCTTATCGGTTTGAAATACCCTAAGAAAGTGCGCAGACGGGCTGCCTCCGCAAACTCCGGTATATTGTGCGGCACATGTCTCAGCACCTCCTCGCCCCGGTCCTTTAGCACGCCTAACTCAAACAGCAGCGACGAATTGAACGTGGCGTCCGCATTCTCCTGATAGGGGAATATCCACTTCTCCTCACCCCTTCTCACGCTCGGCCATCTCTTTATGGTGTCCACTGCCGATGTGCCGCGATACTTGTTGTCGCGTATTATCCGCCGCAGAAGGCGGTTGTCGGTGGTGGGAACCCAGTTGTGGTCGTCAATTGATATGGTGGTCAGGGCCGACACATACACTCTGTATTTATGCTTGTCCGGCACATTCTCCGTAAGCTTCGGATTCAGTCCGTGTATCCCCTCTATCAGCAGTATCGAGTTGGGATGAAGCCGCATTTTCTCTCCCCAGTACTCACGCGCGCCTGTGGCGAAGTTGTAGTAGGGCAGTTCCACCTCTTCGTAGCGCAGTAGGGCGTTGAGGTCCGCGTTGAACCGTTCAAGGTCAAGCGCGTACAGCGATTCATAATCCAGCTCCCCGTTCTCGTCCAGAGGCGTGTGTTGCCTGTCCACGAAATAGTTGTCAAGCGATATCATCTGGGGCTCAAGCAAATTTGTCATAAGCTGTATGCCCAGACGCTTTGTGAATGTGGTTTTGCCTGATGAGGATGGACCGGCTATCATCACTATTCTTGCCCCCCCGGCCATAAATTTGCGCTTTATGTCATCTGCTATGGAGGCTATGCGGTTGTTGTGCAGGGCCTCCGACACGTTTATGAGCATCGCGTCCTGACCCTCCATGACGGCCTTGTTCAGCTCTCCCACATTGCTGACCCCTACTATATGGTTGAAATTCACGTAATCGGTAAACGCCGCAAACATCTTCTCTTGCTGGATGGGCACGTTCGCTTCCGACGGGTTCTCACGGTTAGGCCCTAGCAGTAGCATCCCTTCTTTGTAAGGTTGAAGGTCAAACACCCTCAGCACTCCCGTTGACGGCGCAAGTGCTCCATAATAGCTGTCGCACAGGCCGTCAAGCTTGTAGTAAACCGTGTAAAGTTCCTGCAACGTGCGCAGCAGCTTCACCTTGTCGTCAAGTCCCTGGCCCTCGAATATCTCTATTGCGTCTTCAGTCAGCCTCTCTTTGCGTTCAAATGTCAGGTCTTGCTCCACAAGCTCTTTCATTTTTTCTTTCAGCTTGGGCACCCATTCGTTCATATCCGGTTTGTCCTTTCCGGTTATGCGGCAATAGTATCCCCTGCTCACCGAATGTTCTATCCTCAGTCTGTACCCCGGCAGCAATTCGTTCACAGCCTTGTAAAGCATCATGCTCAGCGACCGCGTGTAGGTGCGCTGCGCCGAGTCGCTGCTCAGTGGCAAAAACTCCAACATCTTGGGCGAATATACCGGAAACAGCATGTCCTCGTTTCGGTTGTTCACCCTCGCGCAGATTGGCACAAACGGTATTTCATCTTTCACCCCCTCATAAATCTGTTGCAGCGTGTCGCCGCCGTTTATGGTCAGATAACGGCCCGTGTTTTTGCAATATACTTTGAGTGAATTGCTCATGGATATGGTTTTTTATCGGTGTAAAAATAACTTTTTCATTCTTTGGCGGCGGTTTCGCTTCTGCTCAAACTCATGCAGCGATTCAAGCAGATATTCCGTCACTTCTTTTTCGTTCCAACCACGCAGTCTTGCATATTGTTCGCCGGTTTTGCCGAGCACGTCAGTTCGGTGGGTCAGCCTCACCATGTTGTCAAGGCACTCCTTGTGGCTCGGTTCACGCTCAAGAAACTTCGTCCTGTTCACATCCACAGTGGTTAGCTTATTGGTCTCCGCGTCATACAGAAAATTGCCTATGTTGGTGTCGCCGTGAAGCACTCCCGCCTCATGCATCTTCACCAGCGTTCCGGCAAGCAGCCCTATCTGTACATCCGTAAACGGCAAATTGGGGAGCCACAGGCTCGCGAGCGATGGCCACGGGATGTATTCGCATATAAAATAGCAATGGCTCAGTAGCCCGTGCATGTATGTTTCTATGTAGGCCGTTTCCTTTGGCGTGTCAATTCCCCGCGCCCTGAGTTCTGCGGCATAATTGTACGCCCGCTTTGCCTTGCTTGGAGTGAACCATGTGTACGCTATTCTCTGGGCCGTATTGGGCTGTTTGAAGCTTTTTATCACATATTTCCGCCCGTTTGCCTTGTCCGTGTACAGCACCACCCTGTTCCGTCCGTCATGTATCACCTTGGTTCCCTCAAACGATTCCGGATGTGCGCACATCTCCATCACACTTGCCGCGTCGGTAAGTATGTTCGGGCTGTCCGGGCTATGTGTCACGCGGATTTTCATGCTTCCGGCTCCTTCTTCTCTTTGGCTTTGCCGGCAAGCATTCCGCAGGCGGCCATTATGTCTTCGCCGCGCGAGGCTCGTATGGTTGCCGTGATACCCAGTGCGTTCAGCCTGTCGCGAAACTCGGTCATCACCTGCTCGCTGCACGGCCGCAGTTCCACACCCGGTATCGCATGAAACCTTATCAGGTTCACTCTGCAGTCCGTGCCCTTGAGCAGACGGGCCAACGCATTGGCGTGGCGAATGTCGCTGTTCACACCCTGCCACATTATGTACTCCACGCTCAGTCTCCGCTGGTGTGCGAAGTCATACTGGCGCAGCAGTCCCATCACTTCCGTTATCGGATATGCCTTCTCCACAGGCATCAGGCCTGCGCGTTCCTCGCTGTAAGGCGAGTGGACGCTTATGGCTATATGCACTTTCGTGGTGTCAAGCAGCTCTTTAAGCTCTTTGAGTTTCCCTATTGATGACACCGTGATTCTCTTTGGGCTCCATGCCATCCCCCACGATGAGGTGAGAATATCTATCACATTGAGCACAGCTTCAAGATTGTCCATCGGCTCGCCCATACCCATGAACACTATATTGGTCAGGGACCCGCTCTCTGGCACCGACAGCACCTGATTGATTATTTGTGCCGCGCTCAGATTCCCGTGCCACCCTTGTCTGCCGGTCATGCAGAAATAGCAGTTCATCTTGCACCCCGCCTGGGAGCTTATGCACAGTGTGGCCCTCTCTTTGTCCGGAATCATCACAGCTTCCACATCGCGGCCTCCCGCACCTTCAAACAAATATTTCGCTGTGCCGTCGCTGCTCACAACCCTTGTCTTTGGCTCCGTGCGCCCTATAGTGTACTCCTGGGCGAGCCTTTCGCGCGAAGCCTTGCTCAGGTTGGTCATCTCGCTGATACTCGTCACTCGTTTGTCATATAGCCATTTGGCCATCTGTGCCCCGGCATAGCGGGGCATCCCGCATTCCTGGGCCACAACCTGTAGCTGTGGCAGCGTCAGTCCTATTAGTGGTTTGAGTCTTTCCATTATGAATACAAAAATAGCAAAATCCCATTTGTTAAAATCACAATTTAGGTATTTTATATTTTGTTTGCACCTGAAATCTTGACAAATGCTTCATAATGTTGTAATTTTGTATTCGAAAAGACACAATGCACACAGGGATGCCCATTTCGGGCTATGGAACAAAGCAATTATTATTCCCTATCTACAATTGGTTTCCCACACCCCTATCCGTTTTGGAGTGTTTTGTCGTCTGATATTGTATCTGCGATGTTTTGTTAGACAATATATATATATACTTGAATTTTGGTTATGAGGGAGGTGCGCTTCTGGGAAGAAGTGCACTTTCATTTTTAAATCCCCTCACCCACCGGCAAGTGCAGACCCCGCACCTCCCCAACACCCCTGCGCACCCGCCCCTTCACAAAGCGAGCGCAAGATGCGCGATTCGCTCTTCTCTCGTACGCAGCTGCGGGACACCATGGGATAGCGCAGGATGCGCGATCTCCGGACACCTCCTCTTACGAATCCGCCCTCCACAAAGCAAGCGCAGGATGCGCGATCTCCGGACACCCACCTCACGAAGCCGTTATCCACAAAGAGAGCCGCGGAGCGTGCGATTTCTTTACAACCGCCTGCGGAGCGCCAACGGCGCGGAGTTGGCGGCCACAGGCACCCAAAAGGAACCCGTGACAAGCCGCGGAGTGTGCGCAGTCACGGCCCGGCGCGAGCCAAGGCCCCCACCCTCCGTCAAACTTATCTTTCGCTCAGAGCCTTGAGATCCTTCTGTAGATCATTCACCACAGTAGCGGTAGTATAGTAGTCGCGCATAGCACCTGTGCGTATTGGCAGCAGAGCGGCCTCCAGTGCCGCAAGTCCGGCATAATCCTGATTGCGGTCCATCTCTTCGCGAAGCAGACGCACCTTTTCGCTCATCTGAATCCCCTCAAGCATCCGTTCATATCGTACTGAGCTGCGTCCGTCGGGATATACGAAATAAGTGTCACCCGGGGCGAACATATGAAATCTTGCGTCCTCCATCGGGTTGTTGGTCCAGTTGGTGAACGACCAGTGCAGATAACCGTCAAACCCTGTAGCCGTGGAATAGACCGGCAAATATGCCCCGTCAGCCGGCGCACTGTTTATGAACTGGCTCGGTGCCGGTGTAGCGCAGCATGTGTACATCAGCGACAGCTTCCCTTTTTCCCTGCGTTGTTTCAGGTCCTCCAGAGGAAAGAACTCCGTTTTGATTATCGTGTACAGATCAAGGTCGTTTATCAGCTCCTTATGATAATTTCCGGCAAGCGACATGCGTATTCCCGGCACGGCATTCTGTGCCACCTCATAGGCGCGCAGCATATCATTCAGCGGTCTTTCGTCCATCACTATAAGCAGCCTGTCATACCACCCTTTTTCTTTGAAATGCTGTGCAAGATTTTTTAGAAATGGAGTCCACAAAGCCGCATACTCCGGTGCATCAGTAGTGGTTTTCAGAAACTCATACTCCCCGGTATCTGCATTTTTGTAGCGGAAATTCATCTCCCACGGTATCATGGTAAAGCACTCTATGTCGCCCTTCACGCCCAGTGAGTCCATATACTCCACATAGCGGTCCAGTATGGTATAGTCATAGCTGTAGCTTCCGTCCGCATGACGGGTCGTCTCCACCATGGGCTGGAATTTGTCATTGCTCTGTTCACCCCACGGCTCGTAGAACAGTATCACGCTTGTGGCCTTCTGCCCTGCACGCGCCAGCATCTTGGCATATGGCTCGTAATATTTAAGATGCTCTTTGCTCCACGGTTCCACATTGTAATAGCGCGAAATGGCGTATGGCTGTTGCCACAAATCCAGATAAAACTTGTAATCTTCCGGTTCCGGAAGCTGTCTCGCGCTTACCTCCACATTAAGCTTTATCTTTTGCAGCTCTTTCTTGCCTTGCATAAGCTTCAGCCACGAGGTATATACACCCGGTTTTAGCGATGACGGCACCTCTATGCTGCACCATACGGGGCGCACATGCTTGGCCTCAAAAGCCACTTCGCTGCCGGGCAGGTCTATCATGTCGGCTATGGTGTAGGTGGGGAGATTGGGATCCGGATACCCGCATGCCTGATGGTGCGTGGCTATCTGCGAGCGCATCCATGCCGCATAGCTCTCAGGCATCTTCACTTTCTTTCCGTCAGGACCGGTCCAGTCGCCAAGCTCCACCTTAAGCGGTTCTGTGGCTTCCGGTGCCACTACCAGAGCCTCAAGCCCTATTCTCTCTCCCCTCCATGCATACACAGTCGTATCGCTCACCTGACTTTGTACCACCGGGGCGGTAAAGCGGTAAACTGAGTCTTTTGATGCCCATGTCAGGGCGGTCGTCCCGCGCCAGTGGGTTGTTTCCCATGCCGCGATGTCGGCTGTGGTGGCGGTGTCCGAAGGTTCGTTGTACGCATAGGCTGCCTCTGTGCTCATGCTCATGGCGGCTACAGCGGCAAGGGTCAATAGCTCGTTATATAACTTCATGATTGGTATTGCTGTATAATTTTTTGCAAATATAGTCATAATAACTCTTTATTGCACATCATACTTGGCTTTAATTTGACTCGTCATTATTGATATTTTAGGCCCCCTGCGGAATTATAAGGCAAAAAAATTGTATTTTTGCGTAAACGAATTTTCCACAATGAGAATAGTTATTCAGCGTGTCACCAGTGCCTCCGTCAGCATCGCCGGTTCCGTGCACTCCTCTATCGGTCCCGGTCTGTTGGTGCTCGTGGGTGTGGAGCATGGCGACTCTCTTGACGATGCCGCTTGGCTTGCCGATAAAACTGCTGCTCTCCGCATTTTCCCCGACGACAATGGTGTAATGAACCGCAGCCTTCTGGATATTGATGGCAGCCTGCTCGCTGTCAGCCAGTTCACACTCACTGCATCTACTCGCAAGGGCAACCGCCCCTCCTATATCCGCGCCGCCGGTCACGATCTTGCCGTCCCGCTATATGAAGCCTACTGCTCCCGCGTTGCCCAACGCCTCGGCAAGCCCGTAGCTCAGGGCGTTTTTGGTGCCGACATGCAGGTACAGCTCGTTAACGATGGCCCTGTCACCATTATCATTGATTCAAAACTACGCGAATAACGCCGTCATGACACAACAACCCATCACCATACCGGCCCTTCAGCAGATTGTTGACCAATGGATCACAACCGTCGGTGTCCGCTATTTCTCTCCTCTTACCAACATGGCTATTCTCGCTGAGGAAACCGGCGAGGTGGCACGTATCATGGCTCGCAAGCACGGCGACCAGTCTTTTAAGCCCGGTGAGAATCCCGACCTCGCCGACGAGTTGGCCGACATCCTTTGGGTTGTTTCTGCCATAGCCAATCAGGAAGGTATCGACCTCCAGCAGGCTATCCTGAACAATCTCAACAAGAAAAACATTAGAGATGTAAACCGTCATCTCAACAACCCCAAACTCAAACAATCATAACCAATATACATACATCATTATGGCTGACAAATATCATGAAGCCGTGGCTAAAAGCCACGTTACTACAAGCGACGAGCAGGTCGCTGCCGATGTGGCGAAAATCCTGTCCGATGAAATGGAGCAGAATCGCACTCCCGAGGTGCTCAAACTCCTCTTCAACTGTATTGATCTCACAACTCTCAATGCCACCGATTCTCCCGTGTCCGTTGCCCGTTTCACCGAAAGGGTCAACGATTTTGAATCCGAGCATGGCGATCTCCCCAATGTGGCTGCAATTTGCGTTTACCCCAATTTCTCTCAGGTCGTGCGCACTGTCCTTGATGTAAGCAGCGTCAAGATAGCTTGTGTATCCGGCGGTTTCCCCTCATCCCAGACATTCCCCGAAGTTAAAGTGGCCGAAACGGCTCTTGCTGTGGAAGGCGGTGCCGACGAAATCGATATCGTCCTCAACGTAGGCAATTTCCTTGATGGTGATTGGGAAGAAGTGTGCGATGAGATTCAGGAACTCAAGCATTCGTGCCGCCACGCTCACATGAAAGTTATTCTGGAAACTGGCGCTCTCAAAACAGCCGAAAACATCCGTGCCGCTGCCATACTCGCCATGTATTCCGGTGCCGATTTCATCAAAACATCTACCGGCAAAGGCTATCCCGGTGCTTCTCTTGAGGCCGCTTATGTCATGTGCCATTGCATAAAAGAATATTATGATGCCACCGGCACCATGATAGGATTCAAACCCGCCGGTGGTGTGTCCACTACCGATGATGCTCTTGCTTACTATACAATTGTCAAGCATATCCTTGGCGACAAGTGGCTCAACAACCGCTACTTCCGCCTTGGTGCATCACGCCTCGCTAACAATCTTCTTGCTGACATTCTCGGCCACGAAGAAAAATTTTTCTAACTCATTCTCATGTACAAATACTGGGTTATAATAAACGACAGTAAGCTCGGACCGCTTACCATCGGGGAGTTGGAGCAGGCCAAAATCTGCCCCGACACCCCGGTGTGGCGTCCCGGTCTTGCCGACTGGTGCCGCGCTTCAGAGCTTCCCGAGCTGCAATCCATTCTATCGCACGCATCGCCGCCGCCGGTCGCTCCCGTTCCTCCGGTTCCGCGTTCCCGCATCCTTTACGGCTCTCAGGTGCCCGGTGCCCCGGCCCCGCAGTCTGATCCACGCAATCAGGAGCCTATGCCTCCCACATATCTTGCTTGGAGCATCATTGTCACAATCCTTTGCTGCATACCCTGCGGCATTGTAGCCATCTATTTTTCAGCGCAGGTATCCTCACGCTATGAGTCCGGCGACATCAAAGGAGCTTTGCAGGCATCCGACCGCGCACAGCTTTGGATTATTCTCAGCTTTGTTCTTGGTCTGATCACCACTCCGTTCTTCATGCTCACGCTTTTGTGATGCACCTCTCTCGCAAGATTGCTTTGTCTCTCGGAGCCGTCACATTGGTGGCTCTTGCCCTTTTGTATGCCTTTGTTGACCCGTCATCGCATCTCTATCCGCGTTGCGTCTTTCTCTCCCTCACCGGCCTGCAGTGTCCCGGTTGCGGCTCGCAGAGAGCCATTCACGCACTTCTCACCGGCCATTTCTCTCAGGCATGGCACTTCAATGCCCTTTTGATTCTTGCCATCCCCTTCATCATCCTTCTATTCTTCGCCTCGTGGCACAAAAACCGCTGGCCGCGCCTTTACAACACACTCAATAGCACCACCGCAATAACCCTTACGGCCATTGCTGTCTTAGTTTGGTTTGTCTTGCGCAATTTATGATTTTGCTCTCACCTTTCGGGCTGCCGTGTGCGCCAAAAGCGTGCTGTGGTATTTGGCCACGCTGATACGGCGTCCTGCAAGGCCGTCAAGCACACCACCCTGCAATATATAGCATTTGAAAAAAGCCTTCACGGCCGCCGCCATAGGTGTCATGGGTGTGATTTCACCTTTCTGCGCCGCTATGTCGTGCGCCAGTATGTACGCATGGTTACGCTCCTTTTCCGCATACTCTCCCGGCGTTTCACAGCGGTAGTGGAGTATGTCTCCGTCCAATAGCACCGGGCTTATGTTGTCGCGGAAAATCACCTTTTCGGCCACATCCCGCATGTTCCAGTTCGCATACCGCTTGTCAAACAATCTTACCTGCACATCCGGGTACCATCCGCAGTGCTTTACCGGCAGCCCGCAGTAAAAATTCAGTCGCGACATGCTGTAGCCCCTGTGCGAAAACCCATCCTTTTTCAGTTTCAGCAGCGAATGGCGCAGTGCCGGCGACACCACCTCGTCTGCATCCACCGACAGTACATACGCATGCGTTGTCAGCGATGTAGCATATTGCCGTTGGGCCCCGTAGCCGCGAAATTCACGCACCGTCACCCGGCATCCGTGTTTCGAGCATATCTCCACTGTACGGTCCGTTGAGCCGGAATCCACCACCACAATCTCGTCTGCTATCCCTTCCAGTGACTGCAGGCAGGCCTCAATGCGGTTTTCCTCATTGTATGTTAGAATGGTAGCGGAGATTTTTGACATAATCAGCAGATTTTTCGCAAAAATACAACACCGTCCCTCAATATCAAAATTTATTCCTCACAATCTCATATAGTGTACCCGCTCATCCCTCTCCAGCTTCTCTATCGCATATCTCAGGGCCGTCCTCGGCATTATGGCGGCATTCTCGTCAAGGTATCTTATCAGCAGCTCGCGATTCCTTTTCCCCATCTCTCTCAGCATCCATCCCGTCGCCTTGTGCATCAGCTGATGTTTATGCTCCATGAAGCGGTCGGCAAGAGCTATCGTGTGCTCATACACCCCGTGCCGCATAATAGTCCAGTTGCTCACCATCGCTATCCTCTCGCACCATAAATCCCCGCTCTCCGCCAGCTCATATAAAATGTGCGCCCAATTGGGATGACGCGCCACATGTTCCCCTATGATTTTGGGCGCACTCAGGTCCACGAGGTCCCAGTTGTTGATATGATCTGTCTGGCTCAGGTAAAACATCACCACCGCCTCTTTCTCTTCATCGTCTTTTGTTTTCTTGTACCGCTGAACCAGAGCCAAAAGACCCGCTAAGCGAAATTCATGAATCTCGCTTTGTGTCATCTTGCCTATCTCTTCCAGCGGCAGGGTAGAGTAGGGCGCTGAAATCTCACGCACCACCGGCACCGTTACGCCGATAAACTTGTCCCCTTCGCCATACTCGCCCGGGCCGGTCTTGAAAAATCGTCTCAACACCTTTGCCTTCTCTTCCGACGATGCCGCTCTAAGCTTTTCTTGCCATTCTTTTACCATACCGTTCCTGTTTTAGGTCAACAGTTCATTTCCTCATCGCCAGCTCATATCGCTTGCGGTGTGTCATCACATTTTTCATGTTGTTCATGGCCCATTCCGTCAGCTGCATAATCAGCGGTATAAGCGATTTGCCTGTCTCCGTCAGCGTGTATTCCACCTTAGGCGGTACTTGCGCATACACCTTGCGGTCTATCAGCCCGTCTGCTTCAAGTGTTTTGAGGGTAGTGGAGAGCACTCGCGTGGAAATGTCCGGTATCATCCTCCCAAGCTCATTGAATCTCACCACGCCTTCCCCGTCTATTACCAGCAGCACCAGCAGCGACCATTTGTCACCGAACCTCGCCACAACATTTCTTATGGGGCATATCTCTATTATTGAATTTGTCTCCTCTTTAGCTTTCATTACGTTTACGCTTTATTTTGCAAAGCTACTCACAAAACTGCACATACACAATACCCCGGAATTTTTTCAAAAAATTTTACACCCCTAACTTCTTGCAATTCTGCAATACTGATAAAAAAGTAACTATAGGCGCAAAAGTAACCTCTTGACAATTATATATTTACATTATAACTTTGCATCGTCAAACAAATTAATCCCCGTTATGAAACAGATTCAAACCATCAAAAAAGGCACTAACTTCACTGCCGCAAACATTGGCCACCTCGCCGACCTCAAGGATTATGTTCTTGAACTCGGTCCCGAAATCAAAATCCCCGGAAAAGTATTCGGCGGCAATGCTGTGGGCACTACAGGAGGTGAATTCTCATTTCAGGTTTTTGCTCCCGGGCAGGAAACAGGTTTCCTCCACACCCACAAAAACCATGAAGAACTTTACTTATTCCTCTCCGGCAAAGGCGAGTTTCAGGTTGACGGCGATGTTTTTCCCGTTGAGGAAGGCTCTGTAGTTCGCGTTGCTCCCGACGGTCGCCGCAGCGTCCGCAACAACGGCACACAGCCTCTTGTCATGCTCTGCGTGCAGTATCGTGGCAACACTTTCACCGCCGAAGATGCCGCCGACGGCAATATACTCAATGAGCCGGTAAAGTGGTAAATAACACCCGCCGCGACAAAATCCTGCGTTATTCGCAGGCCCTTGATCTGCTTTTCAGCAACACTCCGCAGGATGTGGTCATCCGGTTCCGTTCCGGTGACTGCATTCTGTCGTTTGCTGTCATCCGTCATCGGCCCCAAATCCTCATCTCCATTCTTCCCACTTCATCCCAGGTCGCTGAATTTAACCACACGTAGCGTGTATTTGGCACTCTCCATAAGCGTGGCAAGCCAATACCTTATCCACCCCGCAATATAGCCTGTCTCGTTCACGCGTTGCAGCTCGTTGCAGTATCGGTTGTAGTTTCTGGAGAGGATGTGCGATAAAAGAAGCACCGGAGCCGCCATAGCCCCGTTCTCCAGCAGAAACAAACTGTTGAGCACCCTTCCCGTCCGTCCGTTACCGTCTATAAACGGATGAATCATCTCAAATTGATAATGTATGATTGCGGATTTGATAAACACGTTCGCCTCCCCATAATTGATATAATTGTCAAGGTCACTTATCGCCGCCACCATATCTTCCCCAACGGGAGGCATAAAAGCAGCGTTGGCTATCGAGGCTCCCGCATTTCCTATCCACACCGGTGAGGACCGGTATTCCCCTCGGTATTTCCTGTCATAATCCTCTCCTTCGCATATCAGGTAATGAATATTGCGTATCAGCCTTGTGCTTATAGGCAGCTCGTCAAGTGCCCCGGCACCGTACAGCGTTGCCTTGACTATGTTCTCCGCATTCTCGTTCCCTTTTGCAGAAACCAACGAAAAAGAATTTTCGGCTTTCTCCTCCGATAGTCGCCATGAGTCATAAGCCTCCATGCTCACCAGTTCCCGTACTTCGCTTTCCGGCAGTTCGCCCACCATCGTTTTCAGCTCGGCAAACAGCCCGGCAAGCTCCGACAGCACCGCATCGTCCCCTATATATACATATTCACTTATTTTGGGCGGGATAAACGATTGGTAGCTCATTCTTCCCGATAAATTTTTTCGCAGATTCATATGTCGTCATGTATCAAATCAGTAGTATATAAGCATAACGCCGTCATCGACATAAAGTTGCCATCCGGTTGCCGACCATTCTTCCCCACTCAAAAAAATCATTAACTTTGCATCGCGATACCATTCCCTGATTCATCCCCGCCAATGACTGCAACCCGCAAATACCTTCCGCACATCCTCATCCTCCTCACCTTTGCACTTCATGCGCCCCTTTACGCTTGCTCTGCCCGCGCCTCCACCTCTTGCGCTCTTCAATCGCGGTTGCAGGAATATATCTCCGGCAAGAATGCGCGTATCGGCGTCGCCGTAATCTACGACCAAGACACCGTCTCTGTCAATGGTTATGACGAATTCCCCATGATGAGCGTCTTCAAATTCCCGCTTGCGCTCGCAGTCGCACAGTGGGCCGAAACCAACGGCGTGGTATTGAGCGATTCCATATCTTTCGGCCCCGATGCTTTGCGCCGCGACACCTATAGCCCCATGCTCGATAAGTACGGGCCATCGTTGCAGTCCCTCTCCATACAGGAGCTCCTCAAATGGTCATTGATGGAGAGCGACAACAACGCTGCCGACATCATCCTCCACCTCATCGGTGGACCCGAAGCGGCCACCAACCTCATGAAGCAAGCCGGTTGTCCCGAAGCAATCACCATTGGCGCTTCCGAAAACGACCTCCACTCTCGGCCCGACCTCATCCTCCTCAACAAAGCCACCCCCATCGCCATGGCCGCGCTCTTCCACCGCTTCAATACCGAAATCCGGCACCGCTCCTCATCCTTTGCCGAAATCGCCACAATGCTTGAGCAGTGCCGCACCGGAGCCGACAGGTTGGCGGTGCCATTGCTACCCGCCAAAGCCGTCATCGGACACAAAACCGGCACAGGATTCACCACACCGTTAGGAGGCATAACCGCGCTCAACGACTGCGGCTATGTCAATCTGCCCGATGGCAGACACTATTCAATAGCCGTTTTCATCGCCGATTCACCCTACAGCACGCAGGCCACCGCCAAAATAATAGCCGACATCTCTTCCATCGTCCTCAGTGTCCTCTCCCCCTCATCCACACAAAACAGAAACTTATGATTAAAAAAATACTGTTTCTACACGGATTCACATCCGGTGGCTCCTGCGAGATAGCCCTCACACTCAGCACCGGTTTGGCTGATTTAGCCGACATCGTGGCCCCCGACATACCGTTGCACCCTTACAAAGCGATGGACATGCTTCAGGACCTGTGCAGTAGCCGGCAATTTGATTTGATAGTCGGTTCAAGCTGCGGTTCGTTCTATGGCCAGCAGCTTGTGAGGCTCACAGGAGCACCCGCTATCCTTGTCAGCCCATTCTTCAGGATGACAGAATTTCTCACACCGCGAATCGGCACACACCAATACAAGACACCGCGAGCCGACAATAATCAGCAGTTTGAGATTACGCCGGAACTCATTGCCGAGTTTGCCCGCATGCAGCAGCATCAGTTTGATTGCTACGATGAGTACAACCGCCACAGAGTCTGGGGCATGTTCGGAGCACGCGACACCATCGCCCATTTCCGTGACGAATTCCTGAAATATTATTCATCCGCCATTGACTACGATGGACCTCACACCATGACAGTCGATAACGTACACCATGACCTTATCCCCGCCATACGCAATATCCTTGATGAAATCAAGCCGCCAAGAGAGCGGTACTTCCGTCACTTCAAAGGCGGCCTATATCGTTTGGCGCATATTGCCAAAGATTCAGAAACCCTCAATCGCATGGTCGTATATCAGGCCCTGTATGGCGAGCGCGGTTATTGGGTACGCCCGCAAAAAATGTTCTTTGAGCGCATCACCCGCCTCGGAACAACCCTCCCCCGCTTCGCCGAACTCCCACCCTCCGAAGCCAACAGCCGCTAATCAACCACCGCACCCCGCGCAGCAAGCGCAGGATGCGCGATTTCTCTACAACTTTGCGGAGTGCCGCAGATGCGGAGCTGTGGGACAGGAGCGCGCGATTCCCTCCATCGCGAAACTGTTCTGCCCCCTCACAAAGAGAGCGCAGGATGCGCGATATTTTTACAACCGCCTGCGGAGCGCCAACGGCGCGGAGTTGGCGGACAGCATGCATGATAGCCCCCGTGACAAGCCGCGGAGCATGCGCAGTCACGGCCCGGCGCGAGCCAAGGCCCCCAAACATATTCCTCCACATTCCGCAGCCTCCCCCTCATCGGGATTAGTCATCCTCATCCCCGCCGAGACTCGTTGCTTCTTTCCGCACCCCCGCGCAGCAAGCGCAGGATGCGCGATATTTTTACAACCGCCTGCGGAGCGCCAGGGTCGCGGAGTTGGCGGACGCGGAGCGTGCGCAGTCACGGCACGGCGCGAGCCAAGGCTTACAAACATATTCCTCCACATTCCCGCTATCTCAGCTAAATTTGCTATCTTCGCTATCGTCTTATATCCCCTGATAAAAATTACCAAATGAAAAAACTTGTCTGGCTTTTATTACTGATGATAGCAGTTTTGCCGTATTTTATGGCGTATGCCGCGGATGGGCAGAACGAGGAATATTCATATACAGTTAGAGAATGGCTTGACGAGAATAACTGTATAGTGGGCGATACTTTTGAGGACAAGTTCATTTTAGTGCGGAACACTCAGACTCGTAAGTACGGAATTATTGAATTTGATGATTCCGTCTTGATGTCGTATGTTTCGCCGGAATATGAGCAAATAAGTCATGTGGAGGGTGAGAACGACATCTTTTATGTTTCTACTTATAAGTGGTCGGGACTCGTTGATTTCGGAAAACAAAAGTTTTATCCTTGCAAGAAGATATCATCATACTACAATTTATATCTCGCAGGGAAAAATGATACGGTTTCGCTGTATTATAACGGCAAAGATTTATTAAAATACAACGGCGAATCAGTTGAAATGCTTACCGGTTTCGGATGCCCTGAATATATGTGGCAAAGTGTTCCTGATAGTATTAATATTGCGTATGGAGAATATTATGCTGTATTCCCGATTAATGACCTTCCACGGCTGAACAGAGTCGGAGGCGCTTATCCCGAATATAGGAATTCACGATATGAAGATTGTATTATCCGGGGATTTATAAATGACAGCATACTTTATGTTGATGAGGGAAACGAGTTGCGCGTGCTGGTGATGAGAGATACTCTTGAACTACTGGCTGACTCATGCCAACATGTCTATAAGGGATTCAATAATGACAGTAATCGTTTTTTTAGCTATATAAGCTATAAGCATTCGGTAGATGATTCGGAGCATATAGGGCAGAATCTTTTTGTTCATGATTGCCGGATAGGTAAATCCTACGGACCTTTTTATGGCAGTTTTGCTGACTTTTTAGGCTATGACAGAGATTCTGTGGCAGTTTTCTCTATGGAGAACAGAGGCTTGATAAATCTGAAAGGCCAATACATTATAATAAGAGACGGTTTTGTAGATACGGGAAAGTCATTATCGGATAGAGGTATATGCATTTCCAACGGCATAGCTACGGCTTATGTGCGTCCGGAAAAATTAAAATGGGGCAAAGACATCTTGCTTAATTTGAATGATTGGGGAAATATTGAATATGAGCCATACATGGAGGATGCCATAAAAGTCACAAAAATTACGCTTGCCATACCGAATTTTGAAGACAATCCTCTTTTACGGCAAAACATGCTGTATTGGTTTTCGGAAGCCGTTGCATACGAGGCAGGCAATTATATGGATTATTATAATGGCTCTAAGGATATAACTTTTATTCCTGGTCTGAACACCACCTCTCAGGAAATTTGTGATTACTATGGAGATTTGCTGATAAACCTGTTTGACAATTCCGAAGATACCGAGAGTGAAGAAGAATCGGGTGTCTATTTTGGCGGTCATTTCACAGCTGGCATAAAAATACTGTCAGAAACCGACTCTTTGATCACAGCAGAAATTGTCTGCGACAGCAATCTTGGTGGCGGTTCTGGCTTCGGATCCAACATACATCCTATAGCGACATTTGATAAAAATACGGGAAAGCGCCTTGTTCTTCCTGATATTTTTGATTTTGGCCAGAGGTCAAAAATTGCAAAAATAATTGATAGGCATCTGCATGATTATTCAAGCGGATGGGCTCTCCCCGAACTCTCTTATGCTGAAATATTGTCAATGCCGTTTGGAGTGTGCTCCGATTCGCTGAAGTTCATTGTCAGTCGTCATACATTTATTGCACTCGGAGGAGAATTCACCATTCCTTTGGATGAATTCGGGGACGCTCTCATCAAAGGCAAGGACTGGTATAAGACTGAGGTTAATCCCCAGACTGCTGAAATCAAATATGTCAGAGCTACGACAATAAAAAATCTGTACGATCTTGAATCAGAAAGCAATACTTCCAAGATATTTCCGACAAAAAAATTCCTGAAAAAGCATCCTTTCCGCAAACAGAAAAGTGATATGTCCGTTATCAAAGCTGCTAAAACAATTAACTGCGGCAACAACAGAGTGTTGGGTGAATTCTATCTGCAGAATGGAGTACAAGGAAAAGCCGAGGAAATTTTTGATGAACTCGCCCTTGCCGGCTACAATGGACCAATGAACAGCAGCTCTGAAGAACTCCAAAAATTGTTGGACTTGAAACTTGGCAATGCTTCCGATCTTCTTGACGCTGATAATAATGATAGTGCAGAGGTGAAGGTCAGACAGTTTTTGTGGCTTGCGCAGGACTCCACATTGACCTACCGGAATGGAAAATTGGCAATTGCAGACGGTATGATACTCTATTCCCGTATAGCCGAAAAGAAAGGCGACCGTGCTACAAGCGTCACTATGGTCCGAAACGCTGCCCGAATACTGCTTCCATATATTTTGAATAACTCAGTAAGACTATCTGTATCAAGGCGTAAAGAGTTATGGGATTATTATAAGAACTGGTGCATCAATAGCCTTCCATTGCTGGCGGTCCAAACTGGAGACTCTGCTTTGTCAAGAATGTCTTATGACGCTGTCCTCAATGGTAAGGGATTGCTGTTGAATACTGAAAATGCTGTGCGCAGAGCTATAGAGGACAGTAATGATGACTACATAAAACTACAGCTCAAAGAGCTTGATCTTATGACGGCAGAATATGAAGCGTTAATTCAAAAAGGTCCCCAGCAGCAGAACAATCCGGAGTTAGGATTGCATTTTTTGCGCATGTTCCGGACACAAAAAGACTCCCTGAACGCAGAGATAGGTGAGCGCAGGGAATATCTTGCCAATAGAAGCTATGAATATTCAAGATATTTGCGAGGTTACTTAGCAACTTCTCGTCAGGTATGTGAAAATCTTCTTGAGGGAGAGGTCGCTGTGGAATTTATTGCTGCCGAAATTGATAACGACATTCTGTATTATGCGCTGGTGATGCATAAAGGGAATCCTATACCCGATATAGTTAAATTATGCACTCAGGAAGAAATCATCGATGTCGATTTCTTCGGAAGCGGTGCAGAATCCGCACTTACCGACGGAACTGTCTATAAATTGATTTGGGAGCCACTGAAAAAAGTATTGTCAGAGAACGAAACCTCTATTTACTTCTCTCCCGATGGGGCACTGTACACACTGCCTGTGGAATACGCCGCGCTTCCTCCGGAGAAACCTGTAATGGATTTCCATCGTCTTTCATCCACCCGCGAAATCGTTTTCAGAAACGATAGCACTGTTAATAAAAAAGGTGACGCAGTAATATTTGGTGGCTTGGACTACAATAATTGTCAGCCTCAAGGCAATGAAACTGAGATTTTCGGCCGTACCCGCGGATTTCTGAGAAACTATATGCTGAATAAACGCTCCGGAATAACACCACTTCCCGCCACCATGGAAGAGGTAAGGGAGATTAAGGCATCTCTTGACCACATGGAGGAAATAAACAAAGTCATTTCATATACGGGTGCGTATGGCTCGGAAGCCGCTTTCAAAAGCAATGTCACTGCCGCCTCAAAAATAATACATGTAGCTACACACGGATTTTATCTCAGCGAAGACGAATTCAATGAATTTAGCAATACCGATATTTTCGAGTCTTTAAGCAAGAATTACAATGACCTTGAGGACAAGGAGCTTTATCGTTCGGCACTGCTTTTTGCGGGTATAAACGAAATATTCTCTGGAACCGACATGGATTCACAGGGTGGCGAGGACGGCATTCTGACTGCTAAGGAAATCAGTATGCTCAACATGTCGGGCGTTGACCTCGCAGTGTTGTCAGCTTGTCAGTCAGGACTGGGCGACATATCCTCCGAAGGTGTAGCCGGGCTTCAGCGCGGACTCAAGAAGGCCGGCGCACATACAATTCTCGCTACTTTATGGAAAGTGGACGATGAGGCGACAAAACTTCTTATGGCTGAATTTTACCGCAACCTTTCATCCGGACAATCCCAAAGTGAATCACTGAATCAGGCGCGAAAGTTTTTGAAAGAATATGATAACGGTAAATACAGCAGTCCCTTTTACTGGGCTCCATTTATTCTGATAGATGCTATTTGAGAATCAGCAGTTCCGACAAATCCTGTCGTATGCTGTCAGGAGCTTCCATCATGGTGTTTGTACTCAGAGACGGTATCACATCTCGGAGAGTCGTACCCATGCCGCTCATATATGACCCGTCTTTTTTGAAGTCTGACGCCGACCGTTTGAAAGTATAGTACATAAACTCCTTTGATCGTGATTTTTTTGTTACACCGCTTGTTTTTCCGTCTGAAATTCGTTTTATCGGCCCATAGAAAGAGGTCTTTATGGTTATCGTATGTCTCTTTTCCGAGACACTTCTGAGAACAAGGCACGAACCTTCTTTTACCGCTATTGTGTCATTCTCGGAAAGCTGTTGTTTCTCTTTCAGTCGGCTGACATTTTTCCCGTTTCTCAGTTCAATCTTTCCTTTGATAAGAAAAACGGAATAATCTTTCTCAGCCGACATTTCTATCGGCAGCATCAGTATCATCAGGGATAGAATAAGCAGTCGCATAATGAGGTTTCAGTTATAAAATGAAAAAGAAAGTAGGCGTTGGAGCAGCCCGAACTTCCGGGCCACGATAATTACGGTTGAATATGACACTTTTACGATAGAGGCAACGACAAGAATACTGTTCAGTATGCCATGCATTGAGGCATATATATTATATTCAGTAAAGAGGTTGTAAGAAAACAAACCAAGTGCAAGTGCCGCAAGATATGTTATGCCGAAAGTAAGAAATCCTGTCTGAATAATCAACGAGGCAGTACGGTGCTTGGTGTAGCGGATGAAATAATCAAGAGCCACCAGAAAGATAATGAATGCCACTCCGGTAAAAAGCGTCAGGCATATGTCAAGCAGCTCAGGCATAACCTTTATTTCGCTCCCTTCCACAATAGTCTGGATGATATAAGCGTGAATCATTATGCCGGGCATCAGTCCCAAAGGCGTGTTGTATTTGTCACCGCTATGTTCCACAGCACCCACCAGCACAAAATTTTCTGCTATGTCCGAGTGGGTAATCTCATCATGTCTTACAACATTGAATAATGTCGGATAATACGATATATAATGTTCTTGCAGGTCAACGATACTCTCGTCATCAATCATTCTGGCCGGGAGGCTGAGGTATATAGAGTCATTGAAACGCTCAGCAACACTGTATTTCAGTACCGACTCCGAGGTACCATTGTTTTTTAGATTGGCAAATCCCTCGTTGAGGTGATCCACAGCGAAGCGATTCGACCTGCCGGTTGAGAAATATGAGTTATGGATCTTCGTAAAGGCATTGCTGGCATTGTCATATTCATACAGTTGGTTTACGAACACAGCTTTCTCTTTTATTCGGGAAATTGTTGCCGAAAGTATGCTGTCGGTAAATCCTTCCTGTCCCGCGCTGAAATCAAGATCTACACCTATACAACGTGGATTCAGGCTATAGACGGAATCAAGGATTTCAGCAATTTGACGCCTGCTGGTGACATCTCCTATATCTACTATGGTTATATAGCCCGATTCTGTCGGCAGCTCGGATTCGCCTCTTATTGCTTGAAGGTAATCCAGTGATATGAGATTATCTTCGTCATCATCCCCGAATATATTCTTTGGGTCTGGAAAATGAGGAGCCCATATCGTAGATATGATGAATGTGATTATGGAAATAGACAGCCAGTCAAATTTGGTTTTCCATATGCCGCCGCATATTTTTCGCACACAGCCGCAAAGCCGTGACAGAATTTTATGAAAAACAGCGGATAACATTTACATCACTTTATAACATTCGGCGCTCAAAATTAAATAAAATACGCGAATGCAACAATAGTATATTCCAGCCCGCCCCTCCCATCGCACAGACTCTTTTTCCGCCCCCTCGCAAAGAGAGCGTAGGATGCGCGATTTCCACACTCTCTCCTGCGAAACCGACAGATGTGCAACCGAGCCGCAGAGAGTGCGATTTCCCAACACACCTTGCGAAGCCGTCATCCACTCACCCTCGCGCATGCCGCGCAATCCCCATATACCCTCCAGCGAACCCGACAGATATGCAGCAGAGCCGCGGAGCGTGCGCAGTCACGGCACGGCGACAGCCAAAGCCACCCACAACCCAACCATCCATTTTCAATTTTACATTCACTATCGCTCTAAGTTCCATGCCGGCTGTTTCAGCGAGTCAGCTCCTACCAAGTTAACTGTAGCGTTTCTTGGCGTAGCACTTGGGCTTTTTCACTAAAATAATTCCGTACAGCTATCAGACATTTTCTAAATTTTTAATTCTCGCAGCCTTAAAATTTTAGCAATAATCTACCAGTCAACACTTTAATACTAAAATCACCTTCTCCCTGAAAAGCCTCAAAAAATCGCACTTTTCAACATCGCCGCTCAATCTTGTAGATAACTGATATTTTTTTTACTTTTGTGGGTAATTCTTATGATGTTATGAACAAGATTTGCTGGGAGGCATTAAATGTTGAAATGCCCTCCTTTGATGTGGCTCTTGTTGAGCGATGGATAGAGCAGGTGGCGCGTAATCATGACCGCGTGCTTGGGCCGCTCACGTACATATTCTGTAATGATGACAAAATACTTGAGGTCAACCGCGAGTTTTTGCGTCACGACTATTTCACCGACATAATCACATTTGATTACAGCCGTTCCCGTATGGTGAGCGGTGACATGTTCATTTCGCTTGACACTGTCGCTTCCAATGCTCTCCTTGTCGGATGCGACTATCACGAGGAACTAATGCGCGTCATCATTCATGGAGTCCTTCATTTGTGCGGCATCAATGACAAAGGCCCCGGCGAACGCGAAATCATGGAAGCTAACGAAAACGAGGCATTAGCCTTGCTAAATAGTCAAACTTCTGTACTGTAACTCATTATGCGGTTTGATTACGATGTAATTGTGGTAGGCGCAGGTCACGCCGGATGCGAGGCCGCCAGTGCAGCAGCCCGATTGGGCAGCAACACCCTTCTTATCACAATGGATATGAACAAGATAGCACAAATGTCGTGCAATCCCGCAGTTGGCGGCATTGCCAAGGGACAGATTGTCAGGGAAATAGACGCACTTGGCGGACAGATGGGCATCGTCACCGATCGTACGGCTATACAGTTCCGTATGCTCAATCGATCCAAAGGCCCCGCCATGTGGAGTCCCCGTGCTCAGAGCGACCGCATGAAGTTTTCTCTCATGTGGCGTCATGTTTTGGAAAACACCCCCAACCTCAGCATGTGGCAGGATTCCGTTACCAGACTGGTCATTGAAAATGATCGCGTAGCCGGTGTCGTCACCAATATGGGCGTAACCTTCACTGCCAAATCTGTGGTCATAACCGCCGGCACATTCCTTGACGGCCTGATGCACATAGGCCCCGTAAAAATAGCCGGTGGCCGTGTTGCCGAGCCTTCTGCCTACGGACTCACCGAGCAATTGAAAGAGCGAGGCATCCGCACCGACAGAATGAAAACCGGCACCCCTGTGCGCATTGATGCCCGCAGCATTGATTTCGCCAAAACAATCGTTCAGTCGGGAGAAAACGATTTCCATAAATTTTCTTTCCTCCCTGATGTGCACCGCGGGCTTCATCAACGCGACTGTTACATCACCTACACAAACGAATCTACCCACGAAATACTGCGTGCCGGCCTCCCGGACAGCCCCCTTTACAACGGTCAGATTCAAAGCATAGGTCCGCGTTACTGTCCGAGCATTGAAACAAAAATTGTGACCTTTGCCGACAAAACCGAGCATCAGCTGTTTCTTGAGCCGGAGGGCGAGGACACCCAAGAATTTTATCTGAACGGGTTTTCGTCATCGCTCCCGCTGGATGTGCAGGTGCGTGCGCTTGCCACGATTCCGGGGCTTGAGAAAGCTCAAATCTATCGTCCCGGTTACGCCATAGAGTATGACTTTTTTGACCCCACGCAGCTGCGCCACACCCTTGAGTCAAAGGTGCTCCCTGGTCTTTTCCTTGCCGGACAGGTCAACGGCACCACCGGTTATGAAGAGGCAGCCGGTCAGGGCCTCGTGGCAGGTGTCAACGCTCATTTGTCGCATCGCGGCGAAGGCGAGTTCGTGTTGGGCAGGGACGAGGCTTACATTGGTGTGCTCATTGACGACCTTGTGACAAAAGGCGTGGACGAGCCGTACCGCATGTTCACTTCAAGGGCTGAATACCGCATCCTGCTGCGTCAGGATGACGCCGACATGAGGCTTACGCCCCGCGGCCATGAGGTGGGGCTCGTTACCGATGAACGATATGAGCTTATGCTGTCCAAAAAGCGTCAGCGTGACGAGTTCATCGAGTGGTGCTCCAGAAAGTCTGTGAGCGCTGCCGAAGCGGATGAGCTTTTGGTTAGGGTAGGGTCGTCGCCGCTGAAACAGACCGTGAAGCTCCGGGATTTGGTTTTGCGTCCGCAGCTCAATGTGGCGATGCTCGCCGACGCACTTCTTGCGCTCCGCGAATACATTGACACGCATATTGAGCTTGAGCGCCGCGAGGAGATAGTAGAGGCTGCCGAGGTGCTTATGAAATACCAAGGGTACATTGACCGCGAGAAAGTGATTGCGGACAAGATTCGCCGCCTTGAGGATGTAAAGCTCGCCGGGCGCATTGACTACTCTCAGGTCCATTCCTTGAGTACGGAGGCGAGACAGAAACTTGTCCGCATCAACCCCGAGACCGTGGCGCAGGCATCACGCATTCCGGGAATATCGCCGAGCGACATAAACATACTTTTGTTGCTGATGGGCAGGTAGTTAGAAACAAATTGTTCCACGTGGAACAATTTTAGGACAAAAATTTATTAAAAAGGACTAAATCATAAATTATGGAATATATCAAATCAAAAATCCGCGATGTGATGGATTTTCCCAAGAAGGGTATCGTGTTCAAGGATCTCACGACAGTGTTCAAGGATCCTCGTGCACTTCACATCATCGGCTGGGATTTGTCTCAGCTTTATCGTGACAAGGGAGTGACCAAGGTGGTGGGCATTGAGAGCCGTGGTTTCATTGGCGGGTCAATACTCGCATTTGAGCTGGGTGCCGGTTTTGTGCCGGCGCGCAAGCCGGGCAAGCTGCCTGCTGACACTGTGTCGGCCACCTATGAGAAAGAGTACGGTACCGACACAATCGAGATACACCGTGATGCTATCGGTCCGGATGACATTGTGGTGATACACGATGATGTGCTGGCTACGGGCGGCACGATGGCTGCGGTGTATGAATTGGTGAAAAGCATGCATCCAAAAAAGATTTATGTAAACTTTATTATTGAGCTTGGGATGCTCAATGGCCGCTCGGCACTTCCTGCGGAGGCTGAGGTTACATCGCTCATTACGTATTGAATGTAAATGTATAGAAATGCCGGATGGTTTCACCTGTCGGGTGGGCTGTCCGGTGTTTTTGTTTAAATGGATTGCAACAAATACCTGCATAGGGTGTTTAGAGTGTATTAAGCTTGTATTATGGCAAAGCACAAGAAATCGGCTGAACTGGAAGAGAAGATCAGGGTGCTTCCCACCACTCCGGGTGTGTATATGTATTTTGATTCGGAGGGGACGGTGATTTATGTGGGTAAGGCAAAAAATTTGAAGCGGAGGGTGTCGTCGTATTTTAACCGCACCCATGATTCGCTGCGCACAAATTTGCTTGTGCGTGCAATCGCCGACATGAAGTATATCGTGGTGCCTACAGAACAGGATGCGCTCAATCTGGAGAACTCGATGATCAAGGAGTATCAGCCGAGATACAATGTGCTGCTAAAGGATGACAAGTCGTATCCGTGGATTGTGGTGACGAAGGAGGATTTTCCTCGCGTGTTTATGACGAGGAAAAGAATTAAGGACGGGTCAAAATACTATGGACCGTACACTGATGCGGGTGCGGCGAGGGTGGTGCTGGACTTGATAAGGGATTTGTACAAGCTGCGCTCGTGCCGTCACGCGATTACATCTGAATATGTTGAGAAGAAGAAGGGGAGGCTTTGTCTGGATTTTCATTTGAAGCGATGTGGCGGATGCTGCACCGGATTGGTGAGCAGGGAGGAGTATGGAAAGCAGATAGAGCGAGTGAAACAGATATTGCGTGGAGACATGGCCGAGATTCTGGAGTATCTGCGTGCGGAGATGCAGAAGCTTGCGGAGGAGTTGCGGTTTGAGGAGGCGCAGGAGCTGAAGGAGAAATATAAGCTCGTGGAGCGCTATACTGCCAAGAGTGTCATAGTGAGTCAGACGATAGCGGATGTGGATGTGTTTGGCGTGGATGACGATGGCCAGGATGTGTTTATAAACTATATGCATGTGCGCCGTGGTGCGGTGGTGCGCAGTGTGACTCTGGAATACAAACGCAGGCTTGACGAGAGTGTGGAGCAGCTGTTGGGGTATGCTATGAATGAGATTGCAAAGGAGCTTGATGTGAAGTATGAGGAGGTGATTGTGGCGCAGCTGCCGGATGTGGAGCCGGAGGGTGTAACCTTTATCGTGCCGCAGCGCGGTGACAAGGCGAAGCTACTTGAGGTGTCGGAGAAGAATGCGCGGCAGCACAAAATAGATATGCTTAAGCATATGGAGCGGACGAATCCGGAGCAGCGTACGGAGCGGTTGCTTGAGCGTATGAAGAGTGATTTCAGACTGTCGGAGCTTCCGCATCATATAGAGTGTTTTGATAACTCAAATATTCAGGGTACGAATCCTGTGGCATCGTGCGTGGTGTTCCGGGACGGGAAACCGTCAAAGAAGGATTACCGGCATTTCAATATCAAGACGGTGGTGGGACCGGATGATTTTGCCTCGATGAAAGAAGTGCTGACGCGCCGCTATACCCGCCTTGTGAATGAGGGTCAGGGGTTGCCTCAGCTGATTGTTGTGGACGGCGGCAAGGGGCAACTGAGTGCGGCTGTGGAGGCTCTGGACGAGATGGGTTTGCGCGGCCGGATTGCCGTGGTGGGTATTGCAAAGCGTCTGGAGGAGATCTATTTCCCCGGGGACAGTATTCCACTATACATTGACAAGAACAGCGAGAGTTTGAGGGTGGTGCAGCATTTGCGTGATGAGGCTCACAGATTCGGTATCACTCATCACCGTAACCGCAGAAGTGCGACCCAAACGGTGTCGGCTCTGGATGACATAAAGGGTGTGGGCGAGAAGACTAAAACTGCGTTACTGACTCATTTCAAGAGTGTTAAGAGGTTAAGAGAGGCTGATTTGGATGATGTGGCGGCTGTGGTCGGTCCGGCAAAGGCATCGCTGGTATATGCTGCGTTACATGTTGATAATCAGGGAGAAACGGCGGGGAATTGAAAAATAGATGATTGGGCTGTGGGTGGCCTTGGCTGGCGCCGGGCCGTGGCTGCGCACGCTCTGCGGCTTGTCACGGTGTTCTTTTTGGAGCTGCGTCCGACAACTCCGCGCCACAGGCGCTCCGCAATCGGTTGTAAAAAAATCGCGCGCTCCGCGGCTCGGCTGCACATCTGCCGACTTCGCTGGTGTGTCTGAAATCGCGCATCCTGCGCTTGCTTAGCGAATGGTGGGTTATCGCATGTCGTCAGGATGAAAGGTCAGTCCAAGATGCTGGCACATGGTCATGATTTCGGTGTCAAAATATACAAGCCTGTGGTGCTCTGTCTGAGATTCTATATATTTTATCGTCTTTTGCATCATGCTCGGCGAAACTGTACATGCGTAATAACCCTTACACCAACTTGTGAACATTGTAGTCCGGGAATCTTGCTTCAACCACGTACTTGATTTGGATTTGACCGCCGAGATGAAATCTTTCAGCGATATGCTTGGCGAAAGATTGATGAGCATGTGGAGATGGTCTGTGACGCTGTTGATGCTCACCATTCTACAGTTTTTATCTGCTACAATATTGCTTATGACGCGATGAAGATCAAGTCGGTTTGCATCGTGTAAGGCCGGATATCTGCCTTGGGTGGCGAATACAATATGGTATAAGGCGAGTACTTTGCTCATGGCGGTATAGATAATAGGCAAAGATAGGAGAATCGTTTGACACGGCCAAATGTAGGCCTTGGCTATCGCCGTGCCGTGACTGCGCACGCTCCGCGGCTTGTCACGGGGTTTTTATGGATGTCTGTGGCCGCCAACTCCGCGCCGTTGGCGCTCCGCAAGCGGTTGTAGAAAAATCGTGCGCTCCGCGGCTTGGCTGCACATCTGCCGACTTTGCTGGTGTGTCTGAAAATCGCGCATCCTGCGCTCACTTTGTGATGGGCGGAACAGCTTCGCGATGGAGGAAAATCGCATGCTCCGCGGCTCACTTTGTGAGAAGTAGAAAAGAGTCTGTGCACTCTGCGTCTCGGCTGCACTTCTGTCGGTTGCGCAGGAGGAAGTGCGGAGATCGCGCATCCTGCGCTTGCTGCGGGGGAGCGGAACTGCTTCGCGATGGATGGGATAGCATCCTGCGCCTGCTCGGCGGGAATGAGGAATGGAAAATGGAGGCTTGGGGTTGTGGATGTGGGGAATTGTGTGTATATTGCGGGCGGAAACTGATCTGTGCCATGAATTTTGTGCGACTGACCATATTTGTGCTGGGGCTGCTGGCGGCTGTGACTGCCGGCGGACAGGAGGTGCGCGGGTTTGTGTGCGGTGCCGTTGTACCAGAGGAGGGCCAAATGGTGTTTGATTTCTCACGGTGCGGCGCTATTGGCGAGGCGGTGTGGGATTACCGTCTGAATGGCGACTCGGCAATGAGCGTGTCGCGCCGCGGTCAGGGGATTGCCGTGCGTGAGGACTATGTGCTGAATGGCGACACGGCATGGCTCGTGTGCCGTGAGAGCCGCGTGTGGGTGAGCCGGGACACTCTGCCGACATGGACATGGGGACCGGATGCAAGTGAAGGTGAGATACGGCGCCAGGTGCGCCGATTCAAATCGGAACATTATGTGGAAAACGGCATGTGGAGGTTTGCTCCGAAAGGGGACTGCACGCTGATACTTGCCGAGGGTGACACGATAGACAACGCGCAGATGACTTACCGCCATGAGGAGATGAGCGTGTGGCCGGCGGATGTGGCGTATGCCCAGAGCGGAGACTCGTTGTGTGCCGTGGTGAAGAAAGATATATGGAACTGGGGTTACGGGCCACAATGGCCTCTGCTGGCGTGTACGGAGGTGACTGAGACGCACAATGTGCGCACGGGCGAGGTGTTCACCGAGGAGTGGACGGCGGTGTTCCCGGCCCGTGCGAATGCTGATGCGTGGGGTGCGGAGATGCCGGGCAAGAGGCATGCCGGAGGCACTATGTCCCTTAACAGCACTCGTGGAACCGTTGCCCCAATTACCCGACAAGGGGAGGCAGAGGGAGAGGCCGCGATGAATCCGGCAGGCACACCGAGGATAGAGACAGCACCGGGAATGATAACCGTGGAGTGCGGCGCGGAGAGCGCAGTGCAGGTGACGGTGACGGACATATCCGGCCGTGTGATGCACGAGTGTGAGGTGAACGGCACGGTGACGCTGTCCACAGGCGGCTGGCCTTACGGCGAGTATGTGATAAAAGCGGGTGATGTTGTCAGAAAAATAATTCTTGAGCCATGAGCCCCACGCTAAAGAGAATATTGGTTGGTGTGCTGGCGGTGATGCCGCTCGTGGTTTCCGGGCAAGAGTCGTCCGACGCGTCATACGTGCGTCCGGCACTGACGATTGATGAGCGTGTGGTGGCCCCCGACCCGAAGCCGTGGGCCTTTCCGGTTTACGAGGCACCGCAGGTGGACCTTAGCACCGGAAGCGGGAGCATTGGGGTGGGCCTGTACTCATGGACGGTGGGGGATTACGGGATGTCGGTGTCGCTGGGGTATGCGCTCGGGGGGCACACCCTTGACGAGAAGTCAGGCATAGTGGGCCTGGGCTGGGATTTGAGCTGCGCCGGGATGGTTTATCGCGACATAGCGGGGCAGCCGGACGAGGAGACTACATTTCGCTCTCTGTCGAATGCCGAGATAGACGCACTTGAAAGCGAAAACCTGTCAACAGACAAGAAGCTTGGCGGTGGCGCGAGGTATCTTGCCGATGTGGAGGAGAAGAGAGTGGAGGCGATGTATGACAGGTACCACTACAAATTTCCCGGTCACAGCGGAAGTTTCATTATCAAGGGCAACACGATAATAATGCTTCCCGCCGACAACGTGACGATAACACGTATCGGAGAAGCGGGGGCCGACAAGGTGAGGGATTTCAGGATAGATCTGCCTGACGGCACGGCATGCGAGTTCACCGAGCGGGAGCACACGGGATACCAGCATAACTCCATTGACATAAAGCATGGATTCAAGGGTCCGGGATATGCGAGCGCAGTGACGCGCTGGCACCTTAAACGGATAATCACTCCGGAGGGGGCAGACACGATCACATACCATTATGCGACCCTGCCGATGTGGAGCGTGTCGCGCGGACACAGGTCGGAAGGGAACGGCATTGCCTACAGCAACTACAAATACAGCTACACATCCTCAAGCGACGGGATTTCGGCGACCTCAGTGGTAAGAACCATAGACGGGAAGCTCCTGAGCAAGATCAGCAGCCGCACGGCCACAGTGGAATTCATGCATCAGCCAAGATACGGCAGCGAGGAGGAGCCGCAGTATATTTCGGGATTCAAGGTTGTCAGTCCTGAGGGCACTGTGGTGCGAGAGTGTGCCTTTACGGCGGGAAAATTGCGAGACGGGCGCAGGGTGCTGACAAAAATAGAGGTGAAAAGCGCCGGAGTGCTTCTTGACGGGCATGAGTTCGGGTATGAGGCGCATCCGGGCAAACAGCCGGGCGATTTTTTCGGATACGCCAACGGCAAGACCATGTCCGGGAGTCAGGCAGTGATAGACCCGGCGACAGGGGAATTCAATCAGAACAGGCGCCCCGGTGGAATGTCCGCGGCACACGGGGCGATGAGTTACCATACGACACAGGCAGGGGTGCGCACAGATTTCGTCTATGAGCCGAACACGATGGTCAGGCCAAACACCGGCGATACACTGCAGATCGGCATCAGACTGAAAAGCATCAGGATGAGAGACGCATTCACGGGGCGCACGAGGACGAGAGAATTCAGCTATTCGGAGCCGATGTGCAACATTGACTTCTTGAAAGTTGGCATAACGGCCTTCGTGTCGCTCAGCGGGCTGCACTCGGCCACGATACCTGCGGGGGGCGTGTTTCCGGTAACGGGCCACAATGTGATGGCATCCACGCTGAACGCGTCGCGTCTTGCGGGCGCGCCGCTGGCATCAGCAAAAATATATTACGGCAAAGTGACGGAGGATGTGAGTGGCACGGGCCTGACAGATGCGGTGCGCACGGAATATGAGTTCGACACCTCACGCTGCGAGCTGCAAAGAACCGGGGGAAACGGCAGTGCATACACCTCCAACGAATATTACCTGAAAAAGGATATAAGAATGCCCGACGGCAGCAGGCCGGCTACAGAGAAATTGCTGTCGGCGGGTTTTGCCAACTATTATTTCGCGGAGTGCAATTACGCCAAGCCGCGCCTGCGGAAAAAACTGGAGACGGTGTGCGAGAACGGGACATACCGTCCGCTGAGAGAGAAGGAGTATTTCTACAGTCTCAGGGATTCGGCGGCGTATTATACCGGGCTGTATCATGAGCTGCTGACAAAGGATTACAGGAACACCTTAGGCGTACATTCGCACACGTATAAATCGCTGCAGGATTTTGTGTACGTGCAGACCGCCATGCTTTCTGGCCGCTGGCGTCTGGACTCCGTGTCGGAGAAACGCCATTACCGGACCGGCAATACGGAACGTGTGGCCCAAAGCGGCACATCCTACGGATATACATCGCGCATTCTAAAGACAACGGGAGACGATGTTGCATGGGCAAAGCCGCGCGTGCAGAGCGTGCAAAGGAGCAACAGCTCGTCAATACCGGTGATACCTGTGGGCGGCAGGAGCAGGGTGTTCGGAGACACGATATCCGACAGCAGCGTGCACGAGTACCTCACGGCCATAGTGACCTGCGGAGGAGGTCACCGTGCGGAGCACCACACCGCATACGCGGGACAACGTGCCGGACAGACGGGAAAGCCTTCGTCACTGCCGGTGGCGGAGATGTGGATAGTTGACGGGCGGGACTCGCTGCTGAAGCGATATGAGTACGGGAGGTACCATGGGCTGACACGCCCCACGCGGGTGACCCTGGGAATCAAGGGCGCGCCGGTGATGGCCGAGCAGAGGTTCACGGCCTATACGCCATTGGGCCAGCCACTGAACCGGTTCAGTCCGGGTAAGGCCGACGAGAGGTACAGCTACACGGGAGATTACATCGCGGCGATAAGCACGGGGCCTGAGGGGAATCAGCTGACGACGCAGTTCACGCACCAGCCGCTTGTGGGCTGCACCTCAATAACATCGCCATACGGCAAGAAAGATGAGTTCGGCTATGAGGGGTCGCGCCTTGCGTGGCACAAGAGTGGCGGGGAGATGCTGGAGGAGTATGATTATGCATGGCATGAGGGCGCGGTGTCGCCCAATATGGTCACGGTGACCTCGCACGCTGCCGGAGGGGCGGCAGTCGCAAGGGAGTGCCATGACGGGTTCGGGGCCCTGATAGGGAGGGTGAAAGAGGATTACGGCACCGGCGGCCCTGTGCTGGCGGCCACGGTGCGCGACGCATTGGGGCGGGTGACGCGCCAATGGGCCGAAATGCCAGTGGGGAGCGTGGGCGATGCGTTGCGGAGCGAGAGCGTGCTCGGGCAAGCTGCCGAGGAAGCCTTGGGCGATGCGCGTGCGTTCACCGAGTATGAGTATCCGGGGTCGGCCGAAGAGCAGGCGGAGAAGGTGACTCTTGCGGGGACACCATTCAGCGGCCACGCGTCAAAGATGACGAGAGTGTGCTCGGACCCGTCGGTGGCGGAGCTGAAGGTGCGGAGGCTGTCGTGGGACGGGGGGACATTGCGCTGCTCCGGGTATTATGGTGCCGGGGAGCTTGAGGGGACAAGGGAAGAGGACGCGGACGGCGTGACGGTGATAACTCTTCATGACGCGCTGGGGCGCGAGGTGCTGCGGCGTGCAGTGGGCGAGGGCGGAGTGATGGCGGACACCTATACGGTGAGCGACGCGTGGGGCAATCCCCTGCTGGTGCTGCAGCCGGAGGGGTCAAAATATCTGTCGGACGGGGAAGAGTGGAACACGGCCCATCTGATGATTGACGGGTTCGCGTTCGTTTACCGGTATGACAGGAAGCTGCGGAGGGTGTCGAAGCGTGTGCCGGGATGCGTGGCGGAGCTGACGGCGTATGACACGGATGGGCGCGTGGCGTACAGCAGGGACGGAAGCGTGGGCTCGATGGGAAGGAAACGGTTTTACCTGTATGACGAGTACAGCCGATTGGCGGCCTCGGGATTGTGCGATGATTTCACATCGGAGGCTGACTGGAGTGCGGAATATGAGGCGCAGACGCTGAGCCGTTCTGCCGGTGAGGGCGGCAGTGCGGGCGATTATGACTGGTCATCGGTGTCTCTGCCCGTGGCTGCGCAGGTGACGGATGTGAAGTATTATGACCGGTATATGCCGGAGCACAGGACGAGTGTGGGGATTGCGTCTCCGTTGGGTCTTGTGACGGCTGAGCGCACGATGGAGATGGAGTACGGGATGCCCGGGGCGGCGGTGTGGGTGACGCATCACTACAACGCCGTGGGGCAGGAGATACAGAGTGTGGAGACGCGTCCCGAGGGGGACAAGGTGCTGTGGTCGGGGTCATATACCGTAGGCGGCCTGCCGTTGCAGAGCAACAGTATGGTGTCGGGTGCGGGGCGGTACCATACGCTGAATGTGGGCACGGGCTATGACGCTTTCGGGCGCGTGAGGGAGCAGAAGTGTGTGACGAATCTCGGGGGCGGGGTGTTGCTGGAGCGGAACGAGTATGACGGAGCGGGGCGGCTTGCCGGGACGGTGACGCAGGGCGGTCTGAGGACGACCTACAGCTATGACGCGCGCGGGGCGCTGATGGAGCGGAAGGACTCGCTGCTGGAGATGATGTACAGCTACGCCACGGGGGATGCTCCGAGCTACGCCGGGCGTATAAGCGGCAGGAAGACGAGGGTGAGGAACGGAATGGGGTATGATGTGGTGAACAGCGCGTACCGGTATGACGCGATGGGGCGGCTTGTGGAATCGACTGTGAAGCAGGGCACGAGCGAGTTGCCTGTGAAGCCGGTGTTCCCTCCGCTTGAGCCGGCAAAGGCTGGTGCGCTGCTGCTTCCGGCGGACCATTCGGAGGCGTTCACGTACGACCTTAACGCGAACGTGCTGACGATAGAGCGCAAGGGCAGGGACGACGCGGGTCAGTGCCGTGTGGTTGACGATGTGGAGATGACGTATGCGGGGAACCGGCTGAGCGTGCTGCGCGATGCGGCTGCCGACGCTCTTCTGGAGGGATCGATGGACATGCCGGAGGGGGTGTATTCGGGGTACGACATAAGGTATGACGCGGCAGGGCGGCTGACGCGGGATGTGAGCCGAGGGATAGCGAACATCAACTACAGCGTGACGGGGATGCCGTGGGTCGTGGGTACGATGAGCGGAGACTGCGCGGAGTACGGGTATACCTCATCGGGGGTGAAACTGCGGGAGACGATATACAACGGCAACAGGACTACGCGGCGGGAATATGTGGGGCCGTGCGAGTACGTTGACGGGAAGTTAATGCGGGTGAATGTGTCGCAGGGGTACATTGACAGCCTCGGGGTGCTTCACGCGTACATCCGGGACATTCAGGGGAACGTGGCGGGAGTTTATGCGGCGAAGGCGGGCAAGAAGAGTCTGGAGCAGCTGAACTGGTATTACGCCTATGGCGGGCTGACGGCAGACAGCCGGGGACAGGACCGGAACCGGTACAAGCACACGGGGAAGGAACTGGTGACGGATCTTGGCCTCAACAGTTATGACTTTACGGCTCGGTGGCAGTATCCGATGGCAGGTGCTTTCAGCAGCCCGGATGCGAAAGCCTCGGATTACAAATGGTTAAGTCCCTATGCTTTTTGCGGGGGCGACCCGATAAATTATGTTGACCCGACGGGGAATAGAGTAACTTTATATGCAACACAGTTACCGGGGTTCAAATTGCCGGTATTAATAGATTGCATGCTTTTAAGAAATTTAGCATCAATTCCTACCCATACATTTATTGTCGTGTCAACTTCCGATGGTAAGAAGGAAATTTTTGCATATGGCTCGGAATATGACGGATTTAAAGGCTCTTACTCCGGCAGGCTTACCAGGCGCCACTATAATCAAGATAGAGAAATTGCTGAAGGGGAAGAGCAAGACAAGTTAAAAGCATGCATAGAGATAGAACCTCCGGGAAATATGACTGAGGATGAATTTGATAAGAAAGTTATTGAGGTAGCAAATTCATTTGACGAGAATGATGATAAGCAATATTTTATTCTTCCTCATAATGAAAATCAGGGGAATTGCAATACCAGTACATCAACAATCCTTATAAAAGCAGGTGTTCCAGAAAAACAAATCGTAGAAATAAAGAAAAATATTCCAGGAAACAGTTTTGGATTTTCACCAAGACCCAAACCATGGACAGAAGAGGATCTAAAGAAACCAAATGATGAAGAATAAGCTTAAGACAATAACGAAATTTTGTAAATGGGTAGCACTTTTTGTTTTTCATTTGCTCAGGTTCTGTTTTCTGAGTACCGTGACTTTATTGGGTTTATATGCTCTGATTGTGTATTTAATATCCGGTTGGGAGTTTGATTCGACTTTAACAGCATTATTTCTGTTATATATAATCTTTTTGAGTCTATTAAATACGGCTATCGGTCTGCTAATATATCTTTTGAATATCAGCAAAGCTATTTTTGAGAAATACTGGATGGCGGTGGCAGAACCGATAATTCTAATGTGCATAGTCATAATTGTGAGTATGATTGCATCATTATTTATAAATGAATCAACAGGAACCACAATGTCCATAATATTAGTGCTCGCACCAAGCTATATTACGACAATTGTATTACTTTGGCTTTGGGAGCATAAATGGAGAAAAGTAAATTCCAAAAAATCAAAGTAAAATGAACAAATAAAGAGGAAAAAATTGGAGAAAGAACAGGTGACATCCGAAGAAGGCGATCGTAGAATCGCGGGACATGCCGCCGTGACGGAAAAAGTGTGCTTGGATCCGTCGGTGGCGGAGCTGACGGCGTATGACGCTCAGGGGCGCGTGGCGTATAGCAGGGACATTCAGGAGAACGTGGCGGGCCTTGGCTGTCGCCGGACCGTGACTGCGCGCTCTCTGCGGCTTGTCACGGGGTTCTATCATACATGCTTCCCCCAACTCCGCGCTGCGCGCTCCGCAGGGGGGTGTAAAAATATCGCGCGCTCCGCGGCTCTGCTGCACATCTGCCGACTTCGCTGGTGTGTCTGAAATCGCGCATCCTGCGCTCTCTTTTGCGAGGGGGCGGAAAAGAGGCTTCGCACTCTGCTGGTATTTTAGGGAAATCGGCGCTGTGCGGCTCGGCTGCGCTGGTGGGGGGTTATTGGGTGAGGAGGGAGGCGAGGTAGGGTGTGGGGGAGAGGGTGTTGGCGCGCTCGAGGTAGGGGCGTGCCTGTTGGGGTTGGTGGTTGAGGATGTGGTAGTTGCCGATGGCGAGTAGGGCTGTGAGGTTGTCGGGGTTGAGTGTCAGGATGTGCTGATATGTGGCGATGGCTTCGGGGAATTGTCCTGACTGTACGTATCCTGAGGCGAGGTCAAGGAGAAATTCCTGACTGTCGGGGAGTCCCTGAAGCATTATGCGGGCGTAGGTGATGATGCCCTGAGGGTTGCGCCGGAAGAGGTAATAGCGGAGGAGGTAGGCATCAATGGTGCGCTTGAGCCACGGGAATGTTTGGGGTATGTCGGTGAGGAATGTTTCGTAAATGTCGGCGCGTCCGAGTGAGATGCTGCGTGTGCGCACGCCTGTGATTACTGAGTCAAGTGGTACTCCGTGCTCAAGGGCGGTGTTGAGGAGCTGCTGCTGTGGGCTGGAGTTGTGGCGCATGCCTTCGGCAATGATGGCGCGGGCGTAGAGTGACGCGCTGTCGGGCCGCATGTCAAGCATGAGGGTGAGCATGGCTGAGGTGCTTGCCCATTCACCGAATTCGGCGAAACGTGTTGCCTTTGCATCAAGAAGGGCGAACTCGGCATCGCTTTTGACGCTCTGTGTGGGCGTGACGGGGTTGGATGCAAGGGAATGCCGGGGAAAGATGAGAAATGCGGCGAGAAGGGCGCAAAATAGGGTTGTGGGGTGTTTCAGCATCGTACATCGTAGTTTATGACGGATTCTACCACGTAAAGGCCGAGGATGTCCTTGCGTGGAATCTCCATATCGTCGTACTGTGGGTTTGCACTCCGGAGAACGACGAGAGAGGGGTTGGAGGGGTGTCGCCGGAGATATTTTACCATACGATAATCTTCAAGCAATATAACGTATATCTGCCCCCAAAAGATGCAGTCAAGGTTGGAAATGCGGCGTATGGCCACGAATCCGCCATTGTTTATGACGGGGGTCATACTGTCGCCGGAGACACGCACCACAGCGCAGTCGCGCGGGAGGTTTGGGAGGGCGATACTGCCTACGATGCGGTCGTGGGTGAGGAGTGAGCTTAGTTCCATGCATCCTGCGGTGACATCAAGGTCGTAAACGGGCACGGGGTGGCATTGTGTGGAGAGTGGGGGCTGCTCGGACAGTGTGGTGTGGTGTCCGGGGCGCTCAAAGGGGATGCCGGAGCCGTTGGCGAGCCATGTTTTGGATACGCTCATGTCGGCAACAATGCGGTTGATGAGGCCGGGTGTGATGGGAAGCTTGCCGCTGAGATGCTTGCTCAGATTGGCGGGGTCCATGCCGAGACGGCGCGCGAACGCGGCCTGTGAGAGGCGCGATTGATCAATGAGGTAGCGTATGCGGTCGGCGACAGTGGTGTGCATCGTGCAGAGGTTTTTCTGCAAATATAATGCAAGAGAGGTGGTAATATGCTGCCCGGACGGACTAAATTTTGTTAACGACTGTGATGAAGACGGGAGAGGTGGCTATGACGGAGATACGCCATTGGCGAGAATCGGGAGTGGATGATATCAGGGGGGTGGAGGGAGAATTGAGTGCTGAGAGAGTTGCGGGGGAAGGAAGAGTGATGTTGTGTAGCGGCAGTCCGGGTGTGCGGGCGGCTTTATAGACAGCTTCTTTGATGGTCCATGCGAAGAGGAGCCGCAAGAGGGAGGCGGACCAGTAGGGGATCTGCGCCGGGGAAAGGAATTTAGGGGCGATGCGCTGCAGTTGCGGTCGCCATATTTCGGCATCTATGCCTATGTGGGGGGAGGATGAAACGGCTATGGCTGCGAGAGGGCTGCAATGGGTCAGGGATATATGGCCTGAAAATCCGGGGATGTAGGGTGCGCCATCGGAGTAATGTTCGATGACGGCATCGGGACCGGCTATGCGTTGCGCCAACGTGAGTGAGGCCTGCTGCTCGGCTTCGCGGCGCGAGAGGGTGTCACTGCACAAAATGGGTTCAATGTAAACAGCCGGGGTGGTCATCGGATGGTTTTGGCGGTGTGGATGAGGTCGCGCCTGACGGCCCGCAGGACGGGAGCGATGGAGTCGGGGGAGGAATCGGCCTGCGGATGGTAGAGCGCACCACTGATGACCCAACTGGGGGAGACGGAGAGAATCTGAACCGGCGTGACGGATCCGGCAGGAGTGAACAGAACCTGAGAGCGGAATCCAGCGGGGGATGTGAGTTGTGTAATCTCGGTGGGGTTTACACCGGAGTTGAGGCTCATGCGCTCGGTGCGGTTGGCAATGACTTCTGCTTCGGTAGCAGGGGTAACAGGGGTGAGAGTGAGATGGAGTGTGGCATTGTAAGCCGGATAGGTGGCATTGATCCACATGGAACCGGAATGAGCGGAATCAACCTGCGTGACGGCATTGGCCGACAGCTCAAGGTGTAGCGGTAGTGAGGGTACGGCAACGTAGGTGGAATCGTAAACCGGCACACGCGGATAGGCCACGGGCCTCGGCACAGGAGTATGGTCACTGTGGGAGCATGCCGCAAGCAGCGACAGAGCAGCGAAGAGAGAGCAGATGCGGGCAATCATTTTGTGGCAGGCTGCTGTATGTCGGGCATGACCTTGACGCGCACACTGGCAATGCGGTGAGCTGATATGTCAAGGATAAGGAATCGGCAATGGCCATAAACAAGCGGCTCTTTTTCCTTGGGGAAATCGCCCTTGATGGCGAGGAGCATGCCGGCGAGAGTTTCGCAGTCTCCGGCCACAGGCGCATAATCGTTTTCGTCAAGGCCGGTGATGCGGAAGAAATCGCTGAGAAGAGTCTTGCCCTCAAAGATATAAGTGTCGTCAGGGAGCTTCTGGTAAGTGGATTCGTCATCGTCGTACTCATCGTTGATGTCGCCCACTATTTCTTCCAGCACATCCTCAAGCGTGACAATGCCCTGAGTGCCGCCGAATTCATCAATGACCACAGCCATGTGGATGTGCCGGCGCCGGAAATCCTCAAGCAGGTCGTCAATCATGCGCGATTCGGGTACGAAATAGGCTTCCCGGAGGAGTTTCTGCCATTGGAAATCGGGTTTGGCCTTGCCAATGTACGGGAGAAGGTCGCGAGAGTAGAGGACACCCTGAATGTTGTCCTGAGAATCTTTGAAAGCCGGGAGTCGTGAATAGCCGGAGTCAATGACCACAGTCATGACCTCATCGAAGGTGGCGTTGACATCCACGCCTGTCATGTCCACACGCGGGGTCATGACCTCAGCAGCAGTAGTGTCGCCAAACTTGAGGATTCCTTCAAGCATCTCCTTATCGTCGGCGGTTTTGACATCGGTTATTTCAAGAGCTTGCGAGAGATCATCGGCGGTAAGGTCGTCTTCTTTCTTTGTAACAACCTTGTTGACAAGCACGGAGCTGCGCACGAGCAGGGATGATACGGGCCAAAGAATCGTGGTGAGGAAGCGTACTCCCGGAGTGGCAAAGCGCACCCAGCGGATGTTGCCGGCATTTGCGGCAAGTTTGGGGAGGATTTCGCCAAACAGGAGTATGAGGAAAGTAAGGATTACAGTCTGGAGAATGAAGCTGAGGATTTCGGGCATGCTGGCGAAAATAGGCCCGAGAGCGAAGTTGCAGAGGACAACAATGGTGACATTGACGAGATTGTTGGCAATGAGGATAGTGGCAAGGAGCCTTTCGGGCTGGCGAATCATGGCGAGAGCCTTTTCGCCCCACGGGGTGTCCTCAATGTCCTCACTCTGCTGAGGGGTGATGGAGAAGAAAGCAATTTCACTGCCGGAAACGAAGCCGGAAAGGAAGAGAGCCATTAAAGCGCATACGAGCGCGATGATTTCGGGAGCGCCGAAAGATGGGATATTGACCGTCACGAATCCGAGGATAGACGCGAGAGGGTCGATGGTAGGTAAAGGATCTAAGTCCAAAGCTGTGTGATTTAGTTAAACAAAAATCGGGCTAAAGAACCCAATGAGAGCGCAAAGGTACAATTAAAGTATCAATAAAACGAAAAAAAATTTGTAGCTTTACGCGATTTTTGAAGTGCGAATATGAATCTAGAAAGAATAAAGCAGGTGCTACGCAGCCGCAGCGTGGCCGGAATAGCAGTGTCGATAGTGGTGATGGCGATTACCGCATTTGCATATTTTTATCCTGACGCGTCGCAGCATAATGTGCTCAGGCAGCACGACATGCAGCAGGGCGCGGCGATAGGTCAGGAGGTGAAAGCATACTATGAGGCTACCGGCGAAAGCAGCCGGTGGACGGGGTCCTTATTCTCCGGAATGCCCAATTTCCAGATTTCGCCGTCGTATCCGAGCGACAATCTGCACAAATGGATCAACAGCGTAATGGGACTCGGGCTGCCTGAGCCTGCCAATCTGCTGTTTATGATGATGGCGGGTATGTTCATACTCCTGCTTGCGATGAAGATGCGATGGTGGGTGGCCCTTATAGGTGCGATAGCGTATGGATTTTCAAGCTACTTCATAATCATTATCGGCGCAGGGCATCTGTGGAAATTCATAACCTTGGCATACATTCCGCCCACCATAGCCGGAGTGGTGCTGTGCTACAGGGGCAAGTATCTGGCAGGCGGCGCACTGGCAGCACTGTTTGGCATGATGCAGATTTCAAGCAATCATGTGCAGATGACCTATTATTTCATGTTTGTGATATTGGGATTCATGGTGGCTTATCTCATAACAGCCGTGAAAGAGAAAAAGACAGCGCAATGGCTCAAGGCCACCGGAGTGCTGGCAGTGGCCGGAGTGTTGGCAGTGTGTGCCAATCTACCGAGCCTGTATTATACTTACGAATACTCAAAAGAGAGCATGCGCGGGGGACACAGCGAGCTTACGCATGCCGCCGATGCCTCCAACACCACATCGGGTCTTGACCGCGACTATATAACCCAATACAGCTACGGAGCCAGCGAGACATTCTCGCTTCTGATCCCGGATATAAAGGGCGGCGCATCGGTGAAGCCTGAAAAAGGCGACAGCAAGTTGCTGACCCTTGCTGACGAAGATGCCACCAAAGAGCTTATCAAGAAAGGAGAGCTGAGTGCTGACGAGGCGCAGTATCTCCAGTATCTGAGCCGCTATTTCGGAGAGCCTGAAGGGACTAACGGTCCGGTGTATGTGGGCGCGCTGATATGCGCACTGTTCCTGCTGGGGTGTGTGGTGGTGCGCGGTCCGCTGAAATGGGCATTGGTGGTGCTGACCGTGCTGTCGGTGCTGCTGGCGCTCGGACGCAACTGCATGTGGCTCACAAATCTGATGATAGATTACATGCCGATGTACAGCAAATTCCGAACCGTAGAGAGCATACTGGTGATAGCCGAGTTCACGATGCCACTGTTGGCAGTGATGGCACTGCAGCAAGTGCTGTGTACCGGCGATGCGTCGGAAGCATGGAAACAGTATCGCAAGCCGGTGCTGTGGAGCTTCGGGATAGTGCTGGGGCTGTGTCTTGTGGGTATAATCTTCCCGCAATTGTACGGGTCACTGATAAGTGAGAACGACCGTGCAATGGATGCACAGTTTGCACAATATCTGCTGAGTCAGGGAGCTGATGCCCAACTGGTGCAGATGTTCAGTCTGAACAATCCGCGAATATATGCCGCAGTGGAGAGCGTGCGCAGCGGTATGGTGGAATCGGATGCGATGCGCAGCTTCATGATAGTAGGCGCCGGATTCGGACTACTGCTGCTGTATTTCTTCAAGAAGCTGAATGTGGGCGTGGTGGCCGTGCTTACCGGCGTGGTGGTGTGCGGCGACCTGTTTATGGTGAACAAGCGGTATCTGAACACCGACAGTTTTGTGCCCCGCCGTCTGGCGAGCGGGCCGATGTTCGTGCCCACCCCCGCCGACCAACTCATAATGGCTGACACGATACAGAATTTCCGAGTGCTCAACATGCCGGAATTCTGGCAGGCACGGCCATCATATTTCTACAAGAATCTCGGGGGATATCATGCCGCGAAACTGACACGTTACCAAGACCTCATAGACAGTTATCTGCAACCTTTTGTGTCAGGCAGAGGAGGTGACGGAGAGTGGAACGTGGTGAATATGCTCAATGCGCGATACATAGTGGACCATAACGGGCAGCCGCTGCAAAACCCCGAGGCAATGGGCAACGCGTGGATAGTGGATGAGGTGAAATATGTGGACGGAGCCGATGCAGAGATGGCGGCACTGGGCAACATAAACGTAGCTTCCACCGCTGTGGCAGATGCAAAATACCGTGAGATACTGGGTGGGGGGACTCCGAAGATGCCCGGTGACACGATTTATGAGACGAGCTATGCTCCAAACCGGCTCACATATCACACATCAAGCGCGAAAGGCGGCGTGGCAGTGCTGTCGGAGATATATTTCCCGTGGGGATGGCACGCCACTATCGACGGTAAGGAGGCCGAGATAGGACGCGTGAACTATATGCTCAGAGCCGTGCGCCTACCCGCCGGGAAACATACACTTGAACTGAAATATGAGCCTCAATCGCTCAAAACGACCACCGCGACAGCCTATGCGGCCATAATAGCGATATATCTGTTGCTTGCGGGCGCCATAGCGGCGTGGTGCGTGAAAGTATATAAGGGTAAGGAATGAGTTTGCCGCGCACACCGCTGAAACGCATGATAGCTATGCCGCGCCTGTGGTGGCATGCCAAGGGGTATGGTGTGCATTCGCCGAGCGCCTACAGCTACGTGCGCAGCGTGGTGCATGAGCCGTGGCATTACTATGCCTACAGCAGAGTGGACAAACTGGCACGCGAGGCATCAATGAGCCGCCGCACTGCCCGGCTGCTGATGCGTGCAGGGCTGTGGGAACAGAGCAATGTGGCAGTGTGTGAGTGCGTGCGTCCACAGGTGAGAGAGATAGTCACAGCATGGAGCAGCGAAGCCAAGACTATCGAAAAATGGGCCGAAGGGTGCAGCATGATGGTGGTAGGCGGCGAAAAAAACGGTGAAAACGATGTTTTAACGGCCGTAGAGCGCGTTATGAGGCAGGGAGGCACAATTGTGCTGCTTGACGCTGACAAGAGGACCGGGGCGGCCAGAACGGTGCTTGACCGCATGCTGGCTCAAGAGGACAGGCCCGGAGTGCTGATGACAGACGGACGGAGTGCCATAGTGCATGTGGAGCCCGGAGTGCCGGGGCAGTATTACGAGATGCTTCTATGAGAGATTTGCCGAGCATGAAGCGTCTTACTGACGCTTATGACGCTTATCTGCTGCTTGAACGCGGCATGAGCGAGAATACCCGCATGAGCTACAGGAGCGATGTGGAGAAGCTGGTATGTTATCTCTCCGACGGGAAGACCACGCTTCGTGACGTGACACTTTACACACTGCACAATTTTGCGGCGGATCTGCATGACCTCGGCATATCACCACGCTCGCAGGCAAGGATTATCTCAGGGGTAAAATCGTTTTTCAAGTTTCTGAAACGGCAACAGTATATAGAGCATAACCCCGCGCAGATGCTTGAGAATCCGCAAGTGGGGATGCATTTGCCGGAGGTGCTGAGTGTGGAGGAGATAGACAGCATGATTGCCGCCATAGACATGAGCAGTGCCGAGGGACAGCGCAACAGGGCGATAGTGGAGACCCTTTACAGCTGCGGGCTGCGAGTGAGCGAGCTTGTGAATCTGGAGATAGGCCGGGTGTTTGCCGATGAGGGGTACATAATAGTGACCGGAAAAGGGAGCAAGGAACGGCTTGTGCCGATAAACGAAACGGCATTGCACGAGATTTCGGCGTATATGGAGGAGAGGGCCGAGATAGATCTGAAACCCGGAGAGGAGGAGATATTATTTGTGAGCCGTCGCGGCAAAAGGCTCACGAGGGTGATGATATTCTACATAATCAAGAAACTGGCAGATCTGGCGGGGATAAGGAAGGAGATTTCGCCCCATACGCTGCGTCACTCGTTCGCCACCCACCTTTTAGAGGGAGGCGCCAACCTGCGAGCCATACAGCAGATGCTGGGGCATGAGAGCATAGCCACAACCGAGATATATCTGCATCTTGACCGCACACATCTGCGTGAGGAGATTCTTAAGCATCATCCGAGGAATATGCTCTGATAATCAAGAACAAAAATTTTGGCAGGCGCGTTAAGAGATAAAATGGCAGAAGCCACAGATATGCCCCAAAATGCACCGACAGGCCATAAGCATCATCGTGCCAGAGAGATATGCGGCAAGGTGGTGAAAGTGCTGGTACCGCTTGCGGTTACCGGAGTGCTTGTTGTGTGGATGCTGCACAAGGTGAATATCGGGGAGGTGACGCGGATAATGCGTGGAGGTGTTGACTACCGTTATGTGCTGGTGATGTGCGTACTTGTGGTGCTGTCGCATATAATCCGCGGGATAAGGTGGGGCATACAGCTGCGTGCCGCAGGAATAGCGCGGATGCCGTGGCTGGCGGAGAGTGTGTCAATATTCGGGGCATACGCCCTGAATCTGGTGTTTCCGTATCTCGGAGAGGCATGGCGGTGCGTGTATGTGTCGCAGCGTCAGAAATGCAAGCTGAGTACTGTTGTGGGAACGGATTTCGGCGACAGGATATCGGATGCCGTAGTAATAGGGTTGCTGATACTGCTTGCGATGTGGGTGGCCGGTCCGGCTATCCATGAGTTCATGAGCAATTACGAGGTGGGAAAATGGCTGGAGGATACGTTCGGGAACGGCAAAATATGGATGTGGACCGGCGCGGTGACCGGTGCCGTTGCGCTGGCATGCATGCTGACGAGGCGCACCGCGTTCATGCAGGGAGTGCTGACGAGCGCGAAGAGAATATGGACCGGATTTGCGGTGCTGTTTCATATGCGCGGGATAGGGATGTATCTTGTGCTTACCGCCGGGATATGGGTGTGCTACTTTCTGCAAACATATGTGTGCTTTTTCGCATTCGGGTTTACGCGTGAACTGATAAGCGAGCCGGGTATGATGTGGGGTCTCATACCGGGTCTGGTGGTGTTTGTGTTCGGCTCCATAAGCATAGCGGTGCCGAGCAACGGCGGCCTTGGACCATGGAACATTGCGGTGATGTTTGCCCTGTCGCTCTACGGAGTGGGCAACAGCGAGGGTGCGGCGTTTTCGCTGGTATGCTGGAGTTTCCAAGCTATAACACAGGTAGCTGCGGGATTATTCAGCATAGGGTATATGCAGTGGGACCGTAAGCGGCGCAGGGTGGCCACGGCGTAAGTTGTAATAAATAAAAAAAGCCGCACGAGGCGGCTTTTTTTATTTGGGAACAGTGAGAGGAATCAATATTCCTGCCATGGTGTTATGCCAATGGTGTCAACGGGACGCGACACGAAGGCTTTGACATAGGCCAAAGCGAGTCGGGCGTTGGTGATGAGCGGCGTGTTGTGGTCAATGGCGTGACGGCGAATGCGGTAGCCGTTGGTAAGCTCGCGCTTGGTGTGGTTTTTGGGGATGTTTATGACCAGGTCCACTGTGTGGTCGCCTATGACATCAAGTACGGAAAGACCTTCTTCATCGGGCCAGCATACCTGAGTGGTTTTCACACCGTGTTCGCCAAGGAATGCTGCTGTGCCGGGAGTGGCATAGATGGTGTAGCCTTTGGCATCCAGCAGCCGGCAAGCCTCAAGCATGTCAACTTTGGCTCGGGCATCGCCGGAGCTTACGAGCACACCTTTTTGTGGAACATGATGTCCAACCGACAGCATGGCGTTGAGCAGAGCCTCGTCAAAATCGCGTCCGAGGCATCCAACTTCGCCGGTGGAGGACATGTCCACGCCGAGTACGGGGTCGGCCTTGTGAAGACGCGCAAAGGAGAACTGGGAAGCCTTGACTCCGATATAGTCAATATCGAATGTGGATGTGTCGGCGATTTCGGGCTGCTCACCGAGCATGATGCGGGTGGCGGTTTCTATGAAGTTCTTTTTCAGTACCTTGCTCACAAACGGGAATGAGCGGGATGCGCGGAGATTACATTCAATGACCTTGACATAATTGTCCTTGGCAAGATACTGGATATTGAACGGGCCGGAGATGTTGAGTGCTTCGGCTATGCGAGCGCTGATGCGCTTGATGCGTCGGGCTGTGGCCATGTAAATTTTCTGTGCGGGGAACACGAGAGTGGCATCGCCTGAGTGAACGCCGGCATATTCGACATGCTCGGAGATGGCGTATTCCACAATCTGGCCGTTGCGAGCCACGGCATCAAACTCGATTTCCTTGGCGTTCTGGAGGAATTCGGAGACGACCACGGGGTATTCTTTGGATACCTTTGCTGCCTGACTTAGGAAACGGTGCATCTGCTCGTAGTCGTAGCACACGTTCATAGCCGCGCCGGAGAGCACGTAGCTCGGACGGATAAGAACGGGGAATCCCACTTCCTCAACAAAAGAGTGAATTTCTTCCTCGGTGGTAAGCTCTTTCCAACGCGGCTGGTCAATGCCGAGCTGGTCAAGCATGGCGGAGAATTTGTGACGGTTTTCGGCTCTGTCGATAGAAACCGGGGATGTTCCCAGCACGGGCACATGACGGCGATAAAGCTTCATGGCGAGGTTGTTGGGAATCTGTCCGCCAACGCTGACGATGACTCCACGCGGAGTTTCAAGGTCAATAATATCCATGACGCGCTCAAAACTCAACTCGTCGAAGTACAGGCGGTCGCACATGTCGTAATCGGTGGAGACGGTTTCAGGGTTGTAGTTGATCATTATGGCCTTGTAACCGAGTTTGCGGCAAGTGGCAGCGGCGTTTACCGAGCACCAGTCAAACTCCACGGAGCTGCCGATGCGGTATGCGCCGGATCCGAGCACAATGATGTTGTTGCGCGAATTGAGGTCGTAGGGGATGGAGTTTTCGGTAGCGCCGTAAGTGACATAAAGGTAATTGGTCAGCTCGGGATATTCTGAAGCGATAGTAGTGATACGGCGCACGCGAGGAGTGACATCAAGTTCTTTTCGGCGGTTGCGCACGCGGAGGACATCGGCTTCCATGTTGCCTGACGGGTTCTCAACGAGGCGTGAAATCTGGAAATCGGAGAATCCGAGCCGTTTGGCCTCAAGCATGGTTTCGCGGTCAAGAGTCTCTACTGTGCCGCCGTGCTGACGAAGGAGATTGGCAAAGCGGACGATATTGGCGAGACGCTCTACAAACCAGATGTCTATTTTGGTCAATTCGGCCACGCGCTGAGGAGAATACCCTTCTTCAAGAGCCTGAGCTATGGCAAAAATGCGCATGTCGGTGGGGTGTGTGAGCGCATGCTCTATGTCGTCCACATGCAGGTCGCTGTTGCCCACAAATCCGTGCATGCCCTGACCGATCATACGGAGACCTTTCTGGATGATTTCTTCAAAAGATTTGCCGATAGACATGATTTCGCCCACGGATTTCATGGAAGAACCAATCTCGCGGTCCACTCCGATGAATTTGGAGAGGTCCCAACGCGGAATCTTGACAATCATATAATCAACCTGCGGAGCTTTAGCAGCGGAATAGGGAGTGCCGGGCTCGCCAATCTGGTCAAGAGTGTAGCCGAGAGCAAGCTTCGCAGCCACGAAAGCGAGAGGATAACCGGAAGCCTTGGAGGCGAGAGCGGAGGAGCGGCTGAGACGTGCGTTGATTTCAATGATTCGGTAGTCGTTGGTTTCAGCATTGAATGCATACTGGATGTTGCATTCGCCCACTATGCCGATGTGCCGAACCACGCGAGTGGCAATGTCCTCAAGCATCTTGATTTGCTCGGGAGACAGTGAGACGATAGGAGCCACGACGATACTTTCGCCGGTGTGTATGCCCAGCGGATCGAAGTTTTCCATCGGCACAACGGTGAAACAGAGGTCGGAGGCATCGCGAATAACCTCAAACTCAATTTCTTTCCAACCCTTGAGTGATTCTTCAACAAGAATCTGTCGTGAATATGCCAAGGCACTTTCGCAATGGGTGATAAATTCTTCATCGTTGGTGCAAATTCCTGAGCCGAGTCCACCGAGGGCGTATCCTGAACGCACCATTACGGGGTAGCCGATGCGGTGCGCAACTTTCAGAGCATCGTCAATGTTTTCCACGGCCTGTGAAACGGGCGTCTTGACATTGATTTCATTCAGTTTTTTTACAAACAGGTCGCGGTCTTCAGTGATCATGATAGCCTCAACTGAGGTTCCGAGCACTTTGACTCCGTATTTTTCAAGTGTGCCGTCAAGATAGAGCTGAGTGCCGCAATTGAGGGCAGTCTGTCCTCCGAAAGCGAGAAGGATACTGTCGGGGCGTTCCTTTTCAATGACCTTTTCCACAAATTCGGGGGTTATGGGGAGGAAATAGACGCGGTCGGCAACCCCTTCGGAGGTTTGTATGGTGGCAATGTTGGGGTTGATGAGGACGGTTTCAATCCCTTCTTCGCGCATGGCCTTAAGAGCCTGTGAGCCAGAGTAGTCGAATTCACCGGCCTGACCGATTTTCAGGGCACCGGATCCGAGCAATAACACTTTTTTCATGCTGATAGTGATGTGGAGTAGTGAATGAAATTTTTGCAAATTTAGTAAAAGGGAGAAAAAATATGTCTAAATGCGGTACGAAAAACTCAAGCGGGATGAAAAAATATGTGCACGCGTATGGGAATGGAGCAGGATTTAACGGATTGTACATATTCTCCCAATATTTTTGAAACAATATTGTGAGACCTTTGCCCCTGAAAGAAATGAGAGAAGATATGATCAGAATCACAGTATTGATGTTGGCGGCAGCGGTTGCAGGTGCGCTAAGCCCCGGCGTTTATTCGCAGGAGACAAGCAGCTCGGACAAAGGGAGATATGTGCCCGAAATACATGGTACGGTAAGGGCAAAGTATGAATACGAGCCGGAAATAAGCAAAGGGAGGTTTGAAGTGCGCAATGCCCGCGTAAGCGTGGAAGGAAAGGTAGTACCGAAAGTGAGTTATAAGGCAAAGATAGATTTGTCGGATGAAGGGACAATCAAGATGCTGGACGCTTATGTGAGGTACAAACCGGTGACGAATGTGAAATTGACAGCGGGGCAGATGCGTGTGCCGTTTACCATAGATGCGCACAGGTCGCCGCATACGCAGTATTTTGCAAACCGGTCGTTCATAGCCAAGCAGGTGGGTAACGTGCGTGATGTGGGTGTGGCCGCTGCATGGGAAGTTGGGAAAGAGGTGCCTGTATTGCTGGAGTGCGGTGTATTCAATGGGTCAGGCCTTACAAACCAAAAGCATTTCTGGACGGGAAGCTACAACTTTTCACTGAAGGCGCAAGCGATGCTGTGGCGTGAGGTGAACCTGACGCTGAGTTGCCAAAAGGCAAATGCCGGCGATGCACGTGTGATGATGTACGATGCCGGGGCTTATTGGGACAACGGCAAGTGGCATATAGAGGGGGAGTATCTGAGAAAGCATTATGTGGGCGGTGTGTTTGTGCCGGTGAGTGCTGTGGATGCTTTTGCCGCCTACAAGATTCCATTCAAAAAATGGATAACGGCACTGTCGGTTCTGGGGAGGTATGATTACATGTCGGACCACAGTAACGGCAGTATGTCGGATGACGGGAGTCTTAAAGTCAGCGACAGGGAAAGGCACCGGCTTACGGGCGGACTGACGATCAGCCTTGGGAAAAAAGCATTGCAGGCGGATGTGCGTCTTAATTATGAGCAATATTTTTACGCCAAAGGTGTGACGCCATCCATATCAGAGCGAAGCAAGATAGTGGTGGAGTTTGTGGCGCATTTTTAGCCGGTGCAAAATAGTTGAGCTTCCGTTAGGATAAAGCGGACAAGTCTATTTTATAGACTTCGGGCAGGCTGTCGTTGTGCTGCAGCATCATGGCCATATATACGGGCCAATATTGGATTTTGCCAGAGTCTTCAAAGTTGCCGTTACAAAGAACATATCCACGGTCTATGCCAAATTCGCTACAGTCCAAAATGTTAAGGAGAGCACGGTGAATATGGTAATCTTTTCCGGATTTGACTTCTATGGGAAGTGGAGATCCATCTAACGTAATCAGAAAATCAACCTCGCCACGCTTCTTGTTATTGTAATAATAAACATCAAAATCATTGGCATAAAGCTGCTGGGCTACAGCGTTTTCGTATATGGCACCATAGTTTATGTCATCGTTGCCCTGAAGAATTTTAAGCTGAATTCCATCGGAATATTGAGCGGCGAGTAACCCCACATCGTTTGCAAAAAGCTTGAACAAATTGCGTTGCTCAGAGAGTTTCAAGGGAACTTTAGGTTCAGTGACATTATATACCGGCAAGGCTACACCCGCATCAGTGAGCCAGAGAAAACTGTCCTTATAGCGTTCGAACTTGGCATGACTATTGAGGCTCTTAAGAATGAAGCGTTTGTTTTTTGCATCCAGTTCCGACGGGATAATATCAAATATTTCCTTGATGATTAATTTGTGAGAATCGGCATATTTAGAGATGTCACGACGATATAGAGCAATGATGTCTTTTTGTATTTCGATTACAGATTTGAGATTGTTGCTTTGAACGTATTCTGCCACCGCCGCAGGCATTCCGCCAACAATAAGGTATAACCGGAAAATCTCCAGAAGCTTTCGATGAACAATTTCATCTATAGGGCGAGGATTACGCCATATGTCTTTCAGAGAGTCAAGTATCCGGCGGTTTACACCGAGATTTATGAAAAATTCCTCAATAGTGAGTGGGAATACTTCTTTAATGCCCATAAATCCTACCGGTTCGGATTTGATGTCCTTGAGTTCAACACCCAGCAGTGACCCGCTGAGGATATAGCGATAGCTTCCTTCCTCTACTAAAAATTTCAACGCCGTGATGACAGAGTCACATTCCTGCACCTCATCAAAGAAAATAAGAGTTTTGCCCTTTATTAAAGGCTTGTCGGAGAAAAGAGACAGACGAGTCAGTATCTCATCGGCAGATGTGATGTTTTTGAAAATATCAATTGCTTCGGGATTTTCAATGAAGTTTATTTCAATGAAACTGGCAAAAGATTCTCCGAAATGTCGCACAGAAAAAGTTTTTCCTGTTTGTCTTGCTCCGGTGAGAAGAAGGGCGTTGCGGGAAGTATGATAGTAGTTTTTAATGAAGGAGGTGAGTGTACGGTAGAGCATAAATGGCTAATTGCTTAATTATGGCGCAAATATAGAGATTTATGCCGTTTTTCCAAACAAAATTGGCTGTTTTCTGCCGTTTTTCCAAACGAAATCGGGCTGTTTCTGCCGCTTTTCCAAACAAAGGGGGCTATTGCCGGTCTGGTTGCGGGGGCGTGGCAGGGGCCGGTGAGGGAGAAACGGGTGCGTCAGAATCACGGAAGAACGGGTAGGGGATGCCGAAGACTTCGTTGATGTTTTTGCCCGGGCTAAGGAATCCGTCAATGACGGTGTCGCGACCGGAGGGGTTCTCGAACGTGTAGAGTTGGAACAGGTGAAGCATGGCGGCAATGTGTTCAAAAATGGTGTCCTGAACGCCTTCGTAAGGAAACCATCCTGAAGTGTTGGTAAAGCAATAGATTTGTAGCGGTATGCCAGCTGATGTCTGGGCAAGAGTGGAAACGAAACAGTCGCTGCTGTGCGAGATGTTGGGGTTGGCATCAAGCCACATTTTCATATATGCTCTAAAAAGGCCGAGGTTGGTGTCGATAGTCCCGTTTACGAGTCCGGCGGGGTTGTTGACATCAGCAATCATTCCGGCAGCTTTCTGCTCAAGTTTTTTGGTGATGAAGGCATCCATCATCGGTACTTTGCGGATGCGTTCAAGCATCTCGGGGGTGGCCGGAAGTACACTGTCGGCATCAATCATGAAGCTGCGGCAAACGCGACGGGTGTTGCTTTGCTGCATACTGCGATAGTTGGTGAATCCGGATGAGATGAGGTTATATGGCGGAAGGGTTGTGGTGGTTTTGTCCCAATTGAGGACTTTCACGGCCACGAGCGACACTTCCTGAACGGTGCCGTTGGCATTTGTGCCGGGAACGGCAATCCAGTCACCTACATGAAGGCTGTCGTTCTCGGAGAGCTGCACACCGGCAACCACGCTGAGAATATTGTTTTTGAAAATCAGCATCAATACAGCCGAAAAAGCACCAAGTCCGGTAAGCAGTGCAAGTGGAGATTTGTCAACGATAAGGGCTATGATGACGATTGAGGCTATGATCCACGCAATGCCTTTGGCAAGTTGCGCAAGGCTGCCAAGGGGGAGTTTGCGTTTGTTGGCCCTTGCATCCACACGTTCCCAAATGGTCATGATCAGTGCGTTTATGGCTATGGTGAACACGATAACCATGTAGATGAGCGTGATTTTGGTGAGAAAATCGGCAAGGGAGTCATGGTTGGAGAGCGTGAACCGAATGAGGGCGAGAAATACCAGCGGGGGTATCAACCGAGAAATTTTGTGGAAGAATCTCTGGCCGTTGATGGACCTATAGGTGGCGTTGCTCCAATGTCTGGCAATCAGCTCGACGCTCCGTAGCAATATCCACTGGAATATATAGCCGACAACGATGGCTACCGCAAGCACTACGGTGGCATATAGGAATGTGACGAGGGATGTGTTGTGCTCAAGGCCAAACACACCAAGAATCCAGTCAACAATGTTCATGATGAAGGATGCCACGGAATAGGAGAAGCCGTCGGTGTCGGAGATGAAACGCGCGAGATTGCGGGCAGTTTCTTTGACTACCGGGTCTTGGGTGTCTATGAGGTAGGAAAGCATGTCAAAAAAGATTTTGTTTCTATTCTATTACGACACGCGAGTGTTGGATTTTGTTCGGAATAAATTCGGGGATTGGAGATGGAGAATGTAAAATGGATGGGCGGCAATGGTTGTGTGTTGGCCTTGGCTGTCGCCGAGCCGTGACTGCGCGCGCTCCGCGGCTCGTCACGGGGTTCTTGTGGGCGTTCGCGTCCGACAGCTCCGCGCCGTAGGCGCTCCGCGATCGGTTGTAGAGAAACCGCGCGTCCCGCGCTCACCGGGGATGGGGGATGTAAAATGCACGCTTAACGGGTTTATCACAAAATCACTAAATGATTTATTCATGGCTAAATTTGGAACAAATCAGTGTTGAGATATACTGTTTATTCCAATTGGTACTACCACGATAGGAGTGCGAGATTGGCTATTGTGTCAGGAACACTCGCCAACTTCCTTCTTTCTCGCCGCGTTCCACATATTTTTTAGAAATGAGCTGGTCAAGTAGTTTTTGGATTGCTGTGACGCTGATTCCAGTTTCTTCTTTCATGTCTGCAAGTGTCAGTGTCGGTTGAGTACGCATGGCGTTCAGGATTTTAGTATAGTTGGGCGTGCGGAAAGCAATCCGTTTTCCATCATACCACCAGACATTTTCATTTTTCTCGCTTACAAACAATACATCGTTATATATCTCAGTTGCCACCAATTTATTGAAATATTTAAGGAATGGATGTATATTCTTGATATCTGCATGTGCTCCATCACTTGGTACCGGACCAACTTCAAGATCTGCCTGATGGAGAGCTTCAAGATATTCGCTTTTCTTACGGCTGCGGACAACAATCATCGGGTAATTGTGGCGAGTGAGAATATAATTTACCATCAGTCGGGCGATACGCCCGTTGCCGTCTTCAAATGGATGTATGCGGATATAGCGGTAGTGGAATAACGCGGCCAACTCAACCGGAGATAGTTTCCCCTCCTGTTCTGCGGTGTTGTACCAGTCAACCAAGTCAGCCATAAGTCCAGGAGTTTCCTCCGGTGAGGCGTACTCGAATCTATCCCCGTATCTTGTGATTACATTATTGGGGCGTGTCTTGTATTGCCCTGCGTGTATAACATAACTTGTCTGCACCCCTCCGGGCAAATTACGATAGACGGTGTAATTCTCGCGTAAGAGTGTTTTGTGCAATGTTCGGATGAAATTCTGCGTTAACGGTATCTCTTTAATAGCGGCTTCCTCTGTCATCATCCGCAGACCGACATTGCTTGCTGTCATCTCCTCCACGTCGCGCACATCGGCCTCGCCGATTACCTTGCCGAACAGTAACAGGATTTCTGTCTGCCCATAAGTCAGTGTGTTACCCTCGATGTGGTTACTGTTATAGTTAAAATCCACAGTAAAACGACGGCTAAGCCTCTCCCTGTCTTTCTCAATCAGCGGCTGTATGTTCTGCCAAGCGGCAAGTGCCTTTTTGATATTAAGATACTTCATGTGAAATTGTTGTTACATCCGTACAAAGATAATAATAAATCTCTAAAAAGGTTGTATATGTATAACCTTTTTTGGTGTTTTTTGGGGATGTAATATGGAAATTGGAAATGTAAAATGGAGGGGCGGCAATGGTTGTGTGCGGGCCTTCGCTGTCGCCGTGCCGTGACTGCGCGCTCTCCGCGGCTTGCATCGGAGTTCTTATGGGTGTCCGTGTCCGCCAACTCCGCGCTGCGCGCTCCGCAGGCGGTTGTAAATAAACCGCGCGTCCCGCGCTCTCCGGGGATAGTGGATGTAAAATGGATGGACGGCGGTTAGAGCCACAAAACGCCTTTTCAGCATGCTGAAAAGCTTTCAAATGTTTTTAGCGATTGAACAACAATAATATACACCACTTTTAGCCTACTTTTTTGCAATTAGTCCGCAATTAGTCCAATTAGTCCGCGTCCCGCGCTGGGCGGGGATGAAAATTGAAAAGCCTCTGAAATCGGGGTGATTTCAGAGGCTTGCTGTGATTTGATGTTTTGTAGGGTGACCCCGGAGAAGCCGGGGTGTATCGTTGTAACTAAGTAGTATTCAGAATATTGTAATGCCGTTATATCCGTTGTTCACGAATTGCACACGACACTATTTCAATGTTCTTCCCCATTATTCCATTGGGATAATGCAAAGTTAATGCTTTTTCGCCGATTACCAAGCATCTATGGCGTTAAAATATCATACCGTCAGAGCATGGCGGCAATCTGTTTTTCGACGGCAGTGCGTATAAATGAATTGATTGAAACGCCTGCTTGTTTGGCAAGATATGCCACGCGGGTGTGGATGTCGGGAGTAAGACGCACGTTAAGTGAGCCGGAATAACTTTTGTGGGGTTCGATGCCTTCCTCGGCGCAATAAGCAAGGTAATCATCCACCGCTTCGTGAAAGGCGTTGGTGAGTTCGGCAACGCTTTCGCCCTCAAAGTTCACAAGTCCGTCGATGCCTTCGATTTTACCGAAGAATACGCCATCGACCTCGCTGAATGCAACCGAGCCGATAAAATCCTTATATTTCAATGTATTCATATCAGTCCTTCGTTTTTAAGATAATCATAAACCTACTCTATTGTAAATAGTTTAGTGTCAGAAATTTTGTATTGATGTCTCCAATATTGCAGTTCCTTTCCACTCGATTTGTTCTTCTTGCGAATTGGTAATGATATGAAGATTGTCGCAGTGGAGTTCTTCTGCGGCTTCGACAAGGGCGTCGAGTTCGCGTTTGCGGGTTTTCTCAGAGGTCATATCGTAGCAGACCTGTATCAGTTGCTCTACTTTCGTGCCTTTGCGGGTGACAAAATCTATCTCTTTATCGTTGCGGGTGCGGTAATAGAACAGCGTCTGCCCGGGGATGTAGCCACGACGCAGGAGTTCTACAAAGACTTGGTTTTCCAACAGTCTTCCGAGGTTTTCGCTTAGATTGAACGCTGTGCTTTGCACAAAGCCGTTGTCAACGACATATGCCTTTTTCGGAGCCTTGTTCATCAGTTTCAACTTGTTGTTGAAGCGTGGCAAATAGAAGAACAGGTAAGGCTCGTTGAGATAGTCGCAGAATTTCTTTGTAGTCGCCACACTTGACATACCCAGTTCACCTGCAAGTTCGTTAGCAGAAATCGGATTGCAGAAGTTTGACAACAGATATGTGGCAAGGTTGTATAAGTCGGTCGTATTCCTTACATTATGACGTTGGGCGACATCTTTCAGCAGAATTGAATCAAACAGCGTGGAGAGATAACTCTTGGTGATGCTACGAGCCGGGATTGTTTCAGGATACCCGCCGTTTCGCATATAGTCATCTGCCAGCACTATTGCCTGTGTCGCCTGTTCCTCGCGGTCTGGGCTGATGTTTTTCCACCTCATGGTTTCTTCAAGGCTGAAAGGCAACATTTCAATCTGGAGATAACGCCCTGTCAGAACTGTTGCCATTTCACTGCTCAACATATTGGCATTGCTGCCGGTTATTATCAGATTCTTTCCCCGGCGATATAGCTTGCTTACCCACAAATCCCAATCAGGAAGATTCTGAATTTCATCAAGCAGCATGAAATCATAATCGGGATAGACATCATCAAGAGCCGACATTGCCAGATCCTCGTCCCACTTTTCGAGCAACTGGTTATCGTCAAAATTGAGGTAAGCAAAATTCTTGCCTTGCAACATCAATAGAGCAAAAACGGATTTACCTACGCGGCGAGGGCCAGTTATAAGTTTTATAAGCGGGTTTTGCAAAAGTTCGTCAGCGTCATACTTTGTATGCCGTTGCTGATAAGGTCGCGACAACAATTCGTCACGTTCCGCCCGCTGATTGAGTATCGTTGTTTTCATTACAGTCCGTTTTAGACTGCAAATATAGCGATTTATATTCAATTAAATTGTTGTATTGAACAAAATTCGGTTTGTTTTATTCAATAAATCGTAAGATATTAACAAAAAAGGCGTGCTGAACATGCTTTTTAACGAAGGCTCTGGTACTGCCTATACAAGAAAACGTGACAGCACGCTATGCTTGAGCATAGCATAACTTTCACGCATTTGCTCTTGTATTCAAAAATTTACCAGATTTCTTTGATAGAAAATCATAGACAAGCCTAATTAGCTAACAATGCTTATTTTCAGTGCAATAAGCATTATTGGAGTTGCGACGATTTTCCTGCTTTTGACCCGATTTTCTCAAAAAGTACACCTTTTGTACCCTCAATTATGGACTGTAGTCAGAGGGTAAATGTTAAGGTCTGTAAACAGCGATTTTCAGATTAATATGCCTCGGATTATCTTTGCGCAAAATTATAATTGTATGGCAAAAATAGAAAATCGCAAGAAGCAGAATCCCAAGCTACGGCAATCGGAGTTGAGCGATGGTCGCGCCAGCCTTTTCCTTGAATATTATCTCGGACGGACTGAATCGCCCGTGCTTGACGAGGACGGCAATCAGGTGTTTTACACCGAGGGAGCGATGGCGGGTAAACCGAAATATCAAATCAAACACTCCCGCAAGAAAGAAAACCTCAACCTGTATATCTGGCTTCATCCCCGCAACCAGCAGGAGCGTTTGCAGAACAAGAATACTCTTGCCCTTGCTGAAAAGATACGTTTTGAACGTGAGCAATCTTTCCTTGAGGACAGGGAGGGCTATCGACTCCGCAAGGATATGGATGAGGACTTTCTTGAGTTCTGCAAGGAGTTCATCAAATCCCCGTCACTCACTAAATACACCCGCATAACGCTCGGGCACGGTTTGCAAAAGTTTATGACCTTTCTTGCCGACACGCCGAGATATTCTCTCTACAAGAATAATCTCAAGATGACACAACTGACGGTTGACATGGTGGCGGCTTATGTGGAGTATCTGAAAGAAAACGGAACAGGCGACGGTCCGAAAATCTATTTCCGAATGTTCAAGCGTATGGTTACGGCTGCCGTTGACAAAGACCTCATCAAGAAAAATCCATGTCGGGGATTTGTGTTGAAGAACGACAACATGACGCTTCAAAAGGAGATTCTTCTGCCGGAGGAAATACAGCAGCTTGTGGCGACACATTTTGAGGGAGAGAAACCGGAGATTCACCGTGCGTTCATCTTCGGTTTATACACCGGGGTGCGTTGGTGCGACACAAGCCAGCTGACCTACCGCAATGTGGATTACTCAACCCAGACATTGCGGTTCCAGCAGCAGAAGACAAAAGACCACAGCAGCCGAAGCTGGGTAATCGTTCCGTTGAACGACACCCTTATCCGTCTGATCGGCGAGCCGGATAACGACAACTTTGATGAACGTATATTCAAACTCCCGCATTACAACATCTGTAACCTGTATCTTCGTAAATGGGTAAAGGCGGCAGGCATCAGGAAGAAAATCACATGGCATTGCGCCCGGCACAGCTTTGCGGTGAACGTCCTTACCAAAGGAGCGAATATAAAAACGGTGTCAAGTCTCCTCGGACACACCTCCATAAAGATGACTGAGCGATACCTCCATGTTGTTGACAGCCTGAAACAGGATGCAATCAACTCCCTCGGTGAAATTAACTATGCGCCGATGTAAGGAAACAACCATCTTGCCCGAAGCCGATAAGTCAGCAATGATTTGTCAGCTTTTTTCTTTTCGCCGCCAATCACAATGAAAACAAAAAATGAAAAATCGGAGTGTGAAATCGGCAACGGGGATTACGACTTTGGAGTAAGACCAACCAATATACTGCAAGGGTTTTGAGCTGCAAAATCAATTTCATGCAGCTCAAAACATAACTTGCAGAATCCCGACGGATTCCGTTGCGACTGACAGAATCAGAAGGCTTGATAGCACCAAATTACAATAGACTCCATACAGCAAAGACAGCCTGTAATCGGGTTAGCCGACTGTTTCAATTATTTACCACATCAATAGTGGTAAAATCGAACTTCTTGCAATGAGGAAGAATAAGGTTCGGTTCAAGATAGTTGATATAACAATACGCGATACATTATGCTTTCGAGATTGTAATTTGGTTAATATACATTGTTACAAGTAGTTCCTTGTTGAGATCTTGATTGCAAAGATGCTGTTAGTACGTATTGACGTATGAACGTACTGACGTACTAATGTATTGATGTATGAACGTATTGATGTATGAACGTATTGATGTATGAACGTATTGATGTATGAACGTACTGACGTATGAACATCTGAACGTATGGATGTACACACGTATGAACAGATGACTGAATGAACTTATGAGCAGAAGGATGTCAAGCCTTATGGATGAATGACAGGAAGTATTGCCGTTTGAATGTCTTGCAGATTTGCCATTCATATGATTGTCCGTCTGACTTACCATCCGACCGATTGTTACACGGATACCTTAGAATTAAAACGGTCGGATTACGGCTGATCAACGCACATCCGACCGAAATTTCTGTCGGATTCGATAAAAATTTGATGAAGGGACGTGTAATAGTCCCCAAAAACAGCTACTACACATACTACTACACGATAAATTTGTGAACTACACCTATATTACACCATGATGGCTGTCGTTACACGTTTAATCCGTCGATTTTGATAGATACCATAATCTGTTTTTAGATACAATTATATTTTCTTGCCCCATCTCTCTAAGTATATTACGAATCAAATCAGAATTCTGCTCTCTTGTATTACGACCGGGAAGGGTGCCCTGAAGATATTCAAGAATTGCATCCCGTTTTGCCCCGTCAGCACCTGCATTCTGAATGTATTGCAAAATCATATGCTTGATTTTATCGCGTTCAAGACCTCTCACTTTCGTATATTGCGGAAGCTGTCTGGAGGCTTTGGCCACACCAAGGGATATGGTGTAGTTCGGAGCCTCTCCCTCAATCAGACCGCGCTTAAGGAGATCTTGTGCTATCTCATCGTCAATCCGATGCCCTTTCTGAATGGCATCAAGAGAAATGCAGTCGTGCAGAGTCAGAGTGTCATTGTCTTTGAGCAGTTTGGTGTACCGCTCATTTATGGCATTACCATATATGCGGACCGCAACCTCTTTCTTCGCATTGTCAATCTCATAGTCCGGCATCGGGAATCTACGCTCCATCTGTTCGGTAAACATCTTTTTGATTCCCCGGCTTACCGTGTCAATCATGTTGAAATGCACCATAGCCTTGCATAGACAGGCGTTGCGGAAGAATCGCTGCGGGCCATTGGTGGCAAGTGCATTTTCCAATGTGCCGGGAATGAAGGAACCTCCGTTGGCATAATAAAGAAATCCCGGATTCTCAACGAAGTTTATGCGCTGACGCAGAGTGTAGTCCTGATGGGCTATGCAATTATGCAGTGCCTCACGGATAGTGTAGTCATCATACTGTTTCATCGTGTCGGGAAACAACGTCCCACCCGGCATCTCACGCAAGGTCAGATTATGTATCTTGGCAAGAATTTCATCCACCGTCAGGATAAACGGCACAGAGAAATGTTCATAATCCACCACGTCCTGTTTATCGTCACGGAGAGTCCATGTTACTTCCGCGACTGCCGGACGCAGCTTGCTGTCCGAGAACATCTTGCCAAGCAATATTATGGCTGCGCGGGTAAGTTTACCATTGACCATCAACTCGCACTTGCTCAGGAATTCTTCCGTCGACCAACGGTTGACCTCCTCAGCCGGAATACGGCTATGCACCTTCTTGAACATCTTTCGAGCCTTAGCGATAGCCACCTCATCAAGATCATCAATCGTTGCATCGAGCACAATTTCCGCAGACCAGTCAGGAGCCGGAGTCTGCCGACGAATTTCATCCTGCTTGGACTGATTAAGCGGTTTGAGGCTTTCTCCGTCACGACCGTATGCGATTCCTTTCCACTTCATCACGATATTACGTGGCGACGCCGGAATCTTGAACATCAGAATTCGCTTTCCATCTACCTCAATCGGGATAATCTCACGGAAAGTCTGCCCGTCGGTAGTATGCTGAGAGAAATCGTGCTTGAGATTGTTGAGAGCCCCTTCACCGTTTTTATATGACGTGCCGACAATCTCATGCTTTTTCTCATCATAACCAAAAATCAGCCACGCGAAATCGAGTCCGCGAAGATTCGCCTCATTGCTCAACGCCGAGAAATACTTGCCCAAGTCATCAAAGTCGAAGTTGTTCTCCGCTTTCTTAAACTCGACCACTTCCGATTCCTTATGCTGAATCAAGTTAGTGAATATGTTGATGTATTCGATTGCCATTACTGCGTCTATTATGTAGTAACTGAAACAATTGGTAATCAGATTACCTATAAACTATTAAGCGATTTGAAAAAACTCTTTTTTTGAGCTGTCCAATCACTGGTCTTTGGACGGTCAATTAGTTTATACTTGTCAAGTAATTCATCTCTAAGCTCATCTAATGCTTCATCATTATCGAGTTTTGCACCTTTGCTAATCTCATAAAGCCAGCCCATATCCGCAAAGTCACTTTCAGGAAATAAAAAAGGTTTTACTTCCTTATCCAATACCCATGCACCACCCATTTCATTTAGGCAAATGGAACTATTGAGATAATTATCTGAAATCATAAAGAAAACATAATCGCAAAATAACAATTGCTTTTGTAAATAATCGCGAATATCTTTCCCTGTTTTTATTCCAGTCGCCTCGATGGATGAACAAAGGACATCAGTTGGTTGTAATCCACAACCTAATCGAAGAATCAAGTTTATAAACGATTCAACAACTGATTTGTCCTTAGACGAATGACTGATAAATATTTTTACAGGGCTATCATTAGAAGCTATTGAAGCATTACTTGTCTTATTTTCTTCAGCGTTGATTTTTGCGCTAATTATATTTATAATGGCGATTATTCCACCGAAATCATATGCATTTATTCTGGTTACACCAGATAATCCAGGAAGATATGTCATAAGATTATCAGATTCTATTGGAAAATCTGACTTTGTAAAATGCAACAGATCAACTATGTCCTTATTTAATTTTGCTAAATAATTGCAGATGCCACAATTATTGCATCTCCCAGAATTGATACTGCTTCTGATGTGTTCAATTGTAGACTGGACCGTTGTCAAGGCTGCTCGAAGTGAGATACTGTTCTCTTGTATCATAAGGCTCAACATTACTTGTTTAGTCAATATGCGGCATTTCTTGGATTATCTCACCTTTAAGTAGTTTACCGTTAGCATGCTTATTGCGCTTAATGCCATCAGCGCCCCAAGTCCCCCATTGTTTGAAGAAGAAACGTGCGCCTTGCGCCTCAACTTGTTTCATAATGTTCAATGCCCATTCCTCTTTCATGGGTCGGGCTTGTGGTCCGCTTTCACCACCTACAATAACCCAATCAATTCCAGTTAAATCAAGTTCGCCAAGATCTTCCACTAATGGCTCACAAGACAGGAATTTAACCGAAGCCGGTAAGTTACGCAAGTAGTCAATTCTAAATCGAGAAGACTGAGCCTCGACAGTAACGCCAAGCCACACATTATCAGGGATTGAACGAGTAGTAAAATATTCTGCCATGCGTTCTGCTCTTTTTGTAAGAATCTGATAGCGATGTTGGGGTGTACTTTTAATTACATCAAACATCTTATCTATAAATTCAAACGGGACATTTTCATGAAAAATGTCACTCATTGAACATACGAAAATATTATGGTTTCCTCTCCATGTCAAAGGTTCATTTAGACATCGTTCATGGAGTGTAACTATAAAGCCATTTGCATATTTCTCTTGCCCCATCGCTTTTAGACGTCGAGCCATAACCTCCGCATAGCAATGTAGGCATCCTGTTGATTTCTTGGAACAACCGGTAATGGGATTCCAAGTTTTATCAGTCCATTCTATTTTAGTCGTTCTCATTTGAGGCTAAAATTAATATTTTTGTGATCCTTGTAGATAGCCGAATAATTCACCAGTGGAGAGCGGGAATTGTAAGTGATTAATCCTTCTTTCTTCATTTCTTTAATCTCTTCCAATGCATGAGATGGAATATGTCCTTCCTCCATCGTGAATAAGAAAGCGTCCTCATTTGTTCTAATCACCCGAGCCAATATTTGTTCACGTAATTTCTTTTTAAAACGCTCTATCTTTGTTGGTATATGCATTTCATCTCCAAACAAATTTGGACTGCTATGTTCTACATCATTGTCAATATCAAAATTTGCGCATCCATTAATCCCATTAAGTTTCCACGCAGTCGAGAGAAATTTATCGACAGCTCGAATATGACTAGCACCAAAAATTATACCATAAATATTAGAATCCTTCTTAATAGTGAAAGGATATAATTTTACGCCTGAATTAAATGGGATTCTTTCTTTTAATTGTTGTAAGATACTTTCGTGGATATATTTATATGGTTGAGCACGAGCTCTTTCCATGTCTATTTTAAGATTCATTTGGAACGCCTTTTCTTCTCCAAATCTAACGAAATATGAAGATGAAAGATAATACAAGAAATCTGTACATTCCGCTGAACAAAGATCTGAGAAATATTCTTCAGAAGCAAATTTTATTCCATTTTGGTCAATTATAGCAAGAGTTGGATATTCTTGAATGATATCCAATACTTCAGGGAAAAGAATTGCAAAATCTTTGTTAGTTATTTTATAGGATAGTTGGTGGTATTTGATGATTTTTTGTAATTCGGATGATGTCGAAATGAATTCTTTAACAGCTTTATTGAGTTGTTCGTATTTCTGCTTGTCTAGTTCATTAAACCAAATACATATTCTTGTTTTCTTAGCTAATATATTCCCATATTGATTGATAATTTGTTGCAGAATTCTTATTGGAGAAGCAGGGACTCCTTTTATATCGTATCCTGGTCCTGCGAAGAAATCAAAAATACATATAGTTTGCCCAGGTTTCCCCATAATCATAGTCGGAAGCCATTCCTGAGTATATATTTCGAAGATTCTCAACTTAGTAATTGTTTCCTCGTCAAATGGTTGTTCGTGAATGTTACGTGCCATGGTATGAATCTTTTAAAATGCGAAGAATTTGTCTTGCATTCGATTTTTGAGGTTGAACTTTTTGGTAGAGTCGAGGGCGCGCTCTATGCAGATGAACTTTGTGTCGGTGTTTTGCATAAAGTAGTCAACGGTGGAATCACTAAGTGAGTTATCAACGCAGATGTATGCCTCTTTTGCACCATCAGTAGCGAGATAGACTGTATTGTCTGTAAATGATGGTTGCAATTCCAGTTTGTATGTAAGCATAAATCCACGGGAAATAAGTATTTCCGTGATGAGTTCCTGATCATCGAAGCCCATAGAAAGTTGCTGTTCCTTTTCTGCAACGTACTTGTGGAAAAGCGCAAGATTCTCTTCTTCTGACTTGTCAGGGTCAGGAGCGAAGTCGGTGCGGGGGAATGAGGATTTTGCAAGAGTGAACACTCTGAAACCAAGTTGATTCAACTGTTGCTGATCTTCTGGAGTTGGAATCCTACCGTCATAATCCGATTTGATCTTTTCTGCAACGGCTTTGTTACGAGCGATAGTTATATCGCTGATTTTCTTGAAGCCCGCACGTCGAGCATTGCTGTTTTCATCAGTTGTTTGTGGAACTTGAACAAGAATATATTGACGATGACCATTGTCTTCGATATTTAATTCGGCAACTGCTTGTCCTGTAGTTCCTGAGCCACCAAAAAAATCCAAAACTATTGAATCATCAGCGGATCCTGCTCTTAGGATGTGCTTTATGAAAAACACAGGCTTCGGAAATGGGAAAATATCTCCCATGCCCAATAACTCCATGTCATTTTGACTTGATTTGAACTCGTTTTCATTTAAAAGCGTACGAAGTTTTTTGCCTTCTGCCATACGCTGTTTGAATTGAACAGACCATTCACCGTTTTCTTTATGAACGAATCTGATCTCTCCTGCTGCCTTATCTTCAAGAAACCTTTTTTCACTTCTGAACCAATTTCCTTTTAACATGGTGCCATCAGGCGCTTCTATTAGATATGGTATTGTCGCAGTACAGGACCGTTCCATCGTATCCCAAAAGTATTTCCCCTTTTCGTCTTCATAAGCATATCTTTTTAAGTACGCCTCATCAAAAGGAATGAACATGTTGGGTAATGATGAGATTTCTTTGGCATATACAATCACGAAATCATTTTCGATTGCGAAATATTTTGATGCGCTCCCTCCTCCTGCTTTTGTTCTACGAGAAAGAATTGAAAGAAAATTTTCTTCACCAAATACTTCATCGCATATTTTACGCATATGGTGAAGTTCATGTTCATCAATCGACATGAATATTACACCATCAGGGCGTAGCAGGTTGCGGGCAACCAATAGGCGGCTATACATCATGTCAAGCCAATTGCTATGGAAACGACCACTTGCATCGGAATTGGTATCGAGGCTAATACCTTTTTCTGATTGTTCTGTTCTCTCCCAATAGGCTTGACGACCTTCGGAAAAATCGTCATTGTAAAGGAAATCTTCACCCGTATTATATGGTGGGTCTATATAGATTACTTTAATCTTGTTTCGATAACTATTCAGCAAGATTTTTAGCACTTCAAGATTCTCGCCTTCAATGATGATGTTATCCGTTGTTTCTGGATTCACACTCCGTTCCTCATCATAATGCAGAGTGGCACGAGTCGGCATGAAAGCGTTACGTTTGGCCTTTGATTTGCCAAACCAACGGAACTCATAGCGTTCAGTCTCGTCTACGCTATCTAGGGTTACAGCCTTTTTGACTTCATTGATGTCAAGTTTGCCTTCTTGCGTAAACCAATCCGGAAACATTGTACGTAATGTTTCAAGGCGTTCAGCATTGATGTCTGGCGACTGTATGATATGGTCTTTATATGTTTCCATTGTTGTTTATTGTCTGGTTGGCTTGCGCCTTGAAAGTATCAAATTCTTTAATCGGAGCTTTATAGTAAGCTTCTATTCCGAGTGATTTAAAATGTTTGACAGCGCACTTAATACGTCCGATTTCATGAGGAGTCAAAGCTCGAGCGTCATTAATATCATCTGTGCCTTTTATCTCGACAACGAAATAATATTCTTTATCTTCATTAGGGCTGCTCAATAGTCTTTTATGCAAAACGACCCCAAAATCAGGTTCATAGTTCCCTATCGGGGTCGGTATTTTATACCATGATGGGAATTTGAGAAAACACAGAACTTCAGTATTTGTGATTTTGTCTGCCTCTTTCGCAAATTCTTTCTCGTATAGACTGTCATAAAGGGACTTATCCCATACTCCATGATTAGGAGTGGCTATCCAGTCTTCGCATCCGTCTTTGGAAAAATCATCGAACTTAAACTCATAGATGTTTACGGTAGGAGTGTATTCTATACAACGCACCAATTCGTCAAGCTGAACCTGCCGAATCTTAAAGACAGCCTGCTCCATGAAAACAGGCGGATTTTTGATATATTGATCCTGATTGTTGATTCCGGCAATAATCTTGAGGACAGATGTGTAACAGAGTCCCGTCTTTTCGCTGATTTCCTCAACAAGATCATGAGGATTAAACTTGGCTCTACCTACATAAGATTGAGAGCCATAATACTCGGCATTATTCAGATTACCAATATCCGTTATCCTCATACTTTGGACTTCAAGAGTATAGTCATTGATTCGTATTTCGTTCAGTGATTCTATACTTCTTCTGATTAACTCTTCCTCGTCCATGTGGATTCGGTAAGTAGTTTTTCTTGCGACGACATTCCAAAAGCGACGGAATATGCTCATGAAAGTTTCGTCTTTCTTTAATTTGAACGTCACCCGGTTTAACCGTTTACCCTTATGGGTATGTTTCGGTTTTGGAATGTTGCCTCCTATTCCATATTGTTCCTCGTATTCTTGTTGATAGCTACGAGCAAAAGTCTCGTAAGTTTCATTTGGGACAATTGTGAGTTGGTTAATTTGCTCTTCTTCTGGCGTTTCAGCACTATCGTAAACACGCTCTCCGCTTTGGTTTACGCAAATGCGAAGTCCTCTGCCAATTTCCTGACGTTTTTTGTTGTCAGAATAGCTTTCGTTAAGAGTTGCAATGCCAAACACATTGGGATTATCCCAGCCTACACCTAAAGCGGAATGGGAAAAGATAAACTCAATCGGACTCTCAAAAGAAAGAAGTCTCTGTTTGTTATGCAGAATCTCATCAAAAATCTCTTTGTTCTTTCTGCAAGCATCCTCTTTATCGGTGTATTCGCCTTGCGTGGTCTTGGCAAAATAAAAACCTTGCGCAGCCAGTACATCGGAATCAGCAGGCTGTTTGCCATCATTAAATTCAGCATAGACTTGGCGATACTTCTGCTCAAAAAGTTGCTTGATTATAGGTCGCTCGGGACTCATATAGTTAGCAACTCTATCAATGAATATCAATGAAAGATTTTTGATGCCCTGCGGTCGCAGTCTATTCCGATTCTCAAAATGACGTCGAATTAGCCATTCAAGCTGCAATGCCCAAACTTGTTCCTTGTTTGAAGATGATGAACCCTCAATAATTTCAGACCCATTTGTAAACACAACGTGCCATTTACGGTCAGTCATTGATTTGTAGATTCTACTGATAGTATAATCACAATATGACTCGTTGCCGGATTTGTCAGCAAGGTTATCATCTTTTTTCAGCAGACCGGACTCCTTGAACTCAAAACGACCTTTGGATTTATTGAGCTTCCATAGTTTTAACTTAACCTTGACCTGAGTAGAAATTGACTGGACTTGACTAATCTCTAATTTCAATGTTGCCTCATCATTGCTTTCTGAAACGGTCAAGACTTCCAATTTCTTCACCAATCCAAGTCGGTAACTTTCAGCCGGAGTCAGTTGGTACAATACATTCTTTTTAACGGCATGGGTAGCAGAATAACGAAGTTTAAACAGAGGCTGGAGCTTGGCTATCCATTGCTTAGAGTTCTCTGTATCCATACCCTCCTGAGGCTCATCCATCAATATTATCGGATGTGTCTGAGCTAAGGATTCAAGATGTGGTAGATTGTTAAACATATCCTCACGATCAACCTGATTCAATATATTGTTCTCAGAGTTGAAAGATGCCATAGTCAGCACCATAATCTGAAGATTGTCTGATGTTATAAAATCGTGAAGGAGGCTTATTTTTGAACTGTCGTAAACAAAAACATTAGGGGCTATATCGTACTTATCCGATAGCTGCTCTTTGAAATTCTCAAAAGTATCAATAACACCCTGTCGGATGGGGACAGAGGGAACGAGGACAATAAATTTGCTTAGACCGTACTGTCTAAATAGCTCATACGCAGTTTGAAGATATGTAAGCGTTTTTCCCGTGCCTGTCTCCATTTCAATACAAGCATCATTCTCATTTACCAGAAATGCCTGTGTATCTAAGACGCCATTCTCATGGATAATGCTTTGTATGTTATCGTTTATTTGTTGGCTTGATAAGGAGCATACATTCATGTGAATATCCTCATTGTGTGCGTTGTCGTAAGTATTACGCTCCATGCCACGAAAGATGTCAACCACACTTCGTATGGCTGTCATTTGATGTTGAGGATTTTCAAGTTTGAATTTCATAAAAACAATAAAGAATAACCGACTATATGGATTCTATGAATTCCTTATTCAGCAATTCATCTAATTCAACATCAAGTATTTTTGCAATCTTAACCAATAGGGCAATATCGGGCTGTGATGAGTTGGTACACCACTTGGAAACAGTAGAAGGGTTAATGCCCAATTCTGTTGCCAGCCATTTATTCGTTTTTTGTTTTTCTGCCAAAACTACTTTTATTCGATTTATCCTTTCAATCATAACATAAATTCTTTGACTGCAAAATTAATGAAAATATTTCAGTCCGCAATAGCCAAATGAAGTTTCTGCTTATTCCAAGAGTATCAAACCCTCTCCTCACTGAATAGCGAAGTCATTGTAAGATAATATAGGTTGGGAAATCTGAATTGTGAGGAACCTAAAATATGAAGATATGGGGATAAAAGGCGCAAATCGGCGCAGTTAAAAATATCTAACGGATGACAATTATTTCAAATTCATTTTCTCTTGCTTGCCGTCTTCTTCTCTCAAAGTACACTATTAGTACACTGCAATCTATAGATAGCGCTGATAATCAACATGGTTACGGATGTATATGGAAATTTACCAGATTTTCGTCAAAACAAAATGCGGTGTTATGTTATGAATATCATTGATACGATTGGCTCTCCAATCGCTATTCTTTGCTGTTTTGCGTTGCAAAGTTACGCATTTTTATCGAGGTAATCAAGCCTCAATTTCTCCGTCAGGATCTTAACCCTACAATACAATATGCTTTATTCTGCCGGATAGGGACATTACAAAAATCGCTGAAACTGTCTTAGTTTCAGCGATTTGCTTGATTTTGCCGTTTGGCTTTGTGACCCCGGAGGTTTCGGGGTTATGACTTTCAATGCACTGATTTACAAAGATTTAGAGAAGCAGTTGAGAGCCGACTCACTAATGACTCATTCTGCTATTTCAATGTTCTTCTCCGAAATAATATTTCGGTATTGCAAAGTTAATACTTTATCTCCAATTATCAATGAGCCAAAGCGTTAAAAATACCTTTTACTCACGATAAGATAATTTTTCAGGCTCACGGTTCAAAATGCCATATTGCCCCAATAACCCCTATCTGCCCGCTTGTCCGACTCACGGATGATTTGAGGATGAAATCAACGGATTTTTCGGTCTGTTTCAAATACGGATTATCTCCTTTGTCAACAGATGAACGGTCGAAGACGGGTTGGCATAAACCTCTTTACCTTTGGCGCGTGCCGCAGCATCATTTATGTTCTCAATCAGTATTCTTTTCATCGCCGTTGAAAATTCTCCTTTGGAATAAGCCGGGTCTTTGCTTCTCAAAAGAGCCAGACACTCTGATGACGATATTTCACGGTTGACATCAGCATAGTGCAGCAGAAACCAATATTCTATACAAGGATTGGAAAGCAGAAGTATGGCATCCTTTATCTTTGACAGATGAGAGAGTATACCGGGCACATCAAGGTCGAACATCAGAAATGTCTTGTCGGCTGATGTTGTAAACCTCTCCCTTTTGCATCTGTCGATATACGGCTGGGATATATTGGAATCGCTCACTCTTGCAATGATTTCAACCGGCACACGAAAACTGCGGCGCAGCAAATCAACGTATGCCGCCTCTGTTTTACCTTCGCAGAAAACGAAGAATGTCGGATTCATTTTCTTACCTCTCGGCTGTTTCGCTTTTCGTGCCATAGTCAGATGTTTTCAAATTAGTTGACATAAGGCACTGCGTCAAAACGCCCCTGAAGATAGGCTTTCTCCAGATCCATCTTCTCGCGGAAGTCCTTGTAATCAAAAAGTGAATAAAGGTCACTGGAGCCGTCATCGCGCTTATTCACAAAGAAAATCTGGTCTTTTCGGAAGCGTGTCATGTCAAGCAGATGGGTGTTGTGTGTCGTAAATATGAGCTGCGCCGACCTGCTGTTGTGGAACAGGTTGATGAGATACTCGACAAGCCGCGTGTGCAGGCTCGTTTCCACTTCGTCAAGAAACATTGTCTTATTATTACGGACAACATCCATTACCGTGAGCATTATCCTGAACAATATTTTTGTACCTTCAGATTCTTCCGTATTGAAGTCAAACGGAAGTAAAGGATTGCGGCGATGGAATGTCGTCAGTTCGCCGTCTTTGTATGAAAACTCCACAATGTCGCTGTCGGCAGCTTTAAGGACACGAAGAACCGCATCCTTATTATCTCCGAGGAATCTGTCTGTCACCGCTGATGTATTGCCGCGATAACTGAATACAAGCTGTTCGTTGAACCATCGGTATATCTCCTTTGCTTTGTCACGATCCATCTGGCTTGCACGCGACAGGAAAAGTGTTTTGCGTGAGGTATTCGACGCCACATCCATCGGACGGCGTATTACAGTAGTAAACTCATATTTCTCCTTCTTTCCTCCGGATTTACGCTCATCGCGGGAGAATATCAGAGCCTTCCGCCCTTTGGGATAATAGTAAAGGCTTTCGGTAATGATTTCCTCACGGGTGCAGGAAAAAGAATATTCATGTTCTATCTCGTTGACGATAAAACGTATATAGAACTCACTCGGAGCATCATCTCCGCCAAATTTGAACGGTTTGAAACCGAAACTGTCACCCTCATTATAGTTGTGAGAATCCAGAATCATATCCACCGCAGCCTTGACAGCCTTGATGATGTTGCTTTTGCCTGATGCGTTTGCTCCGTATATTGCAACAGTCTTCAAAAGTCGTTCACCGCCGACGCTAAATGTGTTTTCGGCAAGTGCGCGGGCTTCCTTTGTCTGTAGATTGGCAGCCTGTAAGTCAAGCGTTATTTTCTCGTTAATCGAGAAAAAGTTAGTGAGAGCGATTTCTAATACCATTTCAAATGCTGTATTTGGAATTATTTTGCAAATATAACACTTTAATTTGAATTATGGGTTTTCAGCTAAGAAAAAATAAATATCATTTGTCTGGCACTGCTGAAACGGATAGAGGCGTGGCGGCTCACGGTGTTGCCGTCGGTATTGCCGTCAGAGGGTGACGGTGAAGCGGGCTTCACTGACACCCTCCGACCGCACGCCGACTATGGGAGCCGGCTGAACACCGACTGCCTCATACGCCTTGTGAGATTGCGACAGGGATGTCGCACACACAAGACTTCTAATCGACAGCCCGTGTTCTTAACGCCTGCTCATTGATAAGGAATTTGAGCCGCCGCGCCACTCTCCGTTTGTTACGGCCCACGACGGCAAAGAATGTGTCGGTGCCGATCTCTCCATAAATTCCGTGTTCGTCCCCGCCACATACATTACCTTATACCGGGGCTGTCATAGCGGTTTCTAATGAAAGTATAGACATTATCATCGGTGAGAGAGTATGACATACATTAGAGTTTACGGATGTGTTATGGACATTGCTATTTTCTTACGGATAGCATTTTTTGTATGTCTGCCGTCCAGTGTCACCCACCGGGGCGTTGCCAGCTCTATGTTTATCGCGGATTATAATCGGGGTTCAAAGTCTGTTCGCTCGGAGTTGATGAACACGCCGGGACGGGATATTCTGTGGCATTTACCTGAAAAAATCTCCACAGCTCCCGGTGGTCGGTAGTATTTTTTTCCGGCAAGAGCCGAACATCCCTTTTTCTCCCGTCGTGCCTGCCGGTAAACGAGCGAACAAACTTCAAACAGCGATTATACGCATTAAAAAAATATCGCCTTATGACACACTGTATTATGCGCGGATCTGAAATTTTGGCAAAAAAGAAAAGCACTGAAAATCAAGTGATTTCAGTGCTTTGCGGCGATTTGCCATTTTGTCCTGTGACCCCGGAGAGGTCAATAAATATGAATGACAATGAATGTGTATAAACATTTATTGTCGGCGTCAAGCAAATGTAATACTCGTTATATCAGCATTATAACGACTGTAAGGTTGTACCGCAATTCAGCAATCAAGATTCAATAAGCAGTACGCAGATTTAAGTTTGGTGGACAAAATGTGGACAAAAATTTGGGATGGTGGACAACAATCGCTATCTTTGTTGCGTTCTTAATCTAAACGACCGTTCTATGGCTACAATCACACGAACCATATCCACAAAAGTTAACACTTCGGGCGAGGCGGAGATTCTGCTTCGACTGACTGTTTCACGCTCACTGCGTCTGCGTCTGAAAAGCGGAATCTACATGAACCCAAAACGCTTCAAAGATGGCGCGATTATCATGCCAAGAGCCAATCAAAAGGAGGCTAAGGCTCTTAATGAGATAGAGAAGCGCGTTACAACACTGGAGCAACTCATTGTATCTGCCTGTATTGACAATCCACAGGAAGATTTGTCGCAAGATTTCTTCCGTGACCTTATTGACCACTTCAACCACCCGGAGAAATATGAGGTGAAGAAAGTCGAGCTGACATTTTTCGAGCTGTTTAATGAGTATCTGGAAAAACATCCTCTGTCTCCGGCGCGAGCCAATCATTACAAGGTCCTCGCAAGGGCATTGCGTCGTTTTGAGATGTATGTTCAGAAAACCTCAAACCGCAAATATAAGATGACTATCGACAATTTCACAACCGAATGGATTGAGAAATTCGGCGATTTTCTCAAAGCGGAACCTGAATTGTTCGACAAATATCCCGAAATCTACCAAGAGGTTCCGGCTGTAGTCCGCACCCAGCGTAAACCCAAACGGCCGAAGCCAAAGGGAGCAAACACCATATGCTGCACATTCAAGCGTTTTCGCGCTTTCTATAACTGGTGCATAGAGCGAGGATACACACAAAACAATCCCTTTTCAAAGTTCAAAGGCATAGGCACTGAAAAATACGGCAGACCTTACTATATATCTGTCGCAGAAGTGGAAAAAATAGCCGATTTCGACCTGTCGGCAAATCCGTCACTCGCTGTTCAGCGCGACATATTTGTTTTTCAGTGCCTTATAGGATGTCGTGTTTCGGATCTTATGCGTATGACCGACAATAGTGTTATTGACGGTGCTGTTGAATATATCCCTGACAAAACCAAAGGGGAACGCCCGGAGGTGCTTCGTGTGCCTCTCAACCAACGCGCCAAAGATATACTTGAACGCTATTCGGGCATTGAACGTAAAGGTATGCTCCTGCCATTTATCAGTGCGCAGAAGTACAACGATGCTATCAAAAAGATATTTACACAGTGTGGCATCAACCGTATTGTAACAGTGCTGAATCCCACGACAGGCATTGAGGAGAAACGACATATCAACGAGATTGCAAGCAGCCATCTCGCCCGTCGTACCTTCATCGGCAATATCTACAAACAAGTGAAAGACCCTAATCTTGTCGGGGCACTCTCCGGCCACAAAGAGGGCAGCAAGGCTTTCACCCGCTATCGTGATATAGACGAGGAAATGAAACAAGATCTCGTTAACATCCTCGGATAATAGCCCTGAGTCCCAATAAAATTCGTAACTTTGCAAAATGAAATCCGAGCTGAAGAAATACGATAATATCAACGCTGATGACGCTCAATTTATCAGCGATATAAAGGCGATAGTATATACCGCCAAGCAAAAGGCATATCAGGCCGCTGATACATACCAAGTAGTCAGCAACTGGCTTGTCGGCAGACGTATTGTAGAACAAGAGCAACATGGCCGGGAACGTGCCGAATACGGCAAACGAATAATAGAGCTTGCATCAGAGGCGTTGACGGCAGAATATGGCAAAGGATATTCAGCTACCACTCTCCGCAATTATAGAAAGTTCTACCTCTCTTTCAGGGGATTGCAAATTCAGCAACCACTGCTTGCTGAATTTAAGAGTTGTTTTCTGAATCAGCAACCATTGCTTGCTGAATCTTTAGCAACCATATCAGACATGGAGTGTGCCTATCCAATGCCAAATAATCTCTCATGGATGCACTATGAGCGTCTTATGCGTGTAAAAAATGAGGATGAAAGAGATTGGTATCTGAGAGAAGCATCTACCGAAAACTGGAGCTACCGAACCCTTGACCGCAACATTGGCTCCCAATATTATCATCGTCTGCTTCAGACACCGGAATCAAAACGTGGTGAGGTCATTGATGAGATGCAACGACTGACAGCCGATTATCAGAAAGACCGACATAAATTCCTGCGAAATCCTGTTGTAGCAGAGTTCTTGGGCTTTTCGCAAGATGCTGCGTATTCGGAAACTAATCTTGAATCAGCAATTATCGACCATCTCCAGAAGTTCATCCTCGAACTCGGCAAGGGATTTGCTTTTGTTGCTCGTCAGCAGAGGATAAAGACTGACATGGGCGAGTATTACATCGACCTTGTATTTTACAACTATATCCTTAAATGCTTTCTGCTCATAGACTTAAAAAGTTCTCAAATATCCTATGAGGATGTGGGGCAAATGGATATGTATATCCGGATGTACGACGAGCTGAAATGCACCGAAAGCGACAACCCGACTATCGGCTTACTCCTTTGCTCGGAAACGAGTAAGGATTTGGCACGGTATTCAATACTCAAAGACAGCAAGCAACTCTATGCGGCCAAATATCTGACATACCTCCCGACAAGTGAAGAATTAACCGCAGAAATTGAGCGTCAGAAAGAGATTTTCGCCCTGCAAACGGGCAAATATCAAGATTAAAACCTTGCATTTTCTGCATTATCCGCATTTTGAGCTTATGGCGTAATGTATTCCAAAAAGATAATATTAAAGACTACTCTAAAAGATATTATATGGACAGGGAAGAACTTAAAAGGCTATATAATACGCCGGCAAATTTAAGATTAAAGCATATAGCGCTTTGCGTTATCGGAGTAGCTATTGCCATTCTAATCAGTATGATATTCCTTGTGGATAAGGTGTCTTGGCAATTATGGTACTTTATGCGCGGCTGTGCCGGAGTATTGGCAATCATATTTGTCATCATTGTGACAGCCCTTGTCTATCGTGTGAATCACGATTATATTACCGGGGACAGACGCGATAAAAAATGATTTATCTGTATCTGATGTATGCCTATATAGATGGGATTAGTTTAGTCGGGCATATATAAAGCCCGAACCGAACCAAACGAATATGAGATAGATCAATTTAAGGCAAAGCAGGGCTTTGGGAAAAGATAATCAGGTAAGGATTGTCGGCGTGTCGCTGATTTTTGGTAATTTTGCATACAGAAAGACTAACGTAATGAAAGCGCCAGACGAATTTTTTATACCCGACAATGAGATCAGACTCCCGGAGGAGCTTGATTACAGCCGCGTGGATGAATATATCCGCTCGGCTGAGGCGTTTTCGCGCTCGTCTTATCAGAGTGTCTATATCATCGACTATTTCAGGCAGAACTTCCTGTATGTGTCGCCCAATCCGATGTTCCTGTGCGGACTGTCGCCGGAACAGATGAAGGAGCTGGGCTATCGTTTCTATCTCGGCTATGTGCCGGAAGATGAGCAGCCGATGCTTCTGACGCTCAACAAAGCCGGATTCGCTTTCTACAACGATATCCCGGTCGATGAGCGTAAGGACTGGTATATCTCCTACGACTTCCACATTCTCAACGAGGGAAAGAAAATCCTTGTCAACCACAAACTGACGCCGCTTGCCCTCACCTCCGACGGCAGGATATGGCTTGCGCTGTGTGTCGTGTCGGCTGCCACACATACCGATGCCGGTCATATCGAGATGCACCGGACAGGCACATCGGTATTTTTTGAATACAATATCAGCTCCCGTCGCTGGAACAGACGGCAGATGCCAACGCTATCTGACGGAGAGAAATCGGTGCTGACCTTATCCATTCAGGGCTATACCATGTCGGAGATTGCCGACAAAATATGCCTCTCGCCCGACACCATCAAGAAATACCGTAAGCGTATATTCGAGAAACTTGAGGTGCGCAACATCTCGGAGGCGATAGTGGCTGCAACCAACAACAAGCTACTCTAAGTTCTTGCAGAGATAGAATCTCGGAAAATGCTTCACCTCGCGGCCGACGGCGATGTTGGCGGCTATCCGTGCGCAGATATGCGCCGCTGTCCGTTGTGCCGCCTCGCTCGTCCTGCCCTTTCTTATCGCCAGCAGAGCGGACTGTAACCAGTCGCAACCCTCCATATTCCAAAAAGCGCAATACCCGGCCATATACTCGGCAACCCAAAGACGCGCATTTGCCTTGCCGTGCAATTCGTTGTCATCGCCCGGCATCACTACTATTGCACCGGCTCCGTCAACAAAATCAAAAGGATATATTATCGGTATGGCGGCATTACCCTTGACATGGGTACAGGCTTCGCCCGCATATTCGGCTATTATATCCACGGGCCCAATTTCCGACCGGACATCGTTCCCCGACACAATATTTATAGACTTGAAGCCGGATCTGTGAAGCTTCGCCTTTACATTGTCTATAAAATCCGATGCGCCGATAATCATAACCCGGCAGTCTGTGATAAGGCGTTTTTCCTCGCTTGTCATATTCGTTATTTTTTACTCTGCAAAATTAAGGCTATCCCAATCGCTATGCCATACCCAAAAGGGTACGTTTTCGCTCCGAGGCGCAATCGTACCCTTTTGGGTATGGCAAGAAAATTTCAGCGGCTATAACTTTGCATCAGAAATTAAAATCATTCACAGATGAGAACAATACTTATAATTTTCTGCGCATTACTGCCAATGGCGGTACTCGCACAAAAAGAGCGTCAGCTTCAGGAAGTAACAGTTATTGCTTCCCGAACCACAAATAACGCCGAAGGTTACACCACCAATCTACGGGGAACTGATATTACGAAAGGTAAACCGGCGGTCGATGTGCTTACTTTTCTGCCCAATATTTCACGAGAGAACGGTAACTTCAAAATCAACGGCCTCGCTGCAAGCGAAATTTATGTTGACGGCGTGAAGCTCTCCGACCTATCGGAGTTAAACAACATTCCTGGTGAGATGATTGACAAGGTTCAAGTAAAATATCTGGCCGGATCCGACCAAAACGCATCGCTCAGCGGAGGTACAATAATGATCACGCTCCGCCGTCCTCCGGAGGGTGGTTATTATGGCAGTATCTCTGCAAATGCCGACTGGTACAGAAGCTGTGGGTTCGGAAACGAAGGAATCAGTGGCATGATAAACTACCGATATAAGGGGTTAAGCGTGTATGACAACCTTTATGCCGGGGCAACCAAGGTTGAGGACAATTCAGAACAGACAATGACAGGTGACAACCTTCATACATTTCTCACAGAGTCATCCAAATCTCACGGCTTCGATTTCAGAAACCGTCTTAGCCTAACGCAGCAGTTCAACTCCGGCGCTCAACTCGGAGGCAGCTATCTGGTATCTTTGTTTCGTCCACGTCCGTCATCTGTATCAGACAATGAAGGTTTGGTTTCATCAGTCAGCAGTCGTGAAAATATTGTACTACAGGAAGGGACACTTCGGTTCTCACAACCGCTTTCCTCTCGTGGCTCTCAAATGGAACTAACCGCAGACTACCTGAACCGTCATAGCCGCAACAACAGTAGCTATTTCTTTAATTCGGAAAAGACTGCCTCCATAGAAGAAACCAACAATCTTAACCTTTGGAAATTCAAAGCAGATTTCATATACCCACGTAGTCGCTCTCTCGTATGGAAATTCGGAGCTTCAGCGCAATTCATATCCTCAAAATACACGCCGACCGATATCGTTGAAAATGACCGTTTTGAGACAAGCGACATTCCAACCAAGACATCCGGATTCACACCTATAGTCTATGCCTCTGCACAAGGAAGGTTTTGGAAACTCAAATACAGTGCCGGTGTCAACTGGCAGCTCAATCGCATTTCCTACGAAAACTGTTCCGTCGACAAAAAAAGTACAAATACCCAATGGTCAATAAATCCGACCGTACAGGTAATGATGCCTTTCGGCTCGAAAATGGATCACGCCCTCATGTTCAGTTATAAACGAACTCTCAGTGATATCCCATACACAGCCATATCATCGGTAATCAATTGGAGCGATACTTACAACTATACAGTAGGCAATCCTGATTTGAAAGCTCAGTCGGCAGACATCGTTATGGCTGGACTATCTCTGCTCCGAAACAAGATAAACCTTACGGCTCTATACGCACATTCTCACGACCGAATCTATTGGCAGACATTCCAGAGTGAGGAAACGCCCGATGTGTTCTATACCAAGCCAGTGAATATAAACGGTCAAGGTGTCTGGGGCTTCGGTGCTGAGTGGATGGAAGCACCAACTAAATGGTGGCGTTTCAAACTTTCAGGACGAATTGAAATCACTCCCGAGAACACAAAGCTTGACGGAATACATTATAACAAGACACGCTTCAAGGAATATTTCTATTTCAACAACAATTTCCGATTCGGTCACGGCTGGGGCGGCATGTTAAATGCCAATTTCGAGCCAACCTATCGCACTCTCGACCGCACATACCATGCTGTTTACAATGTGAACGGGCAGATTTACAAGACATTTCTTGGCGATAATCTTCAAGTCGCATTGGACTTTACCCCATTAGGCAACCGTCGCAAGCTCGACCGACAAGCCGGAGCGAACAAGGTGTCATATAAGTACACCTCCCCCGTACAGTATGTCGGATTCTCGCTTACATGGAACTTCTCCGGAGGTAAGAAGGTGGATGTAAACGTAGTGGACGGTATTCAGGATTATCACGAAACCAAAGACAATAAATGACATGAAAGCAATACTTATAATAATATTCGCAATGATGGCGGTATGCCTCATCTCTTGCAGTAACACCGATTCGGATTACGAAACAGAACAAGCTGAATTTGAGCGCGAACAGGTAGAATTAGCCGAAGAACAGGCCGAACTGCGCCGAGAGTATTCCGACATGAAAAAAGAATATCTCCGCGAAAAGGCAGAGTTTCAGAAAGAGCAAAAAGAACTTCACAAAAGTGTAAAGAAAGAGCACAATACAAATTCAGTAAAGCGTGATACAACCATGCACAACTGACAGATACTGAAATGTTATGTGAGTAAGAAACAGCTTAATCATACATAGACAAAGACAGGCAACCTCGGCAGTGATGTCGGGGTTGTCTGTCGTTAGGGATTGTGAACTATTGCTCAGGGGATATTATTCGTAGCCTTCGGGTAGTTCCGGTTTGGCGTCCTCGGGGATGTTGGGGCTGGCTCTCATATCCTTTATTGCTTGGATTTCGCCGGGTGTCAACCTTGATTTACGCTGATGCGGCAGCGGCCATCTGTCAATCTCCGTTTCTTTGGCAGGTTTTGTTTCCTCAGGCTGCGGTTTAGGCGGCTCCGGCTTCCAGTCGTCATGCGGCTGAAAATGACGGAACGGGATTCCCTTTGCCTCATGTTCCATTATGGTTGTCTGCCAACTCTCGCGCTGCTCGTCGGTGCCATACAGTATCTTCTGCTCCATGCTGTTTATGGAAGCGGTATCTTTGGGGTTTAACATTGACCGCAAGCCACGATAGAGCCACTCGACACGCATGAGTTCGTTGCGTTCCTCCCGGAGTTCTTTAGCACCCCAGCCGAGTAAACACGCAATGTTGAACAGGACCATTACAGCGATGATGAGATTGCGGTTGACTTTCAGGAGTCTGGCATAATCCTTTTGCGTGACAAATCTCTTGTTTGTCTCTTTCAGCGTCTGATGTATGCTCGCGGCATCATCAAGGCTGATTCCCGGAGCGTTCATAACTCCGTGGCGCATAGCCTTGGCTGTCGAATCGTCAATCTTCGGAGTGAGATTGTCAACGACCTCCCTTGCGGTTTCCTTCGCCACTTTCTCGGCTATGGACTGAACATCAGGCTTTGGCATTGCGGCAAACGCAGTCTGAATGTCGGCCAGACCCTGCACGACAAGCGCGACGGTGCCGTTCAATGTCTGTATCATTCCTGCCAGAGCCTTTATGTCGTCACTCTTTGCGAGGTTGTCAGGAAGACTGACCTCTATCGGCTCTTGCGGCAACGGCTCCGCCGGAGGGGGAAACAAGGGCTGTTGTGGCGGAATATTGCCAATTTGTTCTTTGACCTCGGTAAACTTCTCGGTGAGAGTATTTTCAAGACGCGCCAACTGACGGCGCAGTATCTCGATGTCGGCGTTCTCACACTGTACGCCTTGAACTTCATCTTTCTTTGCCATGACTATTATCTTTTGATTCCACGATTAGGTTTCTTTTTCTTGGGATGCGCGAGTTCCCATGCCAGGCGTTCTTCCTCCGGGTCGTATGCGGGGCCCGGCTGGAACAGTCCCCCTATGAATTGCCCGACGCTCTCGCCTATGTCCGCCGCCATTCCTGCGGCTGTGGCAGCAGTAGCCTTGACAGCCCGCATTGCCTCGTCGGAAATTGACGATGCGCCGGACTGCGGAGATTTGGTCTGCACCGTTGCCTTTTTAGGAGCAGAGTGACGGTTGGCCTGAGAGAAATAGCGGTCGAGATTCCTGAACTTGAAAGCCTCGCCGACATCAGAGCCTTTGACTTTATAGTCGCCCATCTGAAAGGATATGCCCTGCATTTCGTTGGTGCCACGGCGGTATTTCGGTATGATATGGATGTTCTTTTTAGCCAGCAGAGCGGCGAAAGTATGCCAGTCGCGGGAGTTGCGCAGAGCGTCGGTAGCCGCAATTTTAATCTCGGCTTTAGCTCTTTCAAGACCGTGGAGTTTCTCCGGATCGGGAGTTTCCTGCTTTGGCAACGCGAGGCGATAACGCTTCGTCAGTGCCTCGCAGACGCGCTTGTTCCGGTAGCGGTTGCGTCCTGATTCCATGCGTTTGCCGTTGTCGCCGACCATATTGAACACGATATGACAGTGCGGTTTGTCGGTCTCATAGTGGCGCACTATAAGAAATTGCGTCTTGTCCAGACCCATCATTTTGATGTAGTCCAAAGCTATTTTAAGCATCTTATCATCGCTGAGTTTCGGCTTATCGTCGGCGGCAAACGACAGCGTTATATGTCCGGCGGGGTTGCCGATTCTGCGGTTCTGCATCGCCTGAGCCTCGAAGCTCGCTGTTATCTGATTGCGTTTTTCACCCATCATACCACGGCTGCCGAGTATCTTCCAAGTGTCGGATGTAAAGATTTTCTTGTCGTGTTTTTCGCGGGTTACATAATCGACTTTTGAGCCGAATGACCCTCCTTTGAGAATTTTTCCTATCATGTTTTCATACTGTTTTTGAGTTTGAGAACATATGCGGCGATGCGGTCCACAAGGTTTTCAGCCTTGTCCGCCGCGCCGTGATAGCCCTCGGCATTGGCTTGATGGGCTATCTGGTTGAGATTCGGGCCGAGCTTTTTCAGTTCGTAAAGGAGCATCTTTTCCTCGTCGGAGAGTACGCCGATGACCTCGGCGTTCAACGCTCCCTCCCTCACATATTCAGCCCGGCTCAAACCGGCGCGGGATGCCTTGATGTCTATGATGTCGAACTGAGAATCGCTGAAACGTACCGTCACAGTGTTGCTCTTCTTCGCCTGTCCGAGAGGCGGTCTTCCGGTTGATTTGTTCATTGGAAAATCGGTGTAGTCGGTGTACTGAGTGCACCGGATCGAGCGACCATCGGGAGGCAGGCAACAACCGCCCGGACGGGCTGTTTTGCCCCTTTTGAGAAACTCAAAAGGTATCTTGCCTTTCCAATCCTAAAGACGCTATTGGATATCGGGCGAAGCCATCCCTTTGGGACTTGCCGCCTCCCGATTTAGCCGCTAATCCGATGCGGTTCCTATCTCAGAGTTTGCGCCAGATTTCGATGTCCGGGGAGTAGGCTCGCAGATGGTCGGCGAGGACAGCGTTGATGTAGCTGGCGACGGTGGTGCCACGCTCGCCGAGGATGCGGGCGATGCGTTCAAGCTGCTCCCAGATGTCGTCCTCGATGTTGACCGGGTGTCGGTTCACCAGCTTTGCAGGTGCAAGGAATGTAGCCTTGAACTCGGCGAAGTCCGATTTGCGCTGCTGCTTGCCGATGCGCTGTTGCTTCGGCGGCTCGGTCGTTTCGATTACGGATGTTGCTTCGGTTGCCGTCTGCTCGTTGCCTAACAGATTTTCATTGGCAACGGCGTTGACAGTGGCGGTGCTGTTAACAGCATTGTCGCTGTTTACTGCGGAATTGAGGTTGGTAGAGTTATCGGGTTGCATAATAATTTGGGGGTTAGAGGTTGATACTTGGATTTCGGGTGCATCGGTCAACTCTGTTGACTTGGATGCGGTGGTTGAAGGTGTTTTTGTGGTTTTCATTGTTTTGAGGGTGTTGAGGTTTTGAGAATAGCATCAGTATCCGGGTTATACCGTTCAACTGACACAAGTGTGAGTTGCAAGTCGTCTATGAGTTTTTGCAACATTGGATTCTTTCTAATCATAGTTTGTAGCACGGCTTGGTCAGGTTCGATTTGCAGGAGGTAGTCTGCTATGTCAAGTCCGGCTGTTCGCTCGTCATCAGTGGCAACTTCTTCAAGATAGTTGAAGATGCTTGCCTCGATACCGATGTTGCGGAGCTGTGTGAGTTTCTGCCGCCACTGCTCGGTTGCGCCGATGTCGGGATACAGGATTACCTGACGGCCTCGGAGAACACGGAGTGCGTCGGAATTAAAGCAACCGTTTTTACCGCCGGAAGCGAGCCACACATATTCGGGCAGATAGTAAGCTGCCACAAGTGCCGTCTTTTCGCTTTCGACAATGGCAACCGGCTTACCTCTGTTCATCGGCAACAGATGTTCGCCGAAAAAGCATTGACGCAGATTGAAATCGGGCAACTTCAACAGCGAGTGAACCCATGTAACATGGTTGAACGGGTGCTTTACACGTTTGCCGTTGTCGGCATCGTAGAGCATGACTTTACCGGTGCGTACACAGCCGTTGATGTCGGTCTGCCAGAATACACATGAACCCGGCCAGTGCTTTGATGTGCCGACGCGATAGTCTCTCATCAGTCGTAGGGCTTCCTCGGCTCCGAACTTGGAGCGGAGGAAAAGGTAGAGGTTGTTCTTCTCATAGCCGTGCAGAGTCTGTGCAACGGTCTCTGCCGCGATGAGCGATGACGACTTTCGCTGCTCGGTCGGCTTGGCTCGCCATGCTGACGGAGCTATGAAATCGGAGTGTAATGGCTTAGCTCCCGGATTACGCTCAAAATATTCCTTCGGTGTCAGGTGGTAGCCACAGCTCTGCTCATGGCCGCATCTGCCAACATCATCAGGAAACGAGATTTGTTTCTCGGTGTCGATGTAGCGGCTGAAACAGCGTTTCTTGTGGCACGAAGGGCAACAGTGACGGCTTCCGACCCCTTTATAGGGCTGGAGAATGAATCGGTGTGCGTTCATAGATTCTCAAAGATTTTGCTTGCATTTTCTGCGCAACCCGCATTTTGTCGGCTCAAAATGCGGAAAATGCAGAAAGCGCAGGTGTCAGAGTTTGGAATAGTGTCCATGTTTCTCACGCTGGAAATATGTGCCTAACGAAACAGACCGTTTGAGAAAGTCCTGAAACGTGCGTCCCGGCATACCGTTCTCTTTTGCCACGGCTATCCCTTCCTCGGTCGTGAAACAGTCGGGCAGAGCGGCGATTATGGCTCTCTGCTGCTCGGTCAGCGACATTTCGCTGATGATGCCATGCACTTTTCTGGCGGTCGCCTTGAAATAATCCACAAGAGATATGGCATTTTCGACCGATAGAAGGTCTATGCCCGTTCTGTCGGCCTCACCGCAGGCCCAACGCGCCATCTGCAATATCAGGCAGAAACGTATGGCATGGAAATCGAACTTGTTGTAAACGCCTTTCAGCGCATCACAGTCCTCGCGGTTACATTCCTCGGTGTTCTGACGCTGCCATTCGTAGAGCCTTGCTTTCGCGTCCGGCGCAAAGGGTAGGATATTGGCTATGACATTGCCGTCGGAATCTGTTTCGTATGGAATAGCGACGAGCCTTTCTATTATCTCCGCCCATGCCGCTTCTATGTCGAAAGTCGGCTCCTTGTCGCTCCAAGGCTGTTTGTCCTGATTATTGGGCATGACGAACAGCAGACGGTCGATAAAACCGTTTGATGAGCGGCTGCCCTGTGCCAATTCGTTGAGTATGCCGTTCTGGATAGTTCCTACCACCGAGATAAAGGGGCGGCTGATATAGACCGAGTTCTTTACCCCCTTGCGGTCGGAAAACGACGGATTGGCATTGAACAGCTTTAGCCAGTATTCTTCATCGGAGCCTTTGTTGTATCGGTTGAAGTTCTTGAACCAGCCCGCAAGTTCGTCATTCCACATGGCTATCCCTCTCAGATTCTGTGAGTGGATTAGCAGCATGGCTTCGGGAGTGGCATCGGAAATCAGGAACCGTTTGCATACCGGTGCAACGGGATGAGGCTCGCTGCGTTCCTTCATGGGCAGTTCGCGCTGACGCTCGTATTCCTCACATGCCTTGATGTAGGCACGGGTCGCGGCCCCGTCCAGCTCAGTAAACGGTCGTATGGCGAAATTCAGCGGATGCGACTTACACGCTCCGGGTCTGCCGACAAGAGCCATGAATAGAATCGCGCTCTCGTCCCATTTCCCTTTGAGCCGTGCGAAATGGGTGTTGCCGATACCGAGGCCGACGGCCACAAGCATAGCCCCTGCAAGGTAGTCCACCGGATAGCCGTAACAGTCGTTAGCCTCCCTGATGATACGCTGCATCTTCATCGGCAACGCGCCAAGCGGAAAATCCCCGCCCCGGACTTTCACACTCATATCAACGGCTTTGCCGAGTACGAGCATCGGGTCAATGCCTTTATTTTCCTGTCTTGTTTCCATGCAGCTCCAGTGTTTTTTGTACATCCTCCTGACGGTAGAAAACTTTGCGCCCTACCTTTACCGCCTCAAGGTATCCGCTTTTGCGCCAGTTGTAGAGAGTGACCTCGCACACACCGAGTTTTTCCATAACCTCTTTGCGTGAGAGTAGAGTGGTCTGAGCCGCTGTCACCATCATAGGCAACAACTGCTCCTTCGTCAGCTCGATTACGTTCTTTGCGAAATCAAGCAAATCTTGTGGAGTTACTGTCAGTGAGACATTGGCTCCGGTTTGTAAAATGCTCAGAATATCTGCCATTCAGAATCTCCTATTTGTCGCCATTGTTATACCCGGCTGCGAGAGGCAACTTTACCCGTAACCGTCGGCTGTTCCACTTGAAACAGCGATGCAAAGAAAGCACAAAATTCGTGCCGTTGCAAATGTATAACGCTGATTAATAGGGTGTTAAGTTCGTTTTGGTTCGTTAACGAAGAAAACGAAGAAATACGAATTTATTTGAGTCTGCCTCACGACTGACAACCTGACAAAATAGGTACTGCCATAGGACAAAAATGCCAAAAGCCACCTGACAGCATTTGTCAGATGGCTTTTGGCAGATGATGAAAAACGAGTATCTTTATACCGCAGCGTATGCCGGGAGGTCGAGGAAATCTCTTATATCAGCCAACTCCGCTTTGTTCTCCGGAAAATCTATCACGAGCTTGTTCTGGACTCTCGACATAAAAGTTTTATGAGCGTCCTGCACCCCGCGTACATGGATTTTCTTATAGCCGGCCTTCTCTCCGAAGGCTTCATCAAGAGCCGAATGAAATTCTACGATAGTGCAGCTATGGAGGACATGGGCCTTGTCAAGCGCGATATAAAGCATCGCAATGTCCTTGGCTCTTTTCTTTACGGTGACGCGTTCTTCAATCAAGTCGAGCAAATAATCATCCGTCAGAAGTTCTTTAAGCGGTTTACGTTCCGCCACTCTTGCCTTAGGCTTTTTCTTTTCGGCGCCCCCGACAATTTCAGAATCATCTACGGTGGTAGGTGATTTGAATTTGCTGACGGTTTTCAGAGTTACAGTGGGTACTACGCCCAGATCATCCTGTTCTTCACAGAATCGGCGCCAATCATCTTCAGTGCGTGCATCTATGGATAAACTGGTTTTTATAACGCTCTTGATGACAAGTTTGGAGGCCATACGACGCAGGAAACTCAATTTGCCGCTCCTGATAAGCTCCTCTCCAAGTTCAACCATACACTCGAAGCTGCGGCCGCGGAACAGCCAAGCGAGCATCGGAGGAATCATGGAATCAGGCAAAGGGTTCTCGAATCCGGCAAGTAATATGTTGCCGACCTTTGCCTCATGGAGCATTTCTTCAAGATTCTTGAAATCTGTTGCCCGGTCATCTTTCATGCGGAGTATGACCGCTTTCTTAAAACCGGGGGCAAGTTTGCTTGCGAAATCGAACACGCGCTCAAAGCCGACACCGTCGGCTGAGTGCATCATCTCTGTGAAATCGCAATATTCTTCATAGTTATTGGAAATCCACTCATCAAGCAGTTCCTTGTGTTTAAGTGGTGGGGTAGTGTCGGCGCTCATTGGCTATGTAAAAATTAACGGGAGTCAACATTAACTCACGATTCTTAAGTATCTCGTATAAATAAATTAATGCATTGACATGTTAAGCCGCAGGTCTACAGAATTTGATCATGTATTGATTGCCGATGCCTGAGAGAATGTTTTCTACGGTGGCAAACAAGCCATGTTTATCTCCATAGTGATGCGGCTGTATCCATTTGCCTTTCAGAACCCGCCAAAGCGTTTCCGCGATGTTGAGGTGCGGAGAGTAAGGAGGGAGATAGAATATATGGAGTCCACGCTCTTTCCATCTTTGAAGACACTCCTTTACCTTACGGCTTTTGTGAACAGAGGAGTTGTCCAGAACGACCACCGTTTCTTTGCGGATGCCGAGAGAGAAGTTGTCCATGAATTCGATGAATCTGTCGGAGTTTATATTCTCCTGAGTGGTGAAACCATGGTAAACGCAGTTGCGGTCAATCATTCCGAATATGTTGAGCCTACCGCATTTGTAAACGGGCACGCAGTAATCCTCGTCCTTGAATTTCCATGCATAGGGCACGTATCCTTCGGTACATACATGGCTTTCATCACCGTAATAAAGGTCAATGAGGCCGGACTCCCATTGACATTCAAGCTCTTGCAGAAGTTCCTTCTTATATGCGTACTCCTGCGGCGAGGGTTGCCCCTTTGGAGTTTTTCTTATACGTCCAAATCTTGCGCCATCGAGGATAAAAAATTCCTGAAGGCTCCGTCCTTTATCTTTTTTCCGGTCGCTTTCTCCCAGGCGGCTCTGGCTTTGGAAACGCTCTGGCGATGCTGGCGTATGGCTTCCCTTACAGCCTCCTTGTCCTTTTGGGTGCTGATGATGCGTTTGCGTCCATTCCCGGGTTTGTTCCTCAGACCGGCGATACCTTCGGACTGGAATCTTTTGACCCATTGCATGACACGCTGGTATGTCTGTCTGGCTCTCGCACCGGCTGCAGCATTGCTCAGGCCATCCGCCTTTCCCAATACCATAAGGCATCGCATCCGGAACGAGTGGGTGGCTCCGTTCCGATATCCATTTTCCAGAGCAGTTCTTTGCTCCGCGCTTATATTTATCTTTGTTGCTTGTCTTGACATATTTGGAGAGATAAGTATGTGTAAGACAATAACGTTTGAAAATGGATTTCATTGCATTAACCGTTTAATAAAACATACTTAAAACATCCAATAGCGTTCACTTGTTCACGCGATTGAATGTCGCCGACATTCACCATCGCCCAACGACATTCAAAAACATAAAATTTTAATGTCGGCGGGGTGTAAGATTCAGTTTGGTGGACAATTTGTGGACAAAAAGCCTATAGCAAAAAAACTCAACTACTTGTAAATCAAGTAGTTGAGTTTCAAATGAGTGACCCCGGAGAGGCTCGAACTCTCGACCCAATGATTAAGAGTCATTTGCTCTACCAACTGAGCTACGGAGTCAGGGGTGCTACACGGGCTGCCTCGGTGGGATGGCTCCCGCAATTGCAGTGCAAAGGTAAGTGTTATTTTTTATATGACAAAAATTTTGGGGATTTTTTTGAAGATTTAAGCGATTAGAGGGATGCTGGAGGCATATCAGTCGTTTTCGGGGGTGTTGATGGTGATGGTGCGTTCATCGGTGTCAGGGTCAACGGTGATGTTGACTTGGACGGTGTCATCGGGTAGAATGTCGGCAATTCGCTCGGGCCATTCAATGAAACATAGCGCACCGGAGTCGAAGTAATCCTCAACGCCTATGTCAAATGCCTCGTCAATGGATTCCAGACGGTAGAGGTCAAAATGATATATGAGTTCGGCTGTGGTGGACGAACGGTACTCATTGATTATGGAAAATGAGGGGGAAGTGGCATAGTCGGAGTCAACGCCGAGTGCGGAGCAAAGCTCGCGTATGAAGGTGGTTTTACCGGCACCCATAGGGCCGTTGAAAGCGAACACGGTGTAAGAGTCCATTGCGTCAATGAATTGCTCTGCGGCCTGCGGGAGAGAGGCGAGATCGGGTATGCGGATGATGGTCTGTGACATGATGTATGATGTTTGTTTAGGTGGTTATTTTGCTGTAAGGGTGACAAGGGGGATGAGCATTTCCTCCATGGAGATGCCACCGTGCTGGAAGGTTCCGGTGTAGTATTGCGCGTAGTAGTTGTAGTTGTTGGGGTAGGCGAAAAAGTCGCGGTTGGTGGCAAAGATGTATGTGGTGGCCACGGTGGGTGATGGTAGGCCGAAGCGGTCGGGTTTCTTGATTTCATAGACCTGCCGCTGTGGATAGGAGAGGTTGCGACCAAGCTTATAGCGGAGGTTGGTGTTGGTGTTTTTCTCGCCCACAACGCGGACGGGGTTGTCAACGCGTATTGTGCCGTGGTCGGTGGTGAGAATTATTTTGTGTCCTCTCTCGGCTATCTTGCGGAAAAATTCAAGGGCGGGGGAGTGCCGGAACCATGATTCGGTGATGGAGCGGTAGGCGGCGTTGTTTGCGGCGAGCTCTCGAATCATTCGGGATTCGGTGCGGGCATGCGAAAGCATGTCAATGAAGTTGAACACGATTACGTTGAGGTCGTTTTCCTCAAGTTGAGAGAAATCGCGCAGGAGTTTCTCTCCGGCTGCCGAATCGTTGATTTTGTTGTAAGAGAAACGGCATTTGCGGCGGAATCGCTCAAACTGAGTGGCGATGAGAGGCGATTCGTTGAGGTTTTTGCCTTCGGGCTCGTCCTCGTCCACCCACAGGTCGGGGAACATTCTGGCGATGTCAACGGGCATAAGTCCGGAGAATATGGCGTTTCGGGCGTATTGTGTGGCGGTTGGGAGGATAGAGGTGTACAAATCCTCGTTGATGGTGAAAAAGTCGTTAAGAAGGGGGCGAATGGTGCGCCACTGGTCAAAACGGAAGTTGTCAATGAGGATGAAGAATAGTTTTTGCCCTTTGTCAAGCTCGGGGAATACCACGCGCTTGAACACATCGGGACTCATGAGCGGATGTGAGGGGGAATCGGGGAGCACCCAATCCTCATAGTTCTTGCGCACGAATTTGCAGAAAGCGGCATTGGCTTCAATCTTCTGCATGTCAAGGAGCTCGGCCATTCCGGTGTCGGCATCGGACAGCTCAATTTCCCAATGAGTGAGAGTGCGGTAGAGGTTTTGCCAGTCGGTGAGAGTCGAGGCGTTGTTGATGAGGGCGGAGATGTTGCTGAAATCCTGACGATAGCCGCCGGCGGTGTGCTCAGACACAAGCTGCCCTGAATGTAGGTTTTTCTTGATAGAGAGCAGAATCTGGTTAGGGTTGACAGGCTTGATGAGGTAATCGGCAATTTTGTTGCCCACGGCCTGATCCATAATGTTTTCTTCTTCACTCTTGGTAATCATGATTACGGGAATGTTAGGCGCAATCACATTGATGCGAGCGAGGGTTTCAAGTCCGGTGATTCCGGGCATGTTCTCGTCAAGAATGATGAGGTTGAAATGCTGTTTGCTCACGAGGTCAAGAGCATCGGCACCGTTGTTGACGGTGACAACGTCGTAACCTTTGGCCCTTAGAAACATAATATGGGGCTTGAGGAGGTCGATTTCGTCATCGGCCCAAAGTATGGTGTTCTGTTGTGGCATATCAGGAAAGATTATTCAAGCAAGGGGTCATCGCCTTCGGAGCCTTCGGGGTATTCCGGGAGCGGTTCGGCCGGTTTGGGTGTGGGTTTGGGAGCCGGAGCGGGTTTGGGCACAGTGGCAGGTTTGGAACCGGGAGCCGGTTTGGATGCAGGTTTGCCGGCCGGTTTGTCGGTGACGGGTTTGTCGGTGGGGACAGGAGATGCAGGAGCGTCAGGATTCAGGTCGTCATCCTGCGGCTGTGCGTCTTGTGGCAGCTCTTCGGGCAAGTCCATGGGGCCTTGTTCCTGCCACGGGGCATACATTTCCTCGGCAGAGGGGTATTCGTCGGGCGGCAGTACGGCTTCATGCACCTTGCGGAGACGGTCATCGCCTACAGCATCAAAATATTCCTCAAATGAGCGTCCCTGAGACAGAAGAAGCTGGAAATCGTCATCGCTTATCATGACCGGGATGACCTGCTCGGGGAGCCGGAAAGAGGCATCATCGGTGAGAGAGGCGCGGTAGTGCTCAAGCTCGGCGCGGTTGGCAAATCCCTTGACAACGATAAGTCCGAGATTGCCGAAACGCATCTGCTCAAGATCAAAATCACGCACCATGTAGGATGTGAAGTTGTGGCGCGCGACATCAAAGAGAAGTTGCTTGCCGTCCACAACATCGGCAGGGTAGAGGAGAATGAAATCCTGCGGAGAGGTGGTGGAGAAAGTGAATTTGGCCGCATCGAGCATGGAGTTTGCGCCATCGGTGGTGTCGTTGCTAAGTCGTGTGGACCAGACCATGCCCCGGAGATTGCCGGAAGATGCACTGAGCTGCTTGCCGAGCGTAATGTTTTTGAGGTAGTCGGAAGCCAGAGGCGACACATCGGTTTCGGGATAGCGCTCAAGAAGCTCGCGGAGAGTGGCAGAGAATTTTTCGGAATCGCGCTCGGACACATAGGAAAGAGCCTCAATGAACATGAATTTGGGCATGATGCGGCTCATGGGATAGTCCTTGCGTACCTGTTGGTATATGCTGTGGACAAGAGCGTTATCGTTGTTGAGATAAGCCTCGTAGATGCGGTCGTAAAGTGTCTGCTGTACGTGAACCATCTCGCGCAGCTTGTCCATATAATGCGGGTCGCGCATGGCCTCGCCATATTTGGAGTCGGGGAAGTCGGAGAGAATAAGCTGACGGTAGTGCTCGGCATCGGCGGTGCGTCCGGTGAGTACGTACATCAGGTAGAGATTGTAGTATGCATCAAGGCGATACACATTGTCGGGGTATCGGCTGTTGAGCTGAAGGAACTCTTCCTCGGCAGACGGGTAATCGCGCATGTTGTCCTTGAGGATGAGGCCCATATTGTAAAGGCCTTCCTGAATGATGTCGTTGGCCTGAGTGCGCTCCGCATCGGTTTTGGGAATATCCTTGAGGTAATATTCCGGGAAATGCGGGTCGGACTCATGGTCAAGCGTCTCCTTGGCTTTGGCCGCTTCCTCATCGGTCATTGTGGAATCGGCCGGGGCGGGATTGTCGGTGTCAACATCGTCGTAGTTTGTTTCAAATTCGTCAAAGCTGAAAGAGGCTTTGTTGCGCCGTCGCCAGTCGTCTTCCAGCTTGCGGCTACCCCATCGTTTCTGGAACTCGGTGCGTCCCTGCTGTTTGGTGGCCTGATTGTAGAAGTACCAAGAGTTGTCGGTGTTGAGGACAAACTGGTTGGGGGTGTTGGCGTTGTTGTTCTGCAATCCGGTGCCTTGTGCCTGCTGATTGGCAAGATACTCTTCGCGTCGTGCAGCTTCAGCCTCCTCTTTTTCTTTCTTTTTGAGGGCCTCAATGATTTTGTCAATGACATCGCGCTGCTGCTCGGGAGTCATGTTGCTGAGTTTCAGCAGGGAATCCTGCAACTCCACGTTCTGGGCATATACCGAAAGCTCGTCAAGGACATCGCTGCGGTGCTTGAGAAGCTTGAGGTCGGGATAGTCATCAGGGAGCATCGGCACGGCCTCGGAGTAGCACGGCTGAGCAAGATTGTATTTGTGGAGGTCGTAGTAAAGGCCGCCGAGAGCAACCTGCACAATGGCTTTCTCGATGCCGTTGCGAGTGGATTGCTCCACGGCTTTCTTGTAGTTTTCGACGGCGGCAGTGGTGTCGCGCCGGGAAAGATACAGATTGCCTATGGCATAATATATCTGGTCAAGATACTCTTTGTTGCGGTCGTATCGGGTCATATTGCGCAGGGCTTTTACCTCGGGTGCAATATCCTCGCCTTCAAAAACTTCGCTCTGCTTGATACGGGCATTGAATTTGGTGCGGTAGCTGGCGTTGGAAGCGCCGCCGGCTTTGGCAAAAGCCTTGTATGCGGCAGCTTTATTGCCTTCGGCCTCATATAGCTGGCCAAGGAGGAAAGTGAGTCGTGTGCGCTGCGGCCCGTCGGCATATTTAATGGCCTCTACAAGCATTGGTATGGCCTTGGCATAGTCGTGGGAGCGCACATAAAAATCGGCATAAACGAAGTAGTACAACCCCTTGAGAGTGGAGTTGGTGAGGTCTTTTTCAGGAATTTTGGAAACAAGACTTTCGGCCTCAAAGAGCCAATCGGAAGCAAGATAGGCTTTTGCCTGCCAGAGCTTAGCTTCAGTAACAGTGTTGGGCAGCCAAGAGAAGTGTTTGGCGATGTAATAGAAAGTGGAAGCTGCGCCAAGATAGTCGCCGTTGAGATACTGGCTCCGGCCCTGCATCATCCATGCGTTGTGTAGAAACGGGTTGTATTCCTCACGTTTCATCCAAGCCTTGTATTTGGGGTCGTGGCTCTTGCCGGACTTTTTCTTGGGCTTTTTCTTGATGGAGCGCAGCTGTATGGCTTTCTGGGCTTTTTCTATCGAGCGGTTGAAATCGCCTGTTGGCTGTGGGGCTTTTTCATCAGCATAAGCTTCAGCGGGGTGCATCAGTACGAGGCGGGTGTAGTCGTCCTGATATTTGGATTCCATCTCTTTGAGTGTCTCCTTGTAGTGCTGGTCGCCGTTGAAGTAGATGTTATATCGGGTTATGAACGCGGAATATTGCCTTGTCAAGGGCGTGTTTTTCTTGAGGCTGCACCCGGCGAGTGCGGCCAAAAAGAGGATAAACAGCGGAATAAGGCGTAAGCGTTTCAATATAAAATGGTGTATTGGTCTTATAGGTCAACGGATTGTGGAAGCGGTTTATTGTGCCTTCGGCGCAATGCCCGCCGAGCAGCCTCAATGATGCGTGCAATGAAAAATACTCCAGTCATGACCAGAACAATGAGAGCCGAGCAGGGGACATCAATGACCACGCTGAGCATGAGCCCTGTCATGCAGCACAGCACGGACACGGCCACAGAAGCGAGCATTACCGAGATGAATCTGCGGCACCATGTTTCGGCAATCATCTGAGGGAGTGCGAGCAGCGACATGAGCAGCATTATGCCGACAAGCCTTATTGTCAGCACGATGCATACGGCCACAAGCACGGTCATGGTGTAGGTGATGAACCTTACGGGTAGATGCATGACGCGAGCAAAATCGGCATCAAAAGCGCAGGCCACGATCTGCTTGTAGCGTGACACGAAAAAAAGGATTGCCACCACAGCAAACAGGGCGAAAGCGAGAAGATCGGAGAGGGATATGGTGAGCACATTGCCGAAGAGGAATGTGTTAAGTTCGGGCACATATCCGGGGGTGAGAAAGACGAAAAGTATGCCGAGAGCCATGCCCAATGCCCATACCACAGCTATGGCCGAATCCTCGCGCACGCGATAGCGGTGGCTCATCCATTCCACGCCGGCAGAAGCGGCTACGGCAACCACAGCGGCCATGAATATAGGGCTGATACCGAGAAAATAACCGAGCCCGAGGCCGCCGAAGCAGGCGTGGGTGATGCCGCCACTTATGGCAACGAGCCGGCGGCTGACGATGTAGGTGCCAATCATGGCACTTACTACGCTTATAATCAGCAATCCAAAGACGGCGTAGCGGAAAAATTCATATTGCCATATATCAATCATGCGGAGGTGGATTTGACGGTTCGTTTCTGACGCTCTTCGGCCACAATCATGATAAGTTCCTCGCGCACTTCCTCGGGAAGACGGATGCCACGAAGCTGAATGCTGCGCGCCCATCCGGCAATGTCGTCGGGGAGGAGAGTAAGGAGCACATCGCGAAACTCCTCGATTTGCTCGGGGGTGTATGTGGCGGGGTCTTTGCCGCGATAGGCATCAAGTTCCTCGTCGTCGTAATATATGATGTCAGCACTCACGGCAGCGAGAAGAGAGTCTCTTTCGCAGGTGATGTGCATGCCGCAGCATTTTTCTTCCTCAGGTTGTGGCTGCGGCTGAGAGTCGGGCTGCTCAGAGCCGTTACGCTCCATGTCGCGGCGGTGAAGCAGATAGAGCAGAGCGCCGACAATTACGAGAGCCAAAAGGATGTAAAGGGCAACAATCATTGAGCGTCAGTGAATTGAGGTGGAATGGGATCGTTTTCGTCCTGAACAATGAAACCTGCGAGCCTCAGATCGTCCCAAAACGAGGGGTAGGATTTGGATACGGCTTCGGAATCGCATATCACTATGCCCGGAATGTAGGCGGCAACAGGAGCAAGAGCCATGGCCATGCGGTGGTCGGCGTGGGAGTGGAATACCGGTAACTTCATTATGGGGTGAGGTACCGCATCCCAGCTGAGAATGCCGGGGGCTTCCGGCAGGAGCTCGGCACCGAGCAGAAGCATCTCCTCGCAAAGAGCCTCAACGCGGTCACATTCCTTGACATGAAGTGATTCAAGGCCGGTGAACCGGAAAGGAATACGGAGCATTACGCATGTGACAACGAGAGCGGGCACGAGGTCGGGAGTCTGCGCCAAGTCAAGGATGAGGCGCGGAGAAAGCTCGGGTGAGGCAACAAGTTCGGCACCCTGCGCGGTAAATTCTGTGTCAACGCTAAGGTCGGCAAAGATTTTGGCTGTGACGGAATCGCCTTGCACGGAAGGATTGAGGGTACCCTTGAGGGTGATGAACCCTGAAGTGAGGGCTTCAATTTCGTACCAGAAGGCAGCCGCGCTCCAATCAGCTTCTATTTCGGTGACAGGAGCAGAGTAGGGTACAGGGCGAATGGTGATGGTTTCGGGCGAGAGATCAACCTCGGCACCGGCGCGAGACATCATCTGTGCCGTCATGGATATATACGGGCGAGAAGCAACTTCGCCGTCAAGAGTTATCGTGAGACCGTGCTCCATGTACGGGGCTGTCATCATGAGTGCGGATATGAACTGCGAGCTGACAGTGGCATCAATGGTGATGGAGCCGCCGGTAAGTCCGGTGCCACATATTTTTAAAGGCGGAAAACCTTGCTCGCCAAGGTACATGATGTTTGCGCCGCATTGCTGCAGGGCCTCCACAAGCGGCCCTATGGGGCGATGGCGCATACGCTCGCAACCGTCAAGGGTGATTTCCGCTCCCGGGGTGGCGGCATAGTAGGCGGTGAGGAAGCGCATGGCAGTGCCGGCGTTGTCAATATCAACGGTGCCGGAAAGAGTGGAGATGCCGTGGCGCATGGCCTGAGTGTCGGTGCAGTCGGCGAGCGGCAGTGGTGAGTCGGAACGGTGCTGCAAAGCGTTGATGAGCAAAGCCCGTGCACTCATGCTTTTGGATAGCGGGAGGGTAATGGTGCATTCCGGGAGGCCATCAGGAGGAAATATGCGGTAATTCATACGGATTATATGCTGTTAAGGTCAAGAATTTGCTGAAGAATGTCAACGGCCTGTTCCACGGAAGTGACATTTGAGAAAGAGAAACTGCGTTTGCCGTTTTTTTCGCGAATGGCACACTGGCGCGGATGCTGCTGGAGATAGTGCAACATGCGTCCGAACATGGGCGACTGATAGTAGGCTTTGTTGGAGTCGTCAACGAAGTAGGTGTACATGTAGCTTTGTTTGAGGGCCACTTTTTCTATGCCGAGTTTGCGGGCGAGACGGCGCAGGCGCGGGATGCGAAGCAGCTCGAGAGTGACCTGCGGAACTTTGCCGAAACGATCCTGCAACCGGGTTTTGAACGCTTGCAGATCCAGTTCGCGCTCAATGGAGTCAAGCTCCTGATAGAGAGATATGCGCTCGCTTTCCTGAGGCACATAATCGGCCGGGAGAAGCAGCTCCATGTCGCTTTCAATCACACAGTCGGCAACAAAGTCTTCGGGCTCGGCAACGGAATCATTGTCAAGGTCGGCAAATTCCTCAGTGCGAAGTTCGGTTACGGCCTCACGCAGAATTTTCTGATATGTTTCATATCCGAGATCGGCTATGAACCCGCTTTGTTCGGCTCCGAGCAGATTGCCGGCACCACGAATGTCAAGGTCCTGCATGGCAATGTGGATGCCGCTGCCGAGGTCGCTGAAACTCTCAATGGCCTGAAGACGGCGTCGTGCCACGGGGGCCAGCGGCACATGCGGGGGTACGGAGAGATAGCAGAAAGCCTTGCGAGAGCTGCGTCCCACACGCCCACGGAGCTGATGCAGCTCACTGAGGCCGAAGTTCTGCGCATTGTTGATGATAATGGTATTGACATTGGGCATATCAATACCGCTCTCCACTATTGTGGTGGCAAGCAGCACATCGTAGTCGTGGTTGGCGAAATCCTCAATGGCTTTTTCAAGTTTTTCCGGCGGCATCTGTCCGTGTCCCACCACTATTCGGGCATCGGGGACGAGACGGCGTATCATTGACTCAAGCTCATTAAGACCCTCAATGCGGTTGTTGATGACAAACACCTGTCCGTTGCGCGACATCTCAAAGTTGATGGCTTCGGTGATGAGGTCGTCGCTGAGGGCGCTAACATTGGTGACAATGGGGTAACGGTTGGCGGGGGGAGTGGTTATGGCGGAAAGGTCGCGTGCGCCCATGAGAGAGAACTGGAGAGTGCGCGGAATGGGGGTGGCGCTCATGGTGAGAGTGTCCACGTTGGTTTTAAGCTGTTTCAGCTTCTCTTTTACGGCCACTCCGAATTTCTGTTCCTCATCCACGACGAGGAGTCCGAGATCCTTGAATTTAACCGATTTGCCCACAAGCTTGTGGGTGCCGATGATGATGTCGATTTTACCGTCGGCGAGATCTGCGAGAATCTGTTTGGTGTCCTTGGCGGAGCGTGCGCGGCTGAGATATTCCACTCTTACCGGGAAATCCTTGAGACGCTTGCTGAAAGTGTGGTAGTGCTGGTACGCGAGGACAGTTGTGGGCACAAGGACTGCAGTTTGCTTGGAGTCGGCAGCGGCCTTGAATGCGGCGCGTATGGCAATCTCGGTTTTTCCGAAACCCACATCGCCGCAAATGAGGCGGTCCATGGGACGCTGGCTTTCCATGTCGGCCTTGACGGCCTGTGTAGCCGTGAGCTGGTCGGGGGTGTCCTCGTAGATGAAGGAGGCCTCAAGTTCCTGCTGCATGTATGTGTCGGGTGAGAATCCGAACCCTTGCTCTTGCTTTCGTGCGGCATAGAGTTTGATGAGGTCGCGCGCAATGTCCTTGAGTTTGGACTTGGTGCGCTCTTTTACGCGGTTCCATGCACCTGTGCCAAGAGTGTTGATTTTGGGCGGGACGCCTTCTTTGCCACGGTATTTGGCAAGCTTGTGCAGGGAGTGTATGGAGACGAAGATAATGTCGTCATGGGCGTAAACGAGCTTGATCATCTCCTGCATGTGGCCGTTGACATTGGTGCGTAGGAGGCCGGCGAATTTGCCTACGCCGTGGTCCACGTGAACGATGTAGTCGCCGGGTTCTATGGCGCTCAGTTCTTTTAGGCTCAGCGCGAGTTTTCCCGAACGTGCGCGGTCAGATCGGAGATTGTATTTGTGGAAACGGTCAAAAATCTGATGGTCGGTGAAGATGCATCGTTTCTTGAGGTGGTCCACAAATCCCTCGTGGAGAGTGGGGATGACGGGAGAGAATTTTATTTTGTCGCCACGGTCGGCGAAGATTTCTTTGAGTCGTTCAATTTGCTTGTCGCTGTCGGAGAGGATGAAAATTTCGTAACCATCGTCAAGGAAACGGGAGAACGAATCACTGATGATATCAAAATTCTTGTGGTAAATGCCCTGTGGAGAACATTGAAAATCAATGGCAACGGCAGATGGGTCGGGAGAGCTGGCGGCAGCCGTGAATGAAAGCTGTGTAAAAGAATTGAAATCGCGGGCAAATGCTTCGGCATCAATGACCCGGCTCATGGCATCGGTGTCGCCTTCTTCGGCTATGACGGTGGAGGTGGATAGGGATTCGGAGGCGACTTCGCGAATGCGCGCGGTGGTGAAAGCAGCATCGCGCACTGCAATCAGAGTGTCGGAGGGGATGAACTTAAGCAGCGAGGTGCCGTTGGGGTCGTGTGCCACATTGGCAGTAATGCTGACGGAGTCAAGTTTTTCTTCCGAAAGCTGTGTCTCGATGTTGAAAGTGCGTATGGAGTCGATTTCATCGCCGAAAAAGTCGATGCGGTAAGGAAGTTCGTGGCTGTAGCCGAAAATGTCAAGTATGGAACCACGGTGTGCGAAATGGCCCGGCTCATAGACATAATCGACCTCGCTGAAATTGTTGTTTCTGAGCCATTTTATGACTTCTGTAAGGTCAACCGGAGAGTTGAGGCTGAGACGGAGGGTGTGCTCGGCAAGCATTTGTGGGGGAGCGACCTTTTCGGCAAGAGCCTCGGGGTAGGTGACTACAATTTTCACCGGAGAGGAGGCTGACTGCCAAGCGCTGAGAGCCTCGGTGCGCAGAATTTGCGACGGCGGGTCGGGCTGTCCGTATTTTATGGCCCGCTTGTAGCCTGACGGGAGAATTAGAACGGCCTCTTCGCCGAGCAATCGGCTGAGGTCGTGATATAGATAGCCGGCATCGTCAAGCGAATCGCCGATGACAAGCAGCGGGGAGGGGCGGTTGGCGAGTGATGCAAGCAGCATGGCTGCTGAAGATCCGGCGAGAGAATGGGCACAGGCACGGGTGTGGCCTTTGGCCAAGGCTGCATTGAGAGCCTTGGAGCGGCTACCCGCCATGAAATCGGATGCAATGGCGGACAGAGAGGTCATTTCTTGGCTGGAGCTGAGAGAAGACGTTTGTATTCAGCGGGGTTGTGCAGGATATTGATGGCAGAGTCGGCACCAATGTCGCTGCGCAAAGCTGCGCGGACGGCACCGGGCTGATAATAGTAGCGTTCGGCGATTTCACGGAGCAGGAACGGGGCAATGGCACCACGGTGAGTGTCAAGGTCCTTGTCAAGCGGGTGCTTCAGCATGGCAGCGAGAGTATCGAACTGCGCATTGAGGCTGTCGCTGGCGTATCCTTCAATTCTGGCAGCCTCGCGGAGCCGGTCAAGGATGGTTTCGCACACCTTGTCATAGTTGAATTTGGCCGGGTCAATAGAGCTTTTGAAGCGGGCGTATATGGAGTCGTCGATTTCAAATTCGTCAATGGGCGGGATGGAAGGGTGCTCGGCACGATAGCGGTTGGCAAAATCAAAGGCCCAATTGTCGCGCACAACATTGAAAGTGATGCGGCTGACATCGGGGTATTTGACTGTTATGTCGGGCGTTATGCCTCCACCGTCGCGCACTATCCGGCCATTGCGGGTGGTGAACTCATGGGTGAGGCTGTCGGGTATTCGCTGAATGGAGCCGTCCTCGTTGCGCTGCGAGTAGTCAATGGCCTGAATAAGTCGTCCGCTGGGGATGTAATATTTGGCCATGGTGACTTTGAGCAGCCCGTCGTAGGGAAGTTCCCGGGTGGTCTGCACGAGTCCCTTGCCAAAAGAGCGGTTGCCGACAATCACGGCACGGTCAAGGTCCTGAAGGGCGCCGGCGGTGATTTCGGAAGCGGAAGCGGTGCCGGCATCGGTGAGCACTACCAGCGGCATGTCGGGGACGAGCGGCGAAGATGAGGTTTTGTACACCTTTTCATCAAGCACACCTTTGCCGCGAGTGCGTAGCACTTCGGTGCCTTTGGGGAGGAAGTAGCCGAGAATTTTTACCGCGCTTTCAAGGAGGCCGCCGCCGTTGTCGCGCAGATCAAGGATGAGGCCCTTGACCTTATGCCGATTTTTGAGCGAGTCAATGGCGAGGCGCACCTCTTCGGGTGTGGTTTCGGTGTAGGATGAGAGAAGTATGTAGCCCAAGTCGTTGCCTACCACGCCATAATATGGAACGGAGGGGTTTTGGATTTTTTCACGTGTTATCTGAACGGTGATGATGGAGTCGGTGACATAGGGGCGCTTGACGGTAACAGAGAGGGGGGTGCCTGCAGGCCCTTTGAGGAGGTTGCTGACCTCGGGTGTGGTTTTGCCAAGCACAGTGTCGCCGTTGATAACCATTATCAGGTCGCCGGGTCGGAGTCCGGCACGAGCGGCGGGGGATCCGAGGTATGGACCGGAGATATATACATTGCCGTTGCGCTGCATGATGTATGAGCCTATGCCTCCGTATTGTCCGGAAGAGATGGTACGGAAATCGGCTTTTTCATCCTGAGGTATGTATTCGGTGTACGGGTCCAGAGAACCGAGCATGGCATCAATGGCTGTTCGCACGGATTTCTGAGCATCAATAGAGTCAACATAGTTGCTTTGGATTTCCTTGACAACGGCGTTGAATATGTCGAGGCTTGCAGCGATGTCGGCTTTCTTGCTGCGAGTGGCACCCTGTGCCAGAAGAATGGCGCATAAAAGCGCGGCGGCAGTGTAAAATAGCTTCTTCATGAGCAAATAAGAGATGTGTTTTGAAAACGGCGACCAAAGTTAGTCAATAATTATAACAAACGAGTGCTAAAATATTTCAAAAAAGATGAGTGAGGAGGAAAAAATCAACTTTTTTTGAAGAATCTATTGCATAATTGGAATAAAGGCAGTAATTTTGTACCGCAAAACCCGAGAGTGGGTTTGAACATTGCTTCAATAGCTCAGTTGGTTAGAGCATCTGACTGTTAATCAGAGGGTCGTTGGTTCAAGTCCATCTTGAAGCGCAAAATATGGAAAGCTTCAGTAGCTCAGTTGGTTAGAGCACCTGACTGTTAATCAGGGGGTCGTTGGTTCAAGCCCATCCTGAAGCGCACTTCAAAAACGCTGACTTCCATGGCATGTCCATGAGGTCAGCGTTTTTTTCTGCCCCCAATTTATGTGATATATATAGTTCTATATATTTTAAAGGTGTGGTGAGGGAGTGTGAAAAATGGTGATTTTTTCGGGTCACGAGAATTAAGAATGTTAAAGGCGAAAAAAATAGTTGCAATATTATTGTTTTTAATTCGTTATTTCTTTATCTTTGTGGCAATTTCACTGTGTCAACCTAAGTTTCTGCTTGCCGGAGGGTGGCGGATGATGAATTGGCGCGTTAGAATGAAAGGCCTTAAATTATTGAAAACAACCAGCTTGCGCAACAATACGAAAAAACTATAGTAATTATTTAATACCTTATGCTAAAACCAATTAACTCAGTAAGCAAATTGCTTTTGGTTGCTTCCTTATTCGGTGCAGTGGCAGTGCCAGTGACCGTGCAAGCGACCCCCCCGGCAGCGGTAGAGCAATCAGCCAACACCGCAACAGGTGTGGTTCTGGACGAAATGGGCGATCCGTATATCGGTGCGTCAGTTCGTGTGGCAAGTGACCCATCCAAGGGTGCGTCAACCAATCTTGACGGAGAATTCTCTATTGCCGGCGTAAAGCCCGGAACCAAACTTCTGATTACCGCCGTGGGTTACAAAAACCTGGAGGCAGTGTGGAATGGCTCTCCTCTGAATCTTCAGCTTCAACAGGACACACAGATCCTTGACGAGGTGGTGGTAACCGCCATGGGTATCACTCGTGAAGAAAAGACACTTACTTATGCGGTTCAGACCATCAAATCGGATGAGGTGACCCGTATCAAGGACAACAACTTTATTAACTCACTGCAAGGTAAGAGTGCAGGTTTGACCATCACACCTAACAACAGTGGTGCAGGTGGTGGCGCTTCCAAGATTATTCTTCGTGGTAGCACCTCAATTCTGGGTACCAACCAACCTCTTATCGTGCTTGACGGTGTGCCGATGCAGAACGGTATGCAGACTCAGGCATCAGTAGAAGGACTTATCAACGGTGGTGGCGGTTCAGGCGACGACCTTCTTTCTACCATCAACCCTGAGGACGTAGAGAGCATGACCATTCTTAAAGGCCCGAACGCAGCGGCTCTGTATGGTAGTGCAGCAAACAACGGTGTAATCATCATCAACACCAAGAGCGGTGCAGAAGGAACAGTTAAGGTTGATATCAGCTCGACCACATCAATCGAGACTATCGCCAACTATCCTCAGACCCAGCAGGTGTATGGTTTGACTTCCGACCTTCTGACCAGCGGTATTCAGCTTGGTGCATGGGGTCCGAAAATCGGCACCCGCGATGCTGACGAACTGGCTCTCAAGCCTTATATGATGAACAGCGCGCGCAATCCTATCCGCGACTTCTTCAAAACCGGTATTACCCTCAACAACGGTATAACCCTGAGTGGCGGTACAGAGAAATCACGCACATATTTCTCATACAACAACACATATCAGGATGGTATAATCCGCAACAACAAGTTCACACGTAACAACGTGATGCTGAAAGAAACCTTCTCGCTCTTTGACAAGCGCGTGAACATCAGCACCAGCTTGAACTGGATTCACCAGAAGACCAACAATCCGCCAAACACCGGTAAGACCCTGAGCGCACTGCACGCTGTTTACCGTATGCCTGCCGATGTGGATATGCGTTACTTCAAGAACCACTACCAGCACGCCGGTACATACAACGATGAAATCGTAAGCAACACTCAGACCGGTAACCCGAAACTTCTCGGTCAGCCCGTACAGACATGGGACTGGTATGACAAGAGCTTGAACAACCCGTACTGGGTAACCGACATGTATAATAAGGAGAACAAGCGTGACCGTATCCTCGGTAACATCACATTGGATGTTAAGCTTTGGAAGAACCTGAAATACCAGACACGTTTCAGCGTGGATATGGTGATGAACTCATATGTCAACGAACAGTATGCAGGTATGTACGAAGCCGGATGGCTGTCACTCGGCGGTCAGTATGGCTCAGGCAGCTCTCGTTCGAGCGATATCTACAATGACCACATGCTGACTTGGAACGACCGCTTCGCAGACAAGTTTGATGTAAGCGCAGCCGTTGGTACAAGCTTCACCCGTCACTGGGACCGTTCACAGTCAATCAGCACCAATATCGATACTTGCGGTATTCCTAACGCATTTGTTCCTCAGAACAGCAAGTTTGAGCGTCCTGACGGCAGCGTTCGCGGCGGTAGCGCCACCAGCGCATCCGACAGCTGGAACTACAAGAACTGGTCAACCGCAGTGTTTGCAACCGCATCAGTAGGTTTGTTTGACAAAGTTTACATTGACGGTAGCTACCGTGTTGAATGGGCACAGGCATTTCAGCAGTTCACCCAGAACAGCGGTTACAAATCATTTGACTACTATTCAGTAGGTGCGAACGTACTCGTTCACAAGTTCCTTCCCGAATCAACACGCGACTGGCTTGATCAGTTGAAATGGCGCGGCAGCTATTCAGTAGTTGGTAACCCGATTCCTAACCAGCTGTTTGCCCGTCAGTCAATAGACTTCGGAACCGGTGTGGTAGGTTCTCGTCCTCCTCTGTTTGAAAATCCTCAGCCTGAAACCACAACCTCATTTGAGACCGGTTTGGATGTATGGATGTTCAACAACAGCTTCAACTTTGACGTAACCTATTATAACTCCACTCTTAAGAACCAGTTCATGAACGTGACCACCGCCAACGGTGAATCCCGTCCTGTGAACACCGGTAAGATCCGTAACTACGGTGTTGAATTCTCAGCAGGCTATCGTTGGGCTATCAACCGCGACTGGACCTGGCAGTCAAACTTCAACTTCGCATGGAACGACAACAAGATTCTTGAGACTTACGATCCGGGCGACAACCGCGAGTACACCGTGGAAATGGGTAACAACGCTTTCAAGATCAAATATATCAAGGACAAGAAGTATGGTGACATCTACGTGAACTCAATAGAGCGTGATGCCAACGGTTACTACAAGATGACTTCAAGCAATCCTCTTACAGCCCGTCCTACCATGCAGTCTGACTACAGCACATATGTAGGCAACACCACATCTCCCTACACCTTAGGATGGAACAACACCATTTCATGGAAGAACCTCACACTGTACTTCCTTATCGACGGTCGTATCGGTGGTAAGGTTATGTCACTCACCGAGGCTGAAATGGACCTGTACGGTTTGAGCCAGCGTTCAGCTGACGCCCGTCTGGCTGCAGAAAACAACCCCGATCTTCAGGCATATGACGAGAGCGGCAAGGTGGTTCCCCTGATGTATCTGCCTGACGGTTCCGGCCGCAAGATTTCAGTAGAGAACTACTATACCACTATCGGTATGGCTCCTACCGAAGAGCATGTATATAACGCAACCAGCTTCCGCATGCGCGATATCTCTTTGAGCTATCTGTTCCCCGACCTGCTGGGTAAGGGCAAGGGCCTGACCGCACAGTTCTCAGTTAAGAATGCGTTCTTTATCTACAAAGATGCACCCGTAGATCCCGATATCTCACTGTCAGCCGCCAACGGTCTGTCCGGTATCGACTGCTATGGTCTGCCCACTCTGCGTAGCTATGCAATCACCTTGAAACTCAACTTCTAAGCAACAACCCTGTAATCTAACATAGAAAAATGACAAAAAATAATATATTATCAGCCTGCTTGATGGGAGCATCGTTGCTTTGCACCGGTGCACTGACCTCCTGCGGCGACCAGTTCCAGGAAGAGTATCCATGGATGGTGGGCCGTCAGGAAGATCAGGACAGTGAAGATGAATCAAGCGCCGGTCGTTATGACATGGAAATATTGGAACGCGAGCTGAAAGGTGCGCTTCCGTTCATGATCAACTATAGCCACGCTCCAGACAACTCATGGGCACCTCATAACTACCAGTACAACCGCGCCAACAACATTGACAACTACTGCGGTTACTGGACAACCTCCAAGGGTACATTCGGTTTCGGCGGCAACCTGCCCACCCTGTACACCTATCCTAATGACTATCTGGGCGGTCCTGCCGACAACTCAATCTTTGCACAGAGCTATGATGCTATACACTATGCTACAGACATGGTGGACCAGGAAGGTAACCCTGTAGGCTCAAAGCCTTACTGGCGTGCCTGCGCCCTGATAATCCAGAGCTACACCGCAATGAACGTGGTTGACGCCTACGGCGCATGCCCGCTCAATGACTGGCGTAACCGCGAGCGTAACAAAACCGTGCAGTGGGAAGCAGGTCACGATGTGTACAAACAGATTGTAGAGGACCTCAACGAGGCTATCGCAACCCTCAAGGCCACTACCCCTGCCAAGGGTGAACTTGACAAGATCGAGCTTGACCCCACCAAGGAGATCACAATTTTCCGTGGCGACTGGAAAAACTGGGTTAAGTTTGCCAACTGTATGAAACTGCGTATGGCCATGAACCTGTCACGCAATTTTGACGGGGAGGCCCGTGCTCTTGCAGAAGAAGCCCTTAATGATGAGATAGGCGTGCTCACAGAGGCTGATCCTTATGATATCGCTTATTACTATCACAACAACAACTCATGGTATTTCATCTCTCAGACTTGGGGCGATATCCGTTTGAACGCCAACCTTGAGAGCATCATGAAGCACTTCAACAACCCGTTGCTGGGCATATGGTTTGACACTCTTGGCGCAACTGTCAAGGATAAACTTACAGGTGTGAGCACTTCAGGCGAAATTGCCGGTATGCGTGCCGGTATCGACATGGTGGGCAAGAATGCCGGCGGTCGTACCGACGGAGCCTACGGTTCATTCTCCTGCTTCGCGTTCCAGGATTTCCCGATGCCATTCTTCAAACGTACCGAGTCCTTGTTCCTGCAGGCAGAAGCAAATCTGCGCTGGGGTATCGGCTCACGCAGCGTGAAGGAGCTTTATGAGGCCGGTATCACACTGTCAATGACCGAGAACGGCGTAGAATCAGGTCTGATAGCCGAATATCTTGATCAGGCCGGTGACATGCCCGCATATGACTATGTGGACTTCCGCGATGGCCAGAACAACATTGACGGCCGTGTGACCTGTGATGTGAAGTGGAACGAAGGCGACAGCAAGGAGCTCAAGCTCGAGAAGCTGATCACCCAGAAATATATCGCAGTGTTCCCACAGTGCGATGCCGCATGGAACGATTTCCGCCGCACCGGTTATCCCCGTCTGTTCCCGCCCAAGACCAACGGCGGTATGCCAGGCATGGATGGCAAGCTGGAACTTCAGATCCGCCGTATTCCGCAGAAGGTTGTCACCAACAACACTGCCGAAATGGCCGGCCTGAGCACAGTGCTCGGCTTTGATCAGAAAGACGCCTCACAGCCCATATTCTGGGACATATCCTACGAAAAGCGTCAATGGGGCGATATAGATCCGACCTCGGGTCTCGAGACTCCGGAGAAAATGCCCGTACCTGTTAACTTCTAATCCAATTACAGACTTGATATGAAACTTTATAAAAGCCTATTATACTTTACAGCAGCTCTCACTGCAGCCGGCGCAATGACCGGCTGTAGCGAGGAGGCTACTCTGGACGGAGCAGATGCGGTGTATCTTGAGCTCCAACCCACCGACATTTACCTTCGTCTGGGTGACACCGTGAAAGTAAGTCCCCGCGTGACCAATGTGAATGGTGAAGATATTCCCACTCAGGTGGCACTGTCGGTAGATGACGAAACCATAGCCAAGATACTTGGTGACACCGCAGTTGTGGCCGTTAATGGCGGTCAGGGCAAAGGCACCAAACTTCGCGCCACTCTGGTGAACGGCAAATATGCTGTTACCAACGTGAATGTGATCAAGAACACACCTCTTGGCCTGTATCCCATCAACGAAATCGGCGATACCGTAAGTTCAGTAAAGAGCTGGGGTGTGCCTCACGCAATGGTTGATTTCGCAGTCAATCCTATCGAGCTTCTTGACGACTATTCAGTAGAGGACGGAACAATCGCCGCTACCCTTGAAGGTCTGAAACCGTGCACTATCGTTGACGAGAGCTACAATGGTGAACTTATCACCGTTGACCGCAAGCACGGTATTGTTACCGTTCACTTCACCAGCCCGAAAGTGGCCGGTACCGGTAAGGTGAAACTCACCATCGGCGAAGGCGGTACAGCCATGAGCGCAACCATGGAAGTTGTGATGCAGCCAGCATTCCAGTTCGCATCGTTCTACGGTGAGACCGCAGGTCCCGATATCGCCGCAATGCCTTATCTTAACGGCCGTCCTTCACTTGGAACACTGACAATGTACATCGCCAGCAAGTGTGACAAGGTTATCGACATCAATTCTGAAGATGAGGTGCGCGTGGCCATGAACATTGAAGGCGGTACAGAGGAGAATATCCTTGAGGCAGTGAAATGCTACAAATGGAACATGACTCAGGGCGGTGCTCTGCTTACCGTTCGCGATGACTATGAAATCGTTGCCGGTCATGGCTTTGATGCCGTACTCGGCGTGCGTTCAGGTGTGCAGACCGGTACCGTGGTTTATGAGTGCGAAACGCCTTGTGTAACTACCGAGGATCCCGACCACACTCTTACCCTGACCCTTACCTACAATGTGGTAAACATCAAGAAGGACTATCCTATCCGCGATATCATTCTTGACAATGACAATGTGTCACTTGACATGAATGCCACTCACGTAGTGCATATGTCGGTTGAGCCTATGGCCTCATACGCATATCAGAAAGTTAATGTAGAGGTGGCTGATCCCACAATTGTGAAACTGATGGACTTTGAAGGTTACGATCTTCCGATTCAGGGTCTGAAACCCGGTACAACAACTGTGAAGTTCAGCGCATACAACGATACCCAGCTGGTAGAGAAAATCATGACAGTTACTGTCAATGACCCGATTGGTCGTGTGGTTATCGACAACAACAGCGGTGCAACTTACATCTTTGCAGGTGGTAGCACTACATGGAAAGCAAATGCATATACAATCAGCGGTGTTCTGATGAGCAATGTTGATCTGAGCTGGGAATCCAGCAACACTTCTGTTGCTACCGTTAACAACGGCGTGATTGCAGGTGTGGCTGAAGGTAATGCCTCCATCACAGCAACCAGCGGTGGAATTGTATCCGGCGGCCGTACCGTATATGTAAGAAAGGCTCCTGATGCAATCGGCGATGCAAGCGGTTTCAAGGGCTTATATGAGGATGGCGATGACATCGTGTTCCTTGACAACGAAGACGGTTACCTCTATATCCCCGGCGGTTATGCAAACGGCAGCTTTGAAGGCACCTACACACTCAGCGGCGCATACTACATGGCCAATGACGCACAGGCACCTGCTACCGGAACTGTAACCATTGCCAAGGGCGCAGGCGAATACGAGTATATCGTGACAATGAATGTGAACATCAATCTGTCAAGTTCAAAGGTTGTTCGCTTTGCATTCAACAACGGAACTATAAAATACCTGCCCGAATAATGTAACTAATTAACCTATAATATGCACACGGTGTGACAGTATCAAACGCACGTTTGGCTGAACACCGTGTGCTTTTTTATTTCAGACAGCTAACTATTAAATAATTGTATCAACCATGAAGAAAACCTTACTCTTTGCGGGTGGTCTGGCTCTCGTTGCGGTGGCTGCAAACGCGCAGCAACTTCGCGGCCCGGAGACGGAAAGTGACACTCGTGAATGTTATGTAACCTGGCCCCAGAGCTATTCACTGGACCAGTACATCAATGACTGGGTGCCCGGTCAGCCCATGACCAAAA